>Ga0180438_10005296_pt1 | contig 18020 bp, 17 predicted proteins | sample SS_ome_12_FD_132455 | JGI IMG/M metagenome (GOLD analysis project Ga0180438, IMG submission 132455) | Hypersaline lake sediment archaeal communities from the Salton Sea, California, USA - SS_3_D_2 metaG | ecosystem: Environmental > Aquatic > Non-marine Saline and Alkaline > Hypersaline >...
TAGAAATGTAAACAATATTTTGCTCTCCTTAATAATACCCTTTACCCCAATGCAAAAGGATCTCAAAAGCGCGCCAAATGACTCGCCATAGCGTTGTGTCAAAGCCCACTATTCCACCATTCCAGTATTCCAGAATTCCAATCGTGAGCGTAGTGTGCTGATTTGTATAGCCCTTTGCGCTAGGAGTGTGTTATAAAAGATGGCGGTCGGAATAATGCAGACCGCCTTCTTTATGACCACTCACGGCCGATTTTGAGTTTTGCAGGAGAGCATTCATGGGTGAAGTTCGAATCCAGGAAGGAATTTTTCAGGCTTATCCCGGTTTTCGAAGAGGGATTGTTTTCGCCACAAACATCCGGAATCAAGGAGCCTCCGAGGATCTGGAAGCCATGCTAAAAGAAGCTGTTGACCGGGCAGGCGAAAGCCCGATTGACCTGAAGTCGGACCCCCGAATTCTGGCCTGGACTGATGCCCATCGCCTGTTCGGATCCAATCCGAACAAATACCCCCCAGCCCATGCTGCGCTGCTCAAGCGGGTTCAAAAGGGGGGTGTGCAGATTCCTTTAATCAACAAAGTCGTTGCCATCATGAACTACAATTCTATTATTGATGCTACCCCTGTCGGCGGGGACGATGTGGATCGTGCCGGCGATATCTTGACGTTGCGCTACGCGACAGGAAATGAGGGCTTTTCACCGCTCGGTGCCCCCGATTCAAGAGAACATCCTCAGTCCGGGGAAGTCATCTATGTGGTTGAGGACTCCGGTGAGGTCATGTGTCGGCGATGGAACTGGCGCAACGGCCATGTGACACGCATCACAGAAGAGACCACCCGGATCATCATGAATATCGACGGGCTCGGAGAAGACAATGAAAAGAGGACCCTCATGACACGCGACAGGGTGGCGAAAATGCTCAGAGATCACTGCAGCGCGGAAATCAGCACGGGTTTGCTTTCCCCGGCCCAGCCCTCTCTCACATTCCCCTTCTAAACCAGCAGGCTGCCGAAAAATGCCCAATCTCCCCGCCGAGTCGGGATTTCGCGTGGCTCAAGCGGCGTTGCCCTCATTCCTCGCCCTGCTGAATTCTCGCTTCGCGAGACGGCGAAACCTCGGTGCCCGCCAGTGCCATGGGTTGGCAGGGGGCTCGGTCCGGCGCCCCGGCCCGTTAACGGCCCGGGGCATAGAATGTTGATCTGCGTCTTGACGATACGGGAAAGAGGACTTATTTCCAGTAAACTGACTTTCGGGTTCACCGAATTTCTTGAACTTTTCTCAAGAACCGGAGGGGACTTTATGGAGAAATCGACAAAAGTGAGACGAAATTGGGGTTTGGGGCTATTCTTGGGCGTAATCTGCATGATTTTTTTCTGGGCAGCCATAACGGATCTGTGGGCCAGACCCTATCGGCTGGGGAAAATCCCCGATAAAGGAGCAAAATTCGGCTGCGGCACCTGTCATGTCAACCCGGCCGGGGGTGGTGCACGGAATGACTTCGGAAAGGACTACGGCAAAGTCGCGGTGCCCGCCGGAGAAAAGTACACCGGTGAACTCGGCACAACAGATTCAGACGGGGACGGCTACAGCAATGATCAAGAATTTGCCGCAGGCACGCATCCCGGAGATCCCAAATCCAAGCCGGACAACTAATGCCGACCCGCCGCACATGACAAACCCATAATATCACTGAAGTGATGTGTTGGCATGGCGAATAACCTCTGAACACCTTCAGGCAGGCCATGACCTTTGCGGTCCCAATCTCTTTCTTCGAGAGCGTCTCCATGATGTTCGGAGGAGCTGTTTTGATCTTTGAGGGTTTAACAAAGCGAAGTGGATGTCGCCATGAGAAATTCTGCCTGGGGTTACCGGGCGTCAACCCTCAAAGATCAAAACAGAGTATGCCCCTGAGGAATCTTTTTTGAAAGATGCTCTTTCAGAAAGAGGCAGGGACCGCATTCCGAAGATAACCCCTTGCCTTCGCCCCTGAGGCTTCATGACTTGAAGGGAGAAAAATGGCCATGGCCGGAAAGAAGGATTTTGTGAACAGGAGAGGGGCCATGCCAAAATTTTTGAACATTACTGATGTGTTGTGAAGAGGCCTGAACCGTGAAAAAACCAGCGCTCCTCGTTCTCATGGCCTTCTGCGTCGGGTTCGTCGTTGTGTTCTGGGCCCGCGCCCTTGCTGGGGGCTTGCCTTGGCCGGTCTATCTCTATGAGGCCGGTCGCGTTCTCGCTCTCATGGGTTTCGTGCTTATCGCCTTTCAATATCTGCTCAGTTCCAAGATCAAATGGGTTGAAAAGGGTATCGGGCTGGACCGGCTGTTTGGCATTCACAAAAGATGTGGAGCGATCATTTTAGGCATCGCATCAGCCCATCCCCTGCTGCTTTTGCTCTCAGAGAGACTGCAGGGGTATTCAACGCCCATTGGTCTGTTGAAAGTCCTGGGACTGATTACGCTCCTGGGCATCTGGGCGACTGCCGGTGCCGCCATCCTTTACGGCAGGATTCCCTTCACCTATGAGGCATGGAAGCGGGTTCACCTGGTCGGCTATTTCATCCTCCCCCTGGCTTTTTTTCACAGTTTCCTTATCGGGAGTACCTTGCAGAGAGGCCCCGTGAGGGCATTTTGGGGAATTCTGGCTCTCATCTATGTGGCGGCTTTGGTCGGCCGGATTCGGCAGCGCTATGCCCTGAGACGGCACCCCTTTAGCGTTGCCACTGTGTCCAGAGAGACGGATGATACATGGAGGCTCCATTTTGAAGGCGATCACAAGGATTATGCCCCCGGTCAGTTCATGGTTGTCCAACTCGCAAGAAAGGGCAACGTGTCGGAACCTCACCCTTTTACCATCGCTTCCAGCCCGACGCGAAAAGGCCTTTGCATTTGCGTGAAAGCAGTGGGGGACTTCACGTCCACTATCGGGGAAACGAGTCGTTCTGATCTGGCTTACATCGACATGCCCTACGGCATATTCACCTTTCTCAACCATGATGCCGAGCGGCTCGTTTTCATTGCCGGAGGCATTGGCATCACCCCTTTTATGAGCATGTTAAGGTATATTTGTGACAGGGAGCTTCAAAAGGAGGTTGTCCTGCTTTGGGCGAACAAAAGGGAGAAAGACATCGCTTTCAGGGACGAACTGGAGGAGATGGCCTCTCAAATGCCCTCCTTGAAGGTCCTTCACATTGTGTCAAGGCAAGAGGATTGGCCGGGTGAAAAAGGGCGCATTGATGCCGACAAGCTAAAGAAACACGTAGGCGATTTTCATCAGGGTGAGTTTTTTCTCTGCGGCCCCCCGCAGATGATGAGAGATGTTGAAAAAACGCTATCCAGTTTGGGGGTTCCTAAGAAGCGGATCCATGTGGAGCGCTTTGCCTTGCGATGATCTCGTAATCACGTCCCAGAAATAACTTGAAGAAGTTCTTGCTTGCTCGACGGCCCCTCGAGCCCAATTTTGGCCATTCCCTCTTTCGGAATCATGATAGGAATTTCTGGGACACCACACTGATGCTCCGTGTCATATATTCTTGTATTATAAAGTGATGGCCTGTTCCTGAAGGACGATATCTTAAAAGAATTCCACTGCGCATTGCCGTGGTCTGATCTTTGAGGGTTTACGCCCGGAAAGCCCTAGCAGAATCTCTCGTTCCGACGCATTTAGGTCCTTGTTAAACCCTCAAAGATCAGACCACCTTTCCCCAAGACCTTAGATATCGTCCTTCAGGAACAGGCCATCAGGCAGTCAATCCGAAAACACAATCTTCAGGTATGCGAACTCATGATACACGGCACTAGAGACGCCTTTCCGGGAGCAGGGCGATGAGCCCGGTGGTGAGGATGGGCACCACGGCGAGTGCGGTAAGGACCGGTTTGATGGAGAAAAAGTCTGCCGCCATGCCCGTCAAGGGCGTTATCATTCCGCCCGTTCCAAATGCAAGACCCATCATCAGGCTGGATACCATCGATCTTCCCCGCGGCGCCAACTCTTGAGCCATAGACACTCCCAAAGGGAGCGTGGCCAGGATGAAAAAGCCGGCCAAAAGAGCGTTCAGATACACCCATTGACCTGGCAGAAAAAGAAGGAGTAGAAAGCTCGGCGTTGCCAAGCCGTAGGAGACGAAAAAGATCGGTTTGTAGCCAAGCCTGTCTGAAAGGTGGCCGGCGATCAGTCCGCTTAGGGCACCGGCCACCGTGAATAGAGCGATAATGGTCCCGATCGATACCAGAGAATACCCCTCCCGGGCATAATAAACCGGGAGGAAGGTCAAAAAAGACTGGCTGACAAAAGATCGGAGAACCATCACGAGCCAGATGAGGGCGATCGCCTTCCACACGCCTCCAAGCGCTTCCCTGATGGAACCGAGGAAACCCAGACCCCCAAGTCCTTCGCCGGTGGGGAAAGGCACGATCTTGTAAAGCAAGATGAGCAAGAACAGGCCGATGGTCATGGTCCATGGAGAGGCCTCGAGCCCGAAGGTGTGCACGAAATAGGTAACAAAGAGAGGTCCGACACCGAAGGCGAAGGTCCCGCCCAAATTGAAAATGGACATGGAAAAGCCAAGGTGGGAGCCTGCATAGGTTGAGACCATCCCTGCTGAGGTGGGATGGAACAAGGCCGACCCGATGGACCCCAGGGATATGAAGAGAAGCAAGACAACAAAAGAGGGGGCTAACCCCACAAGGGGGATGAATAGGACGGCCAAAAAGGGGCCACCGAGGAGGAACAGGCGGGTGCGGTAATGATCGGCAATGTATCCGGCAGAAGGCTGGACGATGAAGGCGAAAAAGCGGCTCAGGCCCGCGATCAAGCCGACCTGGGTCAGTGTGAGAGAGAGTTTCTCCACAAAGACGGGGAGCAGGGGGTGGATAAAAGAGGCATAGAAATCACCCGTAAAATGAACGAGCGCAAGAGCGAAGATCACCTTGGCATCCGCTTTTCTCTTTTCAGACATGAAGTTCCTTCTTTAGCCAATCCCCATCAAGGTCATGACATCTTTTCTTCTGTTCCGAGGCTCCTCTCCGAGCTGTTGACCCTAAGAGCCGAAAGCTTGCCCTCCTGAGGCGGGCTGGTGTTTTTAGGAAACTGATTCGTACCGTATCCAGCCTGGGCGCCGGACAAGCCTCCAAATTTTGGAGCTGCGTTTGAAACGCTGGTGAGAACGGCAACGGAAACTCAGGACTTAGATCCATATCGGTGGGGGTGTCAAGCATATATTTGGTCACCATTGTCGGAGAGCTTCAGCAAGGTGTCCTGCGTGCAGTCCAAATTCCGGCTCGAGAGGAGCACCGTTGAGTGCTCCAGAATGCTGTGGGAGCCCCCCCCTCTTGGCGGATATCATATCGATAAAATTAAGAATTGACACGGAAGAGCCCTTTTACTATATTCGCGACAAACGGGGTGTCCATCTGAAGTTCATTATCTTAAGCGGCCTTTTCCACATGGGCACTTCATCGCGCAGGCGCTCGATGAGGGGTTTATGACCATGAAGATCATCATGGGATCTGATCATGCTGGTTTCGAACTCAAGGAAGCCTGCAAAGCCTTTCTGGAGAATTCCGGGGAATACGGGGTGCTGGATGTGGGGGTCTTCAGCCGGGCCTCATCAGACTACCCCCAGATTGCCCACAAGGTGGCCAGGGCAGTGGCTGACAGAGAATATGAACGAGGGGTTTTGATTTGCGGTTCAGGCATCGGTATGTCCATTGTGGCCAACCGGTATAAGGGGGTGCGCGCCGCCCTCTGCTATAACCTTTACGCTGCGCGCATGAGCCGCTTACACAATGACGCCAACGTGCTCACCATAGGTGAAAGGGTATTGGGGGAGGGCTTGGCACTTGAGATCCTGGATGTCTTTCTGAGAACCGCATTTGAGGGCGGTCGCCACAAGGACCGGGTGGATCAAATCGATGGAGGAGGCTAGCCCGTTTGGAGGAGAGGACCCTGGACACTTTGGATCCTGAAGTGGCAGAGGCCATTCAGGCGGAGATAGAGCGAGAAAAAAACAACCTGGTCATGATCGCGTCGGAAAATTATGCCTCAATGGCGGTCATCAAGGCGCAGGCCAATGTCATGACCAACAAGTATGCGGAGGGTTACCCCAAGAAGAGATATTACGGCGGCTGTGAAAACGTGGATGTGGTGGAATGGCTGGCCATTGAGCGGGCGAAAAGGCTGTTCCGGGCTGAATACGCCAACGTCCAGCCCCATTCCGGATCACAGGCCAACATGGCTGTCTACTTCTCTTTTCTCAACCCGGGGGACACCATCTTGGGGATGGATTTGTCCCATGGAGGGCATCTGACCCATGGGAGCCCAGTCAATTTTTCGGGTTCTTTTTACAGGGCGGCATTTTACGGGATTGAAGCGAAAAGGCAGATCATTGACTACGATCAGGTCGAGGGTCTGGCCCGGAAGCACAAACCAAAATTGATCATCGCAGGAGCCAGCGCCTATCCCAGAGTAATCGATTTTCAGAACTTCCGCTCCATCGCCGAGGGAGTGGGCGCCTATCTCATGGCGGATATCGCCCATATTGCCGGACTCGTGGCGGCGGACCTTCATCCGACGCCGGTGGGGGTGGCGGACTTTGTCACCTCCACCACCCATAAGACGCTTAGAGGACCCAGGGGCGGACTCATCCTGGCGCAGGAGGAGTATGGTCCGGCATTGGACAAGGGTCTGTTCCCCGGTATCCAGGGTGGGCCTCTTATGCATATTGTTGCAGCCAAAGCAGTCGCTTTTGGTGAGGCGCTGAGGCCGGCCTTTATAGAGTACCAACGCCAGGTGATCAAGAATGCGCAGGTGCTGGCTCAAGAACTGGCGGGTTTCGGTTTCAATCTGGTGTCGGGCGGTACAGACAACCACCTGCTTCTCATCGATTTGACGGCAAGGGGCATGAGTGGCCTGGATGCTGAAAGGGCGCTGGGCGAGGCAGGCATCGTGGTAAACAAGAACGTGGTACCCTTTGACAAGAGAGGGCCCAAAGTGACGAGCGGCCTGCGGATAGGGACGCCGGCCCTAACGACCCGGGGAATGAGGGAGCCGGAGATGGCTGTGATTGCCGATCTAATCCAACAGGTTCTGGACAACCCGGGTCATGAAAAGACAATTCAAGACGCCCGTTCGGCGGTGGATGAACTCTGCCGAAAATTTCCTGTTTACGAATAGCGTGTTCGGTGCGGGCGAAACCATGAGGAGAGAGCAACCCCTTGTCAAGACCGTCGTGGCCGGAATATTTCATGGCTATAGCCAAGTTGGTGGCCAAGAGATCCACGTGCCTGCGCCGAAGTGTGGGCGCCATACTTGTCAAGGACAAGAGGGTTCTGGCGACCGGCTATAACGGCGCGCCCGCAGGGCTGAAGCACTGCGAAGAGGTGGGCTGTCTCAGAGAGGATTCATCCATACCTTCCGGGGAACGCCATGAACTCTGCCGCGGCCTCCATGCGGAACAGAACGTGATCATTCAGGCGGCCTATCATGGGATCTCGGTCAAAGGCGCGACCCTTTACTGTACCAATAAGCCCTGCGTGATTTGTTCAAAAATGCTGATCAACGCAGGGATTCGAAAAATATATTATGAGGATGGATACGATGATCCTCTTTCCGATGAAATGTTTGTCGAAGCCGGTTTGGAAGTCGTGAGGTTGAAGATATGAAATGTCCTTACTGCAGCAAAACTGAGAACAAGGTGATAGACTCGCGCATGAGTAAGGATGGGCGAACCATCCGGAGACGGAGAGAATGCATCGAATGTGGCAGGCGATTTACCACTTACGAAAAGCTGGAAGACGTCCTACCCATGGTGGTCAAGAAGGACGGCAGGCGCGAGCCCTTTAGCCGGGAAAAAATTATAGAGGGCATCAAGAAGGCGTGCCAGAAAAGGCCGATCAGTGTCACGACAATTGATGAGTTCGTGGACTCACTGGAAATGTACTTTCAGGAACTGGGTAAGAAAGAGGTTGAGAGTAAAGAGATTGGTGAGGTGGTTATCAGCAACTTGAAAGAATGGGATGATGTGGCCTATGTCCGATTCGCATCTGTATATCGGCAATTCAGGGACATCAGTGAGTTTATGGCTGAACTTGAAGAGATTCTAAAATCGAGGAAGGAGAAAGAGCGGATATAAGGGGATGCCCAGTCCCCCGAAGCCGTTCACGTCCTGTCCGTGATCTTTGACATGGGGACACATCGCTTTTGAAGGACATGGATGAAAAATTCATGAAAGTGGCGTTGCGCCTTGCCAAAAAAGGCATTGGACGTACTTCGCCCAATCCGGTGGTGGGCGCGGTGATCGTTCGCAACGGCGAAGTGATTGCCTCTGGATATCACAAAAGAGCCGGTGCGCCCCATGCCGAGATCGAGGCTCTGGCAAAAATAGGAGAAAAGGTCAGGGAAGGGGACACCCTTTATGTGACTCTGGAGCCATGCCATCACCACGGAAGAACGCCGCCTTGCACCGAGGCCATCTTAAGAAGTGGCCTCAAAAGGGTGGTTGTGGGAATGAAGGATCCGAACCCGAATGTCACCGGCGGGGGTTGCGAATTCCTGGGGCAGAAAGGGGTTGAGGTTCGCGTCGGTGTTTTGGAATCAGCGTGCCGCCGGCTCAACGAGTTCTTTTTGAAGTTTGTGACCACGGGGCGGCCTTTTGTGATGGCCAAAACGGCACTTACCATGGACGGGTGGACAGCCACCTCTACAGGCCATTCCCGCTGGGTTACGGGTGAACGATCGCGCCAATTTGTTCATCGACTCAGGGATCAGGTAGACGCTCTCATGGTCGGCATAGGCACCATATTGGCCGACGACCCCTCCCTGACCACCCGCCTGAAAAATCGCGCAGGGAAGGATCCCCTTCGTATCGTCGTAGATACCCACTTGAGAATCCCTCAAAACGCCCGGGTGTTGCATGTGGATTCACCCGCAAAAACGCTGGTTGCTGTGGGTGAAGGGGTGTCTGAAAATCGGCTCAAAACGATCCAAAAAAACGGTGTTTCAACCCTGATCTGTCCGAAGAGGAAAGGGAGGATTGACCTCACCGCCTTAATGGATATGTTAGGGACGAAGTCTATCACGTCTGTCCTGTTGGAGGGGGGCTCGACTTTAATGGGCGCCATGATCCGGGAAAGTCTGGTGGACAAGTTCCTCTTTTTCAAGGCGCCCAAGGTACTGGGGGGCGATGACGGCATGCCGATGGCGGCCGGGCCTGGTCCGCAGACGATGGAGGGATGTCTTTGGTTGAATGATCTTGAGACCAGGCGTTTGGGAGACGATCTCCTGGTTGTGGGTTATCCGGAATATATGAAAGGGTCGGGTGCTGAAGAAAGCATCAAAACGGGTTGAAAGCCATGTTTACAGGCTTGGTAGAAGGCATTGGCAAAGTAAAGGGGATCAATCGCCGCGGAGAGGACTTGCGTTTGACCATCGTGCCATTCGTGGATATGTCTGATGTCCGCACAGGGGACAGCATTTCCGTCAGCGGGGTTTGTCTCACCGTGACCGACCTTAAGGCGGGCGCATTCACCGTGGATGTCTCGGGAGAGACCCTGTCCAGGAGCACTCTCGCAAGGCTCAAGCTCGCTGATGAGGTGAACCTCGAACGGGCGCTCCGCTTTGTGGACCGCCTCGGGGGGCACCTGGTATCCGGCCATGTGGACGGCGTGGGCAGAATCCAGACGAAAGAGCAGCAACAGCGGTCATGGATTCTGAAAATTGGGATTGAGGAGCGTCTTTCGAGGTATGTGATTGAGAAAGGCTCCATTGCGGTTGACGGAATAAGTTTAACGGTTAACCGTTGCGAGAACACGGCCTTCGAGGTCAACATTATTCCGGAGACCGGCAAGGTGACCACGATTTTGGAAAAGAAGGTGGGAGATCTCGTAAACATTGAAACCGACCTGATCGGCAAATACATCGAGAAGTTTTTCCTGAGAGAGCAATCTTCCGAGCCGGAGAAGAGATCTTCCGTTATCGATGAGGACATGCTAAGAAAACACGGATTTGGTGAATAGAGAAAATGCCTGTTGCAAGAATAGAAGCGGTCCTTGAAGATCTGAAGCAGGGGAAAATGATCATCCTCGTGGATGATGAGGACCGGGAGAATGAGGGCGACCTGACCATGGCCGCCGAAAAGGTGAGCCCGGAGTCCATCAATTTCATGGCCAAATACGGGCGGGGACTCATTTGCCTTTCCCTCGCTCCCGAGATTGTGGACAGGCTGAAGCTGCCCCTGATGGTGACCGACAACCGTTCTCCTTTTAGGACAGCCTTCACCGTGTCCATTGAGGCGCGCCAGGGCGTTACCACCGGCATCTCTGCTGCCGATAGGGCCCACACCATTCTGACGGCCATTGCGGATGATGCAGAGCCGGACGACCTGATTCAACCGGGGCACGTTTTCCCCTTGAGAGCGAGGCGAGGCGGGGTGCTTTTCAGAACGGGCCAGACCGAAGGCTCTGTTGACCTGGCCAGGCTTGCAGGCTTAAAACCCGCAGGCGTCATTTGCGAAGTTATGAACGATGACGGCACCATGGCCCGAATGCCCGATCTGCAGAAATTCGCTGAGCAGCACGGATTGAAGATCGCCACGGTCGCAGATGTCATCGCTTACAGGATGAGAAAGGAGTCCTTTGTTCACAAAGCGGCCGAGACCACCCTGCCAACGCCCTTCGGCGAGTTCAAGGCCATCGCCTTTGTAAATGACATCGATGAATACGAACATCTAGCTCTGGTCAAAGGCGAGATCAGCTCGGACAAGGAGGTGCTGGTAAGGGTCCATTCTCAGTGCCTCACGGGTGATGTTTTTGGGTCCTTTCGCTGTGATTGTGGTTCTCAGCTGGAAAAAGCCATGCAACTGGTCCAAGAAGAAGGACTGGGTGTCATCCTATACTTAATGCAGGAGGGTCGGGGAATCGGTCTTGCAAACAAGATTAGGGCCTATGCGCTCCAGGATCAGGGAAGAGACACGGTCGAGGCGAACGAGGAGCTAGGGTTCGAACCTGATCTGAGAAATTACGGGGTGGGCGCTCAAATTTTGGCGGCTCTCGGTGTGAGGAAGATGAGGCTGATGACCAATAATCCGAAAAAAATCATTGGTCTTGAAGGGTACGGTCTTGAAGTGGTGGACCGTGTGCCCATAGAGACAGAGCCGACACCGGAGAACCTGAGATATCTGACCACGAAATGTGAAAAGCTGGGTCATCTTTTGAACATCAAACAGTAGAGGAGTGCCTTATGCACAAGATCTTAGAAGGCAAGATATCAGCAGCAGGGTTTCGTTTCGGAATCATTGTGAGCAGGTTCAATGACTTCATCAGTTCGAAGCTGATGGAGGGAGCCATGGATGCTCTGATGAGGCACGGCGCTCAAGAGAAACAGATCGCTTTGGTGAAAGTGCCCGGCTCTTTTGAGATACCCCTCGCTGCAAAGAAATTGGCTGAGAGCGGCAACTATGATGCGGTCATCTGCCTTGGTGCTGTGATCAGAGGATCCACACCCCATTTTGAATATGTGGCAGCAGAGGTGTCCAAGGGAATAGCCACCGTAGCCCTTGAAACCAAGGTCCCCATCACATTTGGTGTCCTGACTACCGATAATCTGGAGCAGGCAATCGAAAGGGCCGGCTCCAAGGCGGGGAACAAGGGTTGGGATGCTGCCATGGCAGCCATGGAGATGGTGAATCTTTTCAAAGACTTGGGATAACTCCCGCCTCCCTGAGGACAAAGAGGGTTTTCCTCTTCCTTGCATGTTCAAGCGGGCTGAACCTTTTTGGGGTGGCCCGACCTCAAGAACTGCCGAACGCTTTTGAAGCGATTTGCATTGAAGCCATGGGCAAAAGACGTCGCGCCAGAGAGCTGGCACTTCAGGTTCTTTTTCATATGGAATTCAACTCCGGTGATGCGAATGACGCATTTGATCTAATCTGCGAGTGCTTCGGGTCACCGGAGAGCATTAGATCTTTTTCCAGGCAACTGGTTTTGGGGGTTTGGGAAAAAAGAAATGAGCTGGACGTATTAATCGGCCGGTCTTCCATCAACTGGCGCCTGGAAAGGATGTCGCGCGTAGACAGAAACATTCTAAGGTTGGCTGCGTTCGAAGTCCTCTACATGAAGGATATCCCTCCCAAAGTCTCTATTGATGAGGCGGTTGAACTGGGCAAAAGGTATGGAACAGAGGATTCGGGCGCTTTTATTAATGGCGTTTTAGACAAAATTTACGCCCACGTAGAAAGGAAGAGACGGGAAGAAGAGGCAAAATAGGCCTGGTGAAAAAGTATTGGAAGGTGGCATGCGATGACGAAATACAACCCACAGGAACTGGAAAAGAAATGGCAAGCCTACTGGGAAAAAGAAGGCCTTTTCAAGGTCACGGAGGACCCGGAAAAAGAGAAGTACTATCTTCTGGAGATGTTTCCTTATCCTTCGGGAAAGATTCACATGGGGCATGTGAGGAATTACACCATCGGCGATGTGGTGGCACGATACATGAGAATGAAGGGGAAAAACGTGCTCCATCCCATGGGATGGGATGCCTTTGGACTTCCGGCGGAGAATGCAGCCATTGAGAACAAGAGCCACCCGGCGATCTGGACTTATCAAAACATAGACGCCATGAAATCCCAGCTGAAGCGAATGGGATTCAGCTATGACTGGGACCGGGAGATTGCCACCTGTGACCCTGATTACTACCGTTGGGAGCAACTCGTTTTTCTGAAAATGTACGAGAGGGGTTTGGCTTACAAGAAGAGGACCTATGTCAACTGGTGTGACAGCTGCCAAACCGTGCTGGCTAAGGAGCAGGTGGAGAACGGGCGGTGCTGGCGCCACACGGAACAAGAAGTGACCCTTAAGGAAATGGATAGTTGGTTTCTGAAAATCACGGATTACGCCGAGGAGATTCTCGAATATTGCGACAAACTCCCTGGATGGCCTGAAAGGGTGCTGACCATGCAAAGGAATTGGATCGGCAAGAGCTACGGGGCCATCATTCGTTTTCCTGTGGCGGGATCGGAGGAAGTGATCGAAGTCTACACCACGAGACAGGACACGCTTTTTGGGGCCACGTTTCTCTGCTTTGCACCCGAGCATCCCATGCTCAGGGAGTTGATCAAGGGGCAGCCTCAGGAAAGAGAGGTCCTTGAGTTCATCGAACGGACCATGAAAGTGGATACCTATATCAGGGCGGCCGATTTCACAGTCAAAGAGGGGTTGTTTACGGGCCGGTATTGCATCAATCCGGTAACGGAGGAGCAAATTCCCATATACGTGGCGAACTTTGTCCTTTTTGATTATGGTACCGGCGCCATCATGGCTGTGCCTACCCACGACCAAAGAGACTTCGAGTTTGCCAAGAAGTATAACCTTCGGTTGAGAGTGGTCATCAAACCGCGCAACGAGGAACTCGTTGAGGAGACCATGACGGAAGCCTACGAAGGGGAAGGCATTCTGGTAAATTCCGGACCATTCGACGGGATGGGAAACTTAGAGGCCCTGGACGACATCGCCGCATATCTGGAATCCAAAGGTATGGGCTACAAGACGGTGAATTACAGACTCAGGGACTGGAATATTTCCAGACAGCGGTACTGGGGGGCCCCGATTCCAATCATCTACTGTGATCAGTGCGGAACGGTTCCGGTGCCCGAAGAAGACCTGCCCGTGATTCTACCCGTCGACCTTGAAATGAGACCGAACGGGGGTTCGCCGCTTCCCTGGGAGGCTTCTTTCTATGAGACGACCTGCCCGAAATGTAAAGGCAATGCCAAGAGAGAGACGGACACCATGGACACCTTTGTGGAATCCTCCTGGTACTTCGATCGCTATACGTGTCCTGAATATGATCGGGGGTCCGTTGATCCGCAAAAAGCCGACTACTGGATGCCTGTGGATCAGTATATCGGGGGCATCGAGCATGCGATCCTTCACCTCCTATATTCCCGTTTCTATACGCGGGTGCTTCGGGATTTCGGTGAGCTCAAGGTGAGGGAGCCCTTTACCAACCTCCTGACTCAGGGCATGGTGTGCAAGGAGACCCAAGAGTGCCCGAACCAAGAGTGCCCAAAACAGGGCTATCTCTATCCCCATCAGGTCGATGAAAACCGTTGTGTGCAATGCGGTTTGGAGGTGGTCATCGGGAATACAGTGAAGATGTCCAAATCGAAACGGAATGTGGTGGATCCGGAGGCTCTTATTGAGCAGTACGGGGCCGACACGGTTCGCATGTTCTGTCTTTTCGCATCGCCACCGGAAAGGGATTTGGAGTGGAGTGATCAGGGCGTGGAGGGTTCTTACAGATTCCTGAACCGGGTTTGGCGTCTCGTCATGGAGAATGTGGAACCCATTTCAAAGGTTGAGCCCTATGACGGAAAAGCGCCCCTCAACGGCCCTGAAAGGGACCTCCACCGGAAGACGCATCAGACCATCAAGAAAGTGACCAACGACATTGAAGACCGTTTCCACTTCAATACAGCCATAAGCGCTGTCATGGAGCTGGTGAACGAGATCAGCAAATATCAGAGCAACGATGGAGACAAGGACTGGTCCGTGGTCAGAGAGGCTATGGAGACCGCGGTGGTGCTCCTGTCTCCTGTGGTTCCCCACATTACGGAAGAGCTCTGGCACATGCTGGGCCGTGAAGCGTGTCTGCTCAATGTGCCGTGGCTGCGTTACAGCGACAAGGCCTTGGAAGTGGAAAGGCGCCTGGTTGTTCTCCAGGTCAACGGGAAGGTGAGGGACAGGATAGAGGTGCCTGCCGCCTTTGATGAAAAGGAGATCGAAACCGAAGCCTTGAAGAGCGAAAAAGTTCAGAACTTTGTGGGGGGCAAACAGATCAAGAAGGTCATTGTGGTTCAGAACAAACTGGTGAACGTGGTGGTGTGATCTGCAGAAGCCGAAGGTTGGGCATGGGAGCTTCCAGAGTCTCCGGAGAATCTGAAAACCGTTCCACAGGATGACGACATGGCCTTGTTTTCGCGACGATTCTGCCTGTTGTGCTTAGCCGGCATGGTCCTGGTGTCCTGCTTCTTGATCGGGGCCTGCGGCTATCAGTTTCGGGCGACGGGAGAGCCCGTAGGCATTGAACTTGAGAGCTTGGCGATTCCTTTGGTCTCGAGCCCCTCATCCGACCGAGGTTTTGAGGCGGTATTCACAAGGATTGTCAGGGAGGAATTCATTAGCCGAGGAAGGGTCCCCCTTGTGGCCTCAGAGAACGCGCAGGCCGTCCTCCAAGGGAGAATCACCGATATCCGGACCTATCCGGTGAGCTTCAAATCCCAAGAGCAGACCGTGGGGGGAACGGTAACGACCTATTCGGTGACAAGAAGCCGCGAGCTCAGAGTCACACTGGATATGCAGTTGGTTTACAGGGAGAGCGGCAAGGTCGTCTGGCACGAGAAGGACATGGAGGAGAGAGCCACCTTTGCCATGGACACGGATCCCCTTACCACCCAATACAATCAACAGAAGGCCCTTGAAAGAATCGCCCTGCGGATGGCGCAGAGGATATACCTAAAGACCATGGAAAGATTTTAATGGCCAAGGATCTGCTTCCAGAGGATCTCCTCAAGTCAGTTAGGGAGGGGCGCATTGCCCCTTTTTACCTTTTCCATGGCTCTGGCGAATTCCGGATGGAAAAGGCCCTTGAGACCATCAGAAACCTCCTCGTCCCGGAGTCTGTCAGAGACTTCAATCTTGAAATTCTCTATGGCGGTGAAATCGAACCGGAGGCTGTCATTGAGAAGGCGTGCTCACTGCCTTTCATGGCCAGGTACCGTGTGATTATCGTCCGAAGGGCGGAGAAATTCTCAGCGGAATCCCTGGAGAAATGTATTCCATACCTCGAAAATCCCTCCCCTTCAACGTGCCTGATCTTTTTATGTCCCAAACCCGACTTCCGAAAGAAGTTTTACAGCACGGTGAGATCCCTCGGTGGGGCCGTTCATTTTAGGGAACTCAAGGAGAGGGAGGTCGCCCCCTGGATTCGGAAAAGGGCTGCGGAAATGGGACTGAAAATAGATATGAAGGCCTGCTTTTACCTCCAGCAGATCATTGGCAACAGCCCGAGGGATCTCTTTGGGGAAATGGAAAAGCTGCACCTGCGCTATGGTGAGACCGTGAGCATTGAGGAGGTCAAAGACATGGTCAGGCACAGCCGAATGTACACCATTTTCGAGCTCGTGGACCGGATCTCCACAAAACAATGCACAGAGTCCTTGGTCGTGTTGACCCGGTTTCTGGAAGAAGAGGACAAAAGGTCGGGGCCTTTACGGGTCATCGGCATGCTGAATCGGCAGATAAGGCTGCTATGGAAGACAAAAACCGTCCTGGAAAAGGGAGGGCGGATCAAGGATGTGGCTGAGAAGCTGGGCCCGGCCCACTTCCTGGCCAAGGATTTGATCAAGCAGTCAAAACAATGGTCTGTGGAAGAGTTGGAGAAGGGCTTGGAGCTTCTTTACAAGGCGGATGGGTGGCTCAAGTCAGGCTCCCGACCAAAGCCGGTCCTTGAAAACACGATCATATCTCTTTGCAGTTAGGACTTTTTTTCCGAAGAGAGCCGATTGACCTGGCGGGTAAGCCGGGATATGGTCCGAGAGGCCTTGTTTTTATGAATAACGCCCTTTGAGGCGGTTTTTTGGAGGATAGAGACAGCACTATTGAGCCTCTCCAAAGCCTGATCAGCGTTGTTCTGTGCCACGGCGGTTCTCAGATCCTTGACTACCTTCCTGGCTCTGGTCTTGTGACTCAAGTTTCTCACTCGTCTCAGTTTGCTCTGCCTCGTCCTTTTGAGGGCTGATTTGTGGGTTGCCAAATGAATATCTCCTTCTTGGAATTTGCGGTTAGCATTACAAACCATCCTTTTTAGGAAAAAATTTATTCTGTGTCAAGATAAAAAGATCTCTTGAGAAATCCCGAAATCGCCATATCCGAAACGCAGAGTGTCAGCCAGGCAGCAGGAACTGTCGGTTTCTATACCTTTTTGAGCCGAATCCTGGGACTGGTGAGGGATATTGTGGTCGCCAGATACTTCGGCGCCGGCATGGCCGCAGATGCCTTTTTTGTGGCCTTTCGTATCCCCAACCTGCTGAGGCGCCTCTTTGCCGAAGGCTCGCTCACCATTGCCTTTATCCCCGTTTTTACGGAATACTTGACGAAAAAATCCCGGGAAGACGCTTTTGAATTGGCCAGGGCGGTACTAACCCTGCTTTCCATAGCACTGGCGGTCGTCACCATTCTCGGCGTTGTTTTTGCCCCGTGGGTGGTGAGAATTCAGGCTTTTGGTTTCGGCGGGGCAGGGATGAAGTATGATCTGACCGTTCTCCTAACCCGCATTACCTTTCCCTACATTTTTCTCATCAGCCTCGTGGCTTTCTTCATGGGCATCCTGAACTCCCTGAGGCATTTTGCAGCACCCGCGGCGGCACCTATTTTCTTGAACGTGGGCATCATCGCATCCACCGTGTGGATTTCACCCCACTGTCCGCAGCCCGTCATGGGTGTGGCCATTGGCGTGATCATCGGGGGCATCTTGCAACTGGCGCTCCAAATACCCTGGGTTCTGAGAAAAGGGGTCTCCCTCGTTCCCTGCTGGAGGCCGGGTCACCCGGCTGTGAAGAGAATCGGGCTCCTCATGCTTCCGGCTATCTTTGGTTCTGCCATTTACCAGTTAAATCAGTTTATCGGGACGCTTCTGGCTTCTTTCCTGCAAGAAGGGAGCATCTCTTGGCTTTACTACGCCGATCGGCTGGTGGAGTTTCCCCTGGGTGTTTTTGCCATAGCCATTAGCACAGCAGCCCTTCCATCACTTTCAAAACAGGTTGCGAGTAAAAAGATCGATGAATTCAGGAATACCCTTCGGCACGCCCTTAGGCTCGTTTTCTTCATCACCATACCGTCCATGGCAGGGCTGATCGCACTTGGAAAGCCAATCATACACGTTTTTTTCGAGAGAGGGGCTTTTGACGCCTTTTCAACAAACATGACGGCTGTAGCGCTCTTCTACTATACCGTGGGTCTCTGGGCCTTTTCA
>Ga0180438_10005297_pt1 | contig 18019 bp, 12 predicted proteins | sample SS_ome_12_FD_132455 | JGI IMG/M metagenome (GOLD analysis project Ga0180438, IMG submission 132455) | Hypersaline lake sediment archaeal communities from the Salton Sea, California, USA - SS_3_D_2 metaG | ecosystem: Environmental > Aquatic > Non-marine Saline and Alkaline > Hypersaline >...
CATTATGTCCAGGAACGAGCCCAACCAGGCGATGTGGTATTGCATACCAGTGATGGCTCTTTTCTCCCTTTTCTGTCTTACGAGCCCAATGTCGAACACATTCTGTTGCCTGAGGACCCGGTAGCGGCGCGTGAAAATGCGCCGTCACAATCCATCGTCTCCGCAGTGGGAGGTCTGCCCCAACCTATGAATAAAGCGGTACAAGGGCACGGGCGAGCCTGGCTGGTGGTTGGCCTTGATCATGCGGTGGCGTATCAACTGGAACAAAAGCAGCGCTTTGACGCTCGTTATCATTTACTGGAAGAAACCGAGATGGGTGGTATTCACATCTTTACTTATGCTCTGTTTCAATAGGCTCAAGAACACAACTCCGTCAGTTGGGTGAGACCAAAGAGAGAATAACAAAAAGAGCGAGTTTATGAGGTGGGTAAGACAAGACCGCCGGGATATCATAGTGCTTTGTCTCATACTGGTTGCTGCTACGGCTCTCCGACTGGTCCGATTGGGGTATCAGAGTGAGTGGAATGATGAAGCCATCAGTGCCGTGATAGCAGGTGGGACTACACAACAGATTCTCACCAACCAATTTCACTCCCTTCATCCGCCTGGCTACTATCTGCTGCTGCACTTCTGGCGGGGCTGGTTTGGCGATAACGATTTTGCATTGCGATTGCCCTCGGCGTTGATGGGCATAGCCGGTGTGATGAGTATGTACCTTCTGGGCCGGTCTCTTTTCAAAAGGGAGACGGGCCTCTGGGCGGCTGCGATGACAGCCTTGATGCCCTTTCATCTCTTCTATTCACAAGAAATGCGGATGTACAGCCAGCTTTTCCTGCTTTCCTCGTTGGCGGTCCTTTGCCAGGCGCGGTTATGGCGGGATAGAAGGAGCTTTTGGTGGCCGCTTTATCTGCTCGTCTCGCTGCTGGGACTGTATACCCATTATTTTTTCACTCTGCTCATTGGCGTGCTGGGGCTTTACTTTATCCTGCGCCGGTGGCTTACCCACACAGGCCCATGCTGGAGGAATTTCTTTTTGACCCACGTAACAATGGGGATATTATATTCACCTATTGTCCTCTGGCTTAGCGACCAAAGTTCGCAGTCGCGTGACTATTGGATCCAGGGAGTAAGTCTGGCTCACTTTCTGTCCATACCCCTGGCTTTCACTGTCGGCCACTTTCTAGAATCATTCTCTCTCCAGATTGGCTACGGGGTGGTCCTGATGGCATTAATTATTACTATGCTCCAGGCTGGACGTTCTGTGAAACAAAGAACACCTGACTCCTCCTCTCTGGTTTTGGTGTTGATGGCTTATTGGCTGCCAGTGTTAATTATCTTCGCTGTGTCTATCCTCTGGACTCCGCTAACCTTGCCGCGACTTATGATGGTTGCTGTGCCTGGTCTGTATTTGTTGATTGCCTGGGGGGCGACGATGCCTAAAGAGAAAGTAGTGAATATCGTGTTGATAGTCTTTTTGATGTTCATTGGACTATTGGCCGACTACAATTGGTTATTCAACCCTCACTATGGTAAACCTCCGGCGAGAGAAGCGGCTCTTTTCTTGCAGGAGAGGGCTCTCCCCCAAGAGGTGATTGCCCATGCAAGCGACAGCGGGTTTCGCCTTTTCTATCGCTACAGCCCTCGACTTGACCATCGGTTCGTTTTGGAAGATAATGATAACCCACAAATCCGCCCCGAAATCTTTAGAATGATGGGAGGTGAGATCATCGCAGCCGATGATCCACTGACTGAAACCTTCTGGCTGGTTTTGCACCAGGATTTCGACGTCGAGATGCAGGAAGACCTGTTCCACCGGTTTGACAAACGCTACACTCGGCTAGCCAGTTATACTGTAGGAGGCGTACGGCTGTATCGCTATGGAGCATCCTCTAGGGAAGCAACTCCATGAAATCTTTCGCGAGCTTGGTAAGGGGTTGGAACCATCGGAGACCAAACGATTTGTTGCACGAGTAAGGTCCGCAGGGGTAAGTGAGACGTGACTGAACAAAGGAGCATGTATAATGGACATCGCAGGAAGCAGAATCATGGTAATTGGCGGGGCTGGTCTGCTGGGATCCCACATCACGGATCAACTGACCGAAGAAAACGTGTCAGAGATCATCGTGTTGGACAATTTTGTACGCGGCACGCGCAACAATCTGGAGCAGGCTCTGCAATGCCCTCGGGTAAAAGTCATTGAAGGGGATATTACCAACCTGGCGCAATTGAGGGAGGCCATGGAAGGCATTGACTATGTCTTTCATCTGGCTGCTTTGTGGCTCCATCAGTGCGTGGAGAATCCCCGCGATTGCCTGGCAGTGAATGTGGTCGGCACTTACAACGTGGTCGAAACCTGCCAGCAGATGGGGGTGAAAAAGGTGATTTATTCCTCTTCAGCCTCCGTGTACGGTGATGCGATCTCTATTCCCATGACTGAGGAGCACCCCTTTAACAATCGCACCCTGTACGGGGCCAGCAAGATTGCCGGCGAGCAGTTCTTCCGCGCTTTCAACGAAATGTACGGGTTGAACTATGTCGGCCATCGCTACATGAACATCTATGGTTCTCGTATGGACTATCGGGGCGCCTACGTCAGCGTGATCATGAAAGTCTTGGACCGTATTGATCAGGGGCTGCCTCCCATTATTTTCGGGGATGGCTCTCAATCTTACGATTTCGTCTACGTTGAGGATGTAGCCCGAGCCAATATCCTGAGCCTGAAAAGCAATGTCAGCGACGAGTTCTTTAATATTGGCATGGGAGTCAAGACCAGCATCAACGAATTGGTCCATATACTCTTAGAGATCACTGGCTCTGACCTTCAGCCTGAGTATCGTCCACAAGAGCAAATGTTTGTGACCCATCGAGTGGGCAGCACGGAGAAGGCGGAGCGGATGTTTGGCTTTCGGGCGAGGGTCCCCTTGGAGGAGGGTCTGCGCTCAGTAGTCGAGTGGCGACGTCAAGACCAACGGCGGGCTCTCGGCGAGCAGGTATGAGGTTCGATCTGGTGCAGCATGTGTTGGTAACCGGTGCATCAGGATACATTGGTCAGCACCTGATAGAATCATTGCTCAAAGATGACGTTGCCGTTCAGGGCTTTTCGCGAGGTCCGAGGCCGGTAGGGCTATCCGCCATCGGATGGCAGCGGGGCGATGTATGTCGTCTGGCCGATGTGCAGCAGGCAGTGCAGGATTGCGATGCGGTCGTGCATCTGGCGTGCCTGCCCTTGGGCCAGAGTTTGCAGGACCCGCTAAGTGACTTCCATGTGAATGCCCTGGGCACATTTAATGTGTTGTATGCTGCTCGTGCGGCGGCCGTTCGCCAGGTTGTCTACACATCAACAGCGCAGGTCTATGGCTACCCGGAGCGCCTGCCGGTAGAAGAAGAGGATGCTACACAAACAGCCTCACCCTATGCAGCCAGCAAGCTGTGTGGCGAAGTCCTGTGTACCACTTTCGCTCGCTGCTACGGGCTGGGCACGATGGTCTTAAGATTGTTTAACGTCTACGGAGCACCTGTTGACGGCAGCGAACGGGCAACAGTGGAGGCTATTTTCATGCGACGTGTTGCGCAGGGCCTGCCGCCGGTCATCAAGGGTGACCCCGAAGAGGGGCGTGACTTTATCCACGTCAGCGATGCGGTGCGAGCCATCCGGCTGGCATTGGATATAAGGGGGACAGGTAAAGTCATCAACGTAGGCACCGGGGTGATGACTACGTTGCTAGAGCTTGCCAGGCTGGTCATCGCCATTTCGGGGGCGGAGGTGAGCCCGGTGGTAGAAAAAACGGATGGCCGCCCGATGCGCATCCAGGCAGATGTGCATAGGGCCAGACAGGTGCTGGGTTTTCAAGCGGAAATCTCTTTGTTCGAAGGACTGTCCCAGATGTTCAAACAGATGCGATCACACCAGGAGGTGGTTGTCTCATGACGATTCCTATAACAAAGCCTTTCTTCGGCTCCGAAGAACTGCAGGCTGTGCAACGGCCGCTAGAGAGCGGTTGGGTGGTGCAAGGACCCTATGTGAGACAGTTTGAAGAGAGATTTTCAGCCTTCACTGGAGTTGGCTTCTCGGTCGCCACCAGTTCGTGCACGGCAGCGCTGCATATTGCCGTGGCGGGGTTGGGTTTGGAGCCTGGTGACGAGGTCATTGTGCCGGCCTTTACTTGGGTCTCCACCGCCAACGTGGTCGAATCCATGGGTGCGAGGCCGATCTTCTGTGACGTTGACCTGCGCACGTTCAACATAGACACGAATCAGATTGAAGCGTTGATTACGCCACGGACGGTGGGCATCATCCCCGTACATCTGTTTGGATTATGCGCTGATATGGGATCAGTTCTGGAGATTGCCCGGAAACACAACTTGTGGGTGGTAGAAGATGCAGCTTGTGGCTTTGGGGCCTGGTATCGTGAGCGTCATTCCGGCACGTTTGGCGAGATGGGCTGCTTTAGCTTTCACCCGCGCAAATCCATCACCACTGGTGAGGGGGGCATGCTCACGACACAGCGGGAAGACCTGGACCGATTGGCGCGTTCCTTGCGTGATCATGGCGCATCTCGTTCCGATCTGTCGCGCCATACGGGCAAGGCTGCCTTTCTGTTAGCGGAGTACAATCACCTGGGTTACAACTATCGCATGACCGACATCCAGGGAGCACTGGGCTGTGCCCAGATGGAACGTGCAGAGTGGATTCTTGCTGAGCGCTCACGCCGGGCCTTGCTCTACGATGAGATGCTGGTCGAGGTGGTGTGGTTGGAAACACCGGTGGTGCCTGACGGGTACGTTCACGGGTATCAGTCTTACGTATGCCTGTTCCGCCCCGAGGAACCCACCTTGGGCAATGTGAATCGGCTGCACCAGCAACGCAACGAGCTGATGATGCGGCTGGAGGCCAAAGGCATTGCTACTCGTCAGGGGACCCATGCTCCTGTGATTCTGGGCTACTATGCTGAGAAATATGGCTTGCGGCCTGAGCGGTTTCCCAATGCCTACGTGGCTGATCGTCTGAGTTTGACCTTGCCGCTGTATGCACAAATGACAGATGCTGAACAGGATTTGGTGTGTCAAAGTCTTCAGGAGGCACTGGATGCATAGGTCATTGCTCGATATCTTGGTTGATCCGATCTCGAAGACGCCGCTGCAAGTTGAGGAGCACCGGTGTGGGGCGGGAGGTAGCATCGTTGAAGGGGTGCTCCGCAGCCCCGAGGGAAGATCGTATGCCATTACCAATGGCATTCCCCGTTTTGTTCTTACTGAGGATAATGACCAGAAGCAAACTGGGGGTAGTTTTGGTTTCAAATGGCAGCAACGGCACACCTATGAATCCCCACAGATGCGCTCGACTACTCAACAGTGGTTGGTGCAACGTTACGGGTTCAAGAGCGTTGATGAGATGCGAGGCTTCTTTGGCAGTCGGCGGCGAATTCTCGATGCAGGCTGCGGTAGCGGCTTTAGTACATCTCTGTGGATGAATCCGTCGTGGGAGGGCTCAGCATGGATCGGAGTTGACATCTCGACAGCGATTGATGTGGCACAAGAGCGATTAGGCTTCATTGATAACACTCATTTCATCCAAGCAGATATCTTGCAGCTTCCCTTCCTCGAGGACGCCTGTGACACCATCTTCTCGGAAGGCGTACTCCATCACACGCCATCTACGGAACTTGCGTTAAAGTCCGTGCTAGGTGTCCTTGAACCAGGTGGTGAGATTCTGTTCTACGTGTATCGGAAGAAAGGGCCTATCCGTGAATTTTCTGATGACTATATCCGCGATATCGTCTCATCCCTGGACCCTCAAGAGGCCTGGGCTGTGTTACGCCCGCTGACTAGCCTTGGGCAAGCACTGGCCGAGTTGCACGCTGAAGTCGAAGTCCTGGAAGACATTCCCTACCTCGGTATCAAGGCCGGTCGTTACGATGTCCAGCGTCTCATCTACTGGCATTTTGCCAAGCTGTATTGGAATAAGGCATTCTCGTTTGAAGAGAACAACCACGTGAACTTTGACTGGTACCATCCGCGGTACGCCCATCGCCATACTAAGGCCGAGATACGTCGCTGGTGCGATGAAGCCAGCCTCTCGATCATTCACTTTGATGCCCAAGAGAGTGGATTCACAGTGCGGGCTGTCAAGGGCTAGGTTGTGTGTGAGATAGACAATGTGTGGGATCACTGGAGTCATCAACTTGAACGGAATGCCCGTCTCGCGGACTGCAATCCGGGCCATGACGGACGTCATTGCTCATCGCGGTCCTGACGGCGAAGGGCACTATATAGACGGCAACGTGGCGTTGGGCCATCGGCGGCTGGCGATCATTGACCTGAGCTCAGCCGGCAGCCAACCGATGACCACCGAGGATGGCTCTCTGGTCATTGTCTATAACGGCGAGGTCTACAATTTTTTGGAGTTGCGACCCCAGTTGCAGGCGAGGGGGTACCGCTTTCATTCTAACACGGACACCGAAGTGGTGCTCTATGCCTATCGGGAGTGGGGCCCAGAGTGTGTGCATCGCTTCAATGGGATGTTCGCCTTTGCCATCTGGGACTTACAAGAAGGGGAGTTGTTCCTGGCCCGCGACCGATATGGGATCAAGCCGCTGTACTATTATTGGGATGGGCGACACTTTATCTTTGGCTCCGAGATCAAGGCAATCCTGGCCTATGGCGCTGTCCAGCCTCAGGTCTGCTACGAAGCACTGAGCGAGTACTTTACGTTCCAAAATATCTTTACTGATCTGACTCTATTGGAAGGCGTTCGGCTGTTGCCGGCCGGCTGCACGCTGACCGTTGGCCGATACATGGGGACCCGGCCGCAGCAATGCCGTTATTGGGATTTCAGCAGTCTTATGCCATTCGAATTTTCCCTCTCGGCGGATGAGTGCGCGGAGGTGCTTTACCATCTGTTCGTGCGGGCAGTGACCCGGCAACTGGTCAGTGACGTGCCTGTGGGCAGTTACCTCAGCGGGGGCATGGACTCGGGCTCGATCACGGCCGTGGCCACCCAGCACATTGATCGGCTCCACACCTTCACCGGTGGTTTTGACCTGTCGTCGGCGTCGGGGATAGAGTTGGGATTTGACGAGCGGCCGGCATCAGAGATAATGGCCAATCTGTTCAAAACCGAGCACTATGAGATGGTGATGCACGCTGGGGATATGGAGTACGTGCTGCCCAGGCTCATCTGGCACTTGGAAGATCTGCGTATCGGGCAGAGTTACCCCAACTATTATGTGGCCCGGCTGGCGAGTAAGTTTGTCAAAGTGATCCTCTCGGGCAGTGGTGGCGACGAGCTGTTTGCCGGGTATCCCTGGCGCTATTACCGGGGCTTGGACGGTGGTGGTGATGGGGATTACTATCAACGCTACTATAACTACTGGCAGCGCCTGATCCCAGACAAAGACAGGCCTGATTTTTACAATGCGGACACCTATCGCCAGGTGAGGGACCACAATCCTTTCCAGAGCTTTCGAGCGGTGTTCGACACACTTCTATCGCCCCAGACGGACGAAGACTATATCCAGGCGTCACTCTACTTTGAGGCCAAAACTTTCCTACACGGCATTTTTGTCGTCGAGGACAAGCTCAGTATGGCCCACTCACTGGAGACGCGGGTGCCTTTTATGGACAATGACTTGGTCAACTTTGCCCTGCAAATACCGCCGCGTCTCAAGTTGCGCAATCTGCGGGAGCGGGTATGGGTAGACGAGGATGAGGCCGGCAAGTTGAAACGCTACCGTGCCTTGCCGACAGCCGATGGCAAGATCATCTTGCGTCAAGCGATGTCTCGCCTGATTCCAGAGGACATTACCAGACGGGCCAAGCAGGGGTTCAGCGCGCCGGATGCCTCGTGGTTTCGGGGGGAGAGTATAGATTACGTCCAGCGATTGTTATTGGATCCCAAGGCTCGAATCTATGAATATCTAAATCCGGCCTACGTTCGAAAGCGGTTAGACGAGCACATGTCCGGCCATGTGAATCGCCGATTGTTTATATGGTCACTGCTAAGTTTTGAGTGGTGGTTGCGGAATTTCCTCACCGGATGAGAGGGATAGCATAATGCGTATTGTATTCATGGGAGCTTCCGACCTAGGGTGGGAATGTTGTCGGACCTTGTTTGAGATGGAACAAGAAATAGTTGGCATATTCTCAATCCCCAAGGAATTTCGGATTTCCTGGGCGGTCAAGCCGATCAAGAATGTGAGATTCAAGAGTTTTGAAGATTTGGCACAGGAGCATAATGTTCCCCTGATCTATGTTACCAGGAAAATGTCTGATCCAGTATACCAAGAGGCACTAAGGCGACTTCAGCCAGATATCCTCATTGTGATAGGTTGGTATTATATGGTGCCCCGTGCGTTGCGAGAACTGGCACCGCTCGGCGCAGTGGGTGTTCACGCTTCGTTACTCCCAAAGTACCGGGGTGGCGCGCCGCTAGTCTGGGCGATCATCAATGGAGAGACACAAACAGGTGTCAGTTTTTTTCATTTTGCCGATGGTGTGGACGATGGCGATCTCATTGGACAAGCTAACTTCGACATTGCCTTTGAGGATGATATTTCTGATGTAGTTTTTAAGGCTTCTACAGCTTCGGTGCAGTTGGTGTGTGATTACGTTCCCTTATTGGGGGCCGGCAAGGCCCCGCGTATCCCGCAGGATCACAGCTTGGCCACTGTAATGCCGCAGCGTAAACCTGAAGATGGACTGATCGTTTGGCATTCCAAATCAGGACTACAAGTGTACAACTGGATACGTGCACAGACCCGTCCATACCCAGGCGCGTTTACTTACCTGGGGCAGGAAAAGGTGACGATTTGGAAAGCAAGGGTATCTGACGTCTCGTGCGAGGATAATGCCATCCCGGGCACAATTGTGGTGAACGTGCCGGGCGCGCCGGGGACTTTTGGCGTATGTTGCGCCGATGGCCGAATTTTGCGGGTGCATGAGGTGGGGTTGGTTGATGGAGCAGTGATGAGCGGCGCAGAGTTTGTGGCGACGCGGGCGATCAGTACAGGGACTGTGTTGGGTGCCGCAGAAGGAAAGTAGACATAACGCGCCAACGGTAACCTATTAGGGGAGCAAGTATGATTAATAACGTTTCGTACAATGATTGCATACAAGAGCTTTCTATTGTCATTCCAGCTTATAACGAAGAATCTAATCTGGCTCGCATAGTCCTCGAAGCAGAGGCTGTGCTGAAAAACCACGCTGCTGAGCGGCTGGAATGGATCTTGGTGGACGATGGAAGTACTGATAGTACATGGTCCGAAATCACGAACCTGGCTGATTCAATGCCAGATGTAATTCCGCTAAAACACACTACAAACAGAGGATTGGGGGCGGCGCTCTGGACCGGTATGGCACAGGCCTCCTCAGAGTGGTGTACCTGGATGCCCGCAGACGGGCAGTTCGCCCCCCAGTCTTACGTTGATATGATGCGATTTGCCGAAGGTTCAGACCTCGTTATACTGATGCGTGATGATGATCGTGCTTAGCAGAGGCGGATTCTTACTATCATGATGTATGGGCTAATGCGGATTGTACTTGGGTTCGATGCTTACGGATACTCTGGTGTCTTCCTGGTCCGGCGGCGGATTTTGCAAGACGTACCATTGTATAGCACGACTGGAGTGCAAAATTTCGCGGTCGTATTACATTGTCAGAAGAATGAATATCGCATTCAGCAGACGTGCACGGTCATTCAGCCTAGAATGTCGGGCAAGTCGAAGGTTTCTAACGTGCCTACTATGCTCAAGGTTTTCTATGATATTATGAAGCTGACTCGACAGTCTAATCAGGGCCAGGAGGGTGGTTCAGACAGAGATGAGTAGATTTTGGAGAGAACCTCGTTTTTGGCTTGGAATAGTCTCTAGTCTGGTATTTCTATGGCTGGCGATGAGGCAAGTAGCGTGGCCTGGAGTGATTGCGACACTCCAGAATGCTGATTGGAAGTTGATTCCGCTGGGCTCGCTGTTGATCGTGTTGACCTGGGGAATCTTTGCAGTTCGTTGGAGGGTTCTTCTCGCTCCCGTTGCTTCTGTTGGGTGGTTGGATACCTTCTCGTATATCATGATTGGCTATCTGGGAAATGCAGTACTTCCTCTACGCTTGGGTGATGTCGCCCGCGTAACGCTAATGAGCCGAAAGCACGGGATCAATGTTGGTTTCACTTCGGCTACTGGGATATTGGAAAAGCTCCTTGATGTTTTGACAGTAGTGGCCTTGGCGGGATTCTTGATGCTTGTGGTCCCGATACCTGAATTAATACGGCGTGGTGTTCAGGCCGCTACTGTCACCACAATCGGGGCATTTGCAGCATTGGTTTTGCTGGCGCGCTCACAGACTGCCCTTGTACGCTCGGAGTCATTCCTGTCCAGCTATCTGCCTCCAGGGGTCTTGGAGCTTGTCTTTGGCATCCTTCGCAAATTTGCACAGGGTTTGCAAATAACTAGGAGCCTGGGCCAAATGCTCAAGCTCAGTCTCTTGTCGTTATTATCTTGGGGTATCGCCAGTCTGAGTATCTGGTGCTATGTGCGCGCTTTCCAGTTGACGATTCCCTGGCAAGCCGCGGCTTTGGTATTGGTTGTGACTAACCTGGGAGGTGCCATTCCATCTTCACCAGGCGCTATCGGTGTTTATGAGTTCCTGATGATGTTGGCTCTGTCGGTCTGGCTGCCTGATCAAAGTGAAGCCTTGGGGTGTGCCACTGTCACGCACGCGATTAATTTGGGGTTGAGTGTAGTTCTGGGTCTGGTAGCGGCCTGGCGAGGGGGAGTGCAGTTGTCAACACTCACCCCAGGAAGCCCTGTGGCAAGGGAGAGCGATGTGGAAAGCACCTGGCCAAAGCCAATCGTATTAGGGGAAGACTAGCAGGTGTGGGCCGATGCTCGCGGTTCGATGACTGGCGGGCCTGTCCACTGAGGAATGGAAGGAGCAGGAATTCATGGAGCGCACACCATCTCAAAATGCTGTTTTTTGGCTAGTGGTTGCTGTGCTGCTCTCTATATTGGCAGTCTTGTATGTACAACTTCCAGCGCTCCTGGATCCGTACCGGATCGACGATGACCTCCGTCAGCATTTCTGGATGGCGCGCTTTCAGGACTCGGAAGTTTTCCCTGGTGATTTTATCTTCTATGAGATCAAAAGGGTGCACATCATCAACATTCTGGGAGTTGACTTGGTTTGCCAGTTTGACAATTTGGGCTTTAGCTCGATGTACCAACTGGCCAGTTACCTGATCACCCCGTTAACGTTCAACAAGATTCTCCCCTTCATCTTGATGGTGATTTGTGTTGTGTATCTCTTTGCGCTAGGTCGGCTTTTCAAACTCGACAATGTCTCAGCATTCTTTTTAACTATTCTCTTCGTGATGTACAGTTTGAGCACCTCGGCCAACATCTCGTTGACGTCTGGTTTAGAGCGATCCTTTCAGTTCGTGTTGCTGATCGTGTTCATGTATTATCTGGTCAGCGATTCCCCGATAGGCATCGTTGTGACGCTTGTTGTTCAGGTCTTGTTCTATGCGCCGATGTTCGTCATATCGGTGATGGTTTACGTTCTATCGCTGTTTTACCGACAGAACAGGCGTGTGAAAATCAATCTGAGTGCGCGACGGATCTGGCCGTTGATCATTGGTGTGGCGCTGGCAACGATGGTTCTCCTGCCTGCTGTGTTCGATCCCCAAGTTGCTACAGCTTCGTTGAGTGACAAAGATGGGCAGATGCCGGTGTGGCAGAATCCCAACTACCACCCAGGAGGACGGGTGCCCATTTTCCCTGCTTCGTTTTCCGGTTTTCCGTCGTTTCTCGTGGCCGGATATGGTGGGCTGGCGCGTGTTGATGACTTGGTTTTTATGGTCCCACTCTGGCTTTTGACTTTGATGATTTTGGTTCTCCTGGGTTTTGAGAGGTCATGCCCAAGCTGGCGCGTCAATTCGTTATTGGCGGGTAGCTTACTTGGGTGGTTGCTATCCTGGCTGGTAGCACTGATGACTGGCTACTTTGTGCTGCGATATCCTTTCAAATATACGAATGCCCCTTTGCCTCTGTGGATGTTGCTTTATTGTTCGCTCAATAGCGAACCATTTTTAAAGACTTGTATCCGCGTCTGGTCAAGTCCCAAAGGCCGATGGGGGCTTTTATTTTCAACCTTTGGCGTACTGGCTTTGATCTATGGTCTTTTGATCGGAAACTTGCAGATTTCCGTTCTGGTAAGAGCCTTCGGCGCTTTAACCTTTGTTATTGGCGTTTCTCTCCTGATGCTGTGGCGCGGATCTAGTCCTCAAGAGTTGTTCTCGACTTGTTCAGGCAAACAGTTGAAGACTGCTTGGTGTATTTATGTGGTTGTACTCCTCGTGGTCTTTGTACCATGGATGAGAAGTCATACGATGACTGTGCCCCAAGAGGAAAGACCCTTGCTAGAACACGTCTCTACGTTGCCAAAAGATGTACTCGTTGCCGGTGCCCCAGAAATCACGTCGAATATTCCTCTCTTTTCCAAACGGGGGGTTCTTTTCAGTTCAGAAATCAGCTATGTTGGGGGCACAAAAGTGGTGGATTTCTTCGACGCCTATTACGCCGAGTCAGCAGATCGGGTGTTGACTTTTTGCCAGCAGTATGGTGTGGATTATTTAGTAGTGGACGAACGAGGCTTTTACCCAGACTATCTAGCCAACGGGCGATTCTTTTATTCACCTTTCAATGAGTCCATTGCCCCGATCGTGGCCGCGCGCTCCAACTTTGTCCTGCCTCAGATTCCAGACAGCCACAAAGCCTTCCAAAGCGGCCCACTGTTTGTCGTCGCGTGTACTGCCGATGCTCTCCAATAAGCCGTGTCAACCCAAAAAACTATGGTCTTGGTTTATCTCCACTGTGGCCCGGCTGTATCTGTGGCTCTTTAGCGTGAAAAGATGAGGCAAAAGAGATGGGGCTGGGCTGAGATGGCCGTCGTTCTGATGATGGCTGGATACATTGCCTGGTTTGGCTTTCTCTCCATCCGCCAGCATAAGGCCTTTATGACTGGCGGCTTCGACCTGGGGAACGTGGACCAGGCAGTGTGGAATACGAGCCGTGGCCGGTTTCTGCGGATGACGACGATGGAGGGGCAGCATTCGCGGCTGGGGCTTCACGTTGAGCCGATTTTGCTGTTGCTCGTGCCCCTCTATGGGGTTGTGCCTGATCCCCGCACGTTGCTGATGGTGCAGACGGTGGTCTTGGCGTTGGGAGCGTGGGCCGCGTACCAGTTGACTCGCTGGAAGCTGGGGTATTCGGCTGCTGGTGTGGCAATGGCCGCCATCTATCTGCTGGCGCCGATCGTTGAGGGGGCGAACCTCTTTCAGTTTCACGCCGTTGCTTTCGCAGCCGTTCTATTTCTCTTTGCTATCTATTATATGTTGCGGGGCGAGTTCGGCCGATTTGCTCTCTTTGCGGGCCTGGCAGCCTGCTGCAAGGAGGAGATACCGGCGGTTGTCGTGCTGATGGGACTCTATGTCTGGGTCGTCGGGCGCGACCGGCGGGGGGCATGGTTAGCGGCTGGAGCGGCTGCATGGTTCCTGGTGGCCAACCTGCTGATCATACCGGCTTTCAGTCCCCTCGGTGAGAACATCCACTATGACCGGTACGCCGATTTGGGAGGTGGATTGAGCGCGATGGTCCGCACCGCGTTGAGTGACCCTGGCTGGGTCTGGCAGGTGGCGACGGAACCGGCCAAGATTAACTACCTGATTAAACTCCTCTTCCCCGTTGGCTATCTGCCGCTTCTCGCACCGGCTGTCTTGCTCCTGTCAGCCCCATCGCTGGCGGTGAACTTGCTCAGCGGCTACGCCCCGATGTACGCGGTGGATCTCCAGCATTATTCGGCTCCCATCTGGCCGTTTGTGTTGGCGGCCGCTGTTCTGGGGATCGAGCGGGCTGTGCGCGGCCTGGAACGGGTCAGCCGGGTCCGGCGTGGCTTCCTGGTGGGGATGCTGGTCGGCTGCGTTATCATCCTCAGCTTCTTCAATCACCTGTTGCGTGGCCGGACGCCGCTATCAGTCATCTTTGTTATGCCTCGGGTGACGACACACGATCGGCTGGCAGCTCGTTTTCTCGACCAGATTCCGCCCGAAGCGATTGTTTCAGCCCAGAACCCGTTCGTCTCCCATCTGAGCCACCGACCGAGCGTCTACATCTTCCCCCGCGTGGATGATGATACCGAGTGGCTGTTGTTTGATGTGGGTGTTGAGGTTCCCCAGGCGATCTACCCTTTCGACAATTGGCCGGCGTATCATGCGGCCGTGACTGAGTTCCTGGATGGAGACACGTTCGGGCTGGTGGACGCGGCCGATGGCTATCTGCTGTTGCAGCGGGGAGCGCCATCCCGGCTGTTGCCTGAGTCATTCTACACCTTCGCCTGGGCCGATGACGTGCCGACTGAGGCTGAAGTGGCAGCCAGCTTTGGCGCAGTGGCCCGTCTGGTGGGATTGGAGATGGAACTGACGGGCGCGGACGCCGTGGCGCTAAGGAGTTGGTGGATGCGGGGGGATGAGCCGCCGGCTGGGTGGGCGCTGGGTGTCGCGCTGGCCGATCTGGGCTGCCCAGATAGCCTGGACGAGCGGTGGACACTGTTGCCCCTCGCCCGCTGGTACCTGCCGGCCGACTGGCAGCCAGAGGTCATCGTCCGGGATCAGGTGGATTTGGCCCTGCCGCCTGGCACGCCAGCCGATTGTGTAGAGGTAAAGCTGGGGCTGCTGGATGAGGATGGGCAGCTCATGGCGGTGCCCGTCAGGATAGAGTCGACCGGCCGGTGGATAATGGGGGTTGAGGATAGCACGCTGTCCATCCGGTTGACGGGGGAAGGCCAGTGAACGGCATTGTTAGCCAATGATCTCCAAAATTCACAAGGGATTGCCAACCTCATACGTTTCATCCGGACTTCTGATCATTATGGTTGTCTACGCCACGTTTTTACTGTCTACAATCTGCAACAACCTGCTGTCTTTCGGACCACCGGGTACGATCTGGGCAATTACGATCAAGCTATGTGGAATACGTTGCGCGGAAAACCGTTGGCAATGACGACGATAGTAAGTGGTCTGCTCCTGGCCCCCGTCCCCGAGCATCTGAGTGAGGTAAATGCTTGGTGACACGTGTTAATCGCCCCAGTGACGGGGCTTAGAGCGATAGAAGTTGGACACGGCCTGCAAGGAGTTGCCGCTGACGATAGCGTTGATGGGGCTTCCGATTCCGGTAATGAGCCATGACCATCAGCCAAGGTTGCTGACGATGGATGCAAATGGGAAAAAAATTCTACGGTCAAATTTATGAGAGGGTTTGGCAAAATCAAGAATGGATAATCGTAGTAGCACTATCATTATTAGTGCTCCTACTACGATTGCCTTCGCTGGAACAGCCCTTTGACAACGATAGTGGAGCCAATGCCTACCACGCCCGGCTCATCGTGCGTGGCGAACCGCTGTATGGTGCGCATCATCCTGCTCATCAATTGCCGGCCGTGTACTACACTTATGCACTGGCGTTCCTTTTGTTTGGCGACAGCGTTTGGTCCGTTAAATTTCTACTGATCCTCTGGACCATTGCTGCTGTGTATCTGTTATATCGGCTGGGCGCTTTGCTTATGGACAGGGCTATGGGGCTCCTCGCCGCAATTCTTTGTGCTGTCCTGACTTCACATGTCTGGATGTGGGGTCCCAGTGCTCAAAACGAATTGTTTGCTAACCTACCCCGCGTAGCAGCGATTCTAATACTGATGCAACTTACCGTTCGACAGGCTGCGGCGTGGAAGTTTGTCTTTGTAGGACTGTTGAGCGCCATAGGATTTTTATTCAGGGCAAATTATCTCTCTCCATTAGCAGTGGCCGGCCTTGTATTGCTGGTAGAGTTGTGGCAAACTAGAGCTATAACAAATGCGTGGCGAGCAACCCTGATGCGCGGTCTTTGGTTGGGAGTTGGGTTTGTGGCAGGACTGTTACCTGTTGTGGCTTATTTCGGGATACTGGGCTTGTTGCCACGCTTGCTCTTGGTGTTTACACTGGGGCTAAGATATATCAACCGCGGTGCTGCTCTCGTTCGCTCGCAAGACAGGCTATTGTTTCCCTTGTTTGGATTGGCTATAAACAATGGTGCGCTTCTCACATTCAGTCTTGCTGGTCTGTTACTAGTAGTCGTTGACGAGCTCAAAAAATATCATTCCGAGCGATATGAGGGACCATCAACCCTATTCTACGTTGCAGTTTGGTACATCCTCTCTTTTGTTGAAGCAAGCATTGCCCGCATCCCTTTTGTGCACTATTACCTGCTCATTGTTCCGCCCTTGGCCTTGCTGGCAGCCTGGCTTTTGCTCAGGATTTATCACGATGTTCAGAATCAGGTCCGATCGGCCAATCGCTTTGTTGCGGCTTTGATCCTGATAGTGTTGTTAGCAATTATATTTTCTATAAGCATCAGACAGAACTTTAACTACTATTACCACTATGTTCGATACAAACTGGGGTTAGAAACCCACCAGGATTTTCTGCTCGGTGGGTGGCCCGTTGCCGGGCTGGAATTAGTGCGAGTACAGGAGTTAGCCGATTACGTAAAAAGGCACACCACTCCCACGGATCACATCTATGATTGGTCTATATATCTTCAGATTTACTACCTGGCAGATCGTCGCTGCCCCATTGATATGATATGGCCGCGTTACGCTGAAGCAACAGGCCCGTATCAGCGTATTTTCGCCCCACAAACAAAATACATTATAGTTGACGATAGCAATAACAGTTCAGCTCCAGATTGGCTATACACAGAGCTGGCTAAGAAATACACGTTAGAAACAGTGATTCAGGGCCAGAAAGTCTATCGTCGCGTAGATTGAGCAAATAAAAATGAGTGGACAATAGTGGTTGGGGATAGCACGCTGTCTGTCCGGCTAGCAAGGTGATAGGATCCCCTTTTTCTCAATTGTCCAGGGACCTTACAGATTGTGATCTATGATTCCAAAAAAGTACAAGAGGTTACCCATTTTACATACTTCATACGGTCTGCTGATTATCCTTATTGTCTATACCACGTTCTTTGCCGCCTATAGTTTGCAAAAGCATGCCGCCTTTCAGACTGCTGGTTTTGACCTGGGGATCTGGGATCAAAAACTCTGGAACATATCGCACGGTCGGCCCTTTATTATCACCACCCAAGGCAGTGTAGAAATTAGCCTCGGTGACCACGTGGATCCCATAATAGGTTTACTGCTTGCCCCCCTTTACAGCCTCTACTCGGCTCCACAAACACTGATTATTGTGCAAGTTTTATTGGTCTCATTGGGCGCGTTGCCTATTTATTGGCTTGCTCAAAGTAAATTGCGCAGCGAATTGGCTGGCTTGATCTTTGCCGTGGTCTACTTGCTTTTTCCGGCCTTGGAAGGTGCCATTACCTTCGATTTCCACGGACTCACGGTTGTTGCTCCCCTGCTGAGCTACGCGCTGTGGGCAATGAACCAACGATACTATCGCCTTTTTTTAGTAATGGCCATCCTGGCTATGGCCTGTCAGGAAGATGTGCCATTGCTGACATTGATGATGGGGTTGTACATTATTGGGATACAGCAAAACTGGCGCGTAGGAAGCGTGACCGTCGCCGGAAGTCTTCTCTGGTTCGCGCTAGCGAATTTTCTGATCATACCCGCTTTCAGCTTAGGAGGCGACAACATTCACCTCTATCGCTATGAAGCTCTGGGCGATGACTTTAGTCAGGTCATCATAACTGTGTTGACGCGCCCCGACTTGGTTGTCCAACAGGTTTTCGCTGGAGAGAAACGATTTTACTGGATCCGTCTGACTGTGCCCACGGCTTTTACTGCTTTGCTTGATCCATTTATTCTGCTGCTGGCCTTGCCTTCGCTGCTTATCAATACATTATCAACTTATCCCCCTACCTATCAGCTTGACCTATATCACTCATCTTCTGCTATCGTCCCTTTTGTAACAGTAGCCAGCATCAATGGCCTGGCCCGACTCATCAAGTTTGCCGAGCCAAAATTCCAGTATGTC
>Ga0180438_10005298_pt1 | contig 18019 bp, 14 predicted proteins | sample SS_ome_12_FD_132455 | JGI IMG/M metagenome (GOLD analysis project Ga0180438, IMG submission 132455) | Hypersaline lake sediment archaeal communities from the Salton Sea, California, USA - SS_3_D_2 metaG | ecosystem: Environmental > Aquatic > Non-marine Saline and Alkaline > Hypersaline >...
AACGCCAGCGTGCTGGGCGGCGCCATCGTCGGGCCGGAGGGGCTGGTCGAGGACATCCGCTGGAACACGACCGAGTTCGTCGGCGCGATCATGCAGCCCTTTGAGGCCTGGCTGGTGCTCCAGTTCCTGGAGACGCTCAGTCTGCGCATGGAGCGTCACAGCGCCAACGCGCAGGCCGTGGCCGAGTTCCTGGACGGTCACCCCAGGGTAGTGCACGTCAACTACCCCGGGCTGCCCGACCACCCCCAGCACGCGCTGGCGCAGCGCCAGATGAAGGGGAACGGGGGCTTGCTCTCGTTCATCGTGCCCGGCGGGATGGCGGGCGCGGCCACGGTGATGGACAGCCTGGAGTTGGTCGTCCACGCAGTGACGTTCGGCACGAGCCGCACGATCTGCATGCACCCGCCGACGATCACCCACGAGCACATGACGCCGCAGGAGCGCGCCGCGGCCGGGATCGACGACGGGCTGATCCGGCTGTCGGTGGGGTTGGAGGAGGTGGGGGATATTATCGGGGATCTGGAACGGACGTTGGGGAGGTTGTGAGCGGGCTCTGCTGCTATCCCCGAGATTCTGCAGGCGGAAGAAGAGCCGGTGGTGAAAGACCGGGTTTCTCTTTCGGTGTCACCGGCATCGAGAAAGATGAATTTGAGCTTCTCAAGATTACCCAGAGGGGGCCTTCGACAACAATGCACCCATAGACCATCAGCTTCCCCAGCTGAATGTCAGGGGTTCGAATCTCCTCACCCGCTCCTGGCCCCTTCGGTGCCTATGTTGAAGAGCGAAGGAGACTACCGCCAGTCTCGGCCAGGAGTCCTGGCGGCTTTCTTTTTGCTATCTCCCGACTAGGGCAGTTACGTGCAACCTGGCCTTCGGCCAGGCTAACACAACTCGTGTAGTCCAAAGTCGCGGCTACGCAAAGCCCTAACGGGCTTCGCGTAGCACCACACGGCGCTCGCTCCCCGATGTGTCCCAAACGCCATCCCACAGAGCGGCGCAGACGCCGCCCCCACCCACCCACCAAATGTGGACGTTACTTGTTCCTAGCGGATCCTGACTGATATACAAATAGTCTGAGTCGACTTGAATTGCGGGGCAGCCATACAGTGCTTGCCCCATCTATCTGCCTTGTGGTTTCCTTATATTTCCCTTTTAATTGACTCAAAGAGGAAATTATGGTATAGTTTAGTTAGTGGCATTGGGCAGGCAAAGGTTCTACTCATGGAGCAAACAACATTCAATAACACAGGCCCACTTACAGGGTTTCTAACTGAGAGGAGAGTCCAACTCCTTGTCAGCGGTCTGCAGTCGCTTGAAGGAGCTCTAAGTGCGCTGCAGCAACCCCTGCCAGAGGGATTGGGAGAGCTGAAGCAAGTTCTTTTCCTACAACAGCAAGTCCTGGCGTCATCACCTGATGCGCCTTTAACCACAAACCAGGCATCACTGCTTCTCGACTGCTCCCCCCGACGAGTACGCCAACTCGGACAGCAAGAGCAAATCAAGTTGGTGCGACAGGGCGGGCGTGGCCGTGGTCACTCAAATCTGTATAACGCTGCATCTGTCTACGCATATCACAACAGAGACCAAGGTGTTGCCGAGGACACATAGGGATTTGGTTTGCTTCGACACGCCTTCTGAGGCTCGCTGGCACTTATCTCCACGAGGTGATCTAAGATGACACCAGCATACACGGCTAGAGAGCTACTAGATACAGCAAGGGATGGGTTGCTCGCCATTGGCTACCGAAACGAGTTGGTGCAGCCCAATTACACGTTTGCCGACCCCCTTGCGCCATCACCGCCTGTGAGGAGCATCGACCTGGCGGCTTTTGCCCAAGCGCCTCCCTCCTACCGCAGTGCCTGCTTCGGCGTCGTCGTCCTGCCTCAGAACGGATATGACGGCGCTGAGGCCATTCGGCAATACCAGGCGCTGGGAGCACCCCAGATACTCGGCCTGCACCCTAAGATGGCACAAGTCCAACGCTGGAAAGTCGTAGCCGAGGGTGTGCCGCAACTCATCGAGCGCATCGATCCCGCGCACCTGTACAACGCGATCCTGGAACACCGCGAGGAGTGGAGTCCTGAACAGATACTCCGCGCCAAATCCATTGGATTCAGAGCAGGCGCAGTTCAGCTAGACTTTTTCGACTTTGGCTTGGTCCCCACGATTGAATCCATCGTTCAGGACAAGTTGGACACCCTTTTGCAGCAAGTCATCGCTGACTGCAAGAAGGTCTACTTCGCAAAGCATCATCAGGAGCCCGACTATCGGGCCTTGTTCCGCTTGGTCTTTCGGCTGATCGCGGCCAAGCTGCTCTCGGATCGTCACCATCCGGGCAGAGATTGGGACAACCCTGATCCAGCAAGAGTGATCCAGGCCGTCGAGGCCTTCTACTTCCTGGGCACACCCCTTGAGGAGGTCTTGCCGGACGCGGACGTGCAGCAAACCGCCTGGGACAAGATTCGTACAGCGTTCCACTTTGCCAATGTATCGGTCGAGACCCTAGCCTACGTTTACGAGAACACCCTCGTCAGCACCGAGACGCGAAGGATGTACGACGTTCACGCTACTCCCCCAGAGGTGGCCGAGTACATCGTGCGGGCTCTCCCGTTCGAGTCACTGCCGCCGGACGAACGGCACGTTTTCGAGCCATTCGCGGGCCACGCGCCGTTCCTGATCGCGGCCCTTGGGCGGCTGCGGACGCTGCTACCGCCGGATATGAACCAAGATGAGCGGCACAGGTACTTTGTCGAGATGCTATCAGGTTTGGAAATTGATGTGTTCGCTGCAGAGGTCGCGCGCCATTCGCTGATGTTCGCGGACTACCCAAACCCAGATGGATGGTGCATAATCAACGCCGATGCGTTCACTTCTCCAGACTTCACCTCTTGCCTTTTGCAGGCCCAGATTGTGCTGTGCAACCCACCCTACGGCGATTTTGACCAAAAGGCGCGAAAAGCCACCGATGCCATCCGGTCACCGAACAAAGCCGTCGAGGCACTGCGGCGGGTGCTGGAACATCCTCCCAAGATGCTGGGGTTTGTACTGCCGCGCGTGTTTGTGAATGGGCAGATGTATCGAGAAGCACGAAAGAAACTTGCATCGCTTTACAGTGAAATTGAGATTGTTGGCCTACCAGAGACTGCTTTTCAACACTCGGACATTCCAACAACCTTGCTGATCGCGCACGGTGAAAGAGTAAATGGCTCACGGCTGCGCACATCCGAAGTTGAACGAGAGGATTACCAGCAGTTCGTTCGTGCCAACAGGCCAACCTGGCAGACTGAAGCGCCGCCGAGTTACGTGGCAGAGGCTACCAATCCTACTCTGTGGTATAGCCCTGTACAGTGCATTCTTGATGAACTGGCCTATCTGCCAAGTCTGGGAGAAATCGCGGACGTTCATCGAGGCATCGAATACAATATACTCTTCAAACACAATGAGGATAGACTCGTCTCGAATAGCCCGAAGAGAGGTTTTGTACCAGGCTTAGTGAACACAAAGCAAGGGTTTGAGCCGTATGTGGCCCACGCACACCAGTATTTGAACTCAGCCAAGGAACTGATGCTTTACGAGGCCTATCTCAGGCCCTGGGATCAACCCAAGGTCATCGCCAATGCCTCACGTATCAGCAAAGATAGGTGGGTCATCGCTGGGGCTGTGGACGAGCAGGGATTGGTGTGCTATCAGCGGTTCCACGGAATCTGGCCCAAGAATGGTATACCTGTGGAGGTGCTGGCCGCTGTAGTGAACGGGCCTATCGCCAACGCTTTCGTTAGTATCCATCGCACGCCGAGGGATAACCAGGTGAGAATTGTACGGCAAATCCCTGTACCCATGTTCACGGCGGCACAAACACACAGCATCGTCGCCCTCGTTCGCGACTACCGCAGACTTCGAGAACAGTGGCTGCAAAGTAGGTGCGGGGACCATCCCTTCGAGGTGCAGTGCCGCGAGATCGTGTGGGAGATCGATGCCGAGGTGCTGGCAGCCTACGATCTATCCCCGCGCCTGGAAAGAAGGCTATTGGACTATTTCGAGGGTTTCCAGAGGCCGGGGCCAATCCAGTTTGATAGGTACTATCCACCCGGCTTCCGGCCATCTATTCCGTGGCGTGTGTTCATCTCGGAGGATTTCCGCGCTTCCACGGCTTCACAAACACTAGCGCGCTTGCCGGTGATCGTCGATCCGGCTATCTCAGCGGTCGTGCACGAACTCGTGGAGTAAGGGGCGTTCTATGAAAGACGCCTACCTGCTCGACACGTCGATTGCGTCCATCGCCTGGGACGGCGGGCATCCCAGCCACCACAAGGTACGTAGCAGGCTGGCGGCGTTGGGTGACGTTTCGATCTCGGTCTGCGCAATCACCATCGCGGAGGTTCTGTATGGTTTGTGCGTCAGCCCGAACATCGACCGCCAGCGCCACGACGCCGTGCGGCAAGCTCTGCAGCAATATCACGTGTGGGACATTGCTCGGCACACTGCCGAGGTGTACGCCTGTATCCGCGGAAGGCTCTTCGAACTGTATGCACCTCGAAACAAGAAGGGCCGGTTGACGGCAAAACAACCAGAAGACCTCCGGGATAGAACCACGGCAAAGGAGCTGGGGATCCAGGAAAACGACCTGTGGATCGTCAGCGTGGCTGTACAGTACGACCTCTGTTTCCTCACCAGCGACAGAAAGATGCAGCGCATCTTGGATGTGGCCAAGGAGGTCCACGGCTACGACCGGGCGCTCATCTGGGAGCTTACTTGATTGGGATCCTCCCTCTGCAGGGCTAGACATCGCTTGCCACCAGAACCTCTTCACCCAGCATGTCGATGGTCTTGACCGCCACCGTGGTTGGTCCTTTGGGCACGAGCAGCGCATAGTGTCCCACAACTAGGTCTCACTTGCATTCCAGCACTCCGGACACGGCGCCGTCGTAAGCTATGTCAATCAACACTGTATCCGCGACCACCTCCGGCTCGACCAAGAGCGATTCGGTGAGCATTGAGACTTCCTCTCATTGCTAGCGGGGTCTCAAGCGGGATCTCGATTATACTCACCTTCTTGCTCTGTCGTTTCACGAAAATAGAAGTCCCCCTTCTCAGTCGACAAAAACACACCTGCACCAAGTTCCCTATCCCTCGAAAGAGCAGGTGGCACGAAGCGCGCGACTACCTCTTGAGTGATCCAAGGGGACGCACGAGCGACCTCCAACTCTATCATCCCCAATGTGCTCCGACGCGCTCAGTATCTCCTCGCTCACCCAAGTCGGTGCAGCCCTCGCGACTACTCGCAGCCTACACCTATAGGTGGCCATCAGTAGATGTGCCCGTTCACTGCCAGGGCTGACATCTTTGTGCCTCTACTTCCGCTTTCACCCCGTCCACCATCTTCTCGAATTCTTCATCACTCATTCCAACATTTTTCCCGATGCGTTTCAATTCTGCCCAGTTGATAACTCCTCCCTCATTTAATGGCATCCCTCTCAACCACAGCACAAAGGCACCTGCCAATAGTCGCGCAGCAACTCGTCAGTCTCCTTGCTACGTACGTACACCACACTCTCATCAATCGGAGAATCCGAAGGTCAAAATCCACCCAGATAGAAGCCTTCACCATCAAACGACATTATGTGCAAGATCGGAATTGCTTGGGTTGGTGGGGCATAGTGTCGCACATGAAAATCATGAGCCCGAAATGCGAGCAATCTCCGTACGACGGTTTCCAAATGCTGCTTATGAAAGATAGCCTCAACTCGGCTAAATCCTATATCATCTTTACCCACACGTTCATCGCGTATCCGGTGATAGAGTGTCTGCCATGACGAGAGTGTCTGAATATGAGGGACGTCTCGATTGAGATTGGTGTCCAAGATGTATTTTCGCGCCTCTCTAGCGCGTTGTGCTATCTGGCGGAGGAACGCCCACTTCATATCGAGTAGAGCGACGTCTGTTCCGCCCAATTGTCGAAGCGCGTTGTTCAGTTCTCCAAGAGTCTTTCTCGTCGCCAATGTACTAAACGAGTGCAACCCTAATGTTAGCAGAGCCGCCGCTGTTATCATAACAGTTGGAACTTTCTCAAGTCCAAAACAGCTATGGACTGGGGGTCACACCAAAACTGTGAGGTACACGTCGATATTTACACCGTTTCGTATATCAGTGATAATCCTGCTCAGAGATTTCATCACCGTTCCCTCCAGAATGTGGTAGCTTTCTGTGAGACGCGAAATCGACGGGCGGACACAAATGTGACAGGCAGCCGAACAGCACAGCGGATAAGCCACAAATGATCCCTGTGGCTGCCGAACAGCCTCACTAAACAACAAAAAAACCGCCCCAACTCAACAACGGGTGGGTTCTCACTACCTCAATCCTTGCCTCCTCGTGCTCTTGCTGCCTCGGCTAATGCCTTAAGGGATGGGAGTTCCTCCTGATCACGCGCACACACAGGATGTTGTCACTCTGGGAGGAGGTCAGAACACCACACCGCACGGCGGCCGGCGCGACACAATGCAGGCAGCCTCGGAAAGTCCCCCATCAACTTCGCTGTCCCAAGAACCTGTCGCTGTCGTAGTGGATCAAGTGCTCGGGCATCTCGGCCAGCCAGCTCCCGGTGTCCCAGTCGACCTCCGCTGCCTGACCCGCTGTCATCACCGCCCGCCCGAGGCGGTCGATGACCTCCAGGGGTGGCAGTGACAGCGCCCGCAGGTCGGTGGCGTTCACCTGCGTGTTTCCGTTCGTGACGCGAAAGTAGCGATCGATCAAAGCGCTATTCAGCAGCGCTGACAGTCCCACGGCTTCAGCCTCTGTCAACTCCCCATCCTCACGATACACATAGTTCAGGTGGTTCTCCAGGCCAATTTGCCGGCAAGGATACCCAAAGCCGCTCACCAGCAAGGGAGCCGCGACGAGCCGCCTGCGTTCTTCCTTGGCGCTAAAGCGCCGCAGCAGTACATAGTTGCGCAGAGGTACCAGCAGCTTTTTCCCTGCCGCCGACGAGATTGCCTGCGGCTTGCTGCCTCTCGCCACCGGCCACTCGACGGCCTGCGCCCGCACATTCTGCATCCACAGCAGCGGCACGGCCCGTCCAGACCCAACCAAGTCCACATCCGTGCTCAGAAAAGCGCGCGCCCGAAAAGCCACGACCGGGCCGGTGGACACGGCCAACCCGTAGCGCTCCAAAGAACCTTCCCAACGGTCGACCATTTCCACGACAGCCTCGTCCAGTTCACTGGTGGGCAGTCTGAAAAACGTGATCCCGTTGCGCTTTCCCAGAAAGAGATGCAATGGCACCTGCCGGCCAGGGGGATTCGAGGTCAAATCGGCGGCGCTGCGGGACGTGGAGACGTACACGTGCGTGGGCCTATCGTGGTTTTCTTCAGGGAGCTGGCGCGCGCGGAAGGTCAGGACGACGTTCTCCTGGAGCACGTCGCCGCGTTTAAAGACCTCCTCGCGGGATTCGAACAGATGGACGGCGATCGGGACCGCCTGCCGTATAAAGTCGCGCCGAAACGCCGCAAAGTACGCTCCAGAGCAAAAGCTGCGGGGAACGATGAAACAGGCACGCTTCGCAGGATAGAGAAGCTTGAGGGATAGAGCCATAAACAGGGTATAGATGTTGGTGGAACCGTTCACCCGGCCCTCGACGGCCTGGACGCGGGGATCATCCCTGTTGAGCTTGAAATACGGGGGGTTGGCGATGACGTGATCGTAGAAAGTGGACAGGTCCGGGACGTCGAACAGGGGGCCCAGCGGGGCACGTGCCAGGACGAAATCCCGTTCAACCACGCGCGTGTGCAGCGTCACGCCGTGCCGGGCCGCTGCCTCGGACGCATCTGCCAGCACGTCGCGGGCCACCTGGGCCAAATCAGGATCGACCTCGTAGCCATCGACGTAGAGTTCCAGGGGGTCCCCACACGATACAGCCCGTTCAATAACTGCGCACGTCAGGACCCCGGAGCCGATCGCCGGATCCAGGATTCGATCGCCATTCTCGAGGGGGCCGAGCTGGCGCGCCATGTACCGGGCAACCGCCAGCGGCGTGAGAAATTGACCCAGGTCCTTGCGCCGTTCCTGGTTCTGACTGGCCAGGGCGCGCTCTCCAGCGTGGTAGCTGTGGGTGAGGATCTCGGACAAATCGGACATCTCAAACCGTTCGCGCAATTGCTGACGAAAACCTCCCGCCAAGCCGAGCGGGGGTAACTAATGTGGGCTGTCGAAATGTCGCAAGGCAGCCCACCGCCCTGGTCGCTGCTGCGGGCAGGACATAACCACGTGGCTTCGTTGCGGTATTGTGAAAAGGCGTCCATAGTATACGTCTGACTTGCGCAGAAGTCAAAACAGAACCGCCCCGGCTCCTATGGCCAGGGCGGTCGTTGCGCCAGTATTTGGACACTCACCGCATTTGCACCCGAGATGTCCATCACCCAGGGGCAGCAGTTCTCCTATCCTTACTGCCAAGGTCCCCGCCGTCCGGCGCCGCCGGCGACCCAGCTTCACCCTTGGCAGACAGAAGTAACACCCAATCCCACGGATGGCCCTCCTGATCCTGACCACCTGGCGCGACAAAGTACAGCCGATTCTCGCCCATGGTCGCCGGCTCTGCAGGGCAGAGTTCACCCGTCCGGGGATCATACCACCGGGCGCAGTATGTGACGTCCTGGGGTAGAACGAGGTCTGCAGCGCCACCAGCCGGGAGGTAGACAGCCACGACATCACGCTCCGGTGTTGCCAGCACCAAGGGGCGACAGCCGAAGGCATAGCCATCGCCACCGAGCACTTTAGGCGCGCACCGTAGCTGGTGGAAAGGGACCACCTCCGTGAAGAAGCGATGCATATGCAGGAGGTACTCAAGGCCGGGCTGGTCTTGATCGAGTATCATGTACGGCGCCCAGGTGTTCTCGAAACCATTGATCACCCCCAGCGCACAGAAAGCACCCCGCCAGGCACCCCGCCTGGTGTGGCCGGCGTCGCAGTACTCGAAATAAGGAAAGGAGATTGCAAGATCGGGGTTCCTCTCATATCCGTACTCTGCGAAAACCGCAGAGCCCTGCCAGCTATCCAGGGCCTGTTGAACGATGTCCTCAATGCCCGCCGCCAGCCATCCATCCTCCGCATCTCGGCTGCCCCATTCCTGGTACATGATTGCGTCGATGGCCTCTGGATCGGCGGCGAAGCGCTCAGCGAAGGGAGGCAGTCGGGGTCCGTTGTGAACGGCCACGTTGTGGCCGTGCTGGGCCACGCGCTTCACCCAACGTGCCATCCGCATGGCCCATCGATCCTCGACCTGATGGCGGCTCCGATTCCAGCTACCATCGGGGTAGCATTCATACTCATTCATCAAGGTCCAGAAGTGGACGCAGTTGAAGGCATCGTACCGTGCAATCAGATACCGAAGCCAGAGTTCCTCCCACTCCGGAACAAAGAGGGTGCGACTGTTGAAGGGGAACTCGAATCCCCATGCCTCCATGATCATCTCCAACCCGAGACCCAGGCCTTCGATCACACGCACAATCCGATCTACCGTGCCGAAATAGTCCAGGTTGAAGCGATCGAAGAGGGGGTACTGCTCACAGCCACCCCACGGCCAGGTCGACCGCGTCTGCCACACGCTATAGGCACCAGGGAAGTGGAAGGAACTGACAGGCAGCCGGACGCGGATGATATTGAAACCCTGCCTGGCTCGGCGCTTTAGGAACGCGCTGACGTCTGCACCGCAGTGGGCCATGCCGAACAGGTTGTAGACTGTGTCGCCCAGCAAGAACACCGGCTCGCCGGACTCGTACTGGAAACCCCATCCTCGGTCGGGCGTGGCTTGCAAGAAGCCACGCCCCTCGTGTCTCGTCACGGTGAAGCTTCCTTGAAGCGTGAGGTCGTGGTCCGGCGGACAGGAAGATACCTCGTACCTCCACTCTCCAGCCTCACCGGGGTTGAAACGCAGGCGCCACGTGGCCTCCCCATCGTAGAAGCCGGGGACTGTGAAGGTCGCGCCGGATGGGCTGACGAATTTACCCTCCACCATCACATCCACGAACGGATTCTCATAGGGCATGCTGCTTCGCAGGTTCCACTCTCCCGCTGTACGACGAGGTATCTTTCCGGGTATTTCGGTCACGGACCAACTCCTTCGTTACTTGCTTTCGTACGCGGCCCTCCCTGTTTAGCTGGGGCCTCAGTCTGCGTGCGCCGAGAAATCCTGGACCAGGTTCGTTCCCGATCGCTCCCATGCTGCGATCAACTGATCGTAGAAGGGATAGTCGTCGCTGTTCTCGATCAGCCCGTGCTCGTCCAGCCAGTCCACGGCGCGCCGGGCACCTTCCTCCCAGGGAATCGTGTACCGAAAACCCAGAACAGTTCTGGCGGCGGTATTGTCAAACAAGTTGTTGTACTGAAAGTTCTCCACGCACCACTCGGCCTGCTCGGGCACAACCCTGGACAGCAGGTCAGTGGGAATGTGAACCAACCTCGGCTCCGGCGCACCCATAGCCCTGGCGAGCCCCTCATGATACCGATCCCACGTCATCCACTCCTCACCAGTTACGTGATAGGCCCTGCCAAAGGTCTCCTCGTTGCCGACCGCGCCGGCGTAGGCTCCAGCCACGTCATCGCTGTGACTGGCGACCCAGAAAGAGCTCCCATCCCCGTGGACAATGATAGGCAGACCTTTGCGCATACGGTCGATGAAATATGTTCCGAACCCCAGCGTATGGATTATGAATCTGCTGTAGGTATGGGCTGGCCGAATGACCGTTACCGGGAAGTCGCCGCGCTGGTGCGCTTTTTCGAAAACGCGTTCGCACGCGGCTTTCCCGTAGGCGTACCGAAAAGAAGGAGAGGGCTTTCGCTCTGCATCCTCAGTAACCGGATACCGCTTCGCCGGCTTGGTGTAGACGTCTACCGTGCTGGTAAAGATCAACTGACCGATCCTACCACGGAAAGCCCGCACGTCACTCTCTGCGTCTGCGGGATCATAGCAGAACATGTCGATCACACAGTCGAAGCGACCGGCTTTAGCCATTCTTGACTCGAAGGCCTCAAAATCCTTGCGATCCCCCCGGATGGACTTGGCTCCCGGAGGAATCGGGGACTCTCTCTTGCCAGGTTCAGGAAGCGTGAACAAGGTCAAGTCGTGGCCTTCCTTCAGCAGCCGGTGCGAAATCGACGCACTAATGTTTCCAGTACCTCCGATCATGAGAATCCTCATAGCTCCATTCCTTTCTTCATTTTCACAGGGTCGCACTTGCCTCAAGGCGGAAAATGCGCATCAGTGTGAGGTGGGTTGCTGCGTGTTGTCGATTGGCAGCATTGCGGCGCAGGTGTGTGAGGAATGACCCTCGCCGGGAGAGCCGATCTACCGTCCCGCGAGCGCACCCGCTGTGAGACCCGCGATGAACTGCCGCTGCAGCAAGATATAGACGATCACAATGGGAAGAATCGCCAGGGTCATTCCCGCCGTCAGAGAAGTCCAGTCTGTCCCGTACTGCCCCACGGCCTGGAGGAGCGCCGGCTGGATCGTCCTTAGATTCGCATCCGACACAAAGGTCGTGGCATACATGAACTCGTTCCAGGTCCACATGAACTGGAAGATGACCACGCTGGCGATCCCAGGCCGGGCCAACGGTAGGTAGATACGCGAGAACAGGCCGAACTCGGAGCAGCCATCCATCTTCGCCGCGTCACCCAACTCGCCGGGCAGGGTGGCGAAGAAAGCGCGCAGCAGGAATATCGGGAAGCCCAGACTCGTGCCCAGGTAGGCAAAACACAACCCTCCCAAAGTGTTCAGGAGATGGAGACGTTTCAGAAACAGGAACAGTGGGATCACGATGGCTGCCCGTGGAATCATCATAGAACCGACAAACACGTAGAACAACTGTCCGCTTCCCCGAAACTTGATGCGAGCGAAGGCGTACGCTGCCAGAGTGGCGATGGACACGATGATCAGAACCGTCGTAGTCGTGACCAGCACGGAGCTGAGCAGGTGACGCGGGAACTTGAAGGTGGTCCAGACATGTTGATAGCTGGAAAAGGTGATCTCCCTCGGGAACAAGGAGGTGAAAACCTCCTGTTGTCTCTTGAATGAGGTCATTATCATCCAAACCAATGGGAAAATCGTCAGCAGAGCCAAGGAACTCAAGATGACATAGACACCGACTCGTTTCAAGAGCTCTACCACGCGGCTCCCAGGCCCTAGACCAGGAACTCTCCTACTTTGTGCGGCTGGCAGCCTATGACGGGTTAGCAAGTTCATTGTCTTATGACCTCTAGTACTCAATCTCCCTGCCCCGACCCAGGCGGATTCGCATCACGCTGAGCACGAAGCTTATGACGAGTATGACCATGGCGATCGCTGATCCGTATCCTAGGTCCGTGTCTGCCTCCATCAGCGGGCCAAAAGCCTTGATGTATAGATGGGTCGCCAGCGTCTCGCTGGCGTGCAGGGGCCCGCCCTTGGTCATGACCCACATCAGGTCAAAGGTCCTCACACCGAATATGATGTTGAGCACGACGACCACGGTAAAGATCGGAGATAGCAGGGGGATCGTTATGCGGAACAGACGCTGCAGGCGATTGGCACCGTCAATGGCAGCCGCCTCGTATAGCTCCTGGGGGAGATTCTGCAGGCTGGCGAAAAAGATGACCATGTAGAAACCCAGTGCCTGCCAGATCGCGGTGATGATCACGCTGGTCATGACCGTCTTGGGACTGGCCAACCAAAGTTGCGTCAGAGTGCCGAGCCCGATCGCGCGCAGGACCTCGTTGAGTACGCCAAAGTTGGGCTCATAGATCATCATCCAGAGCATGCCACTGATGGTCAGGGAGATGATGTTGGGCATAAAGTAGATGGTACGGAAAAGCCTGCTTCCCCGGACACCGCTGTTCAACAGGAGGGCGATTAACAGGGGAACGGTGGTGTGGAAGACGATGGTGGCGCCCACAAAGTAGGCAGTGTTGCGAAGTGCTATGGCAAAGACCGGATCGCGCAGCAGCTTGTGATAGTTCCTGAGCCCAACCCATTGGACTGGGTTGATGCCATCCCAGCTTTGGAGGCTGAGTACGAAGGCGTCGACGGCTGGCAAGGCGATAGATGCGAGCAGCACGAACACAGCAGGCAACACGAACAGATATCCCGTCAGCGATTCTCGGATTCCACGCATCATTATAGTTTCATCTCACTCACGTCGATGTACGAAATGCGCATCTGAAAACCAGGCCTCGCCGCCAGGCCGAGCAAAGCCCATCACCAGATGATCTGGGAGTGTGGGGGGAAGACAGAGAAGTAAGTCGACCCGCCACACACTCCCAGGCCTGTCATCGACGACTCGCGACTTGCATCTGGTAGGTGGTATCTCGGCCGCCCTAGCCTGCCCGAGCAGCCTCGACTATATCCTGCATCTTCTGAGCAGCCTCCTCGGGTGTCATCTCCACGCCGGCCATTATCTCCGCGCACACATCACCCACAGCCTGGCTGCTGCCCTTGTCAAAGAGAATGTGACGGACGCCATCTTCGAGGAAAGTCGTCATAACTTGCACCTTCTCGTCCTCAACAGCGTCGATGGCCTCGGGCATAGCGGGCACTTCCGCGACACCCGCGATGTACTTCTTGTACACGTCCAGTTCGCACTGGTACTTGACGAACTCGACGCCCAGATCCGTGTTGGGCCGATCCTTACTCACAGCCCACGCCCGTCCGGAGCTATCGGCGGTCAGGTGCGGGTCCCCTGGCTTGAGTGCCGGGTTGGGCCATACATAGTAGGTGCCGAGGTATTCCTCCGGGGCCTGGCTGTTGGCGACCCCCGGGAACCACGATCCTTGATAGAACATGGGAGACCGGCCCTGGAAGGCGAGCTGGTATGCCTGATCGCGGCTGATGCCGTTGATGCCGTCGATGAACACACCGGCCGCTACCAGGCGCTGGAGCAATTCAAAAGCCTGGATGACCGGCTCATCGACCCAGCTCTTCTCCTGCGTGTCATACTCGCTGGCGTTGCCGCCATACTGAGCGACCAGGGGTAGCCAGAAATCCCAGGCGGTGCCCTTGTCCTGGTTGCCAAACACCACGGGTGCCAGACCGGCGTCGCGGATATCGGGCGCCATGGCGATCAGGTCATCCCAGGTCTCTGGCGGCTCTAGTCCCAACTCTTGCATCAACGTGTCGTGGACGAAAAAGCCAAAGGTCTGGGCTGTGCTGGGAATGGCGTACAATTCGCCATCCCAAATAAAGTGCTCCACCGGCCCCCAGTAGAAGCCATCGAGGAAGTCTTCATCGACATAGTTGTACCAGTCGATGACCGCCTTCCCTCGCCCAAGCTCCAAGATCTTGGTCAATCCCCAAAAGACATCCGGGGGTGTGCCTGCCGCGATCATTGCTTCCAGGTTCAGTGTATACTCGCCGAACGGGACCACATTGTTGTCGACGGTCAGGGCAGGGTGCCTGTTCTCGAACTCTTGCAGGTTCTCATCCCAGAAGGCTGCCTCCCGCGTCATCTTGCCGTTCCAATGCATGACCTTGAGCGTGTTCTCTTCAGGTTCAGGGGATGGTACTGTCTCTTCGGTGGCCTCAGGCTCCGTTGGCTCTTCCGACTCTGTCGTTGCCGGTAATTCCTCGGTCGGACGCGCGCAGGCGCTCAGGGCGGCACTTGCCGCGGTCAGAGCGCTTATGCGCAGAAACTGGCGCCGACTCCAACTCTCTGGACTCATCTCTGTCCTCCTATTGACTTTGCCCTAGAATATGATACACTAATATGCATGTGAGAGGAATCTCACACAAGTTGTGCCTACAGGCCACCTGCTTCGGCCAGGAAGGGTGGCCTGTACTTGTAACAGTACACAGATCTTTTTATGGGGCATCACCTCCTTACGCAAATCCGGTACACATCTCCCAGCTCGCTGAAGGCATCGGTTAGTGGGATGATATGCCGGATGGTATAGTCGAAGCCACCACGTACAGTTCGGATCGCGTCAGCCGCCATAAGTATAGCAGATAATCCTTGTTGTGTGGTTGAATTTCCGCCAAGAAGGCGACATCTAGGCGACATCACGGTGCCGGGAATGCCTACCAATTCGAAAAGAGACTGGCTCGAGCAGCATCTGCGAAGAGCCCTGAAGCACCTCTACGACCCAGACGTACTTCGAAAGAGTCCGCTTGTGAGCCTACTGGACATTGACCGGCGACAGGGCGTAGCGTTCGCTTTGCGATCTGCTCTGGCTGAAGCCATTGAATCCCATAGGCCAGGCCAGGGCGTACCGCAGGACTCGGGGACCTGGCGCATCTACCAGATCCTCCGCCACCGTTTCACCGAGCAACTGACCCAGCAAGAGGTTGCCGCCGACCTCGGTCTGAGCCGGAGGCAGCTCCAGCGCGAGGAAAAACGGGCTCTGGAAGTACTAGCAGACTACCTATGGACCGCGTACCATCTGGATGCGAAGCGGCCTCTTCTTGCTCAGCTACTCCAGGGTGACGAGCCCGAGCCTGTCCAGGCCACGCAGGGCCTCACGCCCAGAGAGGAGATGGAATCACTGACCAGCTCTGTCCCATCCCAGTTGGTCAGGGTGGAGGAGATGATCGGAGAGGCCCTGGATACCACCACGCCACTGCTCGAGTCATTGGGCGTATCGGTGGACTGTACGATCCCGCATGGCACACTGACCGTGTTCCTGAAGGCACCGGTAGTGAAACAGGCCTTCGTGGGCCTCATCGACGCTGCAGCCCGATGTGTTCCCGACGGCCACATACGGGTTGAAGTCAAGGAGATCGAAAAGGCAGTCTCTGTCTGCATCTATGCCACGGCAGGGTCTCAGTCTGGCCTGCTTCCGTGGAAGGAGTACGCCGAGAGCCTGGATATGGCCCGAGAACTGATCGAGTTGTGCCAGGGATCCCTCGAACGCACCGACGATGTGAGACAAAGCTCAGACTCCAGGCAAGCTCAGTGCGAGGGATTCACCATCCGGGTGGTACTTCCCAACGCGGACCAATTGACAGTATTGGGGATGGTTCACTTACCCTGTGAGAACAGCGAGAGATATTTGAGGGCACTCCAAGCCGACCGCCGTGAAGAAGTCGGCAGCGCCCAGGTCATCCAGATTAATACCAGCGCGCTGGATGGCGCTGGTACCTTTATTCGGCCCGCGTGTCTTGACATCGAAGTTCTCCATCAGCGCGACACCGGCGAAGAAGTTCTGGCCGGTTGCCAGGCGGAATGCCTTGGCAATCAGGCTGAACGGTTTGAATATCCCGTTCTTGCTTTCCAAGGCATTCGTGGTCTTGGGCGTGCCCTCGGTCACAGCCAGTTCCAGCAAGGTGTTGATGGCCGATCCGTGCTTTCTGATGAAGCGCTCCAGGCGTCTAGCCAAGCGCTTGACACTGGCGGTCTGCAAGACCAATCTGGGGTCACGCAGTTGAGACACGACGCCTTCCAGCATCAGCACGCATACGCTCTCGTAACCAGGCGCGAATGCCCTGAGGGCCACGACGAGGATCGGTCGCAGCCGTTTGCGCAACAGACGCTGTTTGAGTGCGCGTTGTTTCTTGCGTTCTTTATGGGATAAGCCTTTGGGCACGTCCAGTGTCACTTCCCGTACGGCATCATCGAACAAGCGGATGATCTGGCGCATCAAGTGAACCACGTCGCGTAGGTGGTGCAAAGCCAAGCCGGCCTGTTCTTGGTACTTGCCATACGTGACATCGAGATCGGTCAGGAAGAATTGAGGCTGGTAATGCCCGCTCACTGCCGCTCGCAATTGAGCCGGAATATCCTGCGCCTTACGACGGAGAGTGCGCACACTGCGAATCAACCCGTATTCGCAGATCACCACACCCAAACGGTAGGTCCGTTTGCCCAGCCTGGGAAAGGTCTCGTCGAACAGCAAGAAGCGCGCCACCTTCTGACGACACAGGCACAACTGCTCCAGCACTGCTCGCGCTCGCTGACCCATCAACTGTGTTTGCCACTGAATGAACCCAACCGATACGGTCCTACCGTACTGAAAGGCGATCAACAATTGAGTTCTCCGCACCGACAAGCCCAGTTTGAAGCGACACAAGCCGATCAAGCGACACACCTGTTGCCACCAGACTCGCCGGGCTTGTGCCTGCCGCTTCTGTGCATCTGAAACCAGTTCGTGACCGCATTGGGCACAGCGCCAGCGTTGAATGAGGATGTGATGCAACCCCACCAGCCAGCCTACTGTCAGCAGCCATACCCAGTTGATCACTTCGTAGGTGCCGTTCTTCCAGATGTGCGTCCCACCACACTGGTCGCATATTGTTGGGCGATCTTCTGGAACAGGGTTGCCACCCTCCTTCCTGAAACTGGTTTGCGGTTTGGGACCTGGGAGCTCATTGACCAGTATATCGCCGAGCGCGGGCTTCAGCTTGTGATTGAACCAGTAGTGGACCGCGCCAGGGCTCACGCCAGCGCGGGCAGCAACTTCTTCCACATCAACCAGGCGCAAGCACTCGTTCATTACCTTGACTTTTGTTTCGACAGGGATTATTCTGTTAGACACGGGACCCCTCTGCGTTGTGTGTTGGCAAACACTATCTTACCGCAGTTGGGTCCATTTTCAAATATCTCTCGCTATTTCACAGCCTTATGAACCATCCCGGAATACCGCAATTATGATGATTGTGCGAGGCAGACACTATCGGAACGGCGAGATCTATGACTTCCATCTTGAAGATGGATTGATTCAGGCCATCACCAGTCCGGTCACCGGCAGGAGCGTAGTGGGCGGTGAAGATTGCTGGGTGATCCCTGGCCTGATTGACATTCAAGTGAACGGGTACCTGGGATACGACTTTTGTTCTGGAGATGTAACGGTCAATGATGTCGTATGTGTGGCCAAGGAACTCGCTGCTGCCGGAGTAACAGCCTTTTGCCCAACTGTGGCCACGAACTCGAAGGATGCCATAGAATCTAGCCTGCGGACGATAGCACTTGCCTGCGAGATGAGCGAATTGGCCCGTGCGCGAATCGTGGCCATTCACTTGGAGGGGCCGTACATCTCCTCCGAAGATGGGCCGAGGGGAGCA
>Ga0180438_10005299_pt1 | contig 18012 bp, 18 predicted proteins | sample SS_ome_12_FD_132455 | JGI IMG/M metagenome (GOLD analysis project Ga0180438, IMG submission 132455) | Hypersaline lake sediment archaeal communities from the Salton Sea, California, USA - SS_3_D_2 metaG | ecosystem: Environmental > Aquatic > Non-marine Saline and Alkaline > Hypersaline >...
AGAAAAAGGAAGAGGTAGAAGTAGAGGAAAAGGCCGAAGTGACCGAAGAAGCAAAGGCAGAAAAAAAACCGGAGGAGAAAAAAGTAAAGGCCGTCATTGAGATCCCGGATATGAAAATAGGAGGAGCGGAACCCGCTGAAATCAAGAAAGAAGAAGCAAAAGCAGAGGAAAAGAAAGAAGAACCAGAGGAAGAAAAAGTGGAAGAAACCGCTAAAGCAGAAGCAAAAGCAGAGGAAAAGGCCGAAGCGACCGAAGAAGGAAAAGCGGAAAAAAAAGAAGTGAAAAAAATTAAAGCCGTCATTGAGATCCCGGAGATAAAAACAGAAGAGAAAAAGTAAGAAGAATAATCGATGGAGAAAAGAATTATCTATCTTGAAAAAAAAACTTTGGCATCTGAAGAGAGGAGGATGCCTAGATTGAGAAAAGATGAGAATTTTTTTAAACGTTTAATAAGCGGAGGCTTAGCGTGATAGAGCTGACTATAAACGGCAAGAAGCACAAATTCCCTGAAGGCAAAAAACTGCTCGAATGCATTCAGAGTGTGGGAATAAAGCTCCCCACTCTTTGCTATCATAAGGCCTTAGCTCCCTATGGAGCCTGCAGGTTATGTTTGGTGGAAGTCGGGCAAAATGGAAGATCGTCTATTCAGGCATCCTGCACTTATCCCGCTTTGAATAACCTCGTGGTCAACACCCACACAGAAAGAGTTGAAAAAACACGCAAAATAATGGTCGAGCTTTTGCTCACACGATGTCCTGATTCGATAGCCATTCAGCAAATCGCTGAAGAACATGGCATAAAAGAACCCCGATTCGAAAAGAAGCACGATGATTGTTTTTTGTGCGGGCTGTGCGTAAGAATGTGTGAGGAAAGGATGGGCATCAGTGCCATAAATTTCCTGAATCGTGGCTCCAGGCGTAAAGTCAGCCCTCCTTTTGACGCAGCCTCTGATATATGCCAGACCTGTGGGGCGTGTGTTTCTATTTGTCCGACTGAAAGGATAAAACTTGAAGAAACCAGTAAGAACAAACCTATCCCCATATTCAGTGAATTCGATGAAGGATTGATTCAAAGGTCAGCGGCTTACATTCCTTATCCCCAGGCTGTTCCCAATAAAGCCACCATTGATGAAAGATATTGTGCGCACATCCTCAAGGATGCCTGTGAAGTCTGCAAAGAGTTCTGTGAAGCAGATGCCATCGATCATGAACAGAAAGAAAAGAAAATCGAATTGAACGTGGGTGCAGTCATTTTATCCCCAGGATTTGAAATATTTGATGCAAAAATCAAGGAAGAACTGGGATACGGACAGTATCCCAATGTTGTGACTTCGCTTGAATTCGAAAGAATACTATCTGCTTCAGGGCCTTTTGCCGGTCATGTTTTGCGACCCAGCGATAAAACTGAGCCAAGGAGGATAGGATTCATCCAGTGTGTGGGATCGCGCGACGTGGACCGGGATTATTGTTCCTCGGTATGCTGCATGTATGCCACGAAAGAAGCCATCATCGCTAAAGAGCATGTGGGTGAACATTTGGAATGTGATGTATTTTTCATGGACTTGCGCGCCTTCAGTAAAGGATTTGATGAATATTACCAGAGAGCCCAGGAGCTTGGCGTTGAATACATCAGATGTCGCCCCGCGTCTGTGAAAGAAATTCCCGAAACGCAAAATCTTGTCATCGAATACCTGGCTGAGGACGATAAGAAGGAATCTCGTGAATATGACCTGGTCGTTTTATCCGTCGGTTTACTCCCCCCAAAAACCGTTAAAGAGCTTTCAGAAAAATTTGGTGTCGAGCTCAATGAATTCAACTTCTGCACAACATCTCCCTTTAAGCCGGTTGAATCCACACACGAAGGGATCTATGTCGCCGGACCATTCACAGAACCTAAAGATATTCCTGAAACTGTCATGCAGGCATCAGGGGCTTCATCCAAGGTCTTATCACTTCTCAAAGACGTCAAAGGCAGCTTGATCACTGCCAAGGAATTCCCGCCGGAAATAGATGTCGCGGGGCAGGAGCCGAGAATCGGAGTATTCGTCTGCCACTGCGGAACAAATATTGCCGGAGTCGTCAGTATTCCCGATGTAGTGGAATATGCACAAACACTTCCTGAGGTGGTGTATGTGGAAAACAACTTGTATACCTGTTCAAACGACACACAAGAAAGGATCAAGGAAAAAATAAAGGAGCATAAGCTGAATCGTGTCGTCGTTGCTTCCTGCACACCTCGGACACACGAACCTCTGTTCAGGAACACGGTCCGCGAGGCAGGGCTCAATCCCTATCTCTTTGAAATGGCCAACATCAGAGATCAGTGCTCATGGGTTCACATGTCTGAACCGACAAAGGCGACAGTGAAATCCAAAGATCTTGTAAGAATGGCCATAGCCAAAGCCCGGTTAATTGAACCTCTGCAAAAAAGGTCTGTTCCCATAACGAAATCCTCACTTGTTATCGGTGGCGGACTTTCAGGCATGGTCTCAGCCATTGAACTTTCAAATCAGGGATATGATGTCCACTTAGTGGAGAAAGAAAAAGATTTGGGAGGAAACCTCAAACGCATTCACTATTTGTTGACTCCAGACAATCCACAAAATGAATTAAATAACCTTACTGAACAGGTCAAAAAGAGCGAAAAAATCCATCTCCATATGGAATCCAAAATAGAAAATATTGAAGGGTCAGTCGGAAACTTTAAAACAACGATAACTGCGAACGGAAAGCAAGAGGAGTTTGAACATGGAGTGGTGATCGTCGCCACCGGTGCCCAGGAATATAAACCCAAAGAGTATTTATACGGCCAGCATGAAGGAGTGATGACTCAAATTGAACTCGAACAGCGCCTGGCAACAAACGGTGAGTGGTCTGAAGCGGGAAAGAATGGCATACCAAAGAACGTTGTCATGATTCAATGTGTCGGTTCCCGGGATGAAGAGAGGCCCTACTGCTCGAGGATCTGTTGTTCAGAAGCCGTAAAGAACGCTCTAAAAATAAAAGAGCTTTCACCTGAAACAAACATCTACATTCTCTACCGGGATATCAGAACGTATGGATTTAGAGAAAGTTATTACACCAAGGCAAGACAGCAAAATGTTATCTTCATGATATATGATGAAGACAAAAAGCCGGAAGTTACAAAAAATGGAAACGGGCTGCAAGTGGAAGTCTTTGACCAGACTTTAAAAATGCCGATAGAGATATCTGCGGATCTTGTCGTCTTATCCGCAGGGATAGTGGCTGATGAGGGAAATGTGGAAATCGGAAAATTTTTAAAAGTTCCTTTAAATAAGGAAGGATTCTTTCTTGAAGCGCATATGAAATTGCGTCCGGTTGACTTTGCTACAGAGGGAGTCTTTCTCTGTGGCTTAGCTCATTCGGCCAAAGCCGCAGATGAAAGTATAATTCAGGCCCAAGCCGCAGCCGCAAGGGCGGCAACTATACTTTCACAGGACAGCATAGAGCTAGAGGCGAACATATCTCAGGTCGTTGATGAAAGCTGCGACGGATGTGCTTACTGTGTTGAGCCCTGCCCCTATCAAGCACTCACACTTATCGAATACATGAAAAACGGTGAGGTAAAAAAGACGGTGGAGGTCGATGAAACTGCCTGCAAAGGTTGCGGGTGTTGTATGGCAACCTGTCCGAAGAAAGGAATATTCGTCAAGGGCTTCAAACTGGAACAGATCGGAGCGCAGGTCAATGCGGCTTTAGAGGTGCAATAATGTCAGACGAATTTGAACCATTGATCGTAGGTTTTTGTTGCAACTGGTGTTCCTATGCCGGAGCGGACCTGGCAGGGGTATCCAGGATGCAATATCCTCCAAATATCAGAATAATAAGAGTGATGTGTTCCGGGATGGTCCATCCCAATCTTGTCATTGATGCCTTAACTAAAGGAGCGGATGGTGTGATTATCTGCGGCTGTCATCCCGGGGACTGTCACTATAAAGAGGGAAATCTGAAAACAGAGAAGAGAGCTGAGGCCATCACTCTCATGATGGAGGATTTTGGCCTGGAAGAGGAAAGATTCCGACTGGAATGGGTCTCGGCATCAGAAGGCCCGAAATTTGCACAGGTCGCGAAGGAGTTTACGGAACAGATCAAGAAGCTAGGACCGAGTCCTTACAGAGCATAAGAGATACTTAAAAATAAAAAAGAAAGTGTCCTTCTGTGGACCGTGACGAGGAGAAAAAGATGTCTGATCTTTCAAAAATCATAAATGGAAAAAAATTCATGTGGGATAATGTTGTTTATGAGTCTAAAAAAGAAGCCCAGGACACGATGGAAAAATACAAAAAAGATAATTTTGAAGTTGAATTAATAGAAGAAGACAAACAATTTCTTCTCTATACGAGGAGAGTCGTCACAGAGATCGTTCTGGAAGGCGAACCCCCACCAGCCTAACCGCTGAGTGATCACATCCCTTCATTTCCCCTCTCTTCTTCCATAAGCCAACAGAACATCAACTCAGTCTGTCCGGTCTATATCGTGGAGAACATCCCTTGTTATCTTAAAAACTTCTACGGCGAAGGATAAGTGTTAAGAGGTCCGTAAGAAGGACGAGCGGGCATGGTTCCTCGACTCAGGGAGAGGAGAGTGAGGACTGATTCGAGCGGATTTTGTCTGATTTGTGGTATGCCTAGCAGACATAAATCAGCGGGGATTCCAAGGGGGTATGCCCCCTTGGTCGCAAGGCAGGAGATGATGTCCTGCCCGAGAATGGGAGGCAGAGAGCCGTAAGCGGAGTGAGGCGAACGTTGGAAGGGGGAAAGCGAAGCTGTTCCCCCTCCAAGGTACTCGTAGGGGCAAGTCCAGCGTGACTTCGAAACACTTATCCTGAGCCGCTCTTTTTTAATTCCTCCCGAATCAATCTTATCCCATCGAGAGAATTAATCGGTCTGTCCTTGAGCCGAGTTTTCACTTTTTTTGTATCCAAAATGTATTCGTGACTGTTCTTTTTATGCGCATAGATAAAATCGACTTCAGGATTTCCCATCACAAGAGTGATGATCGTTTGCCCCATGTTGCCCAAAGGTTTCCGGTCGATATGGCTGTACTGGAAATCGGCCCTGATCTTGGTCCCTTTTCCCTTTTTAGAACTTATGGAGAGGTGCCCGCTCGCTGCTTTGGCGGCCTCTGATAAAAGAGGAAGTCCAAAACCAAAACGGCGAACTGTTTTTGAGGTGTAAAAGGGATCAAGTGCCCTTTTCACAGTCTCCTCGTCCATGCCTTCACCGTTGTCGATGACTTCAACAGACAGCAAATCTTTCTTTGTATCCTCTATTATTCTTATCTCAATCTTATCCGCTCTGGCTGCGATAGAATTTTCCACGATGTCTAAAATGTGTAAAGAAAGATCTTGCATCGTGAACTGGCCTTAATTCTTCATACAGTATGCCGACACTTGATATTATGAATAATTAAGCTGAATTAATTTTCTTCCATCTTGATTTTTCAAAGCCATTTTAATCTCAGTGAGAGTGACATCTTCGAGCAGGAAAGATGTAAAACCTTTGCCTATGTCATCAGGATAGTGAGCATCAGATGAACAGGTCAGCGGATAATTATACGCATACCTTTTCTTGGCTTCTTCAAAGCTGATATTGGGAGAAATTTCTAAAGCATCCAATGCCAGATTATCCGGGATGAATCCCAGCTGGCCTATGATACTGAAGGATTCTCTATCAATATGTGAAGCGATGGCGATCCCGCTGAAGGAATGAATCAGCTGAATCACCTCTTCAAGAGGAATAGTCGTGGCTCCGATCAATAACTTGTTGCTGAATCCCAGCACTTCCTCTTTTTCATCGACGATAACCTGCATTCCAAAGGCTTTTTCATCGTTTTTTCCAGGCAAATTCTTGTAGATAAAATTCTGGAGTTTGAGAGCGTTTTCTATTTCGTCAAACAGGGCCAAGACATGGACTTCTTCTTGAGAAGTCACTTCCATACCAGGAAAAACATGAATATTCATTTTCTTGGCTGCATTCATCACGGCCAGAGCATTTTCAGATGAATTGTGATCACAGATACCAATGATGTCTAATTCTTTTTCCTTGGCTGATGTGAGGATGCCCTTGGGAGACATATCCAGCTCCGTGCAGGGAGAAAGGCAGGTGTGAATATGAAAATCCGCTTTAAAAGGTCTGAGCATGAATAAATCGAATCTATCTACTGCGATATTAATTCATAGAGTTTCCCCGAAATTTCAAAAGCCATTTCTTCGCTGCCAAGGAGAGGAACATTTTCTTCCGTGGCTTTTTTCACCGTTTCCTCATCAGGCGCACGGTTATTGACGATGACTATCCCGGCCAAGTCTTTCAATTTGGCCACGGCGACAATATTTTGATGGGTTTGAAGAGTGATCCAGAGGTTACCTTCTTGACTATTGGCAATCACATCGCTGAGCAGGTCGCTTGTGTATCCTCCTGATACTTCCTTATCTAATTTATCTTCGGCGGCTAATACTTTTAGATTTAATTTTTCAACGATATCCTTTAATTTCATTTTATACCCTCTCCTTTTTCCTTATTTTTTTACACCACTCTTGGAGTGACTCTTCGATTCAGGTTCTTCAAGCCCTTCTGAAAATTCCTGAGAGTGTTTTTCAGATCTGTGGGAAATATCGAAAACACAGTCAGTGAGTTTGGCTTCCCCTCTAACGACATCTTCAGCAAATGCTATGCAAGTGGGAGCGCCGCATGCTCCGCAGTCGATCCTGGGCAGGGATTCGAAGATCTCCTCTTTTTCTCTTTTTTTCCTTATCGCTTTGGCTAAATCCTTATCCAGAGGCGTCAGGGGACGAGGCTCAAATTTTCCTTTGATGAAAAAGTATTTCTGGCTGTAAAGCTTCCTGACCTCGCGGATATCCGGACAGGCTTTTATCTGTTCGTACTCTAAAGTTTCAATCAACTTAAGTATTTTATTGTAAGAGATGTACACATTTTCTACGGTCAGAGAGCCACCCACACATCCCTGGCGACAGGAATAGGCCTCGATAAAGTCAATATTTCTCAGGTTTCCCCGTTCAATATCATCAAAGACTTTTAAGATGTCAGCAATCCCCGAAACCGCCAGGGAATTTTTTAGCCTCAGAGTCCGGCAGATACCACCATCCATTGCCCATCCTGCCCCAAGAATGCAGATGTTCTCCAGCGCTTTCCTATAACTGCTTTTTCCGGTGCTCTCCATAGCGGAAAGGAGAGGCCCATAAATATCTGAGATGGAAATGGCTCCGTCCAAATAAGATTTCCCTTTTTCTGCGGGCTGTTTTATGGAGATCATCTTTACGGGGCAGGGAGTGAGATAGAAGGCGCCGATATCTTTTTCTTTGAGTTTGAATTGTATTGATTTGTTCTTTTTGATTTCTCGAGCCGCCAATTCTCTCGGAGGTTCTACAGGTATGATCTGGTCAATGAGCTCAGGATATTTGACCTGGATTAATCGCACAACAGCTGGACAGACATTGGAGATAAGCGGTTTGGGGCCGTTATACTCACGAAGATATTCCTGAATGGCGAAGCTGACTTCCCCGCAGGTCAAAGCCAGGTCAAAAGCATCATCGAATCCCAGATTCTTTATCCCGGAGAGGATTCTCTCCGGTAAAATCTCTCTTCCGAACTGTGCGTACAGAGCGGGTGAGGGAATGGCGACTGTATGACGAAATCGAGAGAGTTCTCCAAAGGGATCCGTCAAAGGGACGATAGCATGATGAGGACAGACTGTGATGCATTCACCACAATCGATGCATTTTTCCTCGATAATCCTGGCCTTCCCCCCTCTCACCCGAATGGCTTGAGTGGGACAGGCACGCATGCATTTCATCCGGCCGTCACACCTTTCCGTGTTGATCTGGATGGAATGAAAGTATTTGCTCAATTTTTTTCTTTTTTATTCAAACAGAATATGATGTCCAATGTCGTTCCTTTATTTGGAATAGAGGAAATTTCAAATTTATCAGCATTTTTTTTAATGTTGGGAAGCCCCATGCCCGCGCCAAATCCCATCTCTCGCATTTCGTCAGTCGCAGTGGAAAAACCTTCCTTCATGGCCATTTCAATATTTTCGATTCCCGCACCTTCATCTTCGAGTTTGAGATGCAGTTTCTCAGGAGTGATGCTCAGAGTGAGAACACCTCTTTGAGCATACATCACAATATTCATTTCTGCTTCATAAGAGGCGATGGATGCACGTATGATTATTGAAGGCTCTATACCGATTTCTTTGAGAATTTCTTTGATACTTGTCGATATCCTGCCTGCATTGCTGAAATCACCACCATTGATCTCAAACTTTTGAGAAAATTCGATATCGCTGCTCATCGTTATTTTTTATACGCCAGGCCACTCACCCCTGGAAGACCATGACTGAAGAGAAGGCCGCAGGCTGTGTACATCATAAACTTGGTTGAGAGAAGAGGAATTCCAATTTCTCTGGCTAACTCAATCCCCATTTTGTCCGGTTTCTTGCCCCGAACATAGACAATGGCTTTGGCATCGATTATATTTGCCGTTCTGACAGATTGAGCATTGGATAAACCAGTGAGAAGGAGAATCCCTGGCTTGCCAAAGGCCAAGACATCACTCATGAGATCAGATCCTCCTGCAAACGTGATTTCATCATCCAGCCTCTCCTCTCCGATGATGACCTCGGCCTGAAGGAGTTCTTTAATTTCTTTTAAAGTCATTTTTTGTTCTCTCTATCGTTCGATTGAAATGCAAGCATTTCACTATCTATTTGAACACTGCCCAGTATCGATTTCCCCTTTCTCATTATTTCTCCAAATCCTCCTTTTGAGAAACATTATGGTAACTATTCGAGTGTCCATAAGTCAATACTCGAGAACAGAGAAAAGAGGAGACCTTAGAAGAATTCTTCGACAATCTTTTTAGCCATTAAAGGAACAGCTTTCTTAACCGGTTCAGATAATCCGGATTGCATAGTCTCCGGTATCTTTTTGATTTGGCAAGCCATGACCCTCACTGTGACCGAACAGTAATCCTGCAATTCCTTGAGGAGGTTCGAGGAGGGGACTTGATGAATCGAAAAATCATCGATTTTTTCTTCCGGAATTTCTTCAAGGGAAATTTCAAAAATCTCGCCTGGTTTTCTCCCTTTGTCCACAGCATCAATGATGACGATAACCTCTGGCCGGGCCTCACTGAGGGTCAGCGTGAACAAAATTTTTCTTATTCCCGTACCGACATCCATTAAGTATACGTCATCTGGAACATGGTGATGTTTTATCAGGTATTCAACGACCTCGGGCCCGAACCCATCATCACCGAAAAGCTTATTTCCGCACCCAGCGATCATGATCTTTTTCCGGCAGTAGACAGGCAGTTTTTCCATATTCTCGAGAAAGAGTATGGTATAAGACATGAAATGCCTCTGTCAAGAATTCAACTCGTGCAGTTGACACAATAATTTATTTATCTTATAGTTTTTATAAATATTAGATATATTATATAGTAAATGTAAATTCTGAGGGAGTTAATACAAATTTTATACGCTGCAAGATACAATCGCAGGCAGGACGACATTCTCTTGAATAAGGATAAAAAACCATCGTTTACGGTCACAGAAAAATATTTTTAAAGATGAACAAGAAAATAATGAATAATCTGTCCTTAGATTATTTTTCTTGTTACAATTCCCTCGAATCACTTTCGTTAGCAGGCTCTTCAATAAGGAGGTCAATTGAATGAAAACAAATAATCCAAAGGCGAAAATCTTAGTCATTGATGATGATCCTGATTTCTTAAAGGTCGTGTCCATGATCTTGGAATCAGGATCCTATGGAGTAATAACGGCCAAGAATCCTCAAGAGGGAAAAGAGAAGCTGTTTGCGGAGAAACCGGACCTTATTCTCTTGGATATCATGATGGACAGTCTTTTCGACGGCTATTCTCTATGCAATGACATCAAAACTTCAGAGGAATACGAGGAATTCAAGGAAACTCCCATTATTTTTTGTTCAGCTGTCAAGGAAAAGACGGGTTCCCGGTTTAATTTTGGAACCGATGAGCAGGGTCTAGTCGGACCGGATGACTACATTGACAAACCTGTCCGCGCTGACGATTTGTTTGCGCGGATAGAAAAACTGCTAAAAAAATAATCGAATATGCATCAAGTCTTTAACGTTATGAATCGAAGCTTCGAACCATGAATTCAAAACACACGTCTCCTAGACGATTTCTCTTCTATTCTCCTTTATTATCTTTCATACACGCATCACACTTGAACGGCAAAATCTATAAAATCTAATTTTTGCTACAGTATTATGTTTAGCAGAAGCTTGGCCGTTAAATTAATCTTTTTTATTGCTGCAATTCTCATTTTAACCATAGGAATCTTTGCCTACATAAACATAAATATCCAAAAAAAATATCTTATTGGAGAGATGCAGCAAAATGCGCTTCGACTCGGCCAAACCATCGAAAGAAGCATTAAAAATGACATGTTGTCAGCCCGAAGTGATTATGTCCAGAGAACGCTGGAGAATATCGGAGAACAAGAGGGTATTGAGCACATCAGGATATTCGATAAAAAAGGAAAGATTATAGCCGCTGATTCCACGGATGAGATTGGAACGTTGATAGATAGGCAGGCGGAGGCATGCACCACCTGTCACAGCAATAAAGAACCTTTGAAAAAGCTCTCCTCCTCAGATAGGACCAGAACTTTCATGCTGGAAAACGGTGATAGAGTGCTAGGCATAATCAATCCCATCTATAACGAGCCCCAGTGTTCCAATAGTGCGTGTCACTTTCATCCCGAGGGCCAAAATGTCCTGGGAGTCATGGATATCTTAATCTCTTTAGATCGCTTTGACGCACAGATAGGGACGAGCCGAAAACAAATTTTGATATACTTTTTTTTCACTTTCCTGCTTATCTCGGCAAGCATAAGCCTTTTTATCGTTCTGTTTGTTAATACTCCGATTCACAAACTGATCGAGGGAACCCGAAGAATAGCCCGGGGAGACCTTAATTATCGGATCGGAAGCTACCACTCAGACGAGATTGGTGAACTTGGCAAATCCTTCGACTTCATGACTGCAGAATTGAAGAAATCCCGAGAGGAAATTGAGAAGTGGAATGTGAAGCTAAAAAATGAAGTCAAAAGGGCCACTGAAAAGTTGAGAAAGACAAATCAAGATTTAAATGGAGCAAATAAGAAGCTTCAAGAACTCGACGACATGAAATCAGATTTCATGAGGAGGATGGAACACGGATCACGCTCCCATCTGGCCGTTATCCAGAGCTGCCTGAGCTTGGTTGTCAAGGAATATTTCTCTGGGCTCAACGAGCAACAAAAAGATCTGGTCACAACAGCCAAACGAAGATGCTCGACGATGCTGGAGCTGCTTGATGACATCTTATTGCTATCCTATCGCAAATCCAGTGATGCCGTTTATCAAATAGAGCCTGTGCAGGTAATAGAAATTGTTCACGAGGCTCTTGAGGACATACAAGTTCAAGCTCAAAATAAGAGTATCAAGATAGATATTCAGATCCCTGCAGACTTTCCCCGGGTGATGGCTGACCCAGAAGCCCTTAAAGAAGTACTCTCTAATTTGGTGAATAATGCTGTCAAATACACTGAAGAGAATGGCAAGGTCACTGTGTCCGCGAAGGCAAAAAGAGGATTTATCGAAATTGAAGTGCGGGATTCAGGAATCGGCATTGCCCCCGAAGATTTACCAGAGATTTTTATTGAATTCTATCGAGCTCCAAATGCGAAATCATATAAAACAGAAGGAACAGGGCTTGGATTAGCCATCGTGAAGGAAATTGTTGAAACCCTTCATGGCAGCCTTAAGGTTCAAAGTGAGCTGGGAAAAGGAAGCACGTTCACCGTCAAACTGCCCAAACATAAATAGAAGCAGTTTTAGTTATCACTTCGGGCCGACTCATCCATCATGGGGGTCCGGCTGTATTTCTTTGTCTTGACCTTTTTCAGGCGCGCGGCCTTAACAGCCAACTGACGGTCTATTTCATCCTGTATGGTTTGGTCAAAATCGCATTTCTCGCAGATAAAAAGCCTGTCACAGGATCGAACAGAGATTTCTCCACTCATAGTGTACCTGCACTGTTTTCTTCCGATCAAAGAGTTCAATTTGTCGAGGAAGGGCTGAATCCTTTCGTCGTTCCTGAATCTCTCTTTTTGCATCATCGAGGCATGAAACTTACATGACTTCAGACATTGATAACCAATGGTGCACATGCGCTTCGGGATTATGCCGGCTTGCATCCAGATGCAGGGAGTGACAATCTCTTCTTCAACGACAGGCTCTTCAACAACAGGTTCTTCAACAGGCGGAGTTGGAACAACTTCAACTTCATAGGACCTGCTAATCAAAGTTTCAAGATAGGCCAGCTCAAAAGGTTTTGGCAGATAATCAGTCGCACCTTCACGCCTAGCCTTTTCTTCAGTATCAATCGAGGGATAGGCTGTGATGATTATGACTTTTGCTTTCGGATTTTTCTCTCTGACTTCTTTGAGGACCGAAAGCCCATCGCGACCCGGTAATTTAAGATCGATAATTATGACGTTGTAATCCTCTAAATTAACCTTTTCCAATGAATGTTTGCCATCATCGGCCGCATCCACCTCATGACCCACATCTGAAAAGTAATCGACCAATGCCTCTCTCATGATCTTTTCATCTTCGACGACCAACATTGTTTCTTTTTTCATTGTTAACCTCCAATCTTTATTGTTTATTCACCATCTTCCAGCAGGGCAGTTCAGGCAGCGCCGACCGTCCCGTTGGAATCTGTCATCACATCTAACAATGTGCAAGGAGTGTGCCAAAATGAGTTTCGCGAAAAGAATGGCCCCAAAATTTCTCTAAGGCTTTGAAAATAATATGGTTACGATAAATAGAAGGATTGCTGGGAGGCGGAAAAAAAAGAATGTAGTGTCAATAATTTGGACACTATGCGTCTAAATTATTGACAACATAGTTGTATTTCTTAAGCTTGTTATAAAGAGTCATCCGGCGAATGCCGAGTATCTTCGCTGCCTGTGAAATGTTGCCCTTTGTCTCTTCGAGTACACGGATAATATGATTTCTCTCCACCGCTTCGATAGTTTTTCCCTCCACAGGAGTCGGATGAATAATGTCGTGGGGAAGTTCATCCAGAGTGATGGAATTTTTTTTAGAAAGAATCACACCCCGCTCGATCATGTTTTCCAGCTCTCTCACGTTACCGGGCCATGAGTAATTCAGCATAAACTTCACGACTTCAGGAGAAAACTTTTTAATGTTCTTATCGTTCTCCTCAGCATACTTTTTTAAGAAATGTTCAGCCAAAGGGAGTATATCTTCCTTTCTGTCCTTAAGCGGGGGGAGTTCAATCTTGACCACATTTAATCGGTAGTACAAGTCCTCCCTGAAATTCCCCTGTTTAACCATGTCTCTGAGATCCTTGTTCGTCGCCGAAATGAAGCGGACATCCACTTTAATCTCTTCGTTGCCACCGACTCTGGTGATCTTTTTCTCTTCCAGCGCCCTGAGGAGATGGACCTGAGTGTTGGCGTTTATTTCTCCTATTTCATCTAGAAAAAGAGTGCCTTTGTCTCCAGCCTCAAACTTTCCTTTTTTCCTTTCCACTGCCCCTGTAAACGAACCTTTCTCATGGCCGAAAAGCTCGCTCTCCAACAGACTTTCTGGAAGGGCGGCACAACTTGTGGCAATGAAGGGTTTGTTCCGCCGCTGACTTTGATGATGAATAGCCCGGGCAATGACTTCCTTGCCTGTACCGGTTTCTCCAATAATGAGCACGGTGGCTGTCGTCGGGGCTATGGTTTTAATCAATTCAAATATCTTAAGCATCTTCGGGCTTTTAGCGATAATCCCCTCGAAGCGGAACCTGTCCTCAACCTTCCGCCGCAAAGAGATGTTCTCCTCGATCAGGTTATGATGGTCCACCAAATTTTTTATGAGAAGCTCAACTTTTTCCGGACAGAATGGCTTTTCGACGTAATCATAAGCGCCTTCTCTTATGGCGGTTATGGCTGTTTGAATTGTGCCGTGAGCCGTTATGATGACAGTTGAGATCGTCGGGACTATCTCTTTAGCCTTTTTCATGAGCTCGATACCGTTCATACCCGGCATGATCAAGTCGGCCAGCATGATCTTAATTTTCTTTTGCTTGATAATCCCAAGGGCCTCTTCCCCGGATTCTGCAGTGACCACTTTATAACCCACACTGTCCAGCCAGTCGTGGAGTGATTCTCTGACGATACTTTCATCGTCCACAACGAGAATTTCAGACTTTTTCCTCATCCATGACCTCTAGATAGATTGAAAACGTTGTGCCGACACCGACCTCACTGTCGACATCTATCTTTCCTTTGTGCTGCTCGATAATTCCATGAACCACCGGCAGCCCCAATCCCACACCTTTGCCTTTCTCTTTAGTCGTGAAGAAAGGCGTGAAAAGTTTGCTTTGATTCTCTTTGGAGATTCCTTCTCCTGAATCCTTGATATCAATGCGAACAGTCTTTTGAAGCGCTTTATTGATTTCAATTCCATCCGCCACCGATGTTGTGATAGTTAACTGGCCTCCGTCAGGCATGGCCTGGATCGCATTCATGATGATGTTTATCAACACCTGCTGGATTTTGTCAAAGTCCGCGCGGACAAGAGGAAGCTGACCATCTAACTTCTTCTCAAGCTTTATATTTTCAAGGCTAATCTTATGCCCGACTAACTGCAAAGCGGCTTCAACGACTTTATTGATATCCACCGGTCTTATGTTCGGTTCGGACTGGCGTGCAAAATCGAGTAGATTTCTGATTATACGGGTCGTCCTCTCGAGTTCCTTTTCCATCTTCATAAGCTGCTCTTCCGATTTTTCTGTCTGGAGCTGTTTTTCTTTATACTTCTTGAGAAGAAGTTTCACATAAACCATAATGCCCGCTAAGGGGTTATTCACTTCGTGGACAACGCTGGCTGCGAGCTGCCCTAATGAGGCCAGCTTTTCTGACCTGATCAATTCTTCCTCTGTTTGCTTCCGTATGGTGATGTCCGCTCCTGAACTCAAGGTGCCGATGATATGCCCCTTTTCATCCCATATTGTGGTATTGTGCCAGGCGATAATCCTCTCTTCACCGGATTTGGTGACAATTATGTTTTCATAATCTTCAGCCTCGTCTAATTCGCCGGCCATCACTTTTTTAAAAGTATCTTTTCTTTCTTTTTTATCTTCTTCAGGAACGCATAGATCAAACCAGTTTTTGCCAATGATTTCTTCTTCCGTGTATCCCAGAACCTCGCATCCTTTTTTATTGATAAGGGAGACTACCCCATCATCATTGATAGCGATGATAATCACTCCCGCTATATCGAGGTACTGATGGGCTTTGTTTCTTTCCTCACGCAATTTCCCCCACAATCCTTTGTGCTTGGTCAAATCCCTGAAATTTTCCACAGCGCCGATTATCTCATTATTGCTGTTCCGTAACGGAGAAGTCGTTATATTGACAGGAATCTTATTTCCTGCTTTATTGGTGATCTCAATCTCATAACCGTAGACCGGCTCACCGCTTTCCAAGACTCTTTCTAAAGGACATGCTTTTTCACAGATATCACTTTTAAGAATGTCATAACAGTCTTTATTCAGTGCTTCCTCTCTCTTGAAACCAGTGATTTTTTCGGCAGAATGATTAAATGACGTGATCCTTCGTTTTTTGTCTAAAGTGAGGACTCCCCCATCCATGCTCTCCAGGATATTTTTGCAGAATTCTTCTATCTCTATATCTTTTTTGATCAAGGCATTTTTTCCTTTTGATACTATTATATTAAAATCTGCTCTTTAGTAAAGAATTTTGCCTTCGAAGGATGACGACTCCTTAAACCAAAAACAGAGGATGGGTCCTGAATCTCAGTAAAAAGGCAGTACTTTTGGTAATAACATTGAGGCCGAAAGTGTCATTGCGGGCGCAGCGCGGCAATCTCCTAAGATTAAATTATCAAATAATTATAATTCCTGTACATTGCTCAATACAGGCTAGAAGGTCTTTTTTAGTGAAGTAAAGCCATTTTTAAATTGAAATAATTTTTTTATGGGATTACCGCGCTGCGCCCGCAATGGGCATAATACTCAAAAAGTGTTTCCGAATTATTGATTCAGTCCCACAGGTTACTTGGTGCTGAAGAAGGGAGAACAATCTCTAAATTGGCTTCTGTCAGTTCTCCCGCTTAAAGGTGCTGGCCACCCAGGCCATTATCTCGTCTCTGATCTCGCGGAATCCTTCCAAAATCTCCGTTTCTGAGCCTTTCAACTGAGAAGGATCAGGAAAGCTCTTATGGATAATCTCTTTTCCCGGGAAAAAAGGACAGGATTCTTTTGCCAGGTCGCAGACTGTGACCACATAATCAAATATCTCACTGATGAATTCATTGATGTTTTTGGATGTGTATGAGGAGATATCGATCCCTATCTCGTCCATGACTTTTACGGCATATGGATTGACCTCTGTGGGTTCTGTCCCGGCGCTGTAGACATCGTACTTTTCCGGATAAAAAGACCGGAGAATGCCTTCAGCCATTTGAGAACGGGCAGAGTTATGGGTGCAGATGAATAGGACTTTTTTCTTGCCTGTGTTTTCCATTTCTGGCTGAAAATATGTGAGATCAAGTGAAAAAGGCCGAAACTAAAGACAAGGGCATTATACATTGACATCCTCGAATACACAACGGACTCGATTCGGGTATAAAATAAGAAAACCAAAGTGACAATCGAATTCAAATTTATTAATATGAACTCTAAACTGAGAACTCTTCGATTAGATTAGACAACAACTAAAATGAAAACTCTCGTTTTAGGACTGGGGAATGAACTCTACGGAGATGATGCTGTCGGGATTCATGTTATTCGAAAATTGCGGGAAGACTTTGATAAACTAGAAGAGACTGCCGAATGGATAGAGAACGTGGAGCTTGAAGAATGCTCACTTTCAGGGCTTGCCCTTCTGGAGGTTATTGTGGACTATAAAAAACTGGTTATCATCGACTCCATAAAAAAGGAAAAGCCAGTGACCGGGAAGATCCATCTCCTTGAAAAAAAAGACTTGAGACACATCCCCGGTCCCTCTCCCCACATTGGCTCCTTTCCACAATCCCTAGAACTCGGGAAGAAGCTGGGCCTCCGGGTTCCTTCCGAGATAAAAATAATAGCTGTCGAGGCAAAAAATCAGTATAATCTCGGAGAAGGCTTGACCGAAGAAATGACCAAGGCCATACCAGCGATCGTCAGAGAAGTAAAAAAAGTACTCCAAGAGTTAGCCTAACCTGTTTTTAATAACTTTGAGAAATTGGGGACAGTCCCCAATTTTGCACGGCCAGAAAAATGAAGAAAAAAGAAATACTCGTTTTGGAAGAGCTGCTTGGCTCGAACAAAAAAATCGCCTCAGAAATCCGGAAAAGGCTTGAAGAAAAAGGGATCCTCACCATTAACCTCCTCAGCTCTCCGGGAGCGGGGAAAACTACTCTTCTCGAAAAGATAGCCGAGAAACTGAAACCAGATTACAAAATGGCTGTCATTGAAGGAGACATCGAGACAGAGCGGGATGCGGAGAGAATCCGGGCCAAAGGGATTCCTGCCTGGCAGATCATCACCGGAGGAGCTTGCCATCTTGAGGCGAAGATGGTGGGGAAACTCTTTCCAGAAATCCCGCCCGACCTCGATTTTCTGTTCATCGAGAACGTCGGCAACCTCGTCTGCCCCGCAAGTTATGACCTGGGAGAAAATATCAGATGTGTACTCCTCTCTGTCCCCGAGGGTGATGACAAACCCAAAAAATATCCCAAAGCCTTCACTACGTCTGACTGCCTGATCATTTCCAAGTCCGATCTTCTCTCCGTCCTTCCTTTTGACCTGGAGCAGGCGCAAAAGGAAGCTCTCGACATAAATCCTAAGCTGAAAATCTTCACCGTGTCAGCCCTTAAGGATTCCGGAATCGCCGACTTGATAGAATTTTTCATTTCCTC
>Ga0180438_10005301_pt1 | contig 18011 bp, 15 predicted proteins | sample SS_ome_12_FD_132455 | JGI IMG/M metagenome (GOLD analysis project Ga0180438, IMG submission 132455) | Hypersaline lake sediment archaeal communities from the Salton Sea, California, USA - SS_3_D_2 metaG | ecosystem: Environmental > Aquatic > Non-marine Saline and Alkaline > Hypersaline >...
AGTTGGCCGACGAGCCGATGGTCTTCGCCATCTACGGCCGTGGCCGTGCCCTGGAGCCGTACGTGGGCAAAGGAATCACGGCCGACAACCTGGCCGAGATCGTGATGTTCGTGGCCGACGCCTGCTCCTGCATGGTCAAAGACATGAACCCCGGCTCCGACCTCTTGATGAAGTGGGACTGGGACCAGACGGCCGAGGTGCTGGCGGCCGACGATCCATCGCTGGATATGTCAGGCTATTACGGCTATGGGGAGTATCCGGCGGGCGGCATGGAGGAAGAACCCGCCGAGGTGGAAGCCGAGCCTGAAGCCGTGGCCGCAGTCGAGGACGCAGTCGGCATGGCGGACTCTGCCCCCGCCGAGACGGCCGAGGCGCCTCAGGCTGCCGAGCCGTCGGACACCGCGCCGGAGCCTGACGCCGCCGAAGTGGCAGTAGCCGCCGGCGAGGAGCCGGCCGAGTCGCAGCCAGAAGCGACGACGGCCGAGCCTGAAGCGGAAGCCGCAGCAGCGCCAGAGCGCGTCGAGAGCGATTCCGAAGAAGCGGCTCATGCCGCCGCGCCGGCCGGGCCGTCGGGATCGGCCGCGTCGGGCCGGCTCTGGACCTACGGCCTCGGGCTGTTGATCGGGGCCGTGGTGGTGATCGGGGCCGGCTTCGTGCTGCTCCGCAAGCAGTCGGGCGGCTGAGGGGCGGCTCGCGCCGCAGTGAACGCACTGCGCAATTAGCCCCCGGTGAATACACCGGGGGCTAAAGGGCCGGAATTAGCTCGGCGGGCACGCCGGCGGTCTTGCGGAGGATGCCCCACTGGGAGAGCATCGCCACCACGCGGACCTCTTTCTTCTCAAACAGCGGCACCGTCCGGAGATCGACGAGGTGGTCATGCGGGCTGGTGCGCTTCTGGTTGAGTCCGAGCCCTTCGAGGATCTTCATCGCCCAGTCCATGCGCGGCAGCGGCGAAGTGAGCAGCAGCCGGCCGCCGGGGGCCAACAGATCGTAGCACTCGCGGAAGCAGTCGACGTGCTCGACCACTTCGAAGGCGATGATCACGTCGAACGACTGCGGCTCCAGGCCCAGCCGCCGCCAATCGCGGACGTCGCCGACGACGTCGGCCGGCGGCGAGAGATCGAGGCCGACGTAGCGGGTGCGGCCGCGGGACTTCAAGTACTCACCCACCCAGCCGCCGCCGCAGCCGATCTCCAGAATCCGCGCGTCGGGGCGAATGGGTTGGAGAAAATAGGCGATCTTCTTCCGCCGCGCATAATCACTCAAAAGCGGCATGGCCGGCTCCTTTTTCGCTCCTGAGACTCTGATGATTGGTCATTGCGCGCCCGTCGCTTCCACCCGATCGAGAACCGCATCTGCATCGACCGCCTCTTCGGACTGGAGGTTCTCGCACGGAGCGGATGCGGGCGTGGCGGTCTCGGGCTCTTGGGCTTCGTGGTACTCTTGCTCGGTATTGACCGCCCAGACGTTCGACTTGTCGGTGCGGCCTGCGAGGACGTTGTCCACGGCCGTCATGGCGGTGAGCATGGAGTGGTCCATGTTGTTGTAGCGGTGCATGCCGTTGCGGCCGAGAAGGAAGAGGTTCTCGAAGCGGTCGAGCCACCCCCGCAGGTCGTCGAAACGGTCGTAAGTGCCGAAGTAGGCGGGGTAGGTCTTGGGCATGCGGATCACCGTAGCGTCGAGCACCGCCGCCGGGTCTACGATGCCGATCTTGGCCATCTCGGCCACCGCCAGCTCGATCATCCGCCGGTCGCTCAGCACCCAGAGATCGTCGTGCTCGTTGCAGAAATACTCCAGCCCGATCCAGGCCGTCGAAGGGTCGACCACGAGGTAGGGGCTCCAGTTGTTGTAGACCTGCATCCGACCGACGCGGACGTCCGGCTCCTGGATGTAGATCCAGTTGTCGCGGATCAGCCCGCCCTGCTCCTTGACCGCGAGCTCCTTGAGCAGCAGGCCGACGGTGATGAAATCGCGATAAACGAGCCCTTCGCTGATCCGCCGCAGGTCGTCGGGCGGCTGGTCGCTGAAGGCGCGGACGAGCTGCTTGATCGGCATGGTCGAAAAGACGTAGTCGGCCGCAATCGTCTCTGTCCGGCCGCTTCGCATGTCGACCGCCTCGACGCCCAGCACATGGTCGCCGGCGGTGAGCAGGTGGCGGGCCTCGTGGTTGCGGATGACGTGGCCGCCGAGCGACTCGACCTCCTCAGCGGCCAGTTCCCACATCTGCCCGGGGCCGTGCTTCGGATAGAGAAACTGCTCGATCAGCGAGGTCTCGGTCCCCTTCTGAGCGACGTCGCGTCGTGAGAGCGGCTTCAAGAGGGCGTGCTTGATTGCCCTGCCGATCGAGAGGCCCTTGATCCGCTGGGCGCCCCACTCGGCACTGATCTCGGAGCACGGCCGGCCCCAGACCTTTTCCGTGTACGACTCGAAAAACGTGCGATACAGCTCCCGCCCGAAACGGTTGATGAAGAAATCCTCCAGCGTCGCTTCGTTGCGGATCGGCATGAGAGAGCTGCGCGCGTAGCTAGCGCCGATCCGGGCCATGCGCCATGGCCCCAGCTTGCGGACGGTGTCGAGGCTGAGCCGGATCGGGTAGTCGAAGAAGGTCCGCTGGAAGTAGATCCGCGACCGCCGCGGGCGGAGGAGCATCACGCGATCGCCGCGGTCGAGGTCGGAGCCCGGCCCTGAGCGATCGACGAGGCGGCTCTTGCCCTGGTAGCCGATCATCTGCGCGTCGGCGGCCGACGCCTCCAGCGGCATCCGCTCGAGCCACCAGTTCATCACGCGATCCGACTTCGAGAAGAAGCGGTGTCCGCCGATGTCGATGCGGTTGCCCTTGTAGTTCACCGTCCGCGAAATTCCGCCCACCAGATCGCTCTTCTCCAGGACGATCGGCCGGACGTCACTTCGATGGAGCAGCTCGCAGGCGGCGGTCAGCCCGGCCGGGCCGGCGCCGATGATCACGGCGGTCTGTTGTCTCATGGTTCTTCTTTCTCAGGAAAGGCTGCTGGGCGGGAGCAAGGGTCTGCGGATTTCGCGCTCGGAGGCGGCTGTCCGACTCACTTGGGGACGTTCTTGGCGATCTTGACTCGACCTGCGCGGAACACGATGGCGACGGGATCTTCGTAGACCAGCAGGTAGCGGCTGTCCAAACGGAGCAGTTCCGCCAGGACCGACTCGGCGGGAACCAGCACGACGTCGGCCTTGGCAAGCTCCTGGTCCTCGCGCCACTTGGGGCTGCCGCGGAGCGTGCGGGCGTGCCGCAACACCCGCTCCTGGCCGTGCACCATCGTGCGGCCGTCCATGCTCACCGGCACCTCGGGCAGGTAGTAGATGAGGTAGCCGCCCCAATGGAACGGATTGAAGAGGCGGCCGCCGCAGCCGTGATCGTGAAGGAAGCGTGCGGCCTCGACGGGAAACTTGGCGGCAACCTTTTCCTGCAACCTCGACTCGCTTACGAGCAGCGTGCCGGCCGCCAGCGCCAACGTCACTGCCGCGGCCACGGCTCCGCGGATCCAGCGGGGCACGGCCAGGCGGGCGGCCCCGAGGCCGGGCGCCGCATCGGCCAGCACGGCCAGTCCCACGACCAGCACGATCCAGCCGTCGCGGCGAGAGCGGAAAGCAAACCAGGCGCCCACCACGAGCAAGATCAAGAGCAGCAGCCGCGGCCGCCGCCGCCATCCCAGGGCGAAGGCCGCCGCCACCGTCACGGCCAGCACCGTCCAGTCGGACACCGACCGGAACGCCATCGCGCGGAGCTCCTGGATCACGTTCCAGAGCTTTGACTGCCCCAACAACTCCAGGGCTACCTGGTACAGATGATAGTGATAGGGATTGAGCAGCGTGGCGGCCGCCGAGAGGGCGAAGATGCCTGTCATCCAGCCCGGCCCGATGCGGCGGGAGTCTTCGTGGAACCAGTGTTCCGGAAGGACTCTCGCGAGCACGACCTCGGCCACGGCGGCTCCCAGCACGGCCAGCCCGAATACGAACTGGATGTGCATATTCGCCCAAAGCGCGAAAAGCGGGACCAGCCAGAGGAGCAGCCGGCGGTTGCCGGTGCGGCCGGCGGTGAGCAACAGGTCCAGCTCGATCACAAAACAGAGGATGCTCAGCAGCCACGGCCGCGGCGATTCGAGTGACAACAGCCCCAAGCCGCCGACCAGCGTCAACCCGACCGCCAACGTCGTGTTCGGGTTCAATCGGCGGAGCATGGCGAAAAGCGCGGCGACGATGGCGACCGAAACGGCGGCGGTGAACAGCGCCAGCCCTCGCAATCCAAGCGCTTGGTGGAGCCCGAAAAGCATCAGCTCGGGCAGCCAACTATAGGCCGCCCAGGGCCTGCCCGATCCCCACGAGGAGAACGCGTCGGCGACGGGCCAGGCGCGGTGTCCGAAGATCCACTCGCCCGCCTTGAGGTGCCACCAGACGTCGGGGTCGTTGACGGCTCCGCGGGCGAAGCAGGTGACGGCAGGAAAACAGACCAGCGCGGCAACGATCAGGCCGTAGGCGAAGGCTTCGCGCCGGCCCATGACGCTGTCTGCCGGAAAGGAATCAGCCATGAGTCGCGCTTTTCTGGAGAGGGCCTGAGGACATGCTGCAAAGCCTTTTGCGGAGACGTTGTGAGCGGTCTTTCACAACTTATATAGCATGCGCTGCCCAGCCCTCCGGGATTGCCGCCGCGGCGGCAATCCGCACGATCGGCACAACCGCTACTTGCTTACACGCTTTGCGCGACACGACTCGCTCCCACGCTTTGCGTGGAGGGGAAAGCATGCGTCGGCGAAAGAGGGGCCGGGAGCGGCTCCCGCGCCAAGCGTGGGAGGAGGCGGAAAAAAGCGGAAAGATTTGTTAAAGATTTCGATTTGACAAACCGCGATGGTGACATAGCTTTCATTACGGAGGTAAAACGCGAAAGCGTGGACGCCTTTGTGGTGCGGCCTCGTGGTCGTGCCGAACGCGGGAGTGATCCTGCCGGCCACAATTCGAAGTGTCTTGTCCACCCGGCAGCTTCCGCAAGAAACAAAGGCCTGCGGCCTCTGATCCTCGACAAAGGCAAACCGGTCGCAAGGCCGGGACGCAAAGCCAAGGGCCGGCAGGGGCTTTCACCCCCCGTGCCGGAAGCCTGGCTGCCGAAAGGATGAATTGCAACTAAGCGCCTTCGGCGAGTCGTGAGGCAGAGGTGTGTTTTTCCTGAGTTCGGGAACCCGCAGGGTACGCTGCAGGCCGGCGCCGGCGCAAGCGGGCGTGGTACTCGAAGGGTTCCAACTAACTCGTCTGCGGTGAGTCCTATGCTGCCGGTCGTGCGACGTGCCGGTGGGGCTCGCCGAGAACTGGAGGAACTCTCATGAAGCTGCTCGCCAAGAAAGTGCATCGTTTCCTCGTCTCGGATGACGGCCCCACCGCCGTGGAATACGCGGTGATGTTGGCGCTGATCGTGATCGTCTGCCTGGCAGCGATCCAGGCGATCGGCAACAACGCAGCCAACACCTTCAACAACATCGCCAACGAGCTCGACTAGCCCGTCGGGCTCTGCGGCGGTCGTCGTCGCGGTCGAAGCGATCGATCCCGAACCGCCCGAGACCAGCCGACGACGTCAACGGACCCTTGGCCCCTCGGAGCCCGCTCGCGAGCTTCGAGGGGCCTTTTTTTGAGCTAAGCTTTTTAAGGACAGGGCGGCCCTTCCGCCTGCCTCGTACACGAGACGCAATAGTCAAGGAACCGCGCCCATGTATCCGGTGATCGCGCCAGAAATGACCAATGCGATGGTGCAGGTCGTGGTCTATTTCATGACCGTGGTGGCCATGTGGATGGGGTGGACGACGGTCTGTCGGGTGTAGCCCTCGACTCCCGCCGCTGCCACCGGAGGCCATCCGTCCCCTTCTTGGATGAAGTTGGAGAGAACGACGATGCTGAGTGTGTTCGACGACGTTTGCGCCGCCATGGCCGACCACTGGGTCATCTGGGGGGTCTGTTGGGGGGTGACGATTACTCTGATCGCGGCAGCCGTCATCGACGGCTGCAAGCTCAAAGTGCCCAACTGGCTCACTTTCCCCATGATCGTCGGCGGCTGGGTGGCAAGCGGCCTGCTGTTCGGCTGGGTCGGCCTTGGGTGGAGCCTGTTGGGAACCGCCGTCGGCCTGGCCCTGCTCCTGCCGGCTTACGCCATCGGCGGCATGGGCGCCGGCGACGTCAAGCTGTTGGCCGGCGTCGGTGCCTGGGTCGGCCCGGGGTTGACCTTTTGGGCGTTCCTGGTCTCCGCGGTGGTCGGCGGGGTGATCGCTCTGGTGATGGTCCTTTTCCGCCGTAGGTGGGGCCATCACAAGAACCAGTTCCTCATGATCCTCAGCGAGATCCTCATCCTCCGCGACCCGGAGCAACTGGCCAAGATCGCCGCCGAGCGCAAGAGTTCGATGATGTTGCTGCCGTATGGGATTCCAATCGCCATCGGCTCGATCGGATACTTTGCCTACATGGGATTGCTGCTATGAGTTCGCCTGCCTTGTCCAGCCCGCGCGTCTTTGCACGCAAACCCCCTCCCGATGAGGGATATCTCCGATCATTTACCCGGCGAAACGGTTTCACACTGGAGAAAGTTTGCCGGTTGTGCCGAAAGAAACGGCGAGGTGCCGCAGCGGTGGAGTTCGCCATCGTCGCGCCTTTGTTTTTTCTGCTCGTTTTCGGCATGGTTGAGTTCGGCCGAATGGTCATGGTCCAACAGGTGATCACCAACGCGTCGCGAGAGGGAGCCAGGATCGGGGTCCTGGACGGAACAAGCACGGCCGACGTCCAAGCGGCCGTTGCCACTTACCTCCAGAACGCCGCCGTGTCCGGCGGAAGCGTGACGATCGCTCCGGATCCGCCCACTTCGGCCGGTTATGGCGAACCGGTGACCGTTACGGTCTCGATGCCTTTTGATCAAGTGAGTTGGCTTCCCTCGCCAATCTTCTTGGGTGGAAGGACGATGTCCGCCACTACCGTCATGCGCCGGGAGACGGTGAAGTGAGAGGAACCCGTACCGCCGGGACGGCGGCCGCCGGAGACTGGCCGTTGGCCCCGCACTTTTAGAGGAGTCTTGAGAGCGCCGATGCGAGCTAAATCCGTCTTTCTGTTAATGCTGGCGCTGGGCTGCGGCCTGGTCGCTTCGATCGGAATCACCCAGGTGATGGCCAAGCGAAACGCCGCGCCGGCAGCCAACATGACCGAGATGGACGCGATCTTCGTGTCCTTGCAGGATATTCCCATGGGTGAGCCGATCACCGCCCAGATGGTCAAACTTGAAGAGTGGCCCAAAGGCAAGATCCCGCCGGGCGCGTTGGGCAAGATCGAGGACGTGGAAAAACGCCGCACGAAAACCAAGATCTATCAAGGCTCGCCGATCCTCGAAAACCTGCTGCTCAGCCCGGGGGCCAGCGAGCTGGGAGCGGCCGGGCAGATCCCCAAGGGTTTCCGCGTCGTTTCGGTGCGGGTGGACAACGTCAGCGGCGGCAACATGATCCGACCCAGCGACCGCGTCGACGTCCTCGTGCACCTCACCCGAAATGCCTCTGCCGAAATCGCCGAAACGACCACGCGGACAATCCTCCAAGACATCAAGGTGTTCGCGGTCAACGACGTCTACGACTTGGACGCGGCCGACCCTGAGGGCAAAATCATCGCCCAAACCATCTCCCTACTGGTTCCCCTGGAACAGGCGGAGAAGGTGATTCTGGCGGATCAGTTGGGTGAGATCCGCCTGGTGATGCGGAGCCCCGAAGACGACGAGGAGGTATACACTGGGGGGGTGCGACCGGGTGAGCTGTTCGGGCCGACCGAAGCGGGCGACCGCGACGCGGAGAGCCTGCTGGCCCAGCCGCCGAGCAACCCCCTACCGTCGCAAGACAACGAATTCCTCCAATTCCTCAATTCCCAGCAGGCCGCAACGCCCTCGCCCTTCCCGGAGCCCGAACCCTCGGAAAGCTGGACGATGCGGACGATCGTCGGCAGCCAGGTGAACGAGGTAGTGCTCGAGCTCGGCAGCGCGCAAGCGAACGCAAACAACGGCGAAGCAGGGGGCTTTTCGCTCTGGAAGCTGATCTCCTCGACGGTCGGAGGCAACCGGGAAACCAAGGATGCCCCCCAACCTGCCGTGGAGCCGGCGGAGAAGCCGAAGAAGCCGGAAGAGCCTCAGCTCGACCAAGAAGACGAACAAGAAGGGGGAGACGATAGCTGAGCGTCGGCCGCACCGACATAGAGAACGTTCACGCTGCCAGGCGGGCAGCGAGGTTCAAGAGAACGGGTGAACCCTGCGGGGTTCATCGATTGGGCCAAAAGGAAAGGGCACGGATGATCCCCGGCGGCGTGAAAACCGCTGCCGGCTCTTCTGCATAACGCAAGGAAGTTCAAGGATGGCAAGCTGCATATTTCGGGGGCCTCTCCCCATCCAGTGGGTCTTATCGGCCCTGATGATCGCCGCAATCGGTACGACCGGGGCCCGGTCCGACGAGTTGGCCCGGCCGTCGATCGTGCATCACATCCGCTCCGCCAGTCAGCGGCAGGAGATGACGGTCAACACCAGCCGGATCCTCACGCTGGACAGCAACATCCCCCAGGCGCAGGTCAACAACCCGGAAGTTCTCGAGTTGACCCCCCTCTCGCCGACGGAGATCCAGATCTTCGCCAAGAAGCCGGGCGTTACGCAGGTCAACCTGTGGGATGAAAGGAAGCAGATTTACACGGTCGACGTCGTCATCTACGGCGACGCCAACGAGTTGGATATGGTGCTCCGAGACGCCTTCCCCAAGGCGTCGCTCGCCGTAAAGCAGATTTCCAACAGCGTGATGATCTCCGGCTACGTCGACGACCCCAACGACATGGCCTCCATCATCCAGATCGCGGAAGAGTACTACCCCAAAGTCCTCAACAACATGAAGGTCGGCGGCGTCCACCAGGTGCTCCTGCACGTGAAGGTGATGGAGGTCTCGCGGACCAAGCTGCGGACGATGGGGTTCGACTGGGCCCAGGTGTCGGGCGGCAACATCGTCACCTCGCTGGCCAGCGGATTGATTCTGCCCGGCGTCGGAGCGGGCGGCGTGGCCACCAGCGGCACGGAAACCTTCTTCTTCAGCATCATCGACGGAGGCGGCTCGTTCTTCGGCGTCCTGGAAGCGTTGCGACAGAACAATCTGGCGAAGGTGTTGGCTGAGCCGACGCTGGTTACCGTCAGCGGCCGCCCTGCCTTCTTCAACAGCGGCGGCGAGTTCCCCGTTCCCGTGCCACAAGGCCTCGGCAGCGTCGCGATCGAGTACCGGAGATACGGCACCCAAGTGGACTTCGTCCCCATCGTGCTGGGCAACGGCAACATCCGCCTCGAAGTGCGGCCCCGCGTGAGCGAAATCGATATTAGCCGAAGCGTCGACGTGATGGGTACCTCCGTGCCGGGCGTCAGGGTCCGCGAGGTGGACACGGGCGTGGAGATGATGGCCGGGCAGACACTGGCGATTGCCGGTCTGGTGCAGACGCGGGTGGAGGCCACAAACCGGGGTCTTCCCTGGGTGTCGGACGTGCCGTACCTGGGAGCCATGTTCCGCCGCGTGCATGAAGCGAACAACGAAGTGGAGCTGCTGATCCTGGTCACGCCGGAGCTGGTCGAGGCGATCGACGCCGATAAGGTTCCGCCCTGTGGCCCCGGCACGCAGACGGCCAGCCCGAACGATTTTGAGCTGTACATGCGGGGCTACATGGAAGTGCCCAACTGCTGCCCGACCGGCCCGCTTCCGCCGAACGGCATGCAGGCCGCCCCGGGGATGATTCTCGATTCGCCGCCGGAGCCGATGCAGGTGCCTGCTGCCAACGGCCCTGTGCCGCCGGTCGCCCGGCCCTCGGCTGCCGATCTGCCGCGATTCCAGCGTTTGGCGCCGACCGACCCGGTGAGTCTCTGGAACCGTCAGAACTTCACCAGGCCGCCGGCCCCGCACGTCCCATCGACCGCCGCCGTCAAATCCGAACCGCCGGGATTCATCGGTCCAATCGGTTACGATACCGGCAAATAAGGAAAATGCCCGGATTATTCACGACCGATCGTAGTCCCGGCTTCAGGCGGCGGTGAACTGCGAGAATACGGCCTGAAGGTGGGCTGCCAACTGTGGCGAACCATCCCCGGGTGGACGAGAAAACCTTGGGGCGAGCACGACGAGGGGGGGTGATCGCTCCTTGATCCCTTCTCCAGCGGGGCAAAAGGGCCGTTCTTCGGTCGGCCCGAGCCGTTTTCGGGCCGGCCCTAAATCCGTAAGCAATACTCTAAATGTGCTTCCCAGAATGACGGCAACGGTAGGGGGACCGGGCGGGCAGCGAGGCCGGTTTCCCGCTTGCGACGTTCCGCTGCGGCGCTGACCACCATGAGCAACGTCCTCCGACTGGCAATTGTCGATCCCAACGACGCCTCGCGCGACGCGCTGAAGTCGATGTTGCTGGGGATGGACATGATCTGGCTCGAGGCGGAGTGCTCGCGCTACGAATTCTTCGCCGACGTGGTCGCCCAGACGAATCCGGACATCGGCTTGGTCGCCATCGATGCCGACCCGGACAAGGCGCTGGAGCTGGTCGCGCGGCTCGGCGACGGCTCTCCCGGCTGCGACGTGCTGGTGGTGAGCACGTCGAAAGACGGTTCGGTGATTCTGGAAGCGATGCGTGCGGGGGCGAAGGAGTTTCTGCCCCAGCCGTTGCGGATCGAGGACTTGCTCGGCGCGTTGGGAAGGATCAGCGAGCGGCGATTCGGCCGGGGCGAGAACCGCCCTCGCGGCTGCCAGGTGATCGCCGTGGCCGGCGCGATCGGCGGCGTGGGAACGACGAGCGTGGCAGTCAACGTCGGCTGCGCGCTGGCCCAGGACAAGAAGAATTCGGTCGTCCTGGTCGATCTCGACCTCTGCCTCGGCGACGCCGACGTGTTCCTCGACACGATCCCGGAATACACGCTCGTCGACGTGGCCCAAAACGTCACCCGGCTCGACTTCTCCCTCCTGAAACGGTCGCTGACGAAGCATGCCTCGGGGCTGTTCCTCCTGCCGCGGCCGGTGCAGCTTGAAGACATCCCGTTGATTTCGGCAGAGGATCTTCAGCGGGTGATTGGGCTTCTGAAGGCCACGTTCACGCACCTCGTGCTGGACCTCTCGAAGAGCTACAGCCCGATCGACATGGTCGCCCTGGAGATGGCCACGCACATCCTTCTGGTGACCCAGCTCGACCTCCCCTGCCTGCGGAACATCGTGCGGCTGATGATGTCGTTCGGCGAAATGGAGGGGATGGCCGAGAAGGTGAAGATTTTGGTCAATCGGGTGGGGTTGGACACGGGCCAGATCACGCTCAAGAAGGCCTGCGACACGATCGGCCGCGAGATCTTCTGGCAACTGCCCAACGACTACCGCACGATGATCGAGGTTCGCAACAACGGCGTGCCGCTGGTGGAGCAGTTCCCGAAAGCGGCGATTACGCAGTCGATCGTCGGGCTGGCCGAAGGGCTGACCAGCCAGCGGCGGCCGGACGGCTCCGCCGAGGGGGACAGGAAGTCGGGGCTGGGCCGCCTGTTCAACTTCCTCTCGCCCTCCAACGCCGGCAAATAGCTCCGGCCGCGCGGCGTTACGACCGCTACGACCAGACCGCGGCCCCCGGTGGCGGCAGATCCGCCGCGGTCGGCCGTCTATCGGGCCACCGCCACCCGCCTCTGCCGGTTCCGTAAGCTATTCTTTTTTGGTCGCCCAGAGTAAGCGTGCGGCCTGGCGGAGGATGTCTGGCCTCCTCCGCTGGGGAACTCAACGGACGGTTCCGCGGGCCGTTCGATCTTGACACGGTAGTTAAACCATGCTGAAGAAGACATCCGGCATTCCCTTGCGCCCCGACGCCTCGAAGGAAGACAGCTTCGAGCAACTGAAGCAGCGAATCCACAGCAAGCTGGTGGACAAGCTTGATTTGTCGCGCGTGGGGGAGCTGGAAGGCGACGTGCTGAGGCGGGAAATCCGCCTCGTGGTCGAGCATCTCTGCGACAGCGAAAACACTTTGCTCAACCGCAGCGAGCGCGACCGGCTGATCGACGAGGTGCTCGACGAAACCTTCGGCCTCGGGCCGCTCGAAGCCCTCCTCAAGGACCCCACGATCAGCGACATCCTGATCAACGGGCCGAAGAGCGTGTACGTGGAGCGTCGCGGCAAGGTGGAGAAGACGAACGTCGTCTTCCGCGACAACAACCACCTCTTGCAGATCATCGACCGGATCATCTCGAAGGTGGGCCGCCGCGTGGATGAGACCTGCCCGATGGTCGACTCCCGCATGCCCGACGGCTCCCGTTTCAACGCGATCATTCCTCCCTTGGCGCTGGACGGGCCCTGCGTGTCCATCCGCCGCTTCGGCGCCAACCCGTTGAAACTCGAAGACCTGCTCAACTTCAAGGCGTTTACCCCGGAGATGGTGATGCTTCTGGAAGGGGCGATCAAGGCCCGCCTGAACATCGTCATTTCCGGCGGGACGGGTTCCGGGAAGACGACGCTGCTGAACACGCTTTCCAGCTTCATTCCCAACACCGACCGCATCGTGACCATCGAGGACGCCGCCGAGCTGCAGTTGCAGCAAGACCACGTCGTGCGGTTGGAGACGCGGCCTCCGAACATCGAGGGCAAAGGCGCGATCACCGCCACCGACCTGGTGAAGAACGCGCTCCGCATGCGGCCCGAACGGATCATCATCGGCGAGTGCCGCGGGGCCGAGACGCTGGACATGCTGCAGGCGATGAACACGGGTCACGAGGGATCGATGACGACGTTGCACGCCAACACGCCCCGCGACGCCATGGCCCGGCTGGAAACGATGATCATGATGGCCGGTTTCGAGCTTCCCTTGAAGGCCATGCGGACGCAGATCGCCAGCGCGGTGGACCTGATCGTGCAGGCCAACCGCCTCCAGGGCGGCCCCCGCAAAATCACGCACATCGCCGAAGTGGTCGGCATGGAGCAGGACACGGTGGTGATGCAGGACATCTACAAGTACGAGAAAGCCGGGATCGACGAGAACGGCCGGGCGTACGGCGCGTTCAACGCCACCGGCATCCGGCCGGCCTTCATGAAGCGGCTGGAAGCGGCCGGCGTTCGCCTTCCTTCCAGCGCTTTCCGCCAACGCGTCATGATGGAGGACTAGTCTCAAGCCATGACTCCCTTGTTCATCGCCATCGCCGCCTTTGTGGCCGTGGCCGCGCTGGTCGGCGGCGTGACCATGCTGCTCCACCGCGAACCGGCCAGCAAGATCGAAGACCGCCTCGACTTGTTCACCGGGGTCAACACACCCGGCGCCGCCAAGGAGGGTCTGCTGAAGCAGAAGAGCGTGCTTCACGAGCCCCTCGACGCCCGGCCCGGCCTGGCAGAAACACTGCTCAGCCGCTTCGCGGACTTCAACATGATCTTCGAGCAGGCCGACACGTCGTTGACGCTGTCGAAGCTCCTGGCGTTGTCGCTGGTCATTGCCGCGGCCGGGGCCGCACTCGGCGCGGTCACCGGCGCGCCCTGGGCGCTGTTGCCGATCCTGGCCCTGATGGCCGGCTCGCTGCCGTTTTTCTGGCTCCTTTGGCGGCGGAAGCGGCGGCTGAAGGCCTTCGCCGTGCAACTGCCCGATGCGCTGGAAATGCTCTCCCGCTCGCTCCGCGCCGGCCAGAGCCTGGCCGCCGGCTTCAACATGGTGGCCGGTGAGATGAGCCCGCCTCTGGGAAGGGAGTTCGGCCGCGTCTTCGAGGAGCAGAACCTCGGCATCCCGCTGGAAGAGTCGCTCCAAGGCATGACGGAGCGGGTCCCCAACCTCGACCTCAAATTCTTCGCCACCGCCATCGTGCTCCAACGCCAGACCGGCGGCGACCTGGCTGAAATCCTCGACAAAATCGGCAGCCTCATCCGGGAACGTTTTCAAATCTGGGGACAGGTCCAAGCGCTGACCGGCGAGGGACGTTTGTCGGGCGTCGTACTGATGGCCCTGCCCGTCTTCCTGTTCTTGGCCGTCTACTACCTCAATCCCGAGTACGTGATGCTCTTGTTCACCGACCCGATGGGCAAGAAGATGCTCGCCATCGCCGTCTTCCTCCAAATCGTCGGTGCCCTGGTGATCCGAAAAATCGTCAACATCAAGGTCTGAGCCGCGGGCAAAAACCGAAAGGCGAACCCGGAAAGCCGAAAGCCAATCGCTGAATCGAAAGGTGCCTTTAGCCGTGATCTTCGCCAATCTCGTCAGTTTCGAGGACCTCCTGCCGTTCGCGATGTTCGGCCTCTTCGCCGTTGCCGCGTGGTGGCTGCTGGAGACGGTCGCCGGTGCGAAGTCCCGCGCCGTAGAACGCCTGGATGAGATCAAGAATCCCCGCGCCCGCCGCGCCGCGCAGGACCTCTCGGCCCTGAAGAAGTCGGACGCGGTGACCAAGATGCTGGAAAGGGCCACGCCCGCACTGGCCAAGCCGTTGGCGCCCAAAAGCGAGCTCGAGCTCAGCAAGCTGAAACTCAAGCTGGCCAACGCGGGGTTCCGCGGCGAATCGGCCGGAAGCGTATTTCTCGGGTTGAAGTTCGTCGGGCTGGTGGCCGGCCTCTTGGTCGGCGCCGGCACGATCCTCGGCCTCGGCAGCATCAGCCGCAACACGCTCATCTCCGCCGCCGCCATGGGAGGCTTCCTCTTCTACTTGCCCGACCTGGCCGTCTGGTTCGTCGCTCGCAAACGCAAAGAAGGCATCTTCCTCGGCCTGCCCGACGCGCTGGACCTGATGGTCGTCTGCGTCGAAGCCGGACTGGGACTCGACCAGGCGATGCGAAAGGTCGCCGAAGAGATGGTCAAGAGCTATCGGGTGATCGCGGAGGAGTTCGGGTTGGCCAATTTCCAGCTCCAAATGGGCCGGTCCCGCAACGAGGTCCTTCACGACCTCGGCGTCCGCACCGGCGTCTCCGACCTGAGAAGCCTCGCCGGAGTCCTCATCCAAGCCGACAAGTTCGGCTCGAGCATCGCCAGAGCTTTGCGGGTGCAAAGCGACTCGATGCGCACCCGCCGCCGCCAGCTCGCCGAGGAAAAGGCCGCCAAGACCGCCGTGAAGCTGATCTTCCCCCTGGTGCTGTTCATTTTCCCGGGCATCTTCGTGGTCCTGGTCGGCCCCGCGGCGATCACCATGGTCCGCGACATGTTCCCGATGATGGCCGGAAGATAGGGCGATTGGGCGACCTGGAACGCCTCAGGGCATCCGGCCACAACTCCACCATCCCCTCGACCGATACTGACCCAGGGATGGTGCAAGCCCGATCGACGCCGCTGTGCGCATCCGGCTGCCGGCACCAGACCTTCAGAAGGGCCGATTAGGGCACGACCCACCCACTATTTCAGGGTATCGATCCGGGGAGCCAAGGATGATTGTTCGCCGCAGTTGCGTATTGGTGGTGGTGCTGCTCGGCCTGGCGCAGGCGACGCCGGCTCAAGCCCAATTCATCAAGAAGATCGTCCACAGCATCGTGCTGGACTCGAAGCGAAACAATTGCTGGCCTCAGCCGTTCGTCATGCCCGACCGGCAGACCGTTCGCGCGCCGATCGAAATGATGGTTCGAGCCGGCTGGGAGCACCAGAACCTGTTGGGCAACCATCACTTCGACGAGAAGACGGGCGGGCTGACCGAAGCCGGCGAGCTGAAAGCCCGCTGGGTCGCCACCCAAGTGCCTTCCCACCATCGCATGATCTACGTCAGCCGGGCGGATTCGCTGGAGGAAACTTCCGCGAGACTCGCGGCCGTCGAGGCCCTTACCGCTCACCTGACTGGAGAAGACCCCCCACCCAGGGTGGCCGCTTCGGATCTTGACCCGGGTGGATGGCCTGCCAATCGGGTGGACGTCATCGGACGGAAGTTCCAGGACGGGATGCCCGAGCCGAGGCTCCCGGACTATGATCCCAACGCCGGTGGAGACTAGGCCGGGTCGGCGAAAGTCCGCCTCCCCTCCGCCGGAGTAACCGTCATAACCGACAGAGTCCCCGAAATCTCTCCAAACCCTCAAATCGGTTGCAGGACTCTGTCGCGGTCGGTCGATCTATAGAAAGGACCCATCGCCGCCCGGTGTCGGCATGGATGCACGTGGGCCCCCGGGTTTGGCAAGGAACCTCTCGTTGGGCACGGATTCCGATCGGGGAGGATTGCGGTGGTATTTGCCTTGCGTCGTTTGGTTGCGGTCGGGTTGGGATTGACGGTTGCGGCCGGCGCCGCGGAATCGAGCAATTGGCCCGTCCGTCTGGCCGTGGCCGAGGGCGAAGAAGCCGGTTTGGGCGCGATCCGCCGGACCTCGGGTTCGATCGTCCAGGCACCGCTGAAGGCCCTCTCATCGGGATTCAAGACGGGCGCGGAGATGGTCTCTGATGCCTTTTCGCCGCCGGTCAAGGAGGCCAAGGACCCTACCTCGTTGGCCGCCAAGTCGAACCCCACGCCGGAACTCTACGTGGCGATGGCTCGCCATGCCGAGCAGTCGGGGCGATTGGGGGAGGCCGAGCAGCATTATCGCCAGGCGCTGAAGATCGCTCCCAAAGACCTCAGCGTGCTGATCGGCTACGCCCGAATGAAGGACCGTCAAGACCGCCTGGAAGAGGCAGTCGACCTTTATCAGCAGGCGGCCAAGGCCCATCCGGAAAACGCGCTGGTGTACAACGACCTCGGGCTGTGCCTGGCCCGCCGCAAAGAGTTGCCGGAGGCCGTCGCGGCACTGGAGCGTGCGACTCAGCTCGATGCGAAGCAACCTCTCTATCGAAACAACGTGGCCACGGTGCTGGTGGAAATGGGCAACATAGACGCTGCCTACACCCACCTGGCCGCGGTCCACCCTCCGGCGGCGGCCTACTACAACGTCGGCTACCTCCTGCACAAGAAGGGCCAGTCTCAGGCGGCCGCGTCGTTGTTCGCCCAGGCCCTGAAGGTCGATCCCTCGCTCGAGCAAGCGAGGCTCTGGCTCAACCGGCTCAACCCGCCGACACAAACGACGGGTGCTCCGCTTGACGCCCGCGCCATGGCGGGCAGGCGGCTGGAGGATCCGACGGTCGAAGCACCCGACCTGCGAGCGGTACGGCGGCAGAGTCTGGCTCCATTTCGGCGGATGCCGGCCGAGTCGGCGCCCCGTGCCGACGCACCACGTCCGATCCCGCCGCTCGAAAGCGGTCCGATGCCGAGGCTCACGTCGCCGCAGGCGACGTCCCCCGACGCGCCCGGCCTCAGGGTGCGGCAACTCCCGCCGGTTTACGAAAGCAACCGCCGGCACGCCGGGGTCGTTCCGCAAAGCTGGGAGGATGCCCCCTTGCCGTCGCCGCAAGGGCCGGCGGGCGAGGTCGAGCTGACGGACCAGACGTCTCTACCGGAGCGGCAAGATCTCTCACCGGCCCCGCTTCCGGACAACGTGCTCAGCGAGGCCGTGCCGCTGCCCTGAGGGCCCGCTTAGATATACTCCCAGTCCTTCAGCCAGCGGTAGTGGTAGGGCAGCTCGGCGAAGGCACGATCGGCGGCGCGATCCAGCTCGGCCTGCTCCTCGGCGTCCAACTCGTGGCGCTGCATCACGGCCAGGGCGACGTTGTCGACCTGCTCCGGCACGATCATGCCGGGGATGGGGGCCGTGATCGCGGGGTTGCAGAGAATGTAGCGGATCGTCAGCCGCGCGATCTTGCAGTCTTCCTCGAAGTCCGGGTCGCCGGGCATGCCGTTGCCCGTGAACAGCTTTCCGCTGGAATAGGGCTTGATGCCGAACCAGCCGACGTCGTGCTTCTTCAGCGCGACCCAGAGGCCCGTCTCGTCCTCGACCACCTTGGTCTTGGCCGTGTAGGGCGTGACCACCACGTCGAGCGTCTCGTTGTAGTTCTCGATCATCCACTTGATGTGGGGGCGGTCGTGCGAGGAGATGCCGGTGAATCGCGCGCGGCCGGTCTGCTTGGCCCAGTCGAGCGCCTTCATCATCTCCTCGACCTCGGCTTCCGTGTGGTTGCCGCTGGTCGAAAGCATGGTGATTCGCCAGAGG
>Ga0180438_10005302_pt1 | contig 18008 bp, 18 predicted proteins | sample SS_ome_12_FD_132455 | JGI IMG/M metagenome (GOLD analysis project Ga0180438, IMG submission 132455) | Hypersaline lake sediment archaeal communities from the Salton Sea, California, USA - SS_3_D_2 metaG | ecosystem: Environmental > Aquatic > Non-marine Saline and Alkaline > Hypersaline >...
ATTGGCCGTCTATACAATCCACCCCTGGGTCACACTCGCCGCAAGAGCCCCCACAACCATCGTCCCCACATTCCCGTCCTGTGCAATCCGGGATACACTCCTCACATTGGCCGTCTATACAATCCACCCCTGGGTCACACTCGCCGCAAGAGCCCCCACAACCATCGTCCCCACATTCCCGTCCTGTGCAATCCGGGATACACTCCTCACATTGGCCGTTTATACAATCCTCCCCTGGGTCACACTCGCCGCAAGAGCCCCCACAACCATCGGGCCCGCATTCCCGTCCTTCGCAATCCGGAATACACTCCCCGCACCTATTGGCAGCACCATCCCATTCGACCCCATGAGCGCAGTCACACTGGAAGTCGTTGGGTCCAAACTCCACGCAGCTGCCCGCGACCCCGTCTACATCCGGGCATGGATCCGGGTCACAGGGATCGTCGCCTCCGCATTGTATTACCAACATACCCAATACTGCAGCAACGATGAACCCGACATGAAAGAGCTTCGTCCTTTTCATTTCTTCTCTCCTTGTGTGGATGGCTGGTGGATTCTTGATGATTGAGGAAAATTTGGATGGATCAGCAAAGAAACAAACTCTAGCATCTATAACAAATCGCCCCACAACAATCAAGGATTATTTTGCTATGTTAGACTCCTTGTGCGGATAGTAGTTCTCGGAGGGGGGCTCGAGCTACCCATGCCTGTCATGTTCTTGGAAAGTGGAAAGGAGGATCTGGAGAGCTCTCAGTAGGCTGCCTGGCACTCCTGCCAGGTGCGGTATACTCTCCCGCTCTTAGGGGATACGAAGGCCTCGTCTGCGAGAGCCTCCATAGAGGCCAACCCCTTCCTGCCCCTGTATACGCCTATACACTCGTGGAGAGGGCTGAAAGACCCGTAGAAATCATCGTCAGCCGAGGATTTGTAGAAGGCGACACCCCAATCCGATTGGCCGACCCGGTTTATCGAGAAATGCAGTCCATTGCCGACGGCATACTCACACTCCATCCACCCTGGCGGGTCCGTGCTATCCCTGCAGATCTTCCCGGCAAGGACCGTATCGTAGACACTCTGTCCGGCCGATACAGGCAAGACCAACAGACTAAGACTAGCGGCCACCGCAAGCCCGGTCGACCTGATCTTCCTCCCGGTACCGAAAAACAGAAAAGCGCCTGGTCTCATCCAAGGTTCCTTGATTGTGTCGTTCTTGACAGGGGCAGGAAGAAGGGAACATGCCCTGCGCCCCTGTTAGGCCGATTATAGGTTAGAGGATATAACAAAATATCAGGGATGTGCAAGAAGAAATAAAATATTGTTTGATAATAACGTTTATGCGCCCAGAACGTTCTATTGAACGAAACATTCTCTGCACAAAGGGCAACACATGTCCCTTTGCTTGGGACACGGGTCCGGGATGTTCTTCGATGCAACGCCCGAGGAGCGAGCCAAGATATGGTGGGGAGGGCTCGAGGGGATGCTCGAATCGGGAACATCCTCTTCGATCAGCAAGACAGACGCGTGCTGGCGGCCATGGACTGGGAGATGGCCTTTCTGGGAGATCCCGAGGCTGATCTCAGCTGGTTCATCCTCCTTGACTGGCAACACGGCGACGGAGCCGGGCTTGCCCGCTGCGAGGGCACCCCAGGATACGAAGAGACGTTACAGCGCTACGAAGAACTGACAGGCTGGAAACCGAAGAATCTCCTGTTCAATGAAGTCCTGTCGGCGGTCGGATACGGGATGATCCTGGTTTGCGTGCTGAAGAACTTCAAGCGACAGGGCATCCCCATCGACGAGGAGATGATCCTGAACAACGTATGCACCCAGCGGCTGGCTGAACTGCTGGACCTGCCCTCACCCGGTCCTAAGAGAGAGCAGACAGCGGACCTCGAGGAGGTTACCGTATCGGTCCAGTTCCATCTTACCGGATCCAATGGATACCACTGGTACCTGATCTCCGAAAGGGGAGAGGGAGCCGTCATGCCGGAAAACCCAACCTGCGCGATAACCGCCTCCCTCAAGGACTGGGAGAAGATTCAGAGCGGCGAACTCAACCGGCTGGAGGCATGGACCTCCGGCCGACTCGTCACAGAGGGTGATCTAAACGTGCTGACCCAGCTCGAAGACCTGATCGCCGAGTTCACGGGCGCCGCCGAATAACTCCACAGTCACCTTGTCGTTCCGAATATGATGTCCTTGCCCATCAAGGGGCTTTCTCCGTGAATGATGAGTTTGCCCGGGTCCTTGTGACTGTACACACTCACCCCGAGGACGGTCATTTTCTCGACAGCCTCGAAGCAGTCCACGGGTTCCTTCTCCCCTCTGAATCCGACATGGGCGAAAAAACGGTATATTCCGGAAGAGCGGCGCATCTGCCAGTTTCGATCTACGAAGAACTCCCGTCTCATTTCCTGAATGATCGTCTTGCATATGCTCCTGGAACTCGTCTGTACGAAGGAGGGGGTCTCCTTTTCCGGGTCGGGTTTTCGAGTCACCACGAAGGATATGAGAATCTTGTTCTGAGGCAAATCGTAAGCAACTGTGCTGTAAATGTCTTCAACCGGCTTGGTTTGCAGAAAATGCGTTGTGTACCCCTCAACGTATTCATGGAGCCGAAGAATGCCAAGATCAAACAACGTCACAGGTTCGGTCATCAGGTACTGAACCGCTGGGGAGGGTTCTGCCTGGCAGAATGATGAAAAGGCCAAAATGGCGACAACGATCACCAACACTCTCATATGCGGTTCACCTCTTGTGTGCGCGGCACCGATGGTATAACGCATTTGGACGTGCAAGCGCAAGTGGTTATGGGGTGGATTGAGGCAGGCCTGAATTATAATATATATATTAATTAATAGTGTTAGATCATATTATTAACATTCATATATGTTTGATTTCATATTATAACTATAATTTTTCTTGACAGATTTGTATGCAGATTGTATTTTCAGAGAAGAGATATAACCGTTCTAAACCCAACGAGAGGTCGGGCGACCCGTCGGTGTCGGGAGGGGAGAAGGAATGGGTAGGAAGAAACTCAAGAAGAAGGGCCTGAAAAAGGACAGTGAGCGGAACCTGCAGAAGGAGATCAACATCCTCGACGCCGCGCTCAGGGTTTTTGGCGAGAAGGGCTTCGAAGAGAGCACGATTTCCGCCATTTGCAGGGCAGCGAACATCTCGGATGCCACGCTCTACGAGTATTTCGACTCCAAGGAAGAAGTCCTGTTCTCGATTCCCGAGTTGTACACTCGCAGGGAAATGGAACGGATGCAGGAGATCAGCCGCTACATTCACAGTCCAACCGAAAAACTCCGGGTGATCATACAAGGTTACCTCGAATTCTACGAAAGGAATCGGATGTACACCTCGGTAGCCCTGCTGACGCTCAAGGGAAACCGAAATTTCCTCAAGTCCCCGGCGTATGCTGTGATCCGGGAAGCCTCGAGGTCGATCGTGGAGGCCTTCAATGAAGGGGTGGCCGGAGGGATCTTCCGGGATGACATCGACGGATACCTTGTCCGGAACATGGTGTTGGGATTCATTGAACACTTGACCATCCAGTGGCTTCTGGTCGGCCGTCCGGAGAGCATTTCCGAGTACCGGGACATCCTGTTCGACATGGTTCTCCGCGCCATTGAAAAGAGAAGGGAGGAAGATTCGATCGAGGTCAGGGTGACGGGTCGTGGTCTAAAGATCGAGAGAGACGAGGAGTTCACGAAATGAAGAGGAATCTCAAAACGACGAGGGACCTGGTCCAGGCGAACGCCCAGTCCTTTCCGGACACGCCCTTTCTGAATTACTACGATGAGATCGTGACGTACAAAGACCTGGATGAGAAGACGGACTCCTTTGCCAACTACCTCCTCGAGCAGGGGCTGCGGGCAGGGGACGCAATCTCCCTGATGATGGTCAATTCCCCTCAATTCTTCTACACCCTTCTCGGAGCCCAGAAGATCGGCGCCATGGCCGTTCCGATCAGTTGTTGGTGGCAGGCTGAGGAAGTGGCATTCCTTGTCAATGACTGCGTGCCCAAGGTCCTGGTCATCGATCCGGAGTACGGGCCCATCGTTTCTTCGATCAGGGAGAGGATCCCTTCTGTCGAGCGCGTGGTGGTCAACAGCGCGGCACCGACGGATTTTGATTTTCCACACAAGAGCCTTACCGGGATCCTCGATGGCTTTCCCGGAAGGGTTGCGAGCCACCCGGGCCCGGCCCAGGAGGAGGTGGCAGCCCTGTTGTATACCTCGGGGACGACGGGGAAGCCGAAAGGGGTCATGCTCACCCACGGAAACGTCATGGCCACTGCTTATGCGAAGACGGAACACATCCCGATTGAACCCGGCGAAAGGGCCCTTTGTGTCCTGCCCCTATTTCACTCGGGTGGGCTCCACGACCTCGCCTTCCCGTGCATTTACAGGGGGGCGACCATCATCCTGCGACAGAGGTTCTCTGCCTCGGAGTTCTGGGACTGCGTGGAACGGTACAAGGTAAATGCGATCTACATTGTGCCTACCATGTGGAACATCCTGTTGAAGGCACCGGAGGCAGACAGGGTGGATACGAGTTCCCTCCGGTTCGGGGTTTCCGGTGCTGCACCGATTCCACCGGAGCAACTTCGTGAATGCGAGGAACGGTTCGGCGTCCCGATCCTGGAAGGGTACGGCTCGACCGAGAACACTGGAGGCATCACGGCGAACCAACTCGGGAAGAGCAAATGGGGTTCTGTGGGAACGGCCTTCCAGGGATTTGACGTCAGGATCTTCGATGCCGAAGGAAAGTCGATGCCCCCAGGGCAGATCGGCGAAATCGTGGTGAAAGCGGACACCGTCATGAAGGGCTATTTCAACAGGCCGGAGGCCACTGCGGAGACAATCCAGAATGGGTATCTGTACACCGGTGATATAGGCTACCTGGACGAGGAAGGTTATCTATACCTTGTGGACCGTAAGAAGGAGATGATCATCCGGGGCGGTGTGAACGTATTCCCAAAGGAAATCGAGCACGTTATCGCCACCCATCCGGAGGTGGACGCGGTGGCTGTCATCCCGGAACCTGACGAGAAGTACGGACAGGTTGCAAAGGCCTGTATCGTACTGAAGCGGGGAGAGACCGCCACGGAAAGAGAGATCCGTGCCTTTTGCGAACGGAAGATGGCTGCCTACAAGGTCCCGGAGTACATCCTCTTTCGGGAGAGTCTACCCATGAACGCGGTCGGCAAGATCGCGAAGAAGAACCTCATACAGGAACTCGAGGAGGAAAAGACGGCCGAGCCCGTGCCTGTGGCCCATTTCTTCGAGGGCATGCCGGACAGGCTGATCCCTGAAAAGGCAGAGGGGGTGGAAGCCACGGTGAGCTATAACATCACGGGCAAGGGTGGGGGAAAGTGGACCGTCACGATCAAGGATGGAAAGATGACGCTCAGCGATGGAATTTGGAAGCATCCGAGGGTGTACATCGTGGCCAGGGACAAGGATTACCACGACATCGTAACGGGAAAGCTCGATGGGGTGACGGCCGTGGTGACCGGAAAGCTTACGATCGAGGGCGATGTCGGCTTCATGGCTGAGCTGGCGCAGATGATGGAACCCGTCTAGGCAGGCGAAAAGGGCAAAGAAAGCCATCAGGTATAAGGTATCAGGCGTTAGGAGTCAGGTCCCCGCCCCCTTGCACCCGAGACGCGACAGGGCTAGCACAAGGAAAGGAGCAGAGATGGCGCTTCGTACGGCGGACGAGTACAGGCAAGGCCTCAGGGACAATCGAAAGGTCTTCATCCTGGGGAAAGAGGTTCCCGATGTCACCGAAGACCCTTACATAAAGGTCGGCGTGGAGACGGCTGCCTTTGATTTCCTGATGGGGCATGATCCAAAGCTAAAGGAAATGGCCGTGATGAAGGACCCAGAAACCGGAGAAGACATGAGCACCTATTTTGAGGTTCCTGACTCTCCCGGGGCTGTAGCGAGACGCCATGAACTCGTCAAGGCTGCCAGCAACTACGCGGACGGGGCATTGCCTTTTGTCAAGGACGTGGGTACCGACATCATGAACGGGCTGAAGGCCGTGGCCAGGGTCATGAAGAACAATACCTACGAGGATCGAATCGACACCTACCGCTGGCATTGTGCGCGGAAGGATCTTTCCATGTGTGGTGCTGTTACCGATGTCAAAGGCGACCGAAGCAAGAACCCTTCTGAGCAGGGAAGTCCGGATTATTACCTGAGGGTTGTTGATGAGACAGAAGATGGAATCATCGTGTCCGGGGCCAAGGCCCACATAACGGCCTCTGCCTACACGGACGAGATCCTTGTCATTCCGACGAGGAACCTGACGGAGGAGGAAGCCGACTATGCCGTAGCCTTTGCAATTCCCATGAATACTCCGGGAATCACTCAGATCTGTCGCCCGAGCTTCCGCTTCGATGACAGGCATCATTTCCCAACGCCTCGCCCAAAACGTGGACACGTCGAAGCGTTGGTGATCTTCGACAACGTTCATGTGCCGAAAGAACGGGTCTTCATGCTCCGGGAATGGCAGTTCGCCCAGTACCTGGCGTATGCGTTTGCAGCCTTTCACAGGTTTACGGCTGTGACTTACAAGATACCGATCCTCGAGTACATGACAGGCCTGGGTATGCTCGCTGCGGAGGCAAACGGCGTGGAGAGGGCATCGAACATCCGAGAGCGATTCATTCACATGATTCAATACACGGAAACCACAAAGGCCTTGGCCAAGGCGGCAATGTTGGATCCGGAGGATTTCGCAGGTTCGGGGCTCTACATTGCGAACCTCCTGACCTCGAATATGGCGAAGCTGTACTTTGCATCGAATTTCCACGAGTTCGTTCGAGGCATTCAGGACATCTGCGGCGGGATCCTGGTCACACAGCCTACCTATCAGGATTGGAAACGCGATGAACTGAGACCCTATTTGGAGCGATACATGGGTGGTGCCGGCGAATACACTGCCGAGGAAAGGCTGAAGCTGATGAGTATGCTCCATCATGTGGTGGCCAGCGACTTTGGAGGGTGGCATGAAGTCTGTACGATCCATGCGGAAGGGTCGTTTGCAGCCCAGAAGATGATGCTTGCCGTCGAGGCCCCGACCGAGATGTACAAAAAGCGCGCGAAAGAGATCGTCGGAATGAAGGTATAGACTTGAGAGGAGAATGCCCCAATGTTCAAGACAGAGATCTGTGACATCTTAGGTAGGGGTAAGGATCAGGGGGGAGGACCCGCGCCGGAGGGAATCCATTGACCTCAGGTGTCTCAAAAAACTACGGGGAGATGTGAACATGAAAGGATGGAGCGAAGAAGAAATCAGAAACAGGGATCTCATGGCACCCTGCGGTTTGCACTGCGGTTTCTGCGGTGTCTACATCGCAACGAGGGACAAGAATGAGAAGTTCAGAAACATCATGGCGAATCTCTATGGGACGAAGCCCGAGGAGACGGAGTGCCTTGGATGCATGCAGCCCGATTCATCAGACAAGCTTTACGTTGGTTGTAAAATCTGCACCATTAGGGACTGCGTAAAATCGAAAGGGTACTACTCCTGCCATCAGTGTGAGGAGTGGCCTTGCGACAAGGTCGAGGCTTTCGGTTTTGCCACGGGCCGACGGGTGATGGCAAGGACGATTCCTATCTGGCGGGAAAAGGTGGCCGACCACGGCGACGAAGAGGGCAGCGTAGAATGGGTACGGGCCGAGTGCCAACGTTACCACTGCTCCTCGTGCGGCGCACCCCTGTTCCGGGGTGCTCAAACGTGCCGATCCTGCAAGAAGCAGGTTGCCGACGAGCTGGACGGATCCCCCTGAGTTCTGAGGAGTACTAGGCGAGCTGCCCGTGCCTCTCTTTGATGATTGCTTCGGCCTCGGCCATGATGCGGTCCAGGAGTTCCCGGCAGGTGGGGATGTCCCGTATGAGTCCCATGCACTGCCCTGCTGAAAGCACACCACTTTCCATGTCCCCTTCCTGGAGCATGTCCTTTCCTACAAGGCCGGACACGTAGGGGACGATGTCTTCGATCTTCGTGTTGCCCTTGCTTTCGATCTCCAGGACCTTGTCAACAGCCGCGTTGTGGAGTACCCGTTCCGTGTTGCGCAGGGTCCTCAAGATCAGGCGTGTGCTGCGCTCGTCGTTGTCGACCAGTGCCTGTTTCACGTTCTGGTGAACCGGGGCTTCCTGGGTCGCGACGAAACGCGTACCCATGTTCATGGCGTCCGCCCCAAGTCCGAGTGCCGCTACGAGGCCCCGCCCATCGGCGAACCCTCCGGACGCCACGATCGGAACATTGATGGCGTCCCTCGTCAGGGGAATAAGGATCAGTGACGTCACGTCGTCCTCCCCCGGATGCCCGGCTGCTTCGAACCCGTCGATACTCACCGCATCACACCCGACCTTTTCAGCCTTGACCGAGTGACGCACGGATGTGCACTTGTGGATCACCTGGATGTCCGCCGATTTGATCTGCTCCATGTAGGGCTCCGGATTCCTGCCCGCGGTCTCGATGAACCGGATCCCCTCGTCGATACAGACATTGATGTACCCGGGGTAATCGGGTGGCCGGAGGGTAGGCAGGAAGGTCAGGTTCACGCCAAAAGGCTTGTCCGTCATCTCACGGCACTTTCGGATCTCCGCGCGAAGCCCCTCCGGTTCGGGATGGGTGAGGGCTGTCATGAACCCGATGCCGCCCGCATTCGAGACTGCGGAGACGAGTTCGGCCCGAGCAATCCACATGAGGCCCCCCTGTACGATCGGGCGTTCGATTCCGAACATTTCAGTGATACGTGTAGAAAGCATGGTATCCCTCCTTTGAAGGTTTCTTCGGGCGGTTGCTCGGGCAGACCCGGAGACACTCGTTGCACGTGAGCCAGTAGTTGTACCCGGCGGTGTTGATGACCCGTTCGATCTGCTGGAGTCCCTTTTCCGTCTTGAGTGCCAGTGGATAGATGGCGTGCTTGACCAGATAGGCGAGACAGTCCATCTTCCTGAAGGGCCCGTCCTTGTCCAGCGCCTTGGAGGGGCAGACCTTGAAGCATGCGTCGCACTTCTCCGGGCATGGGTCGTCCTCGATGATCGGGTCACCGGGGAGGACGGCGCTCGTGACCACTGCACCCGGCCTCAGGAGGGTTCCGTACGTGGGGTTGTGCATCAGGCCGTTCTTTCCAACGGCGCCGAGACCGGCCTTTACGGACGCGTGCTTGAGGGAGAGGACACCCCACGGTTCGAGTTCGTGATAGACGAGGGGCGCGAAGCTCGGGATCGGTACGGCGAGGTGATTGCCCCGTGCCTCGATCCAGTTGGAGAGCATCAGGCCCAACTCGTTCAGGTATTCGTATACGGAATGATAGGTTCGGTGAAGCATGTGCAGACTGTAATCCGGGGAAAGAAGCATGCCTCGGGGCACGGTCTTACCGAACACGATGACCGTTTTGGCGTCCTTGCAGATCCGGGCAGGGTGGTGGGCCTCAGGGGCATCGTCGAATCTCTCCACCGGTGCGAAGCCGATGGCGTCCACCTTTCCCTCTGCGTAACTGAGGATTGCTTGCTTGAGGTCCATGGAACTCTCCACGTAGAATCAAGATATGTTGCATACAAAATAATTGATCAAAAAAAATCAGGCCCGTACATCCCGAAGGAGGCGTTTCAAGAGAACCTTTTCTTCGATCGACAAGGCACGGAGAATCTCCTCGTTTGCTTGTTCCCTCTCTCCAGTCAGCTCTTCCTTCAAGGCCTTCGCCTTGTGGGTGAGGGAGACACGAACGAGCCTCTTGTCGTTTGCATCCGTTTTCTTGATGATCCATTCCCTTTCTGCCAGGCGCTCCAGGACCCCGGATAGGGTTGCATTGTCCAGTACGAGCCTCTTTCCGATATCCCCGGCCGAAAGCCCGTCTTCCTCAAGGAGGGATTCGACGACCAGGTACTGAATCGGTGTGAGACCGTACCGGTGAAGGCGTTTTTTCATGCTTCCGTGGGCCTTCTGGTAGGCCTTGGCAAGGAGGAACACGATGCAGTCTTCAAAGCTTTCCATGGAGGAATCCTTTCGTATACGAAATAATAACCAGTATGCAGACAACATGTCAAGTGAAAAGATACCCATGGCCAGAATTCCTGATTTCTCCCAGTTGATTTTTGTCAGATCGAATTGGTTCCCTGCCATCGAGTCGAGGGCGTGGATGCATCCTGAATGTGGTTCACCCTTGACAAGGAAACCGTCATGGCGTGCAATCGACAGGTTGTTCTAGGTGAATCGCGAAGAGGGAAAAGATGGAGTTTCTGAGCCGAAGACCCTTTGACGTCGGCCGTGGAAAGATTCTGGTCCGAGCGCAGAATTGGATCGGCGATGTCGTTATTGCTTCGGCTTCTTTGCGATGCATTCGCGAGTCTTTCCCCGATGCTTCGATTTCTGTTGTAGCAAAGCCCTGGGTCATGCCGATCCTGGCCCACAACCCACACATCGATGAAATCATCGAATACGACGGGTCAGGCATACACAAAGGGTGGGCAGGTATCCTGCGGCTCTCTGGCTACCTGCGCTCACGAGAGTTCCAGGCGGCGATTCTCCTGCAGAGGGCCATTGAGGCGGCTCTCATTGCCTTCCTCGCTCGCATCCCTGTCCGGATGGGATACACGACCGATGCGAGAGGCTTTCTCCTCACCCACAAGGCAAAGGCTACGAAAGAGGAGTTCAACATTCCCCGTCTGGAGCACGATCTCAAACTCCTGGAAGGGTTTGGATTGAGGGTGGGCAAGAAAGAGCTCCTCCTGCCGATCGGTCGAGAACAGAAGGGCAGGGCAGAAGAGCACCTCCGGAACCTGGGCATCAAGACCGGGGAGCCCATCGTCGGCTTCAGTCCCGGTGCGGTCGGTAGCCTGCTCAAACGCTGGTATCCGGAACGGTTTGCCGAGCTTGCCGTGAGGATCAGGGATGAATACCAGGCCAAGGTTCTCCTGTTCGGCGCTTCCGGTGAAAAGGTCCTGGGAAACGAGATCTGCCGGAGGGCTTCCGTTCCGGGCGTGGTGAATCTGGCAGGGCAGACCTCCCTGGACGATGCCATCCCCTTGATAGGCCTCTGCGGTCTCTTCGTGTCGAACGACTCGGGACTGATGCACGTTGCCGCCGCCATGGATGTTCCCCTTGTGGCCATCTTCGGACCCACAGACCCCGGGAGGACCGCCCCCTGGTCGAAGCGGGTTGTTCTGGTCAGGGACGAAGGGGTGGATTGCTACGGATGCAAGATGAGAGACTGCGAGCATGAACACAAGTGCATGAACGTGATCACCGTGGAGCGTGCCTTCCAGGGAGTGGAGAGCGCTGTGGAGCAATACGGGATCGATTCGGCTGGGGCGCGAGCAGAGCAGCTGTCTTTTACAGAACGAGATGTTCCTGTCGTAACAGGTGAGATGCAAAAGAACACGCTGGGAGAGGGAAGATGACCGAGGAGCCCCGTGGGTTGAATGTGAGTCTGCCCCGATCGCTCTTCGTGTGCATTGGGGCTTACGTGCTGGCGGGTTGTGCCGCACTCGGGGTGGGATACGCCCTGGCCGGTAGAAGCCCGATCCTGATTGCGGCCGTTGCGGATGTGGCGGCGACTTGCGTCGTCTTTGGACTCAGTTTTTTGTACCGCAACTCAAGTCTCTACGATCCTTACTGGAGTGTGGCACCGGTGCCGATCGCCGTGTACTGGGCACTCAATCCCGTCGTGTCCGATGTCAACGCTCTGCGGCAAATCCTCGCCCTGGTGCTCGTGACGGTTTGGTCGGTACGACTCACTGCCAACTGGTTGAGGCGGTGGCAGGGTTTAGGGCACGAGGATTGGCGATACACGGATCTTCGAATCAAGATGGGCCGTGCCTTCGGGTTGGTCGATTTGACCGGGATCCACATGTTCCCGACGATTCAGGTGTTTCTAGGCTGCCTGGCCTTGTATCCGGCGCTGTCTGTGGGTACGAAGGTCCTGGGCTTACTCGATGGGATCGCGGTGACGGTCACTGCTGCAGCGATTTGGATCGAGGCGACCGCGGACAAACAGCTCCATCGATTTGCTACCGGGGAGAAGAACCCGGGGGATATTCTGGCCGAAGGGCTCTGGGCCTACTCGAGGCATCCGAACTACTTCGGTGAGATCATGTTCTGGTGGGGTCTGTACTTGTTCGGACTCGCGGCGGACCCTTCCTATTGGTGGACGATCATCGGCCCGGTGTCGATGACCATGATGTTTGCTTTCATCAGCATCCCAATGATCGACAAACGCAGCCTGGAACGGAGGCCCGGGTACGAGGAGCACATGCGGAGAGTGTCGGCTTGCATCCCGTGGTTCCCTAAGGAATCAGTGTGAAATTCCTGTGAGTCTGCCAATTGACTCACCTTCCCCGGGCGAGTCCTTTCCAGACGAGCAGAACGCCCATGGGGACAAGCAAGAGGAAAAGACAATTCGCCAGGTCTGAGGAATGGCGGTATTCGTTGCCGACAATGGAAGAGGGTATGTCCCACAGTGGAATCTTCGTCCACGGATCATAGAGAACGTTATCGCCTATTTCATCTCCTTGGCCGGTTGGATTGGTAATGGGGTGGTAGGGACCACTGATGTGCCCCCACCAGTTGTCTGTGGCGTCGATGGGTTGGCCGCTGTAATGAGCCACGGCGGTTCCATTGTTACCGTTGAAGTGATTGCCATGGGCCTCGACGTTGGCACCAACAGACGAAGCACCCCACCCTTCAGACTCGTTGTCAGCAAAAGTATTGCCAAGGATACTGACATTGCTCAAGGTGTCGGACCCAATGCCGACATAGTTTCCATAGAAGGCGTTGCCTTCGATCACGATATCGCTCGACGGATTGATATAGATCCCCGAAAGCCAGCCGTTGACATGATTACCGGAAACGGTGACATGACGGACATTGTGGCCGAAGAGTATCCCACGATAGACCTGGGTTGTCCCCGGACCGTTCAGCGCATTTCCGGTGATTGTATGGCCGTCAGTATCGGCAACCATATAGATGGCGCCTCTTTCTCCTGCACCGGGACACAAGTCACCGCCGTTGAATGAGAAGCCATCCACTGACACGTTGTCGGCAGTAATCGAGAAACACCCTTGTATGTTGGCTGCGCCGTTTGCATGGAGTGTTAGCGATTTGTCGATGCTAACGACTTCGCTGTAAATACCCGTCGCAACATGGATCGTGTCCCCGCTGCGGGCTGCATCCACGGCTGACTGGATGCTGCTGTAGCAATCTCCCGTGCCGCCAGGATTCACGCACAACGTAGCCGCATGTAACACGGGCAGGAGTCCGAGGAAGAACGTCAAGGTGGCCGACAGGGCGATGAGCGTCAACGACCTCAAGGGGAAATGCGTTGATTTCATCCTTTGCCTCCGATGCTCGAGATGTCTTTGCCAGAGGGTGTGGCAAAACTCTCTTCCGGGCTCCCCAGGGGACCGGGGCATGCCATGAATCCGGACCCATCACTCGTGAACCACTGTTTATTTTAATAAAACAACAAGGGAAAGTCAAAAGAAATCTTTAAGCTCTCACAGGCTGCGAACGACGAAGGCGAAGGGGTAGGTGATCCTTACGTTGCCGTATTCTTTCGAAACGCCAGGGAATTTCCAGTTCCGAATGTTGTGAAGAATGGCTTCCACCAGGGATCTCGACCTTATCGAAGAAGAAACCAATACCGTCTCGGTCACACTGCCTGAGGGGTCAATCTCAAACGTCACGGTTACCTTGCCGCGTAGGGTCGGGTCTTTCCGTAGCGCTTTGTTGTACAAGTATTGGAGGCCACCCACGTATAGGGCAACCGTCTCGCGAATTGTCGTTTCTGATCTCCCTTCGGTTCCCTCCGCGTGCACTCCCAGGGTTTCGCCGAACAGAACCTCTGAAGATAGCCCGGCATCAGGTTCCGGTACAGCGGACATCACGAGGACAATCAGGTCTCGTCCGTCTGCCGCAACCGAAGGTTCCTCGAGTTCGCCCTGTCGAAAGTCCAGTACAAACCTTACCTTGTCCGGATACTGTCCAACACGCAGTCGATGAAAAGCCTCTCCCTTCAAGGCGCGGTTTTTGAGAGAAGGCTCGCGTGTTGGTTTCGGGACATCCAAAACGAGACGAGGAGGATTGGAAAGGAGGAAATACTTGTATCCCTTGTCCCCGACAATGTCCTTGAAAGAGATCTTTGTGAATCCGTGCTCGTATTCTTCACTGATCCCGTCTTTGACCTCTCGATTTCTTGAGGATGCGTCTTGGAGACTTCTCGCCCGAACGACGGAAGGCTGGACGGCGTGTTTGCTGTTGTTGAGGGGATCTTCTGAAGGGAATGGAATGTTCTGTGCAAACCCGACCGTGGCTGGCAGACTCACCAATGCATAGAAAGCCATCGTCAAGGGAAGCGAGTCCGTCCACTTCATGATGAGCATGAACCCTCATGCAACGGAATCATCGCTGTTGCATCGGTTCTTCAGTGAATGCAACAACCTACCGCAGGATTTGGATATCACAGAAGGTAATACAAATTTTTGAATAGTGTAATCTAGAGGAACAGAAGATGTCAAGAAACATTCTGCAGATATGTCCGGAGACATCCGTTGGGGAGGGTCAGGCCGAGCAGGCTATGAAACAACCCACTCCTCCATTGCTTCGATGCCACGAGAATCCCCGAATGAACGCCCCTTGCCGTTACCGGGAACGGCGGAGGTGCCTTTCGGTACGCACTGCATGGCGGAGCCGCATTTCAGGCAGGCCACAACCAGGGCATAGGAGATGACCGATTCTGCTTCGGTCAGATGTCTCTTATAATCACAGCTCGGGCAAATGAGGATGTTCGCTCGTCCCATCTTTTCTCCACCTTCCTCTGGCTTCTCCTGGTTTTCCCTCGTGGGCGTCTTCCGATGTCGGTTTCTCCATTGCTCTCTGTGTAGCTTCAAGAGTCGTGCCAATTCCCGGAAGGTTGAAAGGGGACCTCTGACCCTTTGGAATCATTGACGAATTGAAAGGAGGGGAGGGCGGTGGTTCTTGCTTGAGGGAGGCAGGCAGGGCTGCGTTTCTCAGAATGATCGATCATTTTGAGAAACGCCCGCTTTGTGGTGACCGAGGGCACATCGAACGGGGCAGTAGGTTGTCAATCCCGCTGGAGGGAAGTAGCATGCGACCTTTCCCCTATCAGGAGCCACTCTTTCCGGACAGCCACTGTTGTATGTAAGCCATGACATCACAATTGCGGAATCTCCAGTGACTCCCCATTCGCTTCGCACGAATCTTCCCTGTACGAGCAAGTTCGGTTACATCGTGAGGGCTCCGATCGAGGATGCGGGCGACCTCTGCGGGGTTGAGGACGTATTCGCTCAGTTCCACAGGGTCGCTGTCTTGATGGACGGACAGGGGTCTGGCTTCAGAAGGGTATGACGCCATTTCTAGCCTCCCGAGTTGATGGTTCTGGCTACGTTGCCTGACCAGGATAAAGTAGAATTCCGTTGAATTCTGTGAACTGGTTCACAAAACCTCGTGAAAAATACATCAAACAAGAGTCGTGCCCGGCTGCATAAATGATAATGTACTTTATCAGGATATAAGTTATAACCATTTAGAATTGTTATGGATTTATTTTATGGTGGAAACGTTCTGTCAAGCGGTTGAGGGCGCTCTGAGATGCTGCCGATTGTCAAGTTGGTTGGCAGAGGAGAGCTTGCGGGGCGAGGAGCCGTGGAAGGGTCGCCACGGCAGTACCCTGATATTCAAGAGCTTTTGGTCGATTAGAAACGGCCGACCCCTGTTGCGTGAAGTGGGTTTACGCCTGTGCACACGGTTGACGGGACAACTTGGGAAGGGGAGATCGATGGCGATTAGTCTGTGTAATACTGCATCGTTGCGTTCGGTACGACGGCGACACGGGCACCGGGTTTCATGGCGACCTTGAGCAAGGTCAGGGTCTGTCCCCAATCCTTGGTCCAGGTAATCACCTCAGGGTTGGAGAACCAGTCGCCAAAGGTTTTGTCCGCCTGGGGCGCCATGACGATGAGTTTCACACTGGGGGGGATCGTCCCGATGGGATACTGCCGGCCTCCGTAATCCCTGCCAAACCGACCTAGAAGATAATGGATGACTTGACCTTCGGGTGAGTTGGCGATGACCACGATGGTTCCGGACAGATCCTTCAACGCGAGGACACCCAGGAGAACGGAAATGGCCATCTCGTTGGCCTTCACGAAGGCATTGGTGATGACGAGGTCTTTGTCTTGGGGTCTGGGTTGGGTGGCGTATAGCTCCTTTGCCAGAGCAACCGCCTCTTCGTGCACCTGAAAAAGCTCTCCGGCAAAAACAGCGCTGGTAGCCCCCGTTGAGTTGACTGTGATATTCACAAGGAAGTCGATTCCGGTCATGCGCGCCGCTTCCTCGATCTCGAAACGGAGGATATTGTTTTCAAAATTGCCAAGCCCCGTGGTTTCCCTGGCCATGGCCTCGACCTCCAAATGGTAGTGAGCGATGCTGTCCACGTGGGCCACGCCGGGGAGGACGATCTTCCCTCCACCGGAAAACCCTACCTGGGCATGAGCCGTCACACACCCGATGGCTACCTTCAGGTCGGCTTCCATGACCTCTCGGTTGACGAGCAATCGCGTCCCGCGGCTAGTGGTCCCTACTTCCACACAATTCTCGTAAATGTTGTGGTTGAAAACGCGGAATCTCTCCACCGTTTCCTGGCCGAGCTTCTTCCGAAATTCGTTTGAGGTCAAGGCCCCATGCGTTCCCAAGGCACAGATGAAGACGATGTCCTCTTCCCGAATGCCCCCGGCTGTGAGTTCACTGATGACGATCGGCGCAAGTTCGTAGACCCGGGTTGGCCGCGTCATATCGTCGAAGATGATGACAGCCCGTTTCTTCCCCTTAGCCAGGTCCCTTAGCCTGGGGGTGCCGATCGGGTTCAGGATCACCGCCTCCATTTGCTCGAGGGTTAGAGGGGCGCGATCGGCACCCCGCATCGGACAATACTCAACGTCCCAGTCATCCGGCAGTTCGATGTCCAAGCGGGTGTCATCATACCAGAGGAGTTGGGGCAGAGAGAATTTCATGGTCGGCTCTCCTGCTTCGAGGTGTTGTTGCTTCTCATCAGGGAAATCGACAAAGAGAGTGCCTCTGCCGTGTCCCTAGGTCCACCTGATTGATGCTCACCGTGCTCACTGCCCCTCTTAACCTGGAGGGACGAATCGTACTTCGAACAGCTTGGGCCAGAGCTTCCCCGTAATCAAGAAAGAACCGCTCTCACGGTCATAGGCAATGCCGTTGAGTACATCTGCAGCGAGCCGTTCCGCCCGCGTCAATAGACCAGAGGCATCGATAGCGGCCGTGACCTTTCCTGTGTCTTTGTCTACCCTGACGATCCTGTTCGATAGATAGACATTCGCGTAAACCGAATCGGCAACACATTCGAGTTCGTTGAGCCTGTGGACCGGGGTTTCGTCTTGGGTTACGAGAATCTGATCGATGACCTCGAATGTGGTCGGGTCGCGTACCGTCAATGTGGCACTCCCGTTGCTCATGATGAAATGCTCGCCGTCGTAACAGAGGCCCCAGCCCTGCCCTTGATAGGCCAACTGACCCACAGGTTCGAAGTCTCCGATTGCATAGACGAAGGCGATCTGTTCCCGGTAGGTGAGTTGAACGAGACGATTGTTGTGCCGGGCAAGCCCTTCTGCGAAATAGCGATGAGGAAGCGCAATCTGGTGTACGATGTCTCCGGTCTGAGGATCGACCTTGCGGAGGCTCGATTTCCCGTATTTCCCCGTACTCTCGTAGAGCAATTGATTGTAAAGAAGAAGGCCCTGGGTGTAAGCAGAAGGATCATGGGGCCGAACCGACAGAACCTCTACGGTGTGGGTCTGGACGGGCGGGCTGCTGCACGCAAGCACGGCAAGCAGTGGGCTCGTAGCGCAAAGGAGGGCTTGGATGCAGCCTTTCAGGTGGAGCATTCCCCTCTCTTGCCTCCAAATTGCACAAAGGCAGCCGTTTCGTTGTTC
>Ga0180438_10005303_pt1 | contig 18005 bp, 13 predicted proteins | sample SS_ome_12_FD_132455 | JGI IMG/M metagenome (GOLD analysis project Ga0180438, IMG submission 132455) | Hypersaline lake sediment archaeal communities from the Salton Sea, California, USA - SS_3_D_2 metaG | ecosystem: Environmental > Aquatic > Non-marine Saline and Alkaline > Hypersaline >...
CGGCCTCGATGTTGGCTTGTTGCGCTCTCAACTGTGACCGGGAGCCGACTTGTTGCGCATGGGAGCCTCTCGGGCCTCCGAAAACACGCCGGCAACTCGTTCAACCCATCCTGCTGCCTCTCGCTGCCTCTATGCCGCCGCTCTCCCTTTACTTGGTCAGTCGACTTGTTGCGGAATCCCACCCCTCGCGGACGTTGACAGAGCCTCATCAACCAGGTATAATCAGTTTCTGTATGCGTAATGCCATCATCACGGTTGCGTTGTGCTTATCTGAATTCTGAAGGGTGAACGCAAAATGGCCGCGCAGCTCGACGCGATCCAGCTCAGCCACCTGGAACAGACCATCTACTTCGCTTGTCAGCGGCAGGGCATAAATCTGCTCGACGCCGACGTCGCCACGCGCCTGGTTGACGTCTCGCGCAAGCATGCCGTCAACTTGCTTTCCAGTATGGCCCGCAAGGGCGCTCTTTATCGCATCGGGCGGGGTCGCTACGTGGTGATTCCCCCCGACGTGCTCTACGGACGCAAGGGCTACGTCATCGATCCGCATCTGATTATCGATGAGGTGATGAGGGCCGACGGAGAGGGAGATGCCTACTACGTCGCCTACCAGAGCGCGGCCACCCTCCACGGGGCCGCTCACCAGCTCCCTTTTGCCTTGATGGTCGCCGTACCTCAACAGCGCCGCTCCATCGAGCTGGGCCAGGCGCAGATCGCGTTCGTCCAACTCAAGCAGTCCAAGCTCTTCGGCTTTCACACGATGACCTACCGTGAAACACGCCTCAACGTGTCCGACCGCGAAAAGACCATCCTGGACTGTCTGGAGCGGTTTGATCTCTGCGGTGGAGTGGACGAAGTGGCCCGCACCATCAGCATCCTGGTTGAGGAGATAGCCGCGGACAAGCTCCTGGACTACCTCGCCCGGATGGATAACCAGGCTTTGACCCAGCGGCTGGGCCTGATCCTGGAGCGTCTAAGCACGGTGCAGGCGATAGACGAGCATCTACTCACGGGCATCGCCCGTCTGGTGGGAGAACACACCTATTCCCTGGACCCTCACGGGCCAGACACAGGAGAGGTGGATGCTCGCTGGCGTATCCGCGAAAACATCGACGTGCTGAGGGAGATCTAAATGGAGGTCACGACGCGCATCATCCGCACCTGGGCTGACGAGGGCGGTATCCTTGATCTGACAGGGTCTATACCCTGGACGCGGTCAAGTCTTGCAGTACACCACGAATGTGGTCGAGCACGTTCGAACTGAGATGACTGGCCGCCGTTTGCGGGAGGAAAGATCGGTGAATGGGATCGGGATGAGAAGAACGTCACCTTGCTCAGGCATCGTTCCAGTCCTCGTCGTCATATGGGTTGTCCCAGAAGCCGAGGCTGCTCTCAGCCGCCGCCAACAAATCGTCAAATGTGTCGGCGGGCTCTGGGATGACTACGACAGTGACGTACTCACCAGCAGGAACGGGGACGTACAGTTCTACACGTCCCTGTTCCATGACCTGGACGTCGTATTTGAATGCTGTTTGAGGCGGAACCTGGATTCCCATCGCTCACCCACTCCCTTCTGGTACTGTCATCCACATCGCACACAAGTATATCACAAAAGGCAGCGGCAAACAATCCGCTGCTTGATGGGGGCAAACTATGCTGATCGAGACCATCGTAGATAGATTCAACGCCTACTTCCAACAGGACCCGGACCACGACACCATCCTGTGGTTCGATCCCCAGCGGGAGTGGGAGGGACTGCTGCCCCATCTCCAACCCCACCTGCCACTGCTGATCTTCGACGGCAGTCTGCTCCACCTGCGCTACCAACTTGTCAGCCGCTCGCCGGGCCAGCGCTTCGTCGTCTACCTGCCGATGAAGCAGGAGCAGGCCGTGTACCTGCGCCCCTTCTTCTACACCGCCCGGGTCTTCGATGCGACGATCGAGGCCACCCTGCGCGACTGCGACGTGGCCCTGCCGGCCTCCCCCGCCGCGATGCGCCAGCTACGCCCCCTCCTGCCCGCTCTGGCCGTCGCCTCGGTCGGCAAGGGGCGTACCTTCTGGGCCGGCATCGTCAACCTGCAGACCGCCCTCACTCACCTGATCCCCGACTTCGACGACCTGCTGCTGCGGCTCCTGGCCGATCCATCCCGGGCGCTGGCCGAGCTGCAAGGCCGCCACGTCGCCGCCCCGTTCCTCGATCTGCTGGAGGCCCAGTTCGGCGTGGCTCCTCCAGAGACGGGCGATCTGGACGCGTGGGCCGATCGCTTCACGGCCACGCTGTGCCTGGTCGACGTCTACCTCGCCGCGGGCAGGCCCGCCGGCTTCCCGTTCCAGAGCGCCCTGCCCGACCCCGTCCACTGGGACCGCTGCCGCAATTTCCTCCGCAAGTGGCAGCGGGACGAGATGTTCAAGTCCGTCTTTGCGCGCCGCGCCCGGGCCATCGACGGCCAATATTCGCTCGCCGCCTGGGTGAATAACCTGCCCACGCCCCCAACGACCGGCGCGTTCCTCAACGTCGAGCGCGCGCTGTGGGACGGGGTGCGCGCCCAATTGGATGCCATCGCCGACAAGCCCCAGGCGGTGGCCTTCTGCCGCGCCCACCGCGAGACCTTCCGCCAGCGCGCCCGCGGCTTCTGGGCCCGCCAGGGCACTGTGGCCGGTTGGCACACGCTGGACGCGATGGCCGAGGTCGTCGTCGGTGCCAACGATGCCCTGGCCGAGCTGCCGGGCGCCTCCACGGCCCACGCCCTCATCGACCGCTACACCCGCGCCTGGTGGCAGGTCGACCGGGCCTACCGCCGTTTCCGCGCCCGGTTGGGCCAGGACGTGGCCCACCTGGACAGCGCGCTCAAGTGGACGCGCCGCATCTATCAGGACTTCCTGGACGCCGCCAACGGTCGCTTCGTCGAGGACCTGGCCCAGAAGGACCGCTGGCCGCCGCAGGGCTTCTCCCTAGGCCCCGGCGATCTGTGGTCAGACCCGCCTTCCGGCGCCGCGGGCCGCCGTGCCGCGGGCCGCCGTGCCGTCGTCTTCGTCGACGCCCTGCGATACGAGCTGGGGCAGGAGCTGGCCCGGCGGCTGCAACCCGGTCCCCAGGCCGCGCTCGACGCCGCGTTCGCCCCGCTGCCGTCGGTCACCGCGCTGGGGATGGCAGCGCTCCTGCCCGGCTGGCTCGATTTCCACGTGGATTACACCGATGGCCGGTGGGGCATCACCGCCCCCGGCTTCGACGGCAACCTAGCCGTGAAGGCCCACCGGCTGGCCTGGCTGAAGCAGTGCCTGGGCGACGTCGCCGTCTTCGACCTCCCCCGGTGGCTCTCCACGCCATTGAGCGAGGTGCCGGGGGACGCGGGCTGGATCGTCGTCACCTCGACCGAGATCGACGCCGTGGGCGAGGGGGCCGCCAGCGCCGCCTGGACCGCGCTCGACGCGCTCCTGGACCGCCTGGCGCGGGCCGTGCGCCGACTGCTCGCCGTGGGCTGCGCCGAGGTCCACGTCGTCTCCGACCACGGCTTCCTCCTGCGGGAGGACGTCCGCGAGACCGACAAAGTGGCCGTGGACGCCGCGGGCGTCCTGAAGAAGGCCGATCGCTACCTGGTGGGGCGGGACCTGCCGCCGGCGGATCTGCCCGCCCTGCCCGTGTCCGGCAGCGCGGACCTGGTGGCCTGGTTCCCCCGCGGCGTGGGCTGCTTCGTCACCCCCGGCCCCTACGACTTCATGCACGGCGGTATCTCGCTGCAGGAGCTCGTCACCGCCCACGTCACCGTGCGCCAGTCGGTGGTGGAGCGCTCCGTCGGCGTCTCGCTGGAGCTGGCCGCCGGTCCCGAGATCCGCAACGCCATCTTCAAGGTCCGCCTGGTCCCCCAGGGCGTCGACCTGCTCAGCCGCGCCCGCCAGGTCCAGGTGGACGTCGCACGCCAAGGGGAGCGCATCCCCCGCCAGTGGGAGGCCGTCGTCGACCGGGACCCGGTCGACATGTCGCTGCGGCTCGACCCCGAGCTCGGCCTGGCCGTCGGCGACGAAATCGCGATCCGCATCTGGGACGCCGTCACCGGCGAACTCCTGGCCCAACAACCCGCCACCATCTACGTAGACCTGGACCTATGAACCTGAAACCCGGAACCTCGAACTTGGAACCTGAAACTTGAAACCTGGAACTTGAAACCCGAAACCTGTATCCTATGAAGAGGCACATGTGCTGATGAACACCCATCCAATGGACGCCCTGGATCACAAGCTGACCGCCCACTTCCCCGGCCGCGTGGTGCGCAAGGACCTGGTGCGCCAGACCAAGACCGGCTTCAACGTGCCCGTCTACGTGCTGGAGTACCTGCTGGGCAAATACTGCTCCTCCACCGACCCCGACGTCATCGCCCAGGGGCTCGACTACGTGCGCGACACCCTCAGTCGCAACTACGTTCGTGCCGACGAGAGCGAGAAGATCAAGTCGCTCACCCGCGAGGAGGGCACCCACCGCATCATCGACAAGGTCAAGGTCCGCCTGGTCGAGACCGAGGACAAGTACTGGGCCGAGCTGACCAACATGGGCGTCAAGTACGTCAACGTCCCCGAGGGGGTCGTCCGCCAGTACGACAAGCTCCTCGCCGGCGGCATCTGGGCCATCATCAACCTGCGCTACGACGCCGGCTTCCAGCACCGCGGCCAGACGCGCCCCTTCGTTATCGACAACCTCAAGCCCATCCAGCAGCCCAGCACCGACTTCAGCGATCTGGTCGCCAGCCGGGCCAGCTTCACCCGCGACGAGTGGCTGGACGCGTTGATCCGCTCCGTCGGCCTGGAGCCGGCCCACCCGGATTTCGACCGGCGTAAGAAGCTACTGACCCTGCTGCGCCTGGTGCCCATGGTCGAGCCCAACTACAACCTGATCGAGCTGGGGCCGCGCGGCACCGGCAAGAGCTTCGTCTACCGCGAGATCTCCCCCTACGCCATCCTCATCTCTGGCGGCCAGACCACCGTCGCCCAGTTGTTCATCCACCTGGGCACCGGCCGCATCGGGCTGGTGGGCCTGTGGGACGTGGTCGCCTTCGACGAGGTGGCGGGCGTGCGCTTCAAGGATCCGAACGGCATCCAGATCCTCAAGGACTACATGGAGTCGGGCAGCTTCTCCCGCGGCAAGGAGGAGGTGCCGGCCGACGCCTCCATCGTCTTCAACGGCAACATCGACGCCGACATCCCAACCATCCTCAAGACCTCGCACCTGTTCCAGCCGCTGTCGCCCCACCTGCAGGACATGGCCTTCATCGACCGGCTCCACTTCTACCTCCCCGGATGGGAGCTGGGGAAGATGCAGCCCGACTATCTGACCGATCATTACGGCTTCGTCGTCGACTACATCACCGAGGTGTGGCGCACGCTGCGCAAGACCGGCTACAGCGACGCCGTGGACCGCCATTTCAGCCTGGGCGGCCACCTCAACCAGCGCGACGTGCGCGCCGTGCGCAAGACCGTCTCCGGGCTGATCAAGCTGCTCCATCCCGACGGGGCGTTCACCCGCGACGAACTCGAAGAGTATCTCAAACTGGCGCTGGAGGGCCGCCGCCGCGTCAAGGAGCAGCTCAAGAAGATGGGCGGGCTCGAGTACTGGGCCGTCAACTTCTCCTACCTGGATCTGGAGACCCGCCAGGAGACCTTCGTGGCCGTGCCCGAGCAGGGCGGCGGCGGGCTGATCCCGCCGGGCCAGCCCAACCCCGGCGTCGTCTTCACCGTCGGCACCGATCTGGAGCAGAGCCGCCACGCCATCTTCCGCGTCGAGACGCAGGCGCTGAAGGGCCGGGGCGGCACGCGCATCACCGGCGCCCCCTCGCGGGCGATGCGCGACGCCATCCAGACCGCCCACACCTTCCTCAAGGGCCACAGCCGCCAGCTCGGCGTCTCCAAGGACCCCAACGAGTACGACTTCCACGTCCAGATCGTCAACCTGATGCAGTCCAAGGAGGGCAGCGAGACCGGCGTCGCCTTCTTCATCGCCATGCTGAGCGCGCTGCTCAACAAACCGGTGCTGGAGCAGTCGGTCGTCCTGGGCGAGATGAGCATCCACGGCAGCCTGCTCAAAGTGCCCGCGCTGGCCGAGCGGCTGCAGTTGGCGATGGACAACGGGGCCAAGCGTGTCCTCATCCCGTCGGAGAACAAGCGCGACTTCGGCGACATCCCCAGCGACGTCCTGGACAAGCTGCAGATCATCTTCTTCTCTGATCCGGTCAACGCCGCGTTCCGCGCGATGGGGTTGGAGTAGCAGGGGAAAGCCTCACGGGAGAAGTACGAGCGCCTGCTAGCGGCGCAGGTGAAGCGAGATGAACAACTCGTGGCTGCGAATGGACGCCAAACTGGTGGATTGTTTACACTTCTCCAGTGAACGGTGTATAATGGACGGTGAGAAGAAAAGGACGAACTGCTCTACGAAGAACCTGCCTCGACTAAGGGTCCGCAGATTGATAGCTTCTGGCATTTGATGGGGATTTCCTCGGAAAAACAGGGTGAAGTGTGGGAAGTCACTTCCCAATTCGCTGCTTTCCTATTCGTTGCTTTCTAAATTCGTTGTAGTGTCTCTGCCCGGCGCACACTACACCGAATTGAGAATCAAACGAATTAAGAATCGAACGAACTGAGAGTCAAATCTGTCACATAGCGAAAGAGGGGCTCCCTTGTCTGTCACGTACACCAACCGCAAGGGCGTCACCTACACGCTGTTCCACCCGCCGACCAAGATCGGCGAGCCGCTGGACGAGATCCATGCGGGCTGGTGCGTCAGCCCGGCTTTGCCGAATTCCTGCTGCAACAACGTCCGGTTCCAGTGGACGCGCGCACTGCCCGGCGCAAGGTAGAAAGGAGGAACCCCATGACCAACCAACCGATCGAGCAAGTCCTGATCCTCTCCGGCGGAGGGGCCCGTGGCGCCTACCAGGTGGGCGTCTGCAAGCACCTCTACGCCAACACGTGGGAGCCCGACATGATCCTGGGCAACTCCATCGGAGCCACCAACGGCGCCATCCTCGTGGCCCCCAACTACGACGCCGTGCAGGACCCCGAAGCGAGGGCGCAGATCGAGACCCCGGCCGATCTCCTGGACCACGTGTGGCGCAACCACATGCTGAACCTCCAGCTCTACACCGGGCTCTGGCCCTCGCTGGAGCCATCCCGGGCGATGTCGCAGCCGCCCCAGCTCCCGCTGCCGGAGCTTTTCGACGTGCTCCAGGATCCCGACGCGCACCCCCAGGCCTTCGAGGAACTGGTCGACCGCGTGCAGCAGGAGCTCGGCCCCGAGATCGAGGAACTCACCGCGACCGTCACCGCCGGCACCCGTGCCGCCGAGCCCCTCGAACGGGCGGCCACCCGCGGCCTGCTCAAGGTCGCCCTGGGCCTGCTCAAGCGCCGGCTCCGCCTGCCCGCCTTGATCCCGCGCCCAGGCTGGCGCCGCGTGCTGGAGGAATACGTGGATTGGGACAAGCTCAACGATCCCGAAGCGGCCTACTTCGGCGTCGCCTCCACCGACGTGACGACCGGGGCGCTGCAGATGTTCTGGAACCACGTGCCCCTGGGCGCCCGGGGCAAAGAGACCTACATCCAGGTTCGGCACATCATGAGCAGCTCCAGCATCCCGGGCGTCTATCCGGCCACGAAGGCCGAGGCCAGCCAGGGAGAGGCCCGCTATCGGTGGGACGGCGCGCTCGTGGCCAACGTCCCCATCGCGCCCGCGGTCGACCTGATCGAGGAGGCAGAACGCGTCGTCGTCGTGTTGATGACGCCCTGGTCCGAGCACCCCGAGGGCCCGGGGTTCCCGCCGTCTGAGGAGGAACTGCCCGTTTCGAATCAGGCGGCCGACGAATACGTGCCCTCCGTCGGCGACGCGCTGAAACGCCACCTGGACTGGTGGATGCTGGCCCCCCTACGCAGCGAGATCAGGAAGCTGACGGACCCCGTGCAGCGTGACAAGGTGAAGATCGTCTGGCCCAAAGCGCTCGCCCAGCCCGGCTCGGCCATCGCGTACCTCACCAACCCCCTGTCGATCGTCGACTACAGAGAGGACAGGCACGAACAACTGATCGCGGAAGGGCGCAAAGATGCCGAGGGGCTGGGATTGTAGGACGGGCTGTGGGTAGGACTCGGCCTGTGGTGAAAGTTCGTTTGATTCCTAATTCTATGAAATTCGAGCGATTGCTGGAGATCGCCGGCGATGAGCCCGTCTTTGAAACTGGCCTCCTCCTGGCTGGCGCGGTGGATCCGGGGGACGTGCGCCGGGGGTTGTCCCGCTGGACCCAGGCCGGATGAGTCCAGGGCAGCGCGCATTCGTCGCCCGCCCGGAGAAAGCCCTGCTCGACCTGGTCTATCTGCAGCCCGGCGGGGACGCACCCGCCTACCTGCATGAGCTGCGGGACCTGGCCGAACGGGCCGGCAGTCCCAAGCTGCGCCGCGCCGCCGCCCGCGTGGCCGACCTGGCGCGCGCTGAAGAGCTGGAATACGAGATGGTATGAAAGATCACTATTGGCGGGAGAAGACCTGACAGGTTTAGGTGATCGATCACGGCTTGCTAGGCGGTCACGCATGGGTGTAGCCCGCTGCCTGTGAGGGTTCGGTGGAAACCTGTCAGGTCTGGGCGTGGCGGTCCAAGACCTGACAGGTTTAGGTGATCGATCACGGCTTGCTAGGCGGTCGCGCATGGGTGCAGCCCGCCGCCTGTGAGGGTTCGGTGAAAACCTGTCAGGTCTGCGCGGTAGTGAGATTGTAAGGAAATCTACATTATCATAATCATGACTTCTTTACTTGACCTGTTTCTGTTCGACCTGCCGCAAATCGGTGGCTAGCGGACCTTATCTTCCATTAGAAATCTCCTAAATCGCCCCTTGCTCCCTTGACACCTATACCTAATTATATTATACTATAGCTACTTACACACCCCCAGAGGTGTGACCGGAGGTGTGACGATGAAACACGTCAAATTTCTTGTCCTGATCCTGGCGCTGGCTATGCCCGCCAGCGCCGGGTGCTCCCGGCCGGGGCAGGCCGCCACGCCGCCCTTCGAGGCGCTGGCCCGCTGGGTCCCCGCCGACGCTGAACAGCCCATCTTCCTCGACCTCAAGCCCGCCGGGGAGGCCGGACGCCACTGGGAGCGGATCCGCCAGCGGCTGGAGTCCAACCCGTCGGGGAAGCTGGGCCTCGACGCGCTGGAGGGCCAGTTCCGGGTCGGGCAGTACGGCCTGGGGGAGGTGCTGGCCGGCCCTGTCGTCAGTTGGGATGACGTGAGGGCGTCCCACATCATCGCCCAGGTGGCCGACGAAGGTGCGGCCGCCGGCGCTATGCTCCGCCATTTCGCGACCGTCGAATGGGAGCACGAGATACTCGATGACACGACCCTGTACCACGGCCGGGACCTCGGCTCCTGGCAGGGCAGGACCTACCTGGCCTGGGCCGTCCAGGACGGATTCCTATTCCTGGCCTACCAGTACGACAGGGATGCGCTCGCTGTGCTTCGGGAGCAACTCGGCGTTGAGCCGGATGGAAGTCTCGCCTCTCTGCCTGTCTGGCAACGGCTGCGCGACCGGTTGCCCCCGTCGCCGATGGCGCTGGCGTTCATGAACATCAGCTTTTCCTTCCTGAACAGCGATCGTGCCAATACGTCCGGCAGCGAATCGCTGGGCGAGGCACTCAACCGTCACATCGTTGCCCATGCCTTCGCCGTCGTACCGGAAGAACAGGGGATCCGCGTCGAGATTGCCAGCGAGGTCGCGCTCCCTGCCGATGCCCCCGCCGATCTCCGCGCCCTGTTTAATCAGCCCGCAGTCGATCCCGCTGCCTGGACCGGCCTTCCGTCCAGCGCGGCGTTCACTCTCGTCGGGCACGACGGCCCCTTGCTCTGGCCCTTGCTGAGGGACATGTTCGACCTGGGGGCGCTAGAGCAGCTCGCCGGTCCGGCCGGACTTGACCTGGGGGCCGATCTGTTCGGCGCTGGCGGCCCGCTGGCGGGCGACTTCGCCATAGCCCTCACGCCGCCCTTGCCCGATCAGCCGATCAGCCAGGGGGTGCCCGCGGGGCAACTGCTGGTCCTGGCCCAAGGAACCTCCGAGGCCCAGGTGGCGGATCTGCAGGCCGCGATGGAGGGCCGCGGCGCGGTCTTCGGCCCCCGGGAGGTCGAGGGCGTGCCGCTCCAGACCCAGTTGGGCACTGAGGCCAGCGGCTACGCGGTCTCGTTCGGCTTCGACGGCGACGCGTTCCTGTTCGGTTCGTCGCCCGAGGCCGTCGGCCAGGCGGTCGCCGCCCGGCGCGGGCAGGGCCTGGTCACGACCGATGCCTTCCAAACCTTGCAGGCAGCCCTGCCCGACGAGATCACATCCTTCGTCACCATCAACTGCGGGCAGTGGACGCGCCTGGTGCAGGCCAACATGATCGAGGAGCAATACCAGAACAGCGAGGCGTTCGTCTTCCTAGAGGCCTTCGACGCCATCGGGATCGGGCTGCGCTTCCCGCCCGACGGGAAAATAAAGGGCGTCGCCTACTTCCTAATGCAATAGTACCCGTCACCAATTGAACCTTGCGAAGGTTTGACACAATCGGCGCAGCCAGGTAGGGCCTCCTCCGGCCAGGCACGCCGCGATGACAAAGGCTGTGCGTAACCTTCGCAAGGTTTCCGTACCGGCAATCCAATGCTTGAGTTCATCCACTACCTCTCACACCACAAGCTGCGCACCGCGCTGACCGTCCTGGCCATCGCCCTGGGGGTCTTCACCGTCACCGCCGTCGGCGGCATCGCCGAGTACCTGGAGGGCTTCGTCTGCCAGCAGTTCAACCTGCTGAGCCACCTGACCGCGCTGGACAACGTCTGCCTGCCCCTGCGCTACACGGACGCCGGCCGGCGGGAGGCGCGGGCGCGGGCACGGGAACTCCTGGAGCACGTGGGCCTGGCCGATCGGATAACCCACCGCCCGCTGGAGATGTCCGGCGGCGAGCAGCAGCGGGTGGCCGTGGCGCGGGCGTTGATCAACCGGCCGGCCATCGTCCTGGCCGACGAGCCCACCGGTGAGTTGGACTCGGCCACTGCGGGTGAGATCATGACCTTGATGCGGTCGCTCAACCGGGAGGGCCAGACCTTCGTCATCGTCACCCACGACCCGCAGGTCGCGGCTCAGACCGACCGCTCCGTCTATCTCCAGGACGGTCGCGTGGTGCGCGAGGAGCGAAGGGCGCAGGTACGATGAGTTCCGCCCGCTCCCGGCCCCCACCCCCGGGGGCGGCTGAGCCCAACCAGGCGCCCTTTCAGTGTCCGTTGAACCTCCCCTGGCCCGTCCGCCTGGCTCTGCGCGAGCTGTGGACACGCCGGGACCGCTCGCTGCTGTCGCTATTCGCCCTGGCGCTGAGCACTGCGCTCGTCGTCGCCACGGGCGCGATCGGCGCGGCCATGCGTGCCAGCGTCGAGACTCCCGTGCCGCTGCCCGGTAGCCTGGGCGAAGCGGCGGAAATCCTGTGGGTCACCAGCGCCTACGACGCCGACTACGACCTGCCGGCGGGGCTCCAGGCAACCATCGAGGCGATTCCCGGCGTCGGCGGCGTACAGCCGGTACTGCGCCGCCCCGCCCGGGTGCGCACCCCGCGCCCGGACACGCTCACACTGCTGGGCGTCGACCCCGCCGCCTATTTCAACTTCCACAACCTGGTCCTCGCAGCAGGCCGCATGCCTTCGGACGAGGCCCCCGGTGCGGTGGCGCTGGCCCCCTGGGCTTTCGTCCGGGACCTGAGGCTGGGCCAGATAGTGACGGTGACCACCCCCTCCGGCGACGCCGCGCTGCCCCTCGCCGGCCTGGTCGAGATCGAGAGCCTGGCAGCCGCCCGGCAGGGACTGGTGCTCTACGTTCCCCTCGTCACCGCAGCGGACCTGTTCGAGGCCCACGACGTAGTCACCGCGTTCGAGGTGGGCCTGTCGCCCGGCGCATCCCCGCGCCGCGTCCGGGCGGAGATGGCGCGAGCCCTGGGGCCAGCGTACGCGGTCTCGGCCGCCTCGCAGCCCGGCCAGCGGGCGCGGCTGTGGCAGCGGCTGGTCGTGGGCGCGCTCCTATTCGTCGACGGGCTGACACTGCTCGGGAGCGTGGCCCTGGTCTACGCCGTCTGCGCCGCAGCCGCCCGGGCGCGCCGGCGCCAGATGGGCTTGCTGCGCGCCGCCGGTGCGCTGCGACGGCAGGTGCTGGCCCTGCTCGTGGCCGAGGCCACCCTCCTAGGGCTGGCCGGAAGCGCGGCGGGGGTGGGGATCGGGCTCCTGTTCGCCCGCGTGGGGGTCCACCTGGTCCTCGAGGGGGACGGCGCTTTGCCGATTCTTTCCATGCCGGCCGGCTGGCTGCTGGGGGCGGTGGGCGTGGGCGTCCTGGGCGCACTGGCGGGCGCCATCGGGCCGGCGATGCGGGCAGCGCGGGAGGCACCCGTGATCGCGTTGGGCGATGGCGGTATCGCACGTGGTGGCTCGCACGGGCATGAAGTGCCCCTGCTACGGAACAGCGCCGGATCCACCAAGAAGACTTCGGAAGTTTGGGAGCTATGTGTAGCCCAGCGACTTGCCGGCATCCTCCCTCCCGAGGCCCGCCTGGCGGCGGCGAACCTGGCCCGCGAGCCGGGCCGCGCCGCCCGCGCCGTGGTCGCGATGGCACTGATCCTCGCCATGGCGCTGGGGAACGTGGGCGTGCTCTCGCTCCTGGGCGAAGAGCTGGCCACCACGTTCGGGCGCCTGGCGGGCGGCGACTTCCTGGTGCTCCCCGGGTTGACGACGATCTCGCTGCGCGAGTTGGCCGGGCAGGACACCTCCGACGTGCCCCCACTCGACGCAGGGCTGCTGGCGGCGCTGGCCGACACGGGCGACCGGGTGTGGCTGATGCGCGGCACCACGGCCGACGTCGAGGCGTTGCAGGTCTTCCCCGGCCAGCCGGTGCTGCTGCTGGACGTGGAGGGGTATGCCCGGATGGGTGGCTTCCGCTTCCAGGCCGGGAATTGGGCCCAGGCACTCGAAACCTTCCGCCATGGACCGGCTGTTTTACTGACACCTGTCGTCGCGCGTCGCCTAAACGCCCGGTTGGGCGACCGGGTGAGACTGGATACCGTGCTAGGACCGGTCGATTTTATTGTCGCAGGCATCGGCGACAGCGAATTCACCACCTGCGTGCTGGACCTGGCCGACGGCGCAGCCTACTTCGGCGCCAACGAGGTAAACGGTGTCGAGGTGCAGGTCCGGCCAGGAGCCGACCCGCAGGCGGTGCGGCGGGCATTGCTCGACGCGGTGCACACCCACGGGGGCACGCTCCTTTCGGTGGGCCAGGCGGAAGGTCGGCTGCGGGCGATGGTCCACCAGGTTCAGACCTCAATCGGCCTTCTGATCGGGGTCACCGGCGCAGTGGCGCTGCTGGGGTTGTTCAACGCGACGATGGCCAGCGTGGCCGAGCGCCGCCGCGAGATCGGCCTGCTGCGCGCGGTGGGGGCGACCCGTTCACAGGTCAGGCGCATCGTACGCGTCGAAGCCAGCATGCTGGGCGTGGCCGCGGCTGTGGCCGGCACGGGGCTGGGCTGGGCGGTCACGTTCCTGTTTTTGGCGTTGGCCCGCGCCCACCTGGGGCTGCCGGGCGGGGAGAGGGCAGCGCTGGCCCCCTGGCTGCCGCTCATCGCAGCCAGCGCCATCGGGCTGATCCTGTGGCCGGTGTTGGCCGCGCTGGGCGCTCTGGCCCCGGCCGCGCACGCATCCCGGCTTCCGGTCGTCCAGGCACTGGGCGAGACGAGGGTCCTCTAGGGGCAGCGGTTGACGATCGTGAAGTGGGCCTGCGTCTGGTGATGGCCGGGGCGGTTGTCCTCGCGGGCGATGTACAGGCGCACTTTGATCTCTTTGTCTCTTCGACCCACCCATTCGGCGGAAGTGTCCACCGTGATTGTGTAATTCACCGTCTCGCTCCCGCCGATGATCGGCCAGGCATCGGGCGAAACCGTCACGCGGGAGACGTATTCTGCGCCCTTGACGACCTCGTGGCCAATCTGCACGTTGGCGGCCCAGTTCTTTTCCTCCCCACCGTGGTTCTTGAGCGAACCCGTCGTACGATAGGAGGTCGCGCATCCATCGGCCCGCAGCTCGTCGGGGTGGAAGCCGAGACTGGGCTTGGGCTGACCGGCGGGCGTCGGCCGGGCCGACACCTGGGTGGGCGTAGGTGGGACCGGCGTGTCCGTCGGCACGGGCGTCGCCGTGGGTGGGATCGCCGTCGCCGTGGGCGTCGGTGTGGGGGGGAGCGACGTGGGCGCCGGCGTCCCGGTGGCCGTTTCAGTCGGCGTCGCCGGCGGCGACGCCGTCTTCGTGGCGGTCGCCGTGCCGGTGGGGGACGCCAGCGGCGCCCAGGTCGGCGTGGCCGTCCAGGTCGCCGTTGGCACAGCGGTTGGCGTCGGTGTCGGCGTGGGGGGAGGACACCCCGGCTTGATCACGACGACCACGACGACGCAGAGGCATATGACGAGGCACAGCCAGCTCAGCACCACGGCCGCTCCACAGGCGATCCAGGCCCACGGTGAGCGCGGCCGTCCCCCCCGCCCAATCCAACCTCGCGCCCGGGCCGCCTCCAACAGCCGCCGCTCCCCCGCCGTCAGCATCTCCGGCGTCGGTGCGGGGAGCGGGAGTTCTTTGATCTGAGCGCCCAGGTGGAGCAGATCCTCCAGGCGTGCGCTGTGATCAGGATAGCGGTCCAGGCAATCCTGCACGCCACCATCTCCCTCGAAGGTGGCCTCGAGACACTCCTGTAGGATTTCCGCAAATGCCCTATCGTCCTGCATCGGATGCCCCATTCACCGCCTTCTGACGCACCAACTTCCTCAAATTGGCCAGGGCCCGCGCCTGGAGCATCTTGACGGCGTCGATGCTCCTGTCCATAACGTAGGCCGCCTCCCGCAGCTTGAGTCCGGCGCTGAAGCGCAGCAAGACGACCTGTTGCTGGTCCGCGGTGAGATGGCCGATGGCATCCCTCAGACGCTGAGCCTCCAGGTTCGCCTCCGCCTCGCGCGCAACGTCGGGCTGAGGGACCAGGGGACTGTTCTCAAGTGGGATGACCTGGCGCCGTGCCTGCCGCCGGAAATGATCGGCCACGCGGTCGTGGGCGATGCGATATAGCCACGCCCCGAAGGAGATCCCCCGGTATTCGAAGCGGGGCAACCCCTCCAGGGCGCGCAGAAACACGTCCGAGGTCAGGTCGTCGGCCAGGCCTGGGTCGCCGACACGGCCGGCGACGTAGCCGTAGATCCTCGGAGCGTAATGGCGGTACAACTGGCTGATAGCGGCCTCATCGCCCCGTTTGGCCCGGATGATGAGACGGGCTTCCTCGTCGGCATTCAACGCAGAACCTACCCCGCTGGTGAGCTTCGCCCATAGGTTCACACAGGTCCAGTAGATACGGTATCTTATCACATGTGGCCCATCACGCCAACTTCCGCCCAGAGCACCGGCGAGGGACCGGCGTCACAGACCCGGCCCGCCTGTGGCGCCGGTCGCCGGCTGTGCAAGAGCGTATCGGCATCGACCGTGGTTCGGTTCAGGACCGGCCGTCACCTGCACACGCAGGCCAGGAAACTCCAGAACCGCTGTATACTCAGCAAGCCAGGCCGGTCCTCAGGGTCGATGGGCCCGGAGCGCGTATCATCCACCAAGATGGACATCGTCCCGGCAGGCAGCGCCGGCGGGGCCTGTCCAGCGTACCATCCCTCGTGGATGAACTCGTCCCAGCGGGTGTCCGCCGCCAGCGCCAGCTCGGTGGCCCGGTAGTAATCGCGCAGCCACGTATCCTCGCCCACTGGCAGATAGATGGACAACCCGTGCGCGCCCGAGAAGGTCCACGTGACGGAGGGCTTGATCCATGGGTGACCGTCGCGGTGCGTCTCGGCAATCACGGCCCCCGCCAGCGCATCGCTGACGGCCTGCGTGGCGGTGAGGACATCCGTCTCCGTGGCCGGGACGAGGTGGTGAAGCTGGTAGGCGAAGTCATACAGGTCCAGGGACGCGTCCGGAGGCGCCAACTCCAGGTCCCAGTTCGAGTCGAACTTCTGGGCACGGGTGTACGCCTCGGCGACATATGGACGGGTAGTGGTCAGCGTGTCCGACAGGACAACCGCCAGCCCATCCAGCGCGTCGGACACCGGTCCCAGCGACGTCAAATCGATCGCCATGGCCCCCATCGTGAGGGGATACCCCTCCAGGGAGGCGGCGTATTCCTGGACGATCCGGGTGGCGAAATCGAGAGGCGCGGTCGCGTCGTCGACCCCATCCAGGTACCGGTCGTAGGCGAAACGCGCCCACGCCGCCCCCTGAGAGGCGACGAGGAAGTGAGCGCTGTCCCTCACCTCGTAGGCATTCTCCAGCATGGCCATGGCGCTGGCGTCGAGGAAGAGGACGTCCAGCGGATCCGCCTGCTCGCCGGTGGCCCAGTAGAGCACCTGTCCCAATTCCCTGGTGGACAGATAGTCCCCGCTGCTGTCGTCCCACGCGATGCCCGTCGGCAGATAAGGCACGTAGCCCAGCGCAGGGTCGAGCGTGGGCGACCACCCACCGCCGTGCCCGATGATGGACAGGGCCTCGTACGTGCTGGCGTACCGCCCCCGGGCCCAGGTGATGAACTCATATAGGGTCCGCCCATCCCCCATGTTCCTCTCGCCCAGGTCCCAGGTATCGGCGCCTGCGACGTACGGAGCGATGCGGAACGGATTGAGATCCGGGCGCACCCGGTAGCGTCGGGTGTGGTCGTCGGGCGTGTCGTCCGCCTGATCCGGGCTGCGGTCCCACTGGACGTAGACCTGCAGCCGCGGGTTCAGGACGACGGCGCGCTCCAGCGCGTTGAACGCCTCCCAGTCCCGGATGACGCGATAGTCGGGGTTGTCCAGGTTGTTGTCGGCCGACAGGTACACCAGGAGCACCCAGGCCGGGGTGACCGGTGGTTCAATCCGGGTCGTGGCCGTGAACACGTCGGCGTCCAGGTACGCGGCGTTCTCGATCCACGTTCCCACAGGCACGTCGTCGTGCACCCACACCATGAACGTGACTGTGACCGTTTGCCCTGGCGCCAGATCTCCCTGCCAGCGGATCCAGTCAGCGGTCTCGTCGTACTGCACGTACCCCGACGTCGCCTGCGCGCTGGCGCCGACGTAGGTCGTGCCAGCAGGGACAGGATCGGTGATGACCACGCCGTAGGCCCAGTATGCGCCGACGTTCTCGACGACCAACGTGTACGTCAGCACGTCGCCGGGCTGGGCGATGGGGGGATCGACCGTCTTCTCCCCCTCCAGTCGAATTGCCTCCTCGCAGATCGGGCCGGCGATCTCGCCCCAGGCCGCATCGGGCCCCTTGGCCCCCACCGTTCGGACCCCCACGGCCCAGTGGGCGGTCAGGATGACTGTGAACACGCCCTGCCGGAACCCTGCGCCGGTCTGCCACTTGATGCCATCCAGATGGAGATTCGGATCCGGGTGGACGAGCTCCCAGGGCTCGGGCGAGGCGTCGACCACGCTGGTACAGGCCGGCAGCTCCAGTACCCAGTTGCTCAGGTCCTGGGCGCCGGCCATTTCCTCGACGTAGTACCGCCAGGTAGACGTGCCGTCGGCGTTGTAGGTCACGCCGAGGAACGTGATCCGATATCCGTTTTCCAGTGTCACCACCGTGGGAGGGGATCCCTGCGCGACGAGCATATGTTGGGTGGCGTACGGCGTATCTTCAATAGCAGCAGCTTCAGCCAACGCGGGGTTGGATGTGCTGGCCATCCAGGCCAGGATCAACAGGACGGAACAGAGCGCAATTCCGAAAGCGAAACAGACTCGTCTCATAGGTCTTGTCCTCCTTGTCGGACGTACACGGGAATAAGCGTACATCAGTTATACCGTTGGGAGGTACCAAAATGTAACGGGTGGTATGTGAAAACGCTGCCACTTGGCAAGGTACCCAGCGTGTTGTATACTGGCCGCGAAGGGACGGAACAGCGCTATCCGTCACACTCACCCAGTTTGCC
>Ga0180438_10005304_pt1 | contig 18005 bp, 13 predicted proteins | sample SS_ome_12_FD_132455 | JGI IMG/M metagenome (GOLD analysis project Ga0180438, IMG submission 132455) | Hypersaline lake sediment archaeal communities from the Salton Sea, California, USA - SS_3_D_2 metaG | ecosystem: Environmental > Aquatic > Non-marine Saline and Alkaline > Hypersaline >...
CGATCACTTCGTTCGCCATCACAACACACAAGCTAAACCTTTCATCTGGACCGCAACCGCCGATTCCATCCTGGCTAAAATCAAAAGACTATGTCAATATATTTCCGAGACGCAACACTAGGAATCTTTTACAAATGGATTGAAAGCTGGGATAAGGCCATCGAGCGATTTGAAATACTCGTGCGGCTTAAGGACGATAATCCTTCTTGTTATGGCAATCTTGCTGAATCATACAGAGCCATCGGTCTTTATAACAAGACAGATGATATCCTCAAAACGTATATCAAGGAGTTTTATGATCATTACATAATTCGCGAATGCCTGGCGATATCTTATGCGTGTCAAGGAAAGTACGATCTCGCTCTGTCCGAGATAGCAGAAGCCTTGACTATCAATCAAAATGCTAATAAAGCAATAAAGGGAAATATCTACTTGCTTAGGGGAGATTTTGCCGAAGCTGAGAAGGAATACAAAAAAATATTGGACTCAGATACACCAGCTGGACAGAGGCAAGGAAGAGTAAGGCTATTTAATCTCTACTTGGCACTGGGAAGGTTCGCGAAGGCGAAAAGTGTGGCTGATGAATTTATGGGATTGGGAGATAAAAGAAGGGCCATTGAAATGAAGGTTGAAGCAGATATGGAAAAAGGAAATATTCAACAGGGACTGGAAGAGTTCAGTAAGCTGGAAAGAGTAGATCCTGACGATAAGGTATACATTTCCCTTAAAGCAAATTTGGTCGAAGAAGCCGAAAAAGCTTTGGAAGAGCTTAAAGCTAGCTTGGAGAAAGCTCCAAATCAAAAAGAAGCCGCGAGGACTACCCTGTATTTTCAAGCAGAGATAGAAATGAAAGAGGGAAATTATCCTAAAGCGATCGAACATCTGAAGGAGGCAATCTATCTCTTACCCTTTCAATACAATATGAATGATAAGCACGCATGGTTTATGGTTTCTTTGGCAAAAGCCTATTTTAAAAATGGGGATCTTGAGGATGCGCAGAGGGAATACGAAAAGATCATCGGCCTCACAACAGGAAGAATTAATTTTGGCGATACATATGCCAAGAGCTTTTACATGCTGGGAAAAATTCACGAACAGCGAGGAGATAACGCGCTGGCCGTCGAGAATTACGAGAAATTTTTGGAGTTGTGGAAGGATGCCGATCCTGGAATAGCTGAGGTAGAGGATGCGAGGGCGAGAGTGGCGGCTCTGCGGGGGATCACCTGATTTGTGACTTGACTAATAGTTATCTCGCCTTCTATAGTAGTTTCAGGGAATCAGAGTAAACTTTAAGATCTATATTCTCTGATTTTCCCTATTGAATAGTCAGCACAGGCGTGCAGCTCCTTGAATTGGAGTTGGCGTAGGGATTAATCGAAGAAGTACTGAGGGAGATTGGAGGGAAGGATGTTTTGGAGCAAAAGGATTTTCCTCGCTTGTATAGGGATTTTGTCACTCGTAACCTTACTTTGTGCCCAGGTCCCCACAGGGCAAATCTACGGGACCGTCACCGACGAGGCGGGAAGTCCGCTTCCCGGCGTCACTGTCTTAGCAACGAGCCCTGACCTGGTGGGCAAAGCATCCACCGTCACGGATATGGACGGAGATTACCGCTTGTTTGCCCTTACACCCGGAACCTACCGAATCATGTATACGCTACAGGGATTTAAGACCGTCACGAGAGGCGGGATCAAGGTCGAGATCGAACAGACCGTAAAATTGGATATCAGCATGCAACTGGGCGGGATCGAGGAGGAAGTGACGGTCGTCGGTCAATCGCCTCTGATCGATGTCAAAAGCACGGTCAAGGGGATGGTTATAACCAAAGAGATGTTCGAGGTTCTTCCCCGGGGAAGAGACTTCGATACCCTGGTCACCGCCGTTCCCGGCGTTGCCAATGAGCCGTTCCTGGGCGGAATCTCCGTAGATGGCGCCTCTGGTGCCGAAAACATGTACTATATCGACGGGACAGACATCACGAACCTGTATTATGGCGATCGTGGGCAGGGTGTTGCGTTCGAGTTTGTCGATGAGGTCCAGATCAAGGCCAGCGGCTATCAGGCGGAATTCGGCGGCTCACTGGGTGGGGTAGTGAACGTGATCGCCCGCCAGGGTGGAAACGAATTCCATGGCGAACTCATCGGCTATTACAGCGGATCAAGGCTCACCGGAAAAGAGAGGGACACCCTCCGCCTGAGTTTATACGATGTCAATGTCGCCGAGTATGTCAATTATCAGGATTTGTATGGAAAGGACGAGATTCATAGGTTTGAAGTCGGATTCAGCCTGGGTGGATATATCCTCAAAGACAGGCTATGGTTTTTTGGCTCTTTTCTCCCGGTCTTCGAATCCACCGAAAGGCATGTCCAATTCGAGCCCTCCTTAATCGAGGGCAACTATATGCGCAGGGATAAGTATTGGAACTTTCAGGCGAAACTCACGGCCCAGCCTTTTAGTGTCATGCGCCTTGGCGCAAGCTTTACCAACAACTTCTTCAAATTCAAGGGGTACCTTCCACCCCGGGAAGGTACAGGAAACTCAGAGGATGTCTGGTCGGACTATGGATGGAGCTGGCCCAACTGGAGCGCCTCTGCACATGTAGATTTCACATTCGGCAATAACATACTGATGAGTCTCCGCGGAGGCACGTTTTATAGAAACGATCGTGTTGACCAGCTTGTTCAACCCACAGAGCCCCGCTGGTATCATACAGGAACGGGAAACTCCATCTATGCTGATATCCCTGCTGATTACATCAGACCAAGATATTGGTCAAACATGCCTGGCTCGGCATTAAATGTCATTGAAAAGAGGCTGAGTCAGAAATCCTACATCAACGGTGATTTTACCTATTATGTGGATCTTGCCGGTGAGCATGCATGGAAATTCGGGATTCAGTGGGTACGAACAGACGAGGACCGAAAAGAAGGATTCAAATACCCTGACTATCCCTTTATTGGGCTTGGTTGGGGCCGGCCGCTGACCCTTTACGGGCGGAACTACGGGATGGGAGACTACGGCTATTACTATGTGTACGGAAATGAGGATTCAGGACCTCGCGGCCATTTCTATGATGTTTATTCCCATCGCTGGGCCATCTACCTCCAGGACAGCTGGACAATCGGAGACAAACTCACCCTGAATCTCGGCGTCCGCACAGAGAGCGAATATATTCCCAACTACAGTGACAATCCAGATCTCAAAGGAGTGAAGCCGATTGACTTCACCTTCGGCGATAAATTAGCTCCCAGGCTTGGATTCGTCTATGATATTTTGGGAGATTCGAGTTTCAAGGTCTTCGGAAGCTACGGTCTCTATTACGATGTCATGAAGCTCTACTTTGCTTCCCATGCGTTTGGCGGCTGGAAGTCCAAGGCCGCTTATTACACATTGGATACCTATGAATGGGATAAGCTTGGGATTGACGGTTATTATCCCGGAACTCTACTCGCGGTGATAGATTGGTTCCTGGTCGATTTTGAGGATGTGGATCCAAATCTGAAACCCATGAGCCAGCGGGAGTTCTCGTTGGGTTTGGAAAAAATGCTGGGTGAAAATATCTCGGCCACCGTGCGGCTGGTCCAGAAACACCTCCGCTGCACTATCGAGGACACAGGTGTTTTTGTACCTGGTGAGGGAGAGAAGTATTACTTCACAAACCCTGGATTTGGATATTCTCTTCACACCACAAACGGCGGTAAGTTCGATCCCAAATATCCGGAAACCCCCAAGGCCAAACGGGAATACTGGGCCGTGAATTTCAGCCTGGACAAGAGACTGTCAGACAACTGGCTGGCGGGATTCTCCTACACCTGGAGCCGGCTGACTGGAAATTATTCTGGCTTATCCAGCTCGGACGAGTGGGGAAGAAACAGCCCCAACGTGGAGAGATATTTCGATAACTGGCTCCTCATGCGCGACAAGAATCTCGATCCGATCGATGGCCCACTAAACACAGACCGAACTCATATCCTCAAGTTTTACGGCGCCTACACTTTCCCCTTTGGCTTGACCGTTGGTAGCGTAGTCAATGCTATGAGTGGGACGGCTTTCACGGAGTCCTGGACGGTATTGAATGTTTTATTTTATCCATATAATAGAGGATCTCTGGGTCGATCACCCTTCCTATGGTTCGTCAACCTGTATGCTGAGTACAGTCTAAAATTCGGGAATACGAGGCTCAATTTCAACGTCAATGTGGACAATGTTTTTGATGCATCGACTGTCATACGTTACTGGCAGCGTAGCACCTTGTATCAACTCCAAGTGACAGAAGACCAGGTGCTCATTAAAGATTGGGATCGAGAGACTTCCGGGTATGTTCCTGATCCCCTCTTCGGAAAGGCCGCGAATTTCTATCCGACCATTGCAGCTCGACTTGGAATCAAGTTTATTTTTTAAATTGAGGAAAACTGTATCACCAAATGACTTAATCATATATATCTTTGACCGCCTTTACCCCAATTGACTTTTTGCTAATGAAATAATATGGTTTGATCGCCTAGTGAAAAGGGAGTTTATGACTATCGAATGCCCTCAGTGCTGCAAGATAAATCCTGATGATTCGATATATTGCGGCAAGTGCGGCACGCGATTCGATGGCATAGATAAAATCGAAGGCTCTTTCACTAAAACTCTCATAACCCAGGTCGAAACCTTAGGGCGCGGCACCCTGTTCGCCGGACGCTTTGAGATCATCGAGGAACTTGGCAGGGGAGGGATGGGCAGGGTCTATAAGGTCCGTGATACGCAGATCAATGAGGATCTGGCCTTAAAGATCCTGAAGCCCGAGATCGCATCCGATGCGTCGATGATCGAGCGGTTCCGGAGCGAACTCAAGATCGCGCGCAAGATCTCCCATAAAAACATCTGCCGCACCCATGACATAAACGAAGAGGACGGCACCCCCTACATCACCATGGAGTATGTGGCCGGGGAGGATCTTAAAAGTCTCATCAGACGGGAACAGGGACTAGACCCTAAACAGGCTCTCTCCTTAGCCAAACAGGTGTGTGCAGGGCTCTCAGAGGCGCATGAGCTAGGAGTAGTCCATCGTGATCTGAAGCCCCAGAACATCATGATCGACGAGAAGGGCCAGGCCAAGATCATGGATTTCGGGATAGCCCGCTCGGTCGAGGCAGGAGGGATGACCCAGACCGGAGTCATGATCGGGACGCCGGATTACATCTCCCCCGAGCAGGCGGAAGGAGAGGAGGCAGACCACCGCTCGGATATCTACTCTCTGGGAGTCATCCTCTACGAGATGGTGACAGGGAGTGTGCCGTTTAGGGGAGACACCGCACTCAGCGTGGCCTTGAAACACAAGTCGAAGCTACCGCCCGATCCGCGCAAGCTCAATCCCGGGATCTCGGATGACCTGAGCCGCCTCATCCTGATCTGCATGGAGAAGGACAGAGAGAGGAGATATCAGAGGGCGGAAGAGCTGCTCAATGACTTGAGAAATATTGAAGAAGGTCTTCCCCTGGGGACTAAGATACGTCCAAGACACGAGACTTTCGTATCGGCCTTGATCCGAAAGAAGCTCCTCATCCCAGGCTTGGTTGTCGTCCTTGCCGTCATTGCGGCTGCTATCTGGCAGCTGCTGCCGCAAAAAGAAATCCCGATGGCTCCCTTGATTGAAAACTCTATTGCAGTCATCAGCTTCAAAAATCAAACTGGAGAAGAAGCATATAACCATCTACAAAAGCTTATTCCCAATCTATTGATTACCAACCTTGAAAATACAGGATTTTTTCATGTTGCAACATGGGAGCGCATGCGAGACCTTTTAAAGCAAATGGACAAGGGCGATGTGGATATTATTACCAGCGATCTGGGATTCCTGGCATGCCAGAGGGAAGGCATAAAGGCGCTTGCCCGGGGAAGCTTTGCGAAAGTCGGCCAAACATTTGTCACAGACATTAAGATTTTGGATGTCGAGACAAAGCGACTACTGAAGAGTGCAAGCTCGAGGTTGCGAGGGAGAGGGTGGCAGGATTGAAAGAGCATTAGCTTTTCCCCTTCCGGACGACCTTGCCAGTCAATCCTTGGTAGGAATTTTCAGCGGGTCCGGATTGGGATATAATGAATCAGGGCCGGAACGGGCATGAGGCCTGAAGAATGGGCTTCAATCGCAAATCTGACTGAGGAGAAAACATGCGAAACAAATTGAAATACAGGATTATCATCGTAGTGGGATTAGCGCTCCCTCTTGCCCTCGCTCAGGCCGGACTGCAAAAGGCCCCTGCCCCAACTCACGCCGAGGTCGACGGTCTCGCCCTGACGCCTCCCATGGGCTGGTATCCCTGGAATACGTTCGGCGAGGAGCCCCAGAACGAGAGGCTCATCAAGGAAATAGTCGATGCTCTCGTGTCGAGCGGCCTGAAGGAGGCCGGCTACACCTACATCGGGCCGGATGAGGGGATCTGCTTTTCCCGGGGTTCTGACGGGAAGCTGACGACGAATCGCGAGCGCTACCCCTCCGGGCTCCGCGGTCTCGGCGATTACATCCACGGGAAAGGACTCCGCTACGCCCTCTACACCGATGCCGGGACGAAAACGTGCAGCAAGGCCATGCCCGGGACGAAAGGGTATGAGTTCGAGGACATGAAGACTTTCGCGGACTGGCGCGCCGACTACATCAAAATCGACTGGTGCAACGCCGAAGGCATGGACATCGTCGAGGCCTATTCTCTTCTCGCCCGCGCTCAGCGAGCAGCCGGTCGCCCGGTTGTCCACAGCCTCTGCTCATGGGGCGACGGATACCCCTGGCGCTGGGCCGGGGCGATCGGGCACATGTGGCGGACGACCTCCGACATCTGCGCCCCCGGCCGTGCGGATTGGGATAGGGCCGTACGAATCGCCTTCGCCAATGAGAAGCTCTCGAGGTTCGCCGGCCCCGGCCGCTGGAACGACCCGGATATGATGGTCGTCGGCATGCCGGGCCTGACCGAGGTCCAGAACCGGAGTCTCTTCAGTTTGTGGTGCATGATGGCTGCCCCTCTCATGGCGGGGAACGATCTTCGCGCCATGGACAAATCGACGGTCGACATCCTGACCAACCTCGAGGCTATCGGCATCGACCAGGATCCGTTGGGTGCGCAGGGTCACGTCGTCTGGAACAACGGCAACCTCAGCCTCTGGGCGGGCAAGCCCATTTTCGACGGGAGCGCCGCTGTCCTCGTCCTCTACTTGGGGAAGTCCAGGGCCCGGAGATGGATTTCCTGGGAAGAGGTCGGTTTCGCCGCGGAAGACGAGCTCTATGTCCGGAATATCTGGACGCACGAGACAAGCGGCCCGCACTCAGGGGGAATCGAAGTCACGGTCGGCCCGGATGGGGTCGTTTTCCTGAGGATTTCGAAGACCAACGAATTCCCGGTTCCTCCCGTCCTTGTCGCCGACAGGACCCGGGTGATGCTTCACTCGAACGGCTCTGGACCGGAAGAGCTCAAGGGCACACTCGCCATCACCAACAGGGGAAGCTCGGACCTTCCGCTCTGGAGAGTCGACCCCGAAACGGTTCCGTCTTGGCTTTCAGTCGAGGTCATAAAAAACAGCAGGACCCAGACATTCATCAACACGGCCTCGACGGCGGGCCTGAAAAAGGGCTCCTATCACGCGGTCGTCAGAGCCGACAATGTCGAACCCATTTCCGGGAAACCGATGTCGTCGTTCTATTACGATGTCGACCTCGAGCTTAATAATATTGAATTCATCAATGTCCCACTTAATCGAGGAGCGCCATATGACAAAGATCAAGATAAATGATTTACCGGCAAATCTGAATATCAATGAAGAAACAATGAGGGAGGTGATGGGAGGCAATTACTCTTTACTCAATTTTGACCTGCAAATGGCTATCACTCAAAATAACCGGATGATTAGTGCCATCAGTAATATATCAAAAAAGTACTCACAGACTATGGATAACATCATACGCAATTTAGTATGACTATTTCGACCTGGCGGGCGAGATGCAATCCATCAATGAAAATAAGATCGAATGAGTCCTCATTTTGGGCGAAGAATTCATCTGAAGTCATCTGAAAAGCGGCATTGAGGCTTTCATCCGGATCCACTCCTATTTTGTGGGGACAATCTATCCATCGAAAGTTGTCTTCCTTATGACCCTGGCCGATCTCGAGATAAGATTGATAATTGAACTTATCGACCAGAGTATTTAACAGAGTGGTTCTTTTTATTTCACGCTTATAGAGGGCCGGAAGATGATTGAATTTCAGTATGGATGGCCAGGGATTGCGCAAATTATCTTTTCGTATTTCCCCACTTTCAATCTTATGCCTCTGGTTGCAACTTTCATTGCTCATTTGACGAAGTGGATCTCACAATTCTAGATTACGCCTGCAGTCAAGTCCAGTTCGGAAATCAAAGCGGCACTTCAGAAACAGGATGAGCATCAAAACCATACCATCCGGACAGGAAGAAGATCACTAAATAGACAAAGCCTGAGTCTTTTGCACGGGCGAATATGCCATTCCAGTATGCTTCATTTGAGGCAAAGCGGAGCCCGTCACCTTGTTTTCAAGCAGAAAGTCCAGGTTGACAAAGTGTTGGCGCGGGATTATAGTCTCAATTATGAGCTAATTATATTAATTATCAGAAACTTACATTGTTTCTATTTTAGATTCTGTTAGGTTTTTTCAGGCCTCTTTAGACCTCTTATGGACACCATATGGACACTATTTAGACAACAGGATCTTTATTGCATTATGAAATTCCGAACTCCAGCTGTGGCCGAGTAGCAGCTTTTTCCCGACTGCAACTTCGAAATAATTGGATAAGGAGCGGAGGACCGGCCCGTTTATATCTTGACAGAGTGATTTCTCGCGGCATAATTGAAAGTACCAAAATATGTTTCCCAGCTTTTATCGTTGGAGCCATAAGCATTATCGAAAAGGAAATAATCAACCAGAGTTTCCCTCAAGCGTGTCAATTCCTTTAGCCTTGACCCAGAGTTGGTAACGCCCTCAAGCGTTAGGTCCAAAAGCTCAAGGGCTCTTTCCAAAGCCAGCTGGCTGTACTCCCGGTTTTTCTGTCGCCAACTCATGGCTCTAAAGACTTCGCTTCCGATATTAGCCATTTGTTCACAAAACGAGAATTTTTCCCAGCGCTCCAGGGTTAAGTCTTTATGATAGATCCGTTTCATTTTTTCACCAGTTTATTGACGATTTCAATAATCTTTTGCCTAATCGCAGGGTTATCCACTCCTCGGGTCCGATTCCCCTGACTGGGACGCAGATTGATCATAGAGTCGAATTCGATGCGATCGCTTCCTGTCATTTCAGGATAAATATTGATTCCCCAGAGCTCTTCCTGTTTAGAACCTTTCTCCAAGAGCAAAGCTTCTTGGTCGGCATGAAGCTCGGCATCCACTGCCATGATTTCTTTTTCGACATCAATCACAGCTTTAACGAGAATGCCGAACCGCTCTTCGGCCATTTTTTTTAATTTCGAAAGAGGTATTGATTCAGAAACGATGATCATGTTCCGATTCTAACATAAATCTATCTCAGCACGAACAATAATAATTTTCAGTCCCGTAACAGATGACATGCGATGAATATGTCTTCGGGCGCTTCAAAACTGAAGCTCTTTCATAAATGTTTAGGATACCAGCCAATTAACAGAGGATAATGGACACCAGATTCCTCGTCTATATCGAAATCTTCAACCCAGCCAGCCTCTTACCCGCATCAACCTTCTCTATCCCCTGTTGTAAGAACAAAGTCATCCTTTTTGAGTTTTGGGGTTATAAAAATTTTTCCTGTTCTAGCAAAAATTTAAAAGCAGGGATTACATGAATTGTTTTACCATTTATCTCTTGCTTTTTTTCTTTATCAAAAGAAATGACGTATCCTTCCTGGAGCTTAAATTTTCTCATAAAGGCCAGCAATCCCTTGTATTCAATGCGTCCATATTTGATCTCAATAGGAATTATCTTCTTTTCAGCCTTTATGACATCGACTTCATTCTTGTAGGGATCTCGCCAGAAGAATTCAGCGTTTAGCTGGTTCACCAAGAGCCATTCAAACACCTTAGATTTATAGTGATCATCCTCCTTGAAAAGAAGACTGGGAGAAATAACCGCAGGATAATACTTCTTAAGTTTTCTTTCTACTTTCCTCCTTCCTTTAGAATAATTATAAAGTTTCCTGATAAGGAAAGAATCTTCCAAGTATCTAAAATAATTGGATAGAGTCTGTCTTGTGATATTCATTTGTTGTGATAAATTTGATATTTCTATGAGTTGGCCGGGACCATCCATAAGGATGTTGAAAAGAGACTCCAAAAGTGAGATATCCTTGACTTTGTAAAGATTCGCTACATCTCTGTATATGACCTTTTCAACTATGCTTTCTTTGATATACTTCTTTATCACATCTTTGTCCCTGACATTGACCATCTCAGGGAATCCTAGTGATAATGTGAATTCATTGAAAAGCCTTATGAGTTCTTTCCCATGAATGTCAATTGGCAAAAAATCTATGTTTTTAAAAGTAAGGAACTCTTTGAATGTCAACGGATCAATTTTAAATTCAAATATCCTGCCGGCAAGCGTTTCCTTCGATTTTCTCCTGATGAACAAGGATTCTGATCCAGAAATGACTATTTTCAAATTCTGTCCGAAGGAGTCATAAATGCCCTTCAACTGGTCTTCCCAGCCATCCAGTTTTTGGATTTCATCTAGCAAAAGCAAGTGTTTACCGTCTTTTAAATCATAGTTCATCATCATTTCAACTGTTTTAATAACATCACGGATGTTTGTCTCTCTAAATTCATCAAAAGAAAAATAAACAATATTCTGAGGAGAGAATCCGGATTGTATCGAATCTACAACAATTTTGAGCATAAGTGTCGTTTTTCCGATTCTTCGGAGTCCTGTAAAGGCTAAGATTTGGCGCAATTTCAGAAATTTCTGGATCTTTTCAAGAATCTCTCTGTCTTTATAATCGAGTCTAAATTTTCCTTTCCACCAAGGATTCAGTTCGACAAGGATTTCTTTGATATTTGACATTTGTAGTCACCTTATAATCTATTTTACGTTAATTATATATAACACAAAATGAGTTTAGGGTCAATCTTTAACTTCGGCCTTTTGAGACAATGTATGCTTTCTAGGGCAAAAGAGTAATCGAGGCCAATAAATTCCCACTCGAATTTCATCTCAAATCTGCTATAATGATCGCACTCATTTTGGTGCGCCCGTAGCTCAGCGGATAGAGCGGTGGACTTCGAATCCAAAGGTCGGGGGTTCAAATCCCTCCGGGCGTGCCACTTTCAACTTCTGTATCCAATCTCTGAAAGAGAAATCTTGCGATTCAGTATTTTCATTTAGGCGCACTATATACAAAACTACTTGCAATTAGCAACATTTGATTGTAAGATTCAACCATGAAAATCACAAAGAGAAAATTTTGGCATAGGCTAATTGAACAGTCGTGGAAGAAACGTTCAATCCTCTGGCTGTCAGGAGTGAGGCGTGTAGGGAAAACATGCTTATGCAAATCTCTTCCAGACATCGAGTACTTCGATTGTGAGTTGCCGCGCACCCGCCGTGAGATGGAAGACCCGGAATCCTTTTTGGAATCCCTGGGATCGAAGAGGATCATCATTGATGAAATACATCGTTTGGGGAATCCTTCTGAATTGCTCAAGATAGCAGCAGATCATTTCCCCATTTTGAGGATAATCGCTACTGGATCGTCCTCCTTGGGCGCTTCGGCAAAGTTCCGGGATACCTTGACAGGTCGGAAATTTGAGATCTGGCTGCCTCCATTGATATCTCCTGACTTAAAAGATTTCGGCAACAGCGACACCAAATTTCGCCTATTAAGAGGCGGACTCCCGCCCTTCTTTCTTTCCTCTGAATATCCGGAAAGAGAATTTCAAGAATGGATGGATGAATTCTGGGCAAAAGATATCCAGGAGCTATTCCGATTGGAGCGTCGATATTCTTTTCAAAGATTTGCAGAGTTGTTGTTTGCTCAGAGTGGTGGCATTTTCGAAGCCACAAGCTTTGCACGGCCTTGTGAGGTCAGTCGTACCACAATCAGCAACTATCTCGCAGTCCTCGAAGCGACGTTTGTGGTTAGCATTGTTCGTCCTTTCAGCAGCCGGCGAACCACAGAAATTGTCTTCGCCCCTAAGGTCTATGCGTTTGATACAGGATTTGTATGTCAATACAAAGGATGGGAATCTCTTAGGAACGAAGACCTGGGCTATCTTTGGGAACATTATGTTCTAAATGAGATTCAAGCGAGGAAACAAGAGCGCAGAATACAATATTGGCGGGACAAGCGACATCATGAGGTGAACTTTGTCTGGAAGAAAAGGGGAGCAGGAGTCACGGCTGTGGAATGCAAGTGGTCAGCCGATAAATTTGATCCGTCAGGAATAAATGCGTTCCGCCGTATTTATAAAGATGGCAGCAACTATGTCGTTGCCTTTGACGTGAAACGTCCTTTCTTACGAAGCTACAATGGGCATAAGGTAGAATTTGTGAACCTCGAACACCTGATTCAGAAGATTTAGGTCTCTCTGACTACGAATCAGAAGGTCGGCAGTTGCAACCCAAGTCTTTTTTACTGTTTGGCCCAAATTCCGGTATACGTTAAGATAATTTCGATCTCGAAGAAATTGTTGAAGCCAGAGCCTTTTGATGCTGCTCTGATAATTGTAGTATGTTATTTTATGTTAGAATTGGGGCTATTAAAGAAAGGGAGTAAATCGTGTTTAAATTAGAACATCTTGTATGCATCGCTATTGTATGTACTTTGATATTATCCTGCTCTTCAAACAACACTATATTATTGGAAGTAGATCCGAAGGAGGCATTGATCGATGAGCCGGTTTTGGTTCGCATCTTAAATTGTCCCGCTGATCAACAAGTTATGCTTCGCGCAAGAGTCATGGATGATGACAGCGTTATGTGGATATCGGAAAATTTATTCATACCAGAAGACGGTGTTGTCGATTTGGCTATTACTACTCCTACATCTGGATCCTATACTTCACCCGACGCTATGGGCTTTATCTGGTCAATGAAGCCTGATCCGTTTGAGTCAATCCTATTTTCATCGAAAAATTTAACTCCCTTAATGGTTAGTTTACAAGTATACATAGATGACTCTTTAGTTGCCTCGACCGAGATCACCAGATTAAGGATTAAAGAGGGCATTCAAAGCACTGAGGTACGTGACAATGGCTTGGTTGGAACATTTTATGTCCCTGAAAACGCTTCTAATGTACCTGCGATCATAGATTTAACTGGCTCGGGTGGCGGAAAGAGTGAATCCCGCGCAGCATTACTTGCATCTCATGGATATGCTTCACTAGCATTGGCATACTTTGGGAGCGAATCATTGCCGAAAACTCTTACAAACATTCCATTGGAGTATTTCAAGAATGCTATAGAGTTTTTACAGCATCAAGATGAGGTAGATCCCGAAAAAATAGGGGTAATCAGTGGATCTCGTGGCGGCGAATTGGCCTTATTGCTTGGAACGACATATCCCGAAATTAAGTGTGTCATAGGGTATGTACCGAGTATTTACCGTTGTCCTGGTGCTGCGGGACCGGCTTGGATTTTAAATGATAAACCGCTGCCATTCATTTCATCATCTGGTGATGAAAAGGCAATGGCAGAGATTCAGAAGAGCATAGTATCAGGAGAATCTACCAGCTTTCTTCCTATGTTTACTAGCATCATCAATGACCCAGAAGCCATTAAAGGTACAGAAATTCCAATTGAAAATATAAATGGCAACATCTTACTGATCTCAGGACAAGATGATCAACTGTGGCCAAGTAGTAGTATGTCCGAAATGGCCATGGAACGACTAAAATCGAATGAATTTAAGCATAATTATAAACATTTGACCTACCCCGATGCTGGGCACATGATAGCCGCACCATTTATACCTACTACGATATCAGAAGCGACGCACCCGATAAACGGCATATTCATGAAACTGGGCGGTACTCCGGAAGGCAATGCCTATGCCAGAATGGATTCATGGCAGCAGATACTGAAGTTTCTGGAAGAAAGTTTTAAAACCAATTAATCATTTGGTGAAATTCTATGAGTATTTTGCTCATGTATCACTAATAGCGCACCTGTAGATGAGAAGGGCAGGAAATACGCCGATCCTTACCCAAAGCGGCAGATGTGAGGCAGAGGGTGGCTTATTTACGCTGAAATTCCTTCCAAGGTGATCTTCAGCTGAATTAGCCTATTCTTCTCCCCAGGAACGGCCAAAAAGTTCTAATGCGGTCGCATTGGGCGTGCCACTTTCCACCCCTGATTTTGCATCCAAATCAACAGTTTATGGGATTTTTGTGCATTTGATCCCACTAGCCAGATTGAGCCAAAGTAAGCCATTTATAGTTGGTTTGCTCGCCCGAGTCGTCCCGGGGATCACCTGCCCTGGTGGCGGGATAGACGGGGGCGGGGAGGCCGGGATTGGCGGTCTACCAGAGTTATCACAATTCGAGCAAATCACAGCCCTGGTTCCCCTGGCTGATGATAAGGTTATACACTTGGGCGTGGACTGTTAATGTGGCGGCGGTTAATACAGGATTGACATATGCTGGCGGCGGGGCTACTCATACTTCAAGGATACGGCCGGATTGGCCGAAGCGGCCTTGAACGTCTGTAAACTCACCGTGACCATGGCAAAAATCAGGACGATGGAGGCGGCCCCGAGAAAAGGCAAAACGGATATTCCCTCCCGGTAGGCGAATTTCTGGAGCCAGTTTCTCATCAAAAAGTAGGCCAACGGCCAGGCAAACAGATTGCCCAACAGAACCCATTTGGCAAACTGGGCGGAAAGCAGGATGACGATCCGCGATCCTGAGGCCCCGAGCACTTTGCGAATCCCGATCTCCTTGGTCCGCTGGGCCGTGACAAAAGAGGCCAGGCCGAACAAACCTAGGCCGGCGATGAAGATGGCCAGGATGGAGAAATAGAAGAAGATCCTCCCGGTTCTGGACTCGGCCTCGTAAACGCGGCCGAAGTAGTCGTCCAGAAACTCGTATTCAAAGGCCTGGTTCAGCGCAAATTTCTTCCATGTGTTTTCGATAAATCCCATCGTCTCCGCGATATTCTCCATTCCAATCCGGACGGAGACAAACCTCCCCCTGGCCTGGGGTTCATAGGGGATGATGATCAGGGGGCGGATCTGGGTGTGGAGGCTCTCGAAATGGAAATCCTTGACGACGCCGATAATGGGGGCGCGCTGCTCCTGTTCCCGCGTGTTCCCCAATGCCACGAGCTGAGCACCAACCGGGTCCTCCAAACCGAGCTCCCGCACCGCTGTTTCGTTGATCACGACCGATTGGAGGTCCGCTTCCCGTCCTTCCTCAAAAAAACGTCCGGCGGCCATTCCCACCCGGTAGGTTTGAACAAAGTCGACATCCGTGAAAAACGTCCAGAGGAGATGGGTGTCTTCCCCCGATTCCTCGGGCAGGCGAAAGGCGGAATTCCCGAAGTCCCTGCCGAAAAGATTACCTGTATTTGTGGCTCCGAGGACGCTGGGGTTGCGGAGCAACTCCTGCTTAAAGGTCTTCAGCCTGTCAGAGAGGTCATCGGTTTTTTTGACGACCACAATCTGTTCTTTCTCGAATCCCAGGTTTTTGTTCTGGATGTAATTCAACTGCCTCTGCACGATCAGAGTTCCCACGATGAGGACGATGGAGACCGTGAACTGAAAGACGACCAGCACGTTCCGCATCCTCGATTTTCTGAGGCTTCCCGGGGTTTCTGTCTTGAGCACCGCCGCCGGATCGAAAGAGGCCAGGAAAAAAGCCGGGTACAGACCGGCCAGAAGCCCCGTGAAAACAACGAGCCCCAGAAGCAGGAGAATCGTGTAGTAGTTATTCATGTAGGGGATACTGACCTGCTTTCCGGTCAGGTTGTTGAACACGGGAAGAAAAAGTTGCACCAGCATCAAGGCAAGGAGAACGGCGAGTAGGCTCATCATGATGGTTTCAGCCAAAAACTGCCGGATGAGTTGAGGCCTGTTGGATCCGAGGGTCTTCCGGACGCCCACTTCCCTGGCCCGGGTAGAGGACCGGGCGGTGGCCAGATTCACAAAATTGATGCAGGCTACAATAAGGATTCCCAGGGCGATGATGGAGAAAATATAGACGTATGCGATATCACCATTCGGTTCCAGCTCGAATTCCAGATGGGAGCGAAGGTGAATGTCTTTCATGGGCTGGATAAAATACCGGTAGATTCCGCCTGACTCATAAAACTGTTCGAGTGATATGCCCGCTGCGGCTTCGATTTGGGGACCGACATATTTTTTCACGAGCTCGTCCAGCTTGGCCTCGAAGGCCTCCGGGGAGGTCCCCTCCTTAAGGGCGAAGTACGTGTGGTAATTGTTGCTGACCCAAACAGGACTCCGGCTGTCCGGGTAAGTGGAGAGGGAGGCAAGGAAATCGTAGTGGAAATGCGTATTTTTCGGCGCATCCTCGATAATACCGGTCACCAGGTAATCTCTCCGCTGGTCTGCGTTGATCGTCTTTCCCATGGGATCTTCATCCCCAAAATATTTCCGGGCCATGCTGCGGGTGAGAACGATGGTTGTTGGTTTTTCAAGGGCTGTTTCGGGATCTCCCTGGATGAAATGGACGGTAAAAACATCGAAGAAACCGGGGTCAACCCAGAATACCCTCTCCTCGCTGAAAACTTTGTCCTTGTATCGGAATACCGGGAACCCGAAGTTCCTCAGCCGGGTGGAGGCTTCGACCTCCGGATATTCATTGAGAAGGGTTCGGGCCATGGGGGAGGCTGTGACCAATCCGTTGAATTCGTTTCCGCCTATGAATCCGAAAAGGCCCGCCCGGAAAATGCGGTCCGCCTTCTCGTGATACCGGTCGTAGCTCAGCTCGTCGGCGACGAACAGCACGATCAGCAGGCAGCAGGCGAAGCCGACGGCCAGGCCGAAAACATTGATGAAGGAATAGCCCTTGTGCTTGAGAAAATTCCTGATGGTTATTTTTAAATAATTTTTCAGCATGGTTCTCTCCCTGTGGTTGTTGACATATGGTTGTACGAATTCTGATGCTACGGAGTTCCCGGGATTCCATCCACCTCGAAATCCTCGCCTGCAATAAGGAGTCCCTGCCGGACATGATGAGGCGGCGGTAACCGTTCGGCTTCAAAGCCAGGCTGGAGGTGGCTGATTATCCCGTCGAGGGTTGCTTGCGTCGGTTTGGTGATGATTTATGATTGATCCACCCGATGATATCCTCAGCCAGTGCTTCCCGGTTGTTCCTGAAGGTATGATCGTCGTGATAGACGATGAATTGGACCTTTTGGGCCCCGGCATTTTTAACCGCTCTGTAAAAAGGTAGGAGGAAATCGTCCACTGTTACATTCACATCCTCCCATCCTCCGAACATCAGGATATCCTTATCGACCAAGGACCCTGCGGTTTTCCTGTGATCGAAATAATCAATATTATCAATAAGCTCTTGAAGTACGGCCTTGGGGTCACCGGTCCAGGAGGCGGGTACTGGCGTCGGCGCGTTCGGGGAGGGAGGGGGCGGCGTCTTTCTAGATGGAGAGCCATACACTCCCCTTCGCTAGTCTCTCTCATGTAGTATGAATATCACCCCATTCTAGCCTGAAATTGAGCTTATAGATATCATTCCGCAAAAGAACTCCACCCAGCCCTACCTCAGCCCTACAGGGACATGTCGTGAGGGATACTACAGGCAATCACCGGTTCTGTAGGTGGGATAGGCGGCTGTGGGCATCCGCCACTTCAGGGAAACCGGGATCAGCGTCCTTCCTATTCCTTCTCATCCACCGGAAGGTTCATCTTGCGCAGCAGGTCCTGGAAACGAGGGTCGGAACGCAAGGGATCGTAGAACGGAAGGCCGATATAGGGTAGGCTTGGATCGTGCTCCTCGTAGGCCTTCTCGAGCCAGTCGATGGCCCGGTTGTAGTCCCCGGCATCGAGATATCGACGGGC
>Ga0180438_10005305_pt1 | contig 18003 bp, 12 predicted proteins | sample SS_ome_12_FD_132455 | JGI IMG/M metagenome (GOLD analysis project Ga0180438, IMG submission 132455) | Hypersaline lake sediment archaeal communities from the Salton Sea, California, USA - SS_3_D_2 metaG | ecosystem: Environmental > Aquatic > Non-marine Saline and Alkaline > Hypersaline >...
CCCAACCGACCCTTCGATTCTGTACGCCTCCATTTGGGACGGGATCATCAAGTCAACGGATAGTGGAACCACTTGGGAATTGATCGCCAGAGGAAAGGATGTTCTCCCAGAGTCGGCCCATGTATTGGCTGTCGTGCCAGGCAACAGCCAGATCATCTACGCCGGGACGGAGGGTGGGGTTTACATGAGCGCCAATGGCGGCCAGAAGTGGGAAGCAAGGAACGGAGGCATGGCGGATACCCCTATCTACGCTCTGGAAATCGGCTCCCGCGACGGGAATTTGCTCTACGCCGCTGGCAAGGGGGCTGAAGTCTGGAAATCCATTGACGGCGGAAGCTCGCCGTGGGAAAAGCTGCCCTCCGACCACTTCAAGAAAGCGATCTATACCCTGGCACTGCACCCCACAAACAGCCAATGGATCTACGCTGGCACCAACGACTCCACCGCGTTGCTGAGCACCGATGGCGGCCATAACTGGCTGTTAAGAAATGGGGGGCTGAAACACCCAGGAATTGAACTGAAAATATCCGATCTGGCCATTGACCGCCGCAATCCGAACGTCATCTATGCTGCCACTGGCTTCAAAAGCAATAATGATGGGCATGGCATTTACAAGAGCACCGACGGTGGCTTGAATTGGAAGCCTATCAACAATGGGCTGCCAGTTGACGACATGCCCCTGGGAGGCTACTACGTACAAGCCATAGCCATTGATCCTACCAATAGCCAGATCATCTACGCAGCCGGGTTTGGAGGATTGTACAAATCAACTGATGGAGGCCAGTTCTGGAAGCGGCAGTGAGTTGCCACGAAAGGCTCTCAAGAGGTAACGGGTAGTGACACCAGCGAACAGGTTAGGGAACCCTTTCATTTGTGGCGGCCCCGTCCCCCCCTCTCACTTCATCGGGCGGGAACGAGAGGTACAAATCGTCTTTGACCAGATCACCAGCCACGCTCTGGGCAGCGTCGCCATCTGCGGGGACCGCCGCATTGGCAAAACCTCGCTGCTCCAATACGTAAGCCATCCTGAGATCCTGCAAGAATGGGATTTATCGCAGGATAAGTACCTCTTTCTTTTTCTGGATTCCCAATCCATCAGCGAGTTCACGCCCTCCCGTTTCTGGCAGCGGCTACTCACTCTCCTCCTCCGCGAAAAGAAAGGAAACCTGCCCCCGGAGATGATAGAGAGCATTCTGGCCAGGGAAGAAATCGGCCACGCCGACTTTGAGATCGTCCTCGATGAAATCGGCCGCCGGGATCAGGTGCTCATCCTCCTGCTTGACGAGTTCGAGTGGGTCATCAGAACCGACGAGGACAACGAACCCATGACCCGCGATTTTCTGTCGGCCTTGCGGGCGCTCATGAACCGCACACCAAAAGCCCTGGCGCTGGTCATTGCGACCTGCCGAGATTTGCACGAACTATGCCGTCCAATAAAATTCATTGGCTCACCCTTCCACAACGAGTTCACCTTCCGGCGTCTAAGACCCTTCACCCGCACGGAAATTGACCAACTGCTCGACAATGCCCTGGATGGAACAGGCATCGAATTCACTCCAGAAGAGCGTGACTACATCTGTTCCCTGGCTGGGCCTCATCCCCTTCTGGTCCAATTGGCTGGCTCCACCCTCCTAGAGTTTCGGATGCAAGGGCTGGAGACGGCCCCCAACGCGGAATTAATCAGGACCGAGTTCGAAGAACTGGTTCGCTACCACCTTTCCCAGATCTGGGAGAACTGTAGCCGCGAGGAGCAGATGCTCTTGACCGTCCTGGCTCTGAAGAGATGGGCAGAAGACAAAGAGAGCCAACGGACCCACGACGGGCCCGCTTTTGAGCGTATTTTCAATCGCTATGAACGCACACTTAGAGACCTGCTCCTACGGGGTCTCATTTCCCAGATGAAAAAGACCATTGCCGTCTGCCCGGCAACCTTTGAATCGTGGGTGCTGAGGGAAATCAGAAGCGCCAACGAGGAAGAGTTTGCCAAACGAGAAACGCTCATGTTCGACCTGCTTCCGAGCGATGAGGCAGAGCAGGTGACGGCTGTCATGAGACGGATCAGCGACAGGGAGGATGTTAGACTGGGGCGCACCGATTGGAAGAGGATAGGCCGCTACCAAATCATCGAAGAGCTGAGCCGGGGATCCATGGGCATAATCTACAAGGCTCGAGACCCCAACATTGCCCGCGTAGTCACCCTCAAAATCATGCGCCTGGACTGGGAGACCCGCTCCAAGAAATCCAAAAAGCGTTTCCGGCACGAAGCCATGTCCGCGGGACAACTGGCCCATCCCAACATCGTAGCCGTCTACGATGCCGACGAATACAGAGGGGAGCCCTTCTTTGTCATGGAGTACCTGGAAGGTCCCACCCTGGCCAAAGTGCTGGAAGCCCTGGCTCCCCTGCCCCTGGAGAGGGCGGTTGACATTGCCCTTCAGATAGGCGACGCCTTGGATTATGCCCACCAGCGTGGGGTGATCCACAGAGATGTCAACCCTTCCAACATCATTCTGCTGGAAAATGGCCAGGTGAAAGTCACCGACTTTGGCCTGGCCAAATTGGCCTCAGCCTCATCATCCGATGCATCTCAGTCAGGGGTATTTCACGGGACTCTGGACTATGCATCGCCAGAACAGATATTGGGACTGGAGATTGACGGCCGCTCCGACATTTTCTCTCTGGGAGTCATCCTCTACGAGATGTTGACCGGCCAGACACCCTTTCCGGGGAAGCACATCACCTCAGTCATCCAATGTCTTTTGAGCGAGGACCCCCTGCCGCTCACGGCCTTGCGTCCCCATTTGCCTCCAGAATTGAAAGACATCCTGTGCAAAGCACTGGCCAAGGATGCCGATCAGCGTTATCAGACCTGCGCCGAGTTGGGACGGGACTTGAGGAAAATGATGGTCAATGCGAGATGAGGAGGATGAGATGGCCGTAGAGATCAACCCCTTCTGGATTGATGGCCCAGTCCCTCCCTCCTGCTTTATCGGCCGGAGGCGAGAGGTAAGGAAAACCTTCAGCCAGTTGACTGGCCCTGGCCAGGGCAGCGTGGCCATTAGCGGCTCCCGTTGCACCGGCAAAACTTCGTTGCTCCATTACATCGCTGCACCAGAAACAGCAGCGGAGTGGGATCTGACGGGGGACAACGCCCTCATCTCCCTCCTCGATTGCCAATTGGTGGACCATCCTTTCAACGTCACTGCCTTCTGGCAGCAGGTGCTCACCCTTTTCCAGCCTCACCTCCAGGACAGCATGGGAGAAAAACTCCAGACACTATGCCAGCAAGAGCAAATCGGCAACGCCGACTTTGAGGTGATCCTGGACGCCCTTCACCAAGGAGGGCGACGGCTGATCTTGTTGTTGGACAATTTTGAGCAGTTGGTCCGAACCCAGGTAGCCAATGAGACAGCGACCCGGGATTTTCTCTCCCAACTGAGAGCGCTCATCAATCGCCGGCCGAGGACGCTGTCGCTGGTTGTCGCTACCGGTGAGCCGCTGGAGGAACTGTGCCAGACGATAGACTTTGGGGGAGCGTCGCCTTTTCCCAACAGCTTTATGTCGGTCCGTCTGAAAGAGTTCTCGGACCAGGAGGTCAACGAACTGATCGAGCACACCCTCTCGGGCACAGGTGTGGCTTTTGACGAGCACGATCGCAGCCACGTCTCCCGGCTTTCGCGAGGGCATCCCCTACTGGTTCAGTTGGCCGGGCACTTGCTCTTCGAAGCCAGGGCGGCTGGCCCGCTGACGACGGAAAGCTACCAGGCGATGGAAGCCAGGTTCAGAGAAGAAGCGAAGATAAGGGGTTTGTCATTCTGAGCTGGAGCCCTTCACTTCGTTCAGGATAAACTCCACGGAGGCGAAGCCCGTCCTGAGCCTGTCGAAGGGAATCTCGTCCCTCACATACAAAAGGCTTATCCAGTCAAACGAGATGCTTCCCTTCGACTTCACTCAGGGCAGGCTCCGCTTCGCTCCTCAGAATGACAAGCCATCAAAACCGGTGTAGTGAATATTCTGGAGAATGTCCAATGGCAAATCTCTCAAATCCATTCACCCCTTATTCCCCCGTCTCTCCACCTTATTTTGTGGGGCGTGAGCATGAGGTCCTGGGGATACTGGATCACCTGGCCAGCGCCGCCCGGGGCAGCAGCGCCATCAGCGGTGAGCGGCGCACTGGCCGGACCTCCCTGCTCCACTACCTGACCGAATGGCTAAGCAAGCCCCCCTTGCAAGAGCAATTTCTCCCCCTCTACGTGGACTGCCAGTCCATACCCCGTTTCACCCCCACCCGCTTTTGGCAAAGGGTACTAAGGCTGCTGGAGAGCAAGGTCGCCGACGACTCTCCCGGCAAAGCCATGTCCAGGCTATTAGAGCAGGAGGAAATCAGTTGCGCCGATTTCGAGGTCGTCAGCGACCGAATCTACGAGAATGGGCAGACGCTGGTCTTGTTGCTGGACGAATTCGAATGGGTTGTGCGGACCGACCCCGCCTGCGTGGACATGACCCACGATTTTCTCTCCGGCTTGCGGGCTCTCATCAACCGGGTGCCAAAAGGGTTGGCCCTGGTGGTCGGCGCCATCCACCCGCTGGACAGGCTGTGTGAGGGGATCCAATTCAGAGGTTCGCCTTTCGGCAACAGCTTTCTCCTCCTCCAACTCGGGCCTTTCACAGAGGCCGAAGTGGATCAGTTCTTTGCCAGAATGTTAAAGGGCACCGGCCTGGAGTTTACGGAGGACGAACGGAATTACATCAAGCAGATAGCAGGCAGCCACCCTCTGCTTTTGCAAACAGCGGGCTCACTACTTTTCGAGTCCAGAGTGCGGGCAGGCCCCATAGAACACTACTGGGCCATCAGCAAGCGCTTCGAAGAGCAGGCTTCGCACCATTTCAAAAGCTTATGGGAAGCCTCAACCGAGGGTGAGCAAACCTTGCTGCTGTCCATAGCGACCCGTGATCTCGATCACGAACTCACCCGAGCGCGGCTGACCCGTGAGCTGCGTTCACTGACCGAGCGGGGGCTGATCATTCATCGAGACGGTCATCCCGAGATCTTTTCCTTCCTGTTTGCCCAATGGATCATCGAGAACGGCGAAAAGCCCATCGGCCTGGCCGACCCGGAAACCCTCGAGACCAAACTGACAGCTTTGAAGGAAGACCATGCCATCTACGAAAGAAACCTTGAGCACCTCCAATTCAAAGGAGCCCAATACGGCCCCAACCCTCCTTTGGACCTGGTCAACGAAATAGACTCCCTGGTCAACCGCATCGTGGAGCTGGACGCGCAGATCCTAAATTTGGAGAAGACATTGAGAGACTGATTTTGAATGATCTCCATAATTCCACCCGATTTTCTCTTGACAACCTCTCATAACCGATGTATAATATTTTATGTATAGCCTTCTAACTGCCTGAGCACAAGCTCGCAAAAAGTAGTCTTTATAGGGGGTAACAATGATGTTGGAACTCCCCCAGGTTGATAAGATACCCCTGTTGGTGAAACTGGCCTCCGCGGGTGAGCAGGATATTCCCTCCGTATAAACCGCCGGATCGTTCTGTTTACCACAGGGGTGTTGTTTTATATCACCGCACTGAGATGCCCCATTCCTCAGCTATATGATGAGAGCCAAGTTTGTGCAGAAATGCACAAAGTATTAGTAGCCAGGGGGGCGCAATTTACTAGCCAGGAGCCATCTGAAAAATCACCCGTTTTTAATACCTCCAAACAGGCTAAAATGTGGTAAAATAGATGTGGTACGGACCGAATGCCAAGTCGGCAGCATGGGTGGCACAGTCGTCTGGAATAACCAAAGCCCGTGAGCGACCACCGCGAAAGCCTGATTGGGTGGGCATTCATGGAAGTTACGTAACACCATGAGCCGGGGTATGTTTAAGCACCACTGCACTCAGAGATGCTATTGAGTAGTACACTTATGTCTTTGCATGATGGGAGAGATGCATGAATAAAAAGCCTAACCCCTATATCGCAGGCCCTTCCGTGACAGGTGCCGCTTTCTACGGGCGGAAAGATGTCTTCCGTTTTGTGAACGAGTCTCTCAGCACACCCCAGCAGCGAGTCATCGTTCTTTATGGCCAACGACGCATCGGCAAGACTTCGATCTTGTTAGAACTACCCAACCACCTCCCATCCGATGAGTTCTATTGTGTCTATTTTGACCTACAAGATCGAGCCAAGCATCCCCTCGCCTGGATCCTTCATCAACTCGCTGTCAAGATTGCCCAGTCTTTGTCTATACCTGAGCCTCCTAAGTCTAGCTCCATCGAAACCAGCTATCTGCAAGATCATTTCTTGCCCTCGGCTTATCAAGTTTTAAAGGGAAAGCGTCTGGTCCTGCTCTTTGACGAGTTCGACGTTTTAGAGAAAGCAACGCCAATCAGAGGTGCGGCTTCGACAACGCTCTTCCCTTACCTTCAGCGTTTGATCGCCCAAGAGCCCCAACTTGCCTTCATATTTGTCCTGGGCCGTAGGATTGATGAGCTTCCAGCCCGTTTTCAGGCCATCTTCAAACAGGCCCGCTACATGCGAGTCTCCCTGCTCAGAGGCCAAGATGCCGTAGAACTGATCACACAGCCAGCCAGAGACCAGCTAACCTATACACCAGAAGCCCTAGAGGCCATTCTCAGTCTAACCGCCGGACACCCCTATTTCACCCAGGCCATGTGTCACGAGATTTTCTCCCACGTGCGACATCTGAGCAAGAAGCGAGTGACTCCCAACGATGTGAATGCCATCATCGAAAAGTCTACTGAGAGCAGTACGGGGGGATTGTCGTGGTTCTGGGACGGTTTGCCCCAGGCTGAACGGCTGTTCCTGTCAGCCGTAGCTGAGATCGCCGATGAGGGGAGTGTCGCCACAGAGAGGACCATCCGTGAGAGATTGAGCAGGCATAACCTCTCGCTATTAAACATAGAGCTACGCCGAGTCCCTGGCCGGCTGATCGAATGGGAAATGCTGAGTCTAGAAAGCGGCGATAGCTATCGCTTCGTCATCGAGTTGCTGCGACGCTGGATAGTGCAAGATCACCCCCTACAGAAAGCCAAACAGCAAACAGACCTGGACAGCCGGGCCATGCGCAATTACCACAATGCTCGGACTGCTCATCATCGTGGCGATTTCGAAACGGCAATTGTCTACTATCGGCAAGCTCTGGCGGCTCGACCCAACCATACGGAAGCCCAACTGGGGTTGGCCCGAGCGCTACATGAACAAGGCGAACTGGCCCAGGCAGTTCATGAATATGAAAAAGCATTCGAGTTGGATCCAACGAACGCTCAGGACGAATTGGTCGCTGCCCGGCTTGTCTTCGCCCGATCACTAGAGGAACAAGACCAATTTGAGAAAGCTGATAAACAATATCAACAGATTCTGGAATTGCTGCCCGGTGAGAAGCAAGTCCAGGAGAAACTGGCCAGGTTGTACAAACAGGGAATGGACTATGCCAATCAGCAACAATGGCCAGAAGCAATCTCCCTCTTTGAGCGCACGCAGGCCATTTCTCCCGAATACGAGGAGGTCAGCACCCATCTCAAAAATACCAAAGACCAACTGGCCGCACAAAAACGCAGCAGAATGAGACTGGCCATTGGAGCCGTAGCGGTCCTCTTTCTAGGCCTGGGCTTGGCCTTTACTATCCCATCCGTCCGAAACCTGTTGCTTGCACCAACGCCGACCCCAACCGAGGTGGTGGTATTGTTGCCTTCGTCAACCCCTACACCCTCCCTGACATCCACCAGCACATCTCGGCCAACGCCCACCGAGGTTCCGGTAACAACGCCAGAGGCCACACCCACACCGGCGAGCATACCGTCCACAGCCATGGATACGGTGACGCCTACCACACCAGCCACCGACATGCCTACTCCCATACCGACCTTAACAGAGATACCGATGCCCACGCCGACCCCCATCATCGTTGTCGTAACAGCCACTCCGGTCCCTACTCCGACCCCAGCTCCTTCCCCTACCCCACGCTTCTCTGCCCCACGGTTGATTGGGCCAGAGAACGGGCACAGGTTTTCTGAAGGCGATGGAGCAAGGATCATACTGCAATGGGAACCTGTGGGTTCTCTGGCAAGGAATGAGTGGTATCAGATTATCCTGACCTTTTTGAAGTTGGGAGAAACCCAATATGAAGGACCCCGAATCAAAGAGACCGAGTGGCAGATACCAGAATACTTTTACGGCCAGGCAGATCAACCGGAGCGAGTCTATTCCTGGAATGTGACGGTCATACAGGTGAACACGGACCCTGGTGGGAACGAGACGAGTATAGCCCAAAGCCCCCCAAGCGAAACAGGGACCTTTTATTGGCCATAAGACTTGGAACGACGGACAAGCCATGATGAAAACAACCAGTTCCTACAAGTACAATCCCTACATAATGGGGCCACCTGTCACCGGAACGGCCTTCTACGGGCGGCAGGAAGTGTTCCGCTTCGTCAGGGAAACCCTGGCTACCCCCCAGCAGAATGTGATCGTCTTGTACGGGCAGCGGCGCATTGGCAAGACCTCTATTCTGCTGCAGTTGCCTGAGCACTTGCGGGCAGATGGGTTTCACTCTATCTACTTTGATCTACAAGGGAAAGAGGCCCTCAACCTGTCCGAGGTTCTATATGGGTTGGCGATCGAAATCGCCAAGGAATTGACTATTCCGTCCCCCCGGTGGGCGGACTTTAGCGATACCGACTACTTCCAGAGTCGCTTCCTTCGAACAGTCCGCAAGAAGCTGGAGGACAAGCGGCTTGTGCTGCTCTTTGATGAATTTGATATGCTCAGCCAGGAAGAAGCGTCATCCTCAGATGCGGCGGCAATAAAGCTTTTCCCCTACCTTCAGGAACTGGTCAGTAATGAACCCCTCCTGGCTTTCGTCTTTGTCGTCGGCCGGAGGGTAGACGAACTCCCTACGCGGTTCCACGCCATTTTCAAACGAGCACGCTTCATGTTTATCTCCATGCTCAAGCCAGAGAACGCCATGGCGCTCATCACGCAGCCTGCCAAAGGCCAACTGGAGTACCCCCCAGAGGCCATTGACGCCATCCTTGACCTGACGTCCGGTCACCCCTATTTCACCCAAGTCGTATGCCATGAGCTATTCAATTACCTGCATCCACCTGATCGCTGGTTGGTCACACCTCAAGATGTCACTGACGTGCTGGACGGCGTGATGGAAAGGGGGGCTGGTGGTTTTACGTGGTTCTGGGAAGGTTTGCCTCATGCTGAGCAATTCATCCTGTCAGCCATTGCAGAAGTTACCAGGGTAGGCGCTGTTGCCACCGGAATGCAAATCAGTCAACTCCTCCAGCAATATCGCATCTGGCTGTTAGGGATCGAGCTGGCCAATGCGCCCAAGCGATTGGTCGAATGGGAGATGCTGAAGGAACGCGAGGCAGGCAACTACCAATTTGCCATAGAACTGGTACGCCGCTGGGTGCTCCAGACTCATCCGCTGGAGAAGGTCAAACAGGAAATAGAGTCAGTGAGCGCTATGGCGGCCCGGGATTATGAGAACGCCCGTGAGGCCCACGTGGCCGGTGACCTGGAGACCGCCATCGGCGACTACCGCCTGGCCTTGAAAGCAAACCTCAAGCACGCGGGGGCTCGACTGGGCCTGGCCCGGGCGCTCTATGAGCAAGGCGAACTGGCTCAGGCAGTCGAAGAATACGAAAGGGCTTTCGAACTCGAACCAGTCAATGCCCAGGATGAATTGATCGCCGCCCGAATCGCCTTCGCCCGACGGCTGGAAGAGCAAGACCAGTTCGACCAAGCTGCTGAACAATACAGGCGCGTTCTGCAATCGCTACCTAATGAGAGACGCGTCCAGGAGAAACTGGCCAGGCTGTACCAACAGGGTCTGAGCTATGCCCACTCTGATCAATGGGGAGAAGCGGCCACGCTCTTTGAGCGTTTACAGCGTATCTGCCCCGGCTATGAGGATGTTCCCACTCAACTCAGAAACGCCAAAAGCCGTCTGGCCGCACGAAAACGCAGAATGCAACTGGCCATTGGAGCCGTGGCGGTCCTCCTTCTAAGCCTGGGCTTAGCCGTTACTACTATCCCGTCCATCCGAAACCTTTTCCTTGCACCAACGCTGACCCCAACTGAAGTGGTATTGCCGTCTTCGTCAACCCCCACACCCTTACCGACATCCACCAGCACATCTGGGCCAACACCCACTGAGGCTTTGGTAACGACTCCAGACGCCACACCCACGCCGACGACCATACCGGCTACAGCCACCAACACGCCTACGTCAACGCCCACACAGATCCCAACAGAGACGCCGGCGCCTACCCCGATCATCATTATTATCGTAATAGCCACTCCGACCCCCACCTTTACCCCAACGCCGACTCCTCTGGTTCCAAATCCTTTGGGCGACATGGCGATTTGGGATGTGGACATCAATCCCAGAAACGGACAGGAGATTTACGTTGTCGCCAGGGGCAGAGGCATCTACAAGACGACCAGCGGCGGAATAGCGTGGGAACTGGTCGAAGGTGAATATCCGGACATCGAATGCCTGACTATTGACCCCCAAGACCCGAAGAACCTTTACGCCGGGTTACGGGAGGCGGTCCTGAAATCAACCGACGGTGGCGCGAATTGGAAAGTAGCAGCTCCAAGGGAGAGCGGGCTACCTAAGGAGACGGTTCATACATTGGCCGTTGTGCCTGATGATCCACGCGCTATCTATGCAGGTACAGGAGGGGGAGTCTACAAGAGTCTGGATCAAGGCCAGAAGTGGGAGGCAAGAAACAAGGAAATAGGTGGAACTTCTATCTATAACATTGTTATAACCTCTGGTGACGGGGAACGAGCATACGCAGCCGGAGAAGGTGCGGAAATATACCAAACAACCGATGGCGGTAGCTCCCCTTGGACAAAGCTGTCCTGTACCGATTGCGGAAGAGGAGCATACTCATTGGCTGTTTTTGTTCTTTCTGACAATGAACCCATTGTCTATGTGGGAAGCGATGAAACCAAAATCAGCAAGAGCACCGACGGCGGGCACACTTGGAAATTGCTCACACCCAGCTTACAATATTCCGACCTCAGGATCTCTGCCCTGGTCATTGACCCCAAGAATCCCAGTATCATCTATGCCGGGACAGGAGACAGGGACAATCTGGCCAACGATGGGATTTACAAAAGCACAAATGGGGGCATAACTTGGAAGCCGATCAACACTGGTTTGCCGGTTGATTCATCGGGAAGGTACTACTCGATCCTGACCATTGCTATTGACCCTACCGATAGCCAAACTATTTACGTCGGTGGATTTGGTGGGCTATACAAATCCACCGATAGCGGTGCATCCTGGGATCAGCAATAGACGGCTCAACCCCAGGAGGAAACAAATGTCTGAAAGGCTAATAAATCCTTTTATCACTGGACCTCCGGTCTCTGCCCCCAAGTTCATTGGGCGGAGGGAACAAGTCAATATCATTCTAAGCCAGTTAGCCAACCCTGACAGTCGGGGCAGCAGTGCTCTCAGCGGCGAACGCCGCATTGGCAAGACCTCTCTGTTGCACTACATTACCAGTCCTGAAGTAGCAGAGAGCTTTGACCTGCCACCTGACCGATTTACTTTCCTATCTGTAGACGGTCACACCCTGGACAGTTACGTGGGCAGTCTGGGCCTGCAGACTTTTACCGAAGACGCCTTTTGGCACTACGTTACACAGTTTATAGCCCATGTCACGCAAAGTGCTTCGCTTCTCCAGAAACGAGACAAAATCGGAATCTTTGACCTCATGGCACTCTCTGAACAGATCGCTGCCGACGGCAAATTGGTCGTATTGCTCCTTGATGAGTTTGAGTGGATTATTAACAATACCGACCCTCAAAGACCCACTTTGCTGAACACATTGCGCTCCCTTATCAACCTCCCTATCGGAAAAAGGGGATTCGCTTTGATCACGTCCAGTGAGGAGCCACTCGGTGCTCTGTGCAAAGGTATCGAGTTCAGTGGATCTCCCTTCCCCAACAGTCTGGTGCCCGTCCACTTGAAACCATTTTCCCCCAGTGAAGCCTCTGAGCTCATTGATGAATACCTCAGAGACACCACTGTTGCCTTCAGCGACGAGGACAAAAACTCTGTCTATAATCTCTCCAAGGGACATCCCTATTGGCTGCAAAGGGTTTGTTTCCAAATGTTCAATCGGTACCTAGAGAAAGCTGAAGGCAATAGCGTGCAAGGTGCAAAGATCACCATGATACTTGATACTTTAGACCGCGAAGAGATTATGGCCGAGATCATGGTGGAGAGAGGATGCGCTTCTATGCCATCCCTGAAAGAGGGGGAAATGCAACCCAGGCCCAAGATTGACCTGCCGCTGACGCCACGAAGATTCAAAGTCTTTGTGAGTTCCACCTGGTCAGATCTACAACGTGAACGCCAAGCCGTTGAAGAAGCCCTGGGCCGCATGTGCACGGCATCTTTCCCCGGAATGGGATACTTCGGCAGACAGCCAGGAACGCCTAAGGAGGTTTGCCTGGAAAAGGTCAGCCAGGCTGATGTGTATATTGGTATCTTTGCCCACCGCTATGGCTACATTGACTCAGAGTCTGGTCTATCAATGACAGATCTGGAATATAGAACGGCACGGGAGTGCGATATCCCATGCCTCATCTATATGATGGACGAGAGTATACCCGTCCTGCCATCTCAGATTGAGCAAGAGCCAGAAGCATTAGCTAAACTCAAGGCCCTCAAACAAGACCTGTTGAGCAAGCATAACGTCTCTTTCTTTACCGATCCTGAGAATCTGGCCAAGCAAATTGGAGCTGCCTTAGACAATCTCTTCAAGGAGCCTACAAAAAGCGAACGCTTATCCCTTCCTTTCAACCATCAACTGGTCAACCTTATCCGTGTCCGTCACGAGACCCGCATGCAACCTTACATTTTGCTCCTCGGCTCCAGCCTCTCGCTGACGCCGGAGGTCCGCCGTGCTGTCTGCGACAGCGACGATTGGGAAGCTTTCTGGACGACTACGCAGCAGCTCAGCAATGTCGAGTGCCGCGCCCTCATGGCCGGTCCTTTCGCTGGGCTCAAGTTGGCCTTTGGCTACAATTGTCTGGCCGGACTGGCCCAGGCCGGTTATTTCAACATTATCCTCACCGCCAACATTGACGACGCCCTGGACAACGCCCTGCGCATCCTGCCGGCGGGCGAGTGTACAGTCCTGTGTCATGGCCAGACATCTGCCCAGGAGATCACTTCGGCGCTCTCTCAATCTGCACCCCGGTTGAAGGTGATCAAGCTGCGTGGCGACATCAATGCCTACAAGCTGCCCCTCACCCCTGGAGGCCAGTTCGAGTTCCCCAAAGAACTGGAGGAAGCAGTCGAAAGGCTTCTTTCTCAGGATACGGTTCTAGTCGGCGATATCCCCTATGACACCGACATCCAGCGCTGTATCCGCAAGGGTGATGGTGCGTTATGGGCGATAGTGCCTGAAGAACCTCGACCGGGCAGCTTCCTCTACAACGCCAAACAGGCCCGTCCGAGAGGCGAAGTCATCACTGGACCCGGGGCTGAATTCGGACTGTTCTTTAGTACGTTAGGCGAGGCACTTGAGCTTCACAAGACAATGCCCCCAACAAATGGCTCCCATGTCTCTTTAAAGGCGTAGCACTCAATTGACTGGTCATGGTGAGGATCGCTTTCCCTTACTCAACCCCGTGACCGCCAATCTCAGCGCTATGCTTGTGGCGTCCAACTTCAGGGCTCAATGTTGGCAGGTTTGTCCTGAGCCACGCGGTTGGTGCTATATGGCTCTTCTCATGCCATCGCACCCGATTGGACAGATCTTCGCGGAGCGTTCCTGACCGCCTCCCCAGGGACAATGGACCTACGAGGACTGGTTGCGCCTGCCCAATGACGGTTGGCAGTACGAGATCGTCAAAGGAGTACTTTCTTTATCGCCACTGGACAGCGGGACCTTATCAGCGAACGGGGCATCGAGGGAGCTCCAGACCTAGTGGCAGAGATTCTCTGTTAAACAACAGGAAAAGGTTGGCATCGGATTGGACAAATCCGCCAAAGTGGTGTATCATACCTCTAAAGCAATACGCGAAAAATCCAGCCCCTACTCCAGCCCTCCCCCTCTATGAGGGGGGGAGTGTGCTCCCCTCTCCTTGGTAGGGAGAGGGGCCGGGGGTGAGGGTCAGAGACTAAGGAGGAAAAAGTTGGCCAATACCAGATCGGCTCTGAAACGGATCAGGAGCTCGGAGAAGAAGAGAAGACGCAACCGCATCTTTCGCTCGTCGGCCCGGACCTACGTCAAGAAGGCCCGCACGCTCATCACCGAGCAAGGCAAGAGCGAGGAGTCCCAGGCAGCCGTACTCCAGGCCATCAGCGCCCTGGACAAAGCGGCCCAGAAGGGCGTCATCCACAGGAACAACGCCGCCCGCCGCAAGGCTCGCCTCATGAAGTTGCTGAACCAGACCGTCGAGTACTGAACCGAATCCAACCTTAAAATTTTCGCAATTCGCTGAAAACCCCCTTGACATTAGAACGTATGTTCTAGTATAATATACCTAGAGCATATTTATTTTGCCCGAAGGTTGGTGAGGAGAGAAAACGTGGGCGACACCCCCACACCCCCGCCCTATCGGGCCTGCCAAGGGGGTTTTGCTATGGATCATTATGACAGGTCAGGGAACGGGCTGTGTGAGCATCGGAGTGTGGCTGCTGATGGGCGTATCGTCTGCGCCAAGATCACCCTGGGCGACAACGAGGTCTCGCCCAACCTCTGCCGCGACTGTCCGGCCAAAACCATCGCCTGCGGCCACCTCCGTTTCTCCCTCCAGAAATCTTCTCCCTCGGCCATCGTCGTTCGCTACGCCAGCGGCCGAACCGAGGTCTGGAACGACGAAGCGCCCTCCATCTCCTTCCTTCGCGCTGCCTGTGCGACCAAGGTCGCTCCCATCACCAGCCCCAGGGAGTGCGCCGCTTGCAGCCTGCGCCTCACTACCCTCCCTCAGCCCCAGTTCAGGGAGAAGGCGGCCCGGCGCGAACCAGGAGAAGGCAAAGTGGTTCCCTTGCCACAACCGGTAGCCGCTGCCGGATAGCAGAGAGCAGGCACCAAAAAGAACGAACCAGGATTGCCTATTCCTGGCTCGTCTGCTTCCTAAACCTGTGGATCGCTCCTTTATTTGCTGCTTCCTGGTTCAACGCCGGAGGGTTGCTCTGGCACCTCGAAGCGATAGCCCACGCCACGTACTGTGCACAGACAGACCGGCGAACTGGGATCCTCCTCTATCTTCTCGCGTAGCCAGCGCACATGAACGTCCAGGGTCCTGGTGTCCCCTACATAGTCCGTTTCCCAAACGTTTTTCATCAGAAACTTGCGACTGAGCACCTTGCCTGGATTGCGCATAAAAACTTCCAGTAGCTTGAACTGCTTGGGAGTCAACTGGTGTCTCTTTTTCCCCCTAGTCACCGAACGTCTGTCGAAATTGAGAACCAGCCCGCCCACCTCCAGGGTCTCCCCACTCTGCTCTTTGCCCTGGGTAGCTCTCTTCATGCGGTTGATCAATTTGCGGAAAGTGAAAGGGGCAGCCAGGTGGAAATCAGCCTCAGTATGGCCAGATTCGTTATCTTCCTCAGAGATGAGGATAATGGGGACCTCTCCCACCTTTTGACGCAAAGCCTGACAGGTCCTCCTGCCGTCCAGCCTGGGTGAAGTGGCATCCAAAATGATCAAATCAGGCTTATCAGCGCCAATCTGCTCCAGAGCCTTTTTCCTGCTACGCACCGCAGAAACCGTATATCCCTTTTTCTCCAGCCTGGGTCTCAGCGAGCTGAGTGCGGACGTATCCTTTTCTATCAGGAAAACCTTCAAGCTCATGCTCCTTAACCTCAACCTCCGCAGCTACTCGGCTTCCACCTCGCTGGAACAGTTCTTTACCAGCGAGAGATGAAACAAGCCGACAGAAACCTTTAACATACCGCCCGATAGTCTGAGATTCCTGCACCCCCCATTATACCGCATCATCGCTATAATGGCAATAGCAGATTGGTCCTATCATCAAAACAGTGGGCAAGAGAGAGGAATACGCATTGTTGACCTTTTGGGCCTCTCATAGTATAATCAGCTTGGCTCATGCTGACACTCCTTTGGAGGGGACACAGAAATCTCCATGAAGACCATGGTCGTCGTACCAACCTATAACGAAGCCGAAAATCTGCCCAACATAGTGGGAGAGTTGCTCTCCCTCGGCATAGATGGCCTACAGATACTTATTGTGGATGACAATTCTCCCGATGGAACAGGCAAACTGGCCGATGAGCTAGCGGAACGATATCCCCATTGCCTGCACGTCATTCATCGAGATAAGCAGATGGGGTTGGGAACAGCCTACATTACCGGGTTTCGGTACGCTTTGGCTCAAGGAGCCGACTATATCATCCAGATGGACGCCGATTTCTCCCACTCACCATCCTATATCCCCCAATTTCTGGAGAAAATGGCGGACTATGATGTGGTGGTGGGCTCACGTTACGTGGAGGGTGGCAGGCTCGATGAGCGCTGGGGCTTTGGACGATATCTGCTGAGTTGGTGGGCCAACAGCATCTACACCTGCCTCATTCTCGGGATCAAGGTACGTGATGCGACAGCCGGTTTCAAATGCTGGCGGCGCGAGGTCCTGGCAGGCATTGATCTCAGCCGCATCCAATCCAGCGGCTATGTCTTCCAGGTAGAGATGGCTTATGTCTGCGAGAAGCTAGGCTATCGAGTACTCGAGATCCCCATTTATTTCGAGGACCGGCGCATCGGCAGGTCTAAAATGTCCATGTCCGTCAAGCTGGAGGCCGCCCTGAGAGTCTTTGAGGTAAGATGGCGGCACAGGAAATTGGCCAGACAGCGCAGATAGCCATGTTGTGCGCTGCCACACCCACTCGTTTTGCCAATGAAAGGGCCGCCCACTTTTCCACAAGGCGGCTCCTTTGCTACCTGCTAGAATATATTTTACCATACTTTAGCCCATTTGGGGGTACTAAAAACGGGCTATTTTTCGGATGGCTCCTGGCTAGTAAACTGCGCCCCTGGCTACTAGTACTTTGTGCATTTCTACACGAACCCGATTATCCACCCTAACGCAATTTGCGCCTATAGTCCGGTAACAGAATCGGTGACTTTATAGGGTTCTCTATCCCCGACTCATCCAATGCCTGCTGCCACTTGTCCACGTGACTCAAAGTCAGCTTTCCGAGTTTGACCTCTTTAGCTCGCAGCGCTGCCGCTTTGCCCGCCCGGCGACCAAAGACCGTGATCTCCAAAAGGGAATTGCCCATCAAACGATTGCGGCCATGCACGCCCCCCGAAATCTCCCCGGCAGCAAAGAGGTTGGGGACATCGGTCGAACCGTCGGGCTTGAGAGATATGCCGCCGTTCTGATAGTGTAGCGTGGGATAGACCAGCATCGGCTCTTTGGTTATGTCAATATCAAAGCGGCCAAATTGTCGGACCATGGCTGGCAACTCTTTCTCCACAGTGCCCGGGCCGTGAAAGAGTTCAATCATAGGCGAATCGAGCCAGACGCCCAACATACCTGAGGGCGTTGTTACCCCTTTGCCCCGTTCCACGCACTCACGGATGATAGCCGAGGACTCGACGTCCCGGGTCTCACGCGGGAAGACGAACTGGTTGCCCTCAATGTTACAGACCTGGGCTCCCAGACCGCGTACCTTCTCTGTCACCAGCAATCCCACAATCTGCTCCGGGTGGGCAGCGCCGGTAGGATGGTACTGCATCGTATCCAGAAAAGCCAGCTTGGCTCCCACCCGATAGGCCAGCACCAGCCCGTCGCCAGTGGCTCCGTAGTGGTTGTTCGGGGCAAAATCTTGATAGTGCAACCGCCCACTGCCGCCAGTGGCCAGAATGGGACACTTGGCCCGCCCCACCAAGTGCTCGCACGTCTCCATTTTCAGCAAGACCGCCCCCGCTACCTGCCCCCGATCACCCACCATCGGTGCGAGG
>Ga0180438_10005306_pt1 | contig 18002 bp, 12 predicted proteins | sample SS_ome_12_FD_132455 | JGI IMG/M metagenome (GOLD analysis project Ga0180438, IMG submission 132455) | Hypersaline lake sediment archaeal communities from the Salton Sea, California, USA - SS_3_D_2 metaG | ecosystem: Environmental > Aquatic > Non-marine Saline and Alkaline > Hypersaline >...
CGTCGCGGACACCGGAACCGCCCGATAGCTCGCCCCAGACGCCGAGTTCGACGCCCGGCGGGGCCGCCGGGTTCCCCTCTCGCTGCACCACGCGGCCCCAGCCCGAGGTCGTCCAGCCGGGCAACTCCCGCCGCCAGAGGACGATTCCGTTGAACGCGTCGCGGGCGGTGAGCACCCAGCGGGCGTCGATGTTAAAGAGCGACGTCGGCGTTTCGTCCTGCACGTAGAAAAACCGCCCCCCGGCGGTGACCATGGCGCTGGTGCGCGGCCCCCAGTGCTTCTTGGACCACGCCGGACCGTCGACCCATTGCATCTGCCGCGGCGGACCGACGAAGACGTCCTGCGAGACCGGATTGCCGTCGGGACCGTGGTCCCAGTGCGACCACTCGTCCATCCCCTCGGGCCACGGCTTGACGAACTTCGACTCCGCCTTCCCTCCATTCTCCCGACGGAGCGTGACCGCGACGCCGCCGGGGCGGAGTACACGCGATATCTCATCCGCAGTCAACTTGCCGCGGTCTTCGACCACCAGCAGATTGATCATGTTCTCGGCATAGGGCAGCCGGGCCGGATCGGACCACAACAAGGCCGAGACCGGGCCGCAAAGTCCCGCATCGTGAAAATGCCGCCGAGCGGTCGCGACGCTCTCAGGGTCCGCGTCCAGACCCTGAACAAGGTAGCTCTCGCCGGTTTGCAGCGCCGCCGTGAGCTTGCCGTCGCCGCAGCCGACGTGCACGACGAGGCCGCCCTGGACCCCGCTATCCTCGACAATCCGAGCTGCCAGATCCGACGCAGTCTCCGCCGCGCCGGCGCTGGCAAGCGCGGCGAGCAAGAAGGCCGCTGCCCCAGGCACTCCCAAGCGACCTCGCGCCCGCTTGTTGATCAAGTCCATTGCTTTTCCTCCTCTCGATGTCCGGTCTGGAACGAGCCGACGCGGCCGACCAATTGTACCCGGTTCGTCAGTCAGTCCCAAAGCAAGGGGCTTTTGGGAGTGCGGATGACTTGTCACCGCTCGCGGGTTGCGGAGAGACTCAAGCTACAGGGCGAAATGGGCGTTGGACGCCTCTCGCTTCGCGAGGGGCTCGCCAGACTGTCCGCCTTAGGGGTGATTCGGGCGCACCGCGGCCGGGGGGCTCTTGTCCAGGAGGGGATCGACCGCCATCGCCCGATTCTCGCTGCGATCGGCGACGCCGATCCGGACCGCGCAAGGCAAGCCGCCCGCAGGATCCTCGCCTCGCTGGACGATTGCAAGATCGGCGCGAGGATCGACGAGTTGGGCGAGCGAATTGCACTCGCGCCCGCCGAAGCGGCGGCCGCCACGCTCGTCGTGCTCGGGCAGGTCTATGCCCGAAAGCGCCGGCGGCGGAAATAGACGCCGCAACCTAGAAGGCCGATCCCCCAAACAAGAAAGGAGGAAGGCTCGGGGATGATTCCGTTGCCTTCGGTGTCCCCGTAGTGGCCGCTGTTGCCATTGTCGACCGCATTGATGTGCACGGCGGCGTGCAACGGGCCATACCCCAACTGATTCGTGAGGTCAAACGACGAGGCCACGAGGCCAGCTCCAAGAATGTCATAGACCGAATCAAGCCCGACTGTAAAAGTCCCCGAATCCCCAGGCGGCGGATAGTTGAACAGCACGTCGTAGCCTTTAGACCCATCCACACCGTGCCCGTCCAGCAAATAGCTTGGTGAGGACGCGATTGCGGATACGCCCGACACATAAGCGAAGCTCGAAATGGTTGTATCGACGTTAAAGACCAAATCGTTCAGTTTAGCGGTGTCGTCGACGCCTTCTCCCCCGTTGAACGTCACGGTTAGCCGAACTTCGTTGGGCCCCACGCTGTCGTCAAACGTCAGGACAACAGCATCTTCTGCAATCGCGTTGGCGCCGGAGCCGCTGAATTCCGGGCCGCCGAGTTCGAAAGTCAACATCGACGCGGGGGCATGCGAGCTGGCGCAACAAACGAGGCCCAAAGCGATGAGGATCGTGGTCGTAGTCTTCATGAGTGGATCTCCTTCGTAGCGCTGTACGCGACTCACTGCTCGGCACGCCCTACCGACGAATACCGCGCGGTCAAGTCTCTCTTAGCGAGCAACACTCCTGTGTAATCACCAGGACGCAAAACGGGGCAACATCCAGCGTTTCGACCTAGGCCACCCGAATTGGCCGGCATGTCACCCCAGAGTTTTCACATCCCCCAGAAACCCCAGGCCACCTATTTTTTACAAGGGTGGTTGTCTTTATTCCTCTACCCCTAATCCGCCGCTCACCCGTCATTCCTGACAGACTTAGGAACAAAATCTCCAAATTCAGCTCCGATGAGGGGAGTCGCCAAACAGGCTATTTGCGTACTGGCATAAGATAGATAAGAAAAGTGGAATAGGAGGATTTTCGCGCCCGAATGAGAGCATGCCGCGACGGATGGCCTCGAGTGTGAAATGCCCTGCCTCAACCACCGCTGGTGCCGGTCATTCACGGGCCGGCGGAATCCCAGACGGAGAGTTGCCTCGGCAGCGGCTCGACCAGCAGCCCGCGGCAGCCGGGCGTGCAGTAAACCCGGTAATTGTGCTCGTCGCCGATGACGATGAGGGCTTCGACGCCTTCGGGCAGCAGGGCGAAGCCGTCGAGCCCGAGCACCCCCAGCGCGGTTGCCCAAATGTCGGCGGTCATCGCCTCCGGGGCAAGGATGGTCACGCTGGCGGCGGCCTCGGCCGGCCGGCCCGTGCGAGGGTCGATGATGTGGCTGTAGCGGCGGCCATCGATTTCGGCGTAGCGGGCGTAGTTGCCGCTGGTGGTCACGGCCGTATCCGAGACCTCCAGCCGCGCGACCCGTCCCCGGCCGAAGGGGTTCTGCAAGTCGACCGGCCAGGGCTTGCCGGTCATGTCGCGGCCAAAACACCTGAGGTCGCCGCCGACGTCGACCAGCCCGCCGCTGAACGCGGCCGCCTGGAGCACCTCGACGGCCCGGTCGATGGCGTAGCCCTTGGTGATGCCGCCGAGATCGACGCAGGCATCTTGGGAGTGGCGGGTCGCGCCGGCGGCGTCGAGGTCGAAGAGACTCCAATTGGAGGCGGCGCGGGCGCGATCCAGTGCGGCTTGTCGCGGCAAGACGCCCTCCAGCCCTGCCTGCTGCCAAAGCCGCACCAGCGGCCCGCAGGTGACGTCGAAGGTTCCACCGGTCCGGGCGGCCGCCTCGCTGGCGGCCCGGAGGACTTCGAGCGTCTCGGCCTCCAGCGGCACGTGCACGCCGGGCCGGGCCGTGTTGAGCGCGGAGATCTCCGAATCGTCGAGCCACGAGCTCATGCGGGCTTCGATCCGGCGAAGCACGATTTCCGCCGCTTGCAGGGCTTCTTCCGCCTTCGCGCGATCCCGCTCAAAAACCACGACGGCCATCGAGCAAGTGGTGCCCATCACCGCCCGCGGACGGTGCAGCACGGCGACCGGCGTGCTGCGGCGGCGAACGCCGATCCGCCACTGCCCGAGAGCCACGAGGGCAATCAGCCCCAGAAACAGCAATCCGCCGATCCACTGCTCTCTGCGCATCAGAGCATTGCCGGAAAGCGGCCGCCTCAATCGAGCGGCTTGATGTAGACGTTGCGGAACTGGATGAGGCTCGAGGCGGCGCCCATCTCGCCGGTCTTCTTGTTGATGCCGCCGTGATGCTGAAGGCCGAGGGGGCCGCTATCGGGCACGTCGGGAAGCTGGGCATCGGCGATCACCGTCTTGCCGTTGAGCTCGACCGTGAGCCGGTTGCCCTTCATCGTGATTACCATCGTGTTCCACTGGCCGACGGGGTTGTCGGCGGCGACCTTGGGCACGACCGCCGCGCGGACCTCGGGCGGCATGTTCTTGTCGTTGCGATAACCCCAAACCTCGCCGGAGCCGATCGGCCAGCACCAGAGGTTCACCTGGGCCTTGGAATGGCCGCGCAGGAAGATCCCCGAATCGGCGTTGGGCCGCTCGGTCTTGATCACCTGGCCGTCGGCGTCCGTCTTGTAGGAGCCGTCGGGGAGGATATCGGGCATGGCGTAGAGGCCGGTGGTCTGTTTGAACCGCCAGTCGATTGAGAAGGCGAAATCGCCGTAGGACTGTTCGGTCCAGAGGTTCTTGTCGCGGGCGGCCTCGCTCTGGGCGTCGTAGTCGATCACGCCGTCGACGACCTTCCAGTGGCCGCCGTCGCCCTCGGGCACCTTCCAGCCGCTGAGATCCTTGCCGTTGAAGAGACACGTCCAGCCCTCACCCGGCGGGGCCGCTTCGGCCGCGGCCGAAGCGGCCTCAAGCAGGGCGGCGGTCAGAAACAGCGTCGACAGCGTCACGGTCGCGAGGGTCTTCATGGCAGGGTCTCCGGTGGAAGCAGGCAGGGCAAAGGACAGGGTGCAGCCGGGAAACAGGGCCGGCGGCGTCAAGGACGCCGCGCAGGCCACGCGAGCCAAGATACCCCAAGCCAGCGGCAAAAGCCAGCGGCACGGGAAGTCAAGTGGAAGAGGCGCGGTGGTATCTTGAGGGTTCCCGACGGGTGCGGGCTGGCCCCACGGTGCCGGTTTCACTCCAGCTTGAGGTGCGGCCGGACGAGGTCCGACCAGAGTTGGTAGCCCTCGTCGTTCAGGTGCAACCCGTCCGGGGCGAACAGCTCGCTCCGGGGCCGGCCATCCGAACCGAGCATGGGGGCGTCAACGTCGACGAATACCAGCCGCGGGTCGTTTTCGGTCACTCCGCGGATGAGTCGATTGGCCTGGCGCATCGTGTCGACGAGGCTCCATCGCTTGATGCTCGGTTTGATGGCGATGAAGACGACGCGGGTTTCCGGCAACGCGGCGTGCACCTTGGCCACAAACTGGTTGAAGTCCGCGAGCACCTCTTCGGGAGTCTTGCCCGAGGCGATGTCGTTGTCGCCGGCGTAAAGCACGACCACCTTGGGGCGGCACGGCAGCAGGATCCGCCCGGCGTGGCGGACGCTGTCGGCGACCTGCGAGCCGCCGAAGCCGCGATTGACGACCGCCAAGCCGTCAAACCAGCGATCGAGATCCCACATCCGGATGCTCGAGCTGCCGATAAAGACGATGCCGCCATCGGGCGGGGGCTGTTGGCGGTCCTGGGCCTCGAAAGCCGCGATGGCCGATTCCCAGCGGTCCGGCTTGGGCGCTTCCGCCTGCCCGGCCAGCCGGGCGGAGAAGCTTCGCCAGGCGGCCATCGACCGCCGCAGGTTTTCCTGTTTATCGCCGGGCACGGCGTAGCACTGGAGCCCGATGGGTCCGTCGTAGCCCAGGTCCTTAAGCGTCTTCAACAGCCCGCAGACGTCGAACGTGCCGCGGTCCAGGGGCTGGATCAGGCGGTCCCAGTTCTGGCCGTCGCCGTCGGCGCCGTTGATGGTGACGAGGAAGAGCCGAGGCAGCGCGAGCCGCAAGCGGCGCTCCAGCTCGGTCGGCCCATCGACCTTGAGCCAGTGACAGAGGTTGAAGGTCACGCCGACGTTGGGCCGATTCACCGCGTCGGCCACGCGGACGGCGTCCTCCACTCGCTGGACGTAAAAGCCCGTGTGGGGATAAAGCGCCACGCGCAAGCCCGCCTGTTCGGCCAACTGGGCGATCTGGCGGACGATCTCGACCGCACGCCCGTCGCCGTCGGTGGTTGACGGCTTGAACTGCTTGCTGCGGATGGTGAGCCAGATGAACGTCTTGCGGCCGCGAAGTGCCTCGATGGCCTCGGGCAGGCCGGGGTCGTAGCGGGGGCCGTCGTCGTCGAGGTAGGCACCGACGTAGAGGGCCGTCATCTCAAGGCCTTGAGCATCCAGCGCGGCGAGCATTTCCGGCACGCCCCCGGTACCGCTCGGCGCGATGCCGTCGTAGCCGAGCTCTTTGAGCATGGTGACCTGCGAGGCGGGCGTCGAGTGGGCGGCGTCGGCCGCGCAGTTGCTCAAGGCAAAGAAGGGATTGGCCAGCCCGCCGTCGGCCGCCGACACCGCCGAGGCCTGAGCGAGAACGCCAATCAGAAGCAGGGTGGCGGAAAGCGTGGAAGAGCGAGACATCGGTCGGTCCTCGTTCTGGAATTCAAGGGCTCGGGAAGGGGACAGTCCCATTTTCGCTCCGCGAAAATCGGGACAGCCCCCTGCGTGAGGCACACCAACCCGAAACGCAAGCGAGGGCGACTCCGGATGCGGTCCACGCTTGCGCTCCTGTTCTCCTCGCTTGCGTTTCGGGTTGGTATGGTGCGAAGAATCATGCCGATTATAGGGCGGCGACCGCGGGGAGTGCAAGTTTCCGCTCGCCGGCGCAAAAAGAAACGGGAGGCCAAAGGGCCTGCCAAGCCAGGGGGGGAGCCCCGTGTCCGTGACATGGCGGGAACCTTGCCCTCCCGCCCGTTGTTCACTTGCGACCGGGCCGCCGGCTTGGCAGCTCTGACCTCCCGTAATGGGCCGCTTGGCCCTCTTCGTCACTGTGGATGTAACTCGCCTCCAATGGCCTCTAATGTGTAATCGCGTAAACGATCGCGTTGGTGCCGATCTTCAAAGCGGCGTCGTCTTTGATGCCGTAGCTGTAGGGATGGGAGAACTGTTCCCAGCCGTTGCCCAGGTCGAACTTGCTGTAGACCACCGCCAGGCGGCCGTCGATCGTGATTCCCTCCAGCTCCGGCGTGCCCAACGGCCCAAAATCCTCCCCAACCCGCGGCGTGTAGTCGACGTTTCGGATCTCGTAGAAGCAGTGGTAGAGGGGGTGGTCCGGAGGGAGCCGCTCGAGGCGATGGTTGGGGAACACCTTGGCGATCTCGCTGCGGAACGCCATGTCGAACGACATCCGCCCGCAGCAGGCGTCGGCCAACAGCATGCCGCCGGCCGTGAGGTATCGCTGCAGACGTGCCGCCTCCTCATCGTTCCAGTGGAACTCCCGGTGGCCGGTCATATACAAGAGCGGATAGGTGGCCGCCTTGGGGTCGGTCAGCTTGACGTTCTGCCGCTGGAACTTGACTTCGAGGGTGGAGTTGTCGCGGGCGTACTTGAGCAGGTTGTGCACGGCCGAAGGATCGGGGTCCCAGTCGCCCTCGTGGATCAGTTGGGCGAAGACAAAGTCGTCGCGGCTGGGGGCCTCGGCCTCGAAGTAGACCTTCGAGGAGCTGAGGAAGCGGGCCAACTGGTAGTTGCCCAGAACGTAAGTTAACAGATTAGCGCCGATCTGCCGGGCCTGGTCGATCACCACGCGGAGGCCGCGGGGGTGCTCGTGGCCGTCCCAGCCGCAGGTCAGGTCGCAGGGCGAGAAGATCACGCCGGCTCGGCAGCCGAAGTCGATCGACTCCAGGCAGGGTTCGCCCCGGTAGGTCGAGCCGTCGCCTTTCTTATATTCGAACGCGCCGAGCTTGTAGTAGGACGAGAAGACGGGGTCTTCGGGGAGCATCTTTCTCAGCGGCCGATCCGGGAAAACCAGTTCCATCTCGCGGCGGAACGCGTCGGCGAAGTCGGCCCAGCCGCAGCAGGCGTCGGCCAGGACGATGCCGCCATCGGCAACATAGCGGCCGAGACCTTGGCGGACCTCGTCGGTGAGCTCGAAGCTGTTGTGACCGGCGAAGAGCAGCGCCGGCAGCTCCCGGGGGTCGTAGGAGAAATGCACGAATTCGGCTTCGGTCGAGCCGTAGTTGATCCCCAGCTTCTCGTTGGTCCATTTCAGCAGCGTGTTGATGTCGGCCGGGTCGGTCATCCAGTCGCGATACATCACCCGCTTGCCGTCCCGCTCGATCCAGCGCACCGGGCCCATGCCCATCTTGCCGATCAGGTCGGGCGGGCTGGGGGGCCGCTTTTTCTCCGAGCGGCGAAGCGGAGTCACGGGGAGCGGCAGCGGAGCAAAAGATTCGCCGCCCGTGCGGTGTTGCGGCTTTGCCTTGGGCGGCGGCCCGCAGTCGATCGGCCCCGTGTTTTCCTGGCCGAACCCCAGCGAGGGCACGGCTGCCCCGACGGACCCGGCGACGGCGTATCCAATCCCCATCCGTTCCAAAAACGCCCGCCGCGACAGCCCCGGCTGCATGTGGTTTCTCGATGTTCTCATGGTTGCCAGCCCTTCTCTGACGGAAACCGGTGTCCCAAGGACTTTGGCCGGGGGCAAACTGTTGCCGAAAGCCCCCTGCACCCCTTCTCTATAGAATAACCCAACTCCAACAAGAAAACAGTAAGACTTAAATCGGGCGGAAGTCACTTCCCACCCTGCCGGTTGCCTCCCGTCGCTCCTACCAGCGCTTCCAGGTGCCTCTGCAGCGCGGCCCGGTTCAGAACAGCGTCATATATGGCGACTTCGTCGAGGGCGCCGGACCACGGGTAAGCGTGCGCCGTGCTCCAGTCGAAGGCCTTACCGATTCCCAGCCGGCTGGCGGCGGGCACGCCGGGAAGGACTTGCTCGCGGAGCACGTGGACGAGCTTCGGCTCCCAGCGGCTGAGGTTGGCCGCGTACACGTTCACCGTCGTCTCGTCCTTGCCGGCGCGGAACGTGGCTGCCACGTAGTACCACTGTCCGGGAGTGAGCGCCAGATCGCTTTCGGCCCAGGCCGCATCATCGTCCATCAGGCAGACCAGCCGGCCGTCGGCCACCACCGACACCAGGAAGCCGCAGTCGTGCTGGCCGCGGCGGGTGGCCACCGCCGAGGCGATCGCCCCGGACTCCGCGCGAATTGAGCCGTCGAAGTTGACCAACAGCTCGACGGTCATTTCGGCCGGCGGTTGGAACGCGGCTTCCGACTGCAAGGCGACCCCCGCGGTGTTGCCGCCCTCGGCCGCCCGGAACGGCCGCACCGCATTGGACGAGTGGTCCAGCCCTTCGGCCGCGTAGTCCATGTTGCCGTCGCCTCGGCCGTCGGCCATCACGACCTCGGCCAGGTCGAGGCCGCCCTGATTGTCGCGGCACTTTTCGGCGCGGGTGGCTCCTTCGAACGTGTAATGGTGGAGCAATCGCGGCTCCTGGCTGACCAGGCTGCGGAGCGCGGCCACGGAGCCGCCCGGCGCGGGAGCCGCCGGCAGCCACCGGACAAACTCTTGCTCGGCCAGCGCGATATTGAGCATCGTCGCTTCACCGTCCACCCGCCGCACGCGAATCGCCTCGCCTGAGCGAAGACGGCGGGACAGGCCGGCTTGAGCGGCGGGTTGAACGTCCACCGCCCCGGCGAAGACGTGGATCTCGCACGGCCCTGCCGGTTCCACCGACACGCCGAACTCCGTGCCGCGGTCGACGACGGTGGCGGCGGGCGTGTCGACGGCGAAGCCTGCTGCACGCGGCGGCACTTGGGCGGTCAAACGCCCAGCCTCGAGCCGGCCGGCTGAAGCATTGACAAGCCGGAAAGCGGCCGGGCCCTCAAGCAGCACTTGGGCACCGTCGGCAAAGGTGATCTCCGCCACCCCCTGCCGCAGCCGCAGGGTGCGGTCGGCGGCGAGCGACGATAGATCGGCCAACGGGACGTCGTCGTCCCACACGGCCCCCACAGAGCCGGAGAGCGTGGCGACCGAACCCGAAGACCCGCCCCGCGGCGCGGCGACGTCCCGGCCGCCGTCTCGCGGCATGGTCCACCAGCCGGCGATGACGACCATGGCTGCGGCAGCCACGGCCGTCAACACCAGCAATAACGTCTTCCTCGGGGGGGCCGCCTGGCGAGCGGCTGTTGTCGGCTCTCGAGCTTCCTCGTCGGCAATCGCCATCACGGCGGCCGGCGGCGGCACGGCCGACGCCGCCAGATCCCAGTAGAGTTCGCCGTGCAGTTGAAGGTATTCGAGGAGGAACCGCCGAGCTTCGGGCGATTGGGCGGCCAACGCTTCCACCCGCGCGGCTCCGACGGCGTCCAGCTCGCCGTCGCACAAGACGGCCAGCAGTTCACCCAGCTCTCGCAATGGATCGTTCGATCCGCTCATATTCTTCGCTCTTCCATAGCCAGCGTCCGCTCGATGCAGCCCAACAGCGCCGCGCGGATACGGTGCAAGGCCTTGCGTGTGCCTTGCACGCTGCGGCCGAGGGCTTCGGCCACACTTCGCGTCGTCGCACCCGGCCGATAGCGGCGGGTGACGAGCCGGCGGTCGCGTTCGCTCAGCTTTCCCATGCAACGCCCCAGGGCTTCGCGGCGGGCGTCGGCGTGGTCGATCCGCGTATCCGCCTCGACGGCCAGCGCCTCGATAAATTCGTTGCTGAACAGTTTCTCGGATCCGGCCCTTTTCTCGCGGTATTTAAGCACTTCGAAGTAGGCGACGCGGCAGGCCCAGCGGACAAAGTCGGTACCCGGCTCGTACTGGTCGAATTTCCGCCACAAAACAAGGTTGGTTTCTTGCAGGATCTCTTCGGCGTCCGTAGGGTTGTGCACCAACGAGAGCGCGTAAAGGAACACCGGCCGCTGGCTGGTGGCCAGGAGCTGGACGAACCGATCCACCCTGGGGCCCCCGACTGGGCCGTCGCCGCTATCCACGTTGAGCTGCTCCCTCGGCGGGGCCGCTTCTTGCGGCCATCGCCTTGCGGCCTTGCCTATTTTTTAACCCCGCTTCAGAGAGAAAACGGTAAGGCGAAAGTGGAAAAGGGCACCGAAGGCAGGCAGTCGCGACGTCCTGGGACCTCGTCCTGCTACTTTCTCACCCTTACGACTAACTCGTTTGGGGGGCGTCAATTAGCCGGCTTTCTTGCTTCATGCTCGGACAGGCTCCGTTTGATGGGACAAGGGCGATGGGCAGCCTTCCCCCCTAGGGAGGGACCACGAGCGGCAAGCTACCCTTGCGACCACTCAATCCAGGCTTGAACGACCACTAGGCTCTGCGTCTCGGCCTGCTCACGTCCGGGGTCGGCGGAACCGTCACCAGTTGGGCGTTCCATTCGGCCAACAGCCGCCGATGGTCGGCCAGTGCGTCGGCGTATCTGGCGTCGTGGTAAACGTTGTGCATCTCCCAAGGGTCGGCCTCGAGGTCGAACAACTGCTCGACGGGGTCGTCCTCGTAGCGAACGAACTTGAACTGCGGCGTTCGTACCATGCGGCCGACGACGTGGTGCTCAGTGACCAGGAAGTCGCGCCATGGCGTTGAGCCTTGTTCGAGCAAGGGCCGAAGGCTCCTGCCCAGCCCGCCCGGCCCAGCCACGCCCGCGTAGTCGCAAAACGTGTTCGTCACGTCCAGGCCGGAGACGAGGTGCGCATCATTTCGGACGTTTTCGGCGACCTGCCCCGGCCAGGAGACAATCAAAGGCACCTTGACCGATTCCTCGTAAGGGTACCACTTCTGCACGTGCATGTGGCGGCCGCGGCCTTCGCCGTGGTCGGCGGTCAGCAGGACGACCGTCTCGTCGGCCTGGCCGGTATCGTCCAAGGCGTCAAGGATGCGGCCGACGTCGGCGTCGAGCATCTCCACCTGCCGGTAGTAAACGTAGATGTAGTATCGCCACTGCTCGTCGGAGAAGCCGGCGTACTTGATCCTGTCGAGCTTTTCCGGCGCGGGCGGGCGCGACTTGTGGTTGGGCGGAAGGTCGGGAAGCCTGCCCGCAAGCTGGTCGAAGGGGAGTTTCTGGGGCACCAGTGCCTTGCCCTTGATGGCCCAATAGCAGATGTCATGGGGCTGCAACAGCGAGGCGGCGAGCAGGAAGGGGCTGGTGCGGCTGCGGGTTTTGAGATAGGCCTCGCAGGTCCGCGAGACGGCCGGGTCGACCAGGTCGCCCTGGCCGCCGCCGACCGGCAGCACGTCGAAACCGTCGATCTGGTGGGGATAGCCGCCGGGCAGGTGCCACTTGCCGCAGTAGACGGTGTCGTAGCCGTGCTCGCGGAGCCGCTGGCCCAGGTTCGGGACGCTGGGGTGGATGGGGCGGCCGTTGCTGATGACGCCCGTTTCCGTCGGCATCCGGCCGGTGAACAGCGAGCTCCGCGCCGGCGAGCAAACGGGATTCGTGCTGTGCGACTCCATGAAGGTCACGCCCCGCCGCACCAGCCGATCGATGTTCGGCGTGCGGACGTCGCCGCACCCGTGAGCCGAGATGGCGTCCAGGCCGAGCTGGTCGGCCACCAACAGCAGGAAGTTCGGCCGCCGCCCCGTATGCACCGCGAGGGCGGTTGCTGCTCCTGCGGCCGTGGCGGAGCCAAGTCCCGCAAGCAGAGCGCCGGCGCCGGCCGCGCCGGTCCTGAGAAACTGCCGGCGGCTGGTCCGGCGGGATGAGGGCGACGGTGTAGAACGATTCGGCTTCATCGTGAGACTATCCTTTTTGGGGAAAGCCGATGACGTACGCTTCCAGGCCGGAGACGGCGAAAAGCGGCCGGCCCTGCTTGTCCACCCAATAGACCCAGGGAACGACGCCCTCGCCCAAGTGGTCGTAGGCGTGAAGTCGCACCGCCTGGCCGCCCAGCATGACGTCGGCCGCCCGGCGGAAGGAGAGCGTGTGGTTGGGCTTGACCTGATCGAAGTGATCGAGGAGCGTGAAGCGGATCGGCTCGAAAGGCGTTCGGGGCAATCGCCCTACCGCCTCGAACAGCGCCCAGTGGATCGTGCAACGTGCCGCGACCGGAAGCTGCCGCCGGTGCCGGCCGTCGTGGATCTCGATCTGGCCATCCGTCGTTGTTGCCGACTTCTCCAGCCGCGTGTGCTTGATCGGGCCGCCTCCCGCAGCGGTGATCGCAGAAGCGTAGGTCCACCGCTTGGGCGTGCCCAGGGTGTCTTGACGGCAGGTGATCTCGCCGCTCACCTCCTGAGTCATGTCGGGCGGCACCCGCTTCCGGTAATCGACGGCCAGCACGAAGCCCGCCGGCGCGGCTTTGCGGCGCAGCACCAGGCTCCCCATCGGACCGCCGCTGCCGGCGATCGAACCCAACGTGTAGAGCGTGTAGCTCAGCTCCCAATCGCCCGCCGGGTCATGTTCGCCCAAGGGCGGCCGAAAGCCCTCCAGGTGTGGGGTGATGACGTTGAGCGTGAAGAGGTTTTCGGCGGCATTCGACATTTCGTCATTCCTCGGTATTCTGTATCCAAGGCAGCGTGATCCGCGTGGCCTGGCTGCCGCCGTGGCAGATCGTTTGTGTGGCGACCGCCAGCTCGGCGTCGGCGTTCTGGTCGGCCGCCGTGTTGTGGTTGCGGTCGTAGTTGGGGAAGTCGCTGCTGGTGACGTCCAGGCGGATGCGGTGGCCGGGCAGAAAGGCGTTCGACGTGGCGCCCATGCGGATCGTGTACTTGATCGCTTCGCCCGGCGCGATCAGCTCGGGCTTATCCAGGCCGTTGCGGTATCGGGCGCGGACCAACCCGAGCGAGACGTCCCTTGAGAGCCCATCGGGAGCGACATCCACCAGGCGGACGAACCAATCGGTATCGGGTGTGCTGGAGGCGGCGTAGAGCTCGACCACGGGATTGCCCGTCACCTCGATCCGCTCCTCGAGCGGCTCGCTCTGATAAGCGAGGATGTCGCGACGGCCGGCCAGGGGCCGCTGGTCGGCGGCATGGCTGAAGGACGCCGGGCCGTGCAGGCTCGGCACCGGGTCGGCCGGATCGTAGACGTACTGATCGCTGCCGGCCGCGGCGGGCTTCTTGTCGACAAGCCGGCCGTCGCCGTTGGGCGTGTTGGCATTGCCGCCGCTGGTGAGATAGAGCACCCGCCGCCCGGCTCTTTCCAGCGGCCACGCCGGTTCGTCCCGCCAGCGATTGTCGCCCATCACGAAAATCTTGACGGGCGGATCGGCGTCGACGCCATTCGGCTTGCCTTTGAGCCAGTAGTCGAACCAGCGGATCTCCACGGCGACCGTGTCGACGACCGCCTCGGGGCCGAAGTCAATGTTTCCGTAGCTGCGCTTTCCGCGTCCTGAATGGCTCCACGGCCCAATGAGGATCCGCGAGCCGTTGCGAGCCGTCTCGGTCATCGCTTCGGCGACCATGGTGCGGTGCAAGAGCATCTCGCCGTTGCAGTGGTCGTGCCAGCCGACCATGTCAAGGTTGGGCACGGCGATCTGGCGGCAGCCCTCATGGAGCTTCCAGGGATCGAGGTGAGGGTGCTTGAGCCAGTAATGAACGGCCTCGGTCTCGTCTTCGAAGACCTCGCGAGGCAGTTCAATCCAAGGAAGAAACCAGAGCCACCTTTGTGCCTTGCGATCGGCGAACTGCTCGTACTCGTCCGACACCGTCCGCCCGGCACGCGCCCGCACGTCGGGCGACATCGTGAACATCCACCACTGGAGCCGTCGTCCCGGGCGGATCGTACCGGGCCCCTCCAGGTCGGTGTAACGAGCGGGGATGCTGTGGGCCGACATTGAGACCAGGGCCGGCGGCCGCAAGGGAGCGAGCCTCCATTGGAGGAAGGCGTTGTAGGAGGCGCCGAACGTGCCCACCTTGCCGCTGGAGCCGGGAAGCTCGGCCGCCCACTCGACGGTGTCGTAGCCGTCCTCGGCGTCGCGGGTCTCGAAGCGGACGAACGACTCCCAGGTGCCGCCGGAGGCGTACCGGCCGCGGGCGTCCTGGCAAACGCAGATGTAGCCGGCCTTGACAAAGCGGTCGAACTTCCGCTTGGCCTTGCCGTAGGGCGTTCGCATGACCAAGACCGGGTAGGGGCCGCCGCGGTCGGGGCGATGGACGTCGGCTCGAAGGATCACGCCGTCTCGCATCGGCACCGGCACGTCGCGCTGGACGACCACGCCGAGCCCTTGGACGTCGTCTGCAGCCCCGACGGCCAGCCAGATTGCCAGCAAGAGTTGGCTGCCCATGATCATTCTCCTCACTGTGAGAGTCGGTCGGGAGAAAGGAGTTGAGGATTGGCGCGCCGGGCGAGTTGCCGCAAGGAGGCGCCGGTTACCGTTGCCACGACCACGATAGCTGCCCGGAGCGTTCGGGGGAATACGCCTGGACAGCCCCGCCGTTTTCCTATAAATACTGCCCCACGTCGGATTATCTCCTCCGGCGGTGTCTGGTCATACCCCGATGGCGTGGTCATCTGCTGCTGAGACGTATCGACGATGAGAAACGGCTGCCGGCAGGTTGCGGGGATCATCGGCTGGGTGGTCCTGCTGATTTCGGCTGTCGGCGGCTGCGCGCGGAGCCGGGTTTACAAGGCCGCCAGCTTCCCGCCGGAGCTGGAAGCCCCGCCGGTGACCAACAGCCAGGTTCTCGATCTTTCGCGGTTTGCCGGGCCACCCACCAGCAGCGAGCGGATCAACCCCGGCGACGTGCTGGAGGTGTCGATCGCCGCCGGCTTGGGCTCGGACGACGTGACGACGTTTCCGGTGCGGGTGACGGACGACGGGGTGGCCGTGTTGCCGGAGATCGGCCAGATCGCCTTGGCCGGCATGGAACTCGGCGACGCCGAGAAGGCCATCGCCGCCGCCTGCCTGCACCGCCAGCTCTACCGTGAGCCGCACGTGACGGTGACCATGAAGCGGGCGCGAAGAAACCGTGTCACCGTGGTTGGCGCGGTGGAACAGCCCGGCGCCTACGAGCTGGAGAATGGATCGAGCTATTTGCTGGAGGCGATCGTCAGCGCGGGCGGCTTTGCGGAGGACGCGGGCACGCACGTCGAGATCCGTCGTCCGCGCGGCCGAGGCGCCCTCGTCTCGTCGCCCGGTGAGAGCCGCCCCGGCGTCCATCTGGCCGGCGGTTCGGCGTCCGACGGCGGCGTCGAATTCAAGCGGATCGATCTGGCCGAGATGATCCGCCTCGGCGGCGCCGACGAGTATCTGCCCGACTCCAGCGCCGTGATGATCGAGAGGCGGCAGCCGCAGCCGATCGAGCTTCTCGGTCTTGTCCGCAAGGCGGGGCAATACGAGCTTCCGCCGAACCAGGAGCTTCGAGTGCTGGGGGCGATTGCCCTGGCGGGCGGGTTGTCGAATCCGCTGGCGGACAAGGTATTCGTCATCCGCACCCATCCCGAGACCGGGCAGGCGGCCGTCATCCAACTCAGCGTCGATCGGGCCAAGCGGAACCGCCAGGAGAACGTGCGGCTTGCACCCGGCGACATCGTGACCGTCGAACGGACGGCGGGGACGCTCTTCATGGACGCGTTGAACTTCATCCGGGTGAACGTGGGTGGAAGCGTTCCGCTGTTGTAGGAGAGGGCGAGCTTGAACACTCCGGACCAGCCCGCGATGCTACGCGACCAATCTTCACTCGCCGCCCGCTCCGCCGCGGCCCGCCGGCCGTACGATCCGGCCGAGGCCGCCAAATTGGCCGTTGAGCCGCCTCGCGAGGTGAACGCGGTCCATGCCCTGGCCCAATTCCTGCGGATCGTTCGGTATCGCAAAGGCGTGCTGATCGTGATCCTGGCGGCCAGCGGCCTGCTGGGCAGCCTCCAATACCTTACCGAACCACGGCGCTACGAGTCGACCGCCTCGCTGCTGATTCTGGGATCGGGCGAGGACGCCTGGTCGACGGAGTCCTCCGGCGAGCGGGTCTCCCGCGACATGATGCCCACCTACCAGAACCTGGTCCGCAGCGAGGTCGTGCTGGAGGAGGCGATCAAGCTGTTGCCTCCGGACGCCCGCGTGGACCTCGTGGCCGCCGAGCGCGAAGGGTGGACCGAGGTGCTGCGTGGCAATCTCTCCGTCACTTCGCAGCGCGGCACGAACATCATGGACCTTGCCTACCGCTCGGCCAGCCCCCGCGCCGCGGCGGGAGTGGCCGGCAGCATTGTCGCTGCCTACCTGGCCTACATGGACAGCCTCAAGAAAAACACCGGCCAGGAGCTGCTCGAAGTGCTCACGAAGCAGAAGGTCAACCTTCAGGAGGAGCTCCGCGGCAAGGAGGCCGAGCTGGCCGCCAAGCGGGCCGGCGCCGGCGAGCTGGTGCTCCGCGAGGGCGACGAGGGGATCAACGTCGTCGTCCGCCGCGCCTTGAGCCTCAATGAATCGCTGATCAAAGCTCATGAGAAAAGGCTCGAGGCGCAGACGCGGCTGGCTGCCGTCGAGTCGACCATCCGCAGCGGCGGCGACTTGCGGCAACTGGCGCTATCCATGATCGACGAGGCAGGCAATGAGGCGCTTTTGCAGAAACTGGGGCTGAGCGACGCCGACGGCGGCACGCTGGCGAAGCTCAGGCAGCAACTGCTGGCCGACACCGCCGCCCTCCAAAACGCCTGCCACCTCTACGGGCCGGCGCATACCAAGGTCCGCGAGATCCAGCAGCGGATCCAGGTAGCCCAGCAATACATCGAAAGCCACCGCCGGAGCACCCTCGCCGACCTCCAACAGATCAGCGACGGCGAGCTGCTTGACACGCTTCTCAGTCGGGGCCGACAGCAGCTCCAGCAGGCGATCGAGCACGAAAACGCGATTGCCGCCAGCTACGATGAGGAGAGGCGGGGGGCGATCGAGCTTGACCGGCAAGTCACGCACCTCAACCTGCTGGAGCGAGACCTGGAGCGTCTGCGGAACTTCTACGACGTCGTCCTCGACCGCATCAAGAACATCGACCTGGGACAGGACGCCAGCGTGCTGAGAGCGTCGGTGATCAGCCGGCCGGAAGTGCCGAGCGAACCAGTCTCGCCGAAGCTCAAGACGACCGCCGTGAAATTCGGGCTATTGGGGCTTCTGGTGGGCCTGGGGCTGGTCTATGTCCTGGACGTCTTGGACGACCGTTTCCGGTCACCGGAGGACCTTCAGGCGCAACTGCGCATGCCGGTGCTGGCGATGATCCGCAAGCTGGACGTCCTGGAAGGCCATGGCATGGAAAAGCTGCACGTGTATTCGCGGTCAAACGGAGTGGCCAGCGAAGCCTTCCGCACTCTCCGCACGGCCCTGGCCTTGACCGACGGCGGGGCCAAGAGCTTCGTCTCCTCCAGCGCCGAGCCGGGCGACGGCAAGACGACCGCGATCGCCAATCTGGCCGCCGCCTTCGCGCAGACCGGCCAGCGAACGCTCTTGATCGACGCCGACATGCGGCGGCCCGGCCTTACGGAGTTCCTGGAATTCCGCGGCCCGCGCGGCCTTTCTGCCGTGCTGCGAGACACCGCCGCGATCGCGGAGTCGGCCGAAGCCAATCTGGAAGCCGAAGCACTGGAGAACCTCGACATCCTCCCCTCCGGGCCGAGGCAGAGCAATGCCATGCAGTTGCTGGCCA
>Ga0180438_10005307_pt1 | contig 18002 bp, 12 predicted proteins | sample SS_ome_12_FD_132455 | JGI IMG/M metagenome (GOLD analysis project Ga0180438, IMG submission 132455) | Hypersaline lake sediment archaeal communities from the Salton Sea, California, USA - SS_3_D_2 metaG | ecosystem: Environmental > Aquatic > Non-marine Saline and Alkaline > Hypersaline >...
ATCGTCGGTGGACCCGTCGCCCACTGCGCCGTAATCACGGACGTTGTACATGCCATTGGCGGCATAGGCAACGGGCGCTAAGGCCAGGACCACCACCGCGCTCAGCACAACTAAATCTATTTTTCTCATCACGTTATCCTTTCCTTGAAGCGTCGGTCCCTTGGTTTACCATCCGGGGTTGCCGCCGATGTCGACTTGCGCACCCGATGTCGTGTAATTCTGGACATGGGCGCCACGCTGCATCCTATTCTGCACCACGTGGGCATTCCGCACGCCGGAATTGAGCCGTACCTTGATCTCGTTATCCCGTTCGGTGAGGAAGTTGCCGCCCTGGTCACACTTGAACGTGTAGGAGTTGGCGATGACGGCCGGGGTGCCGTTGTTAAGCCGGTTCCACTTGTCGAACGAGCACATCGAGAACCCGACCGGTCCGCTGCCCGCAACATTGGCAATTTCCGAGGTGATGAACCCGTTGGCGGAATTGTCGTTGCCGACAAACGAGACGCAAACGAACCGGACGGGTCCGGTGTTGTCGGAGCTGACTACCGCCTTGGTCATTGCGTGGGCGTTGCAGATCTGGAGCCCCTTGGCGTCGACCTCCTGGACGTCGAAGGCTATCGAAGTCAGGTCGGCCAGGATGTTCTCGAAATGGCCGTTGCCGGTGCCATTGCCATAGTTGTCCCACTCGAACGAAGTGTTCATGTTGGTTACACGAAGCTCAAGACCCATTTCGCCGTCGGTCTTACCGAACAGGAACCCCGTGCCGTTTGTCCGGGTGTAGGTAATAACCGCGCCGCCCGTGTCGGTATCCCAAATCGGAACGAACCGGACGTTTTGGATGGTGCCGGGCTTGGTGCAGTTGTCAACGTAGAGACCCTTGTACAACGGCTGGCCGGTCAACCCGTTGATGCTGTGGAGGTTGCAGGCATTCGTGCCGAAGTCCACCGCCTGGTACGGGTTCACGATGGTCAGGTTGCGGATTGCGCAGCCTTGCCCGTTGCCCCGCACCGTCCACGGGTACGAAACCGGCGGGTTGGTCTTGGTCTGGTTTGGATAGTAGATGTTCAGACCCGACAACGTCGAGTTGGCATTCATCGTGATGAACGGCGTGCCACTCGGGCTGCCCGCGCCTTCGACGGCCAGCAGCGTGCTGCCGGCGTCCAGCGGAACCGGTACGCTCGGCGTGCACATGATGCCCTCGAGCATGACCTCGGACGGAATCGTCAGGTGCGTGGCAATCTTATACTTGCCGGCCGGCACCATGACCCATCCGCCGCCGTCGCTCGCTGCCTGGTTCATGGCGTTTTGGAACGCCGACGTATCGTCGGTTACGCCGTCGCCCTGGGCGCCCCAGTCACGGACGTTGTAGATGCCGTTGTTGGGCGGAGGCGTGCTCTTGTTGATCTCGTAGACTTCGCCGCTGGTGTAGTCGCCGTTGCCGGCGCCCGGGCCGCCGAGCGGGTTGGTCGCGGCGTCGACAATCGTGTCATCGTCGTCGACGTCGAGACGCAACGTGCCGTCGCCGGAGCCGGTGTCGACCGTTACGGTGCGGGTCGAGCCGCTGCCGGACACGTCGGTCACTGAAGCGCCGGTGATGCCGCCGGTCGTGTACAGCGAGAAGTCGGTTACGTCAACGCCGGTTACGCTTTCGCTGAACGTCACGGTGTAATGGACCGTTTGTGCCGAGGTCGGGCTCGGGTCGTCCCGCGTGCTCGATTGAACCGACGGGGCCGTCTTATCGACGTCGTAGACTTCGCCGCTGGTGTAGTCGCCATTGCCGACGCCTTCGCCGCCAAGCGGGTTGCCCGCGAGGTCTTCGATGGTGTCGTCGTCAAGCAGGTCGAGCCGGATCGTGCCGTCGCCCGAGCCGGTGTTGACCGCCACGGTGCGGGTCGCGCCGCTGCCCGAAACGCTGGTCACAGACGCGCCGCTGATCCCGCCGCCGGTGGTCAGCGAGAAGTCGGTCACGTCAACGCCGACAACTTCCTCGGTGAAGGTCACCAAGAAGTCCACCGAAGCCGCATTGGTCGGGTTCGGATCGAGCCGTGTGATCGAGTCTACCTCGGGCGGCGTGGTGTCCGAAGTCTTGTCGATCACGTAGACTTCGCCGCTGGTGTAGTCGCCGTTGCCTGCGCCGGGGCCGCCGAGCGGATTCGTTGCGGCGTCGATGATGGTGTCATCGTCGTCGACATCGAGCCGCAACGTCCCGTCGCCCGTTCCGGTGTTGACGGTTACGGTGCGGGTCGAGCCGCTGCCCGAAACATCGGTTACCGAGGCGCCGGTGACATCCCCCGTCAGATACAGCGAGAAATCGGTGGTGTCGACGCCCGTTACGCTTTCGCTGAACGTTACGGTGTAATGGACGTACTGCTCGCTGGTCGGGCTCGGGTCGTCACGCGTACTTGACTGGACGTTGGGCGCGGTTTTGTCGACGTCGTAGACCTCGCCCGAGTTGTAGTCGCCGTTGCCCGCGCCAGGTCCCCCGAGTGGGTTGTCCGCAAGGTCCTTAATCGTGTCGTCGTCAACGACGTCGAGCCGGATTGTGCCGTCGCCGCTGCCGGTGTTGACGGTTACGGTGCGGGTCGAGCCGCTTCCGGCAACGCTCGTTACCGAGGCGCCGGTGATGCCGCCGGTCGTGTACAGCGAGAAGTCGGTGACGTCCACGCCGACTACGTCTTCGGTGAACGTGACCGTGTAATCAACGGAAGACGCGTTTGTCGGGTTCGGGTCGTCGCGTGTCACCGAACTCACCTCCGGCGGCGTCGTGTCGCCCTCGACCGCATCATACAGCCACGCGCCGATATACTGGTTCTCGCGCGGCCCGCTGCCCGTGGCGCCGGTGAAGCCGACCCACGCGTAGCCGCTCGGGAAGCGACTCGAGAGGTCGACCGAAGCGTTGCTGATCTTCGGCACGTCGTCGTAGTAGACGGTCATGCTGCCCGGCGAACCGGCCGTGTACACAATCTTGATGGTGTGCCAGCTCGAGTTTTCCATGTTCTGTTCGCCGTAACCCAAACTGGCCGCCGTCGTGTTGTTGTTGGTGGGTTGGATACTAACGTGGCCGCCCGTAAGCGGATCGTCGATGGTGACGTTCGCATACGGGTCGATCTCGATCGCGATGTCGTTCGGATCGCTCGGCAAGTAATACCCGAGGCCGTTGCCGCCGCCCTCGAGATAGCCGGCCGAGTTGTCTTGGATAACAAACGCGATGCCTTGGCCCCAGTACGTGCCCGGGCTCGAAAACTTGTACGTGAAGATGGTTTCGAACCCGTTGGTCACCGACTCCTGGGTCGAGTAGTGGCAAGCCCCCGACTTGTTTCGTTTGTTCGAGGTTATACGTATGGTCGTGCCATCCTGAACCGCATCCCCGACCAGCGTTAGCCCGCTGATCGAGGAGAAGTCCGGATAGTAGAAATCCGCAAAGGCCGTGGTATCGGCGGCAAGCAGGCCGACCAACGCCACAACCGCAATTAGAAATGTCTTTCTCATCTTCATAAGCTCCTGTGTCTAAACGTGCGTTACACGCGCACGTTGTTGCGTTAGCGTTGGTCGTTAACCGCCGTTGTTGAACCCGATCGGCAGGTCCGCCCCCGCCGTCGTATAGTTCTGGATATTCACGCCGCCCCACATCCGGTTGCCGACGATGCAGGCGTTGCGAAGGTTCGAGTTCAGCCGAACCTTAACCTTGCCGCTGGTCGTGTGCGAGAACTCGTTGCCGCACGCGATGAGCGAATGGCCGTCCGCGTTGATGGCGGGGCTGCCGTTGTTGGTGCGATCCCATCGGTCAAACGTGCACCCGCCCGAGACCGACGTGCACGAATTGCCGTACGTCCAGACGTACGATGACGTCAGCGGCCCCAACGCCGAATTGTTGTTGCTGTTGCAGGCCAACTGATGCATCTTGATATGGCCGTCGTTCCCGCCGCCCACGACCGTCGAGCCCATCATCCCGATGTTGTACATGTTGATGCCGCGCGAGTAATCCGAATGGTTGACGTAGAAGCTATAGCTGCCGCCGTCCATAAACGTGGACGTAAGCAGGGCCGACGGCACGCCGGAACCGAAATTCGTATACTCGGAGGCCACCCAGAGGAAGATGGCGAACGCGTTCGTGATCATCTCGGCGTGGGTTTTTCCGATCTGGTAGCCGATGCAGTAGTTCCGCATGAACTCACACACGGGGCTGTAGGGGTCCAGGTTCCAGAACAACCATAAATGCGTGTTTTCGACCACGCCGCCTTGGCTGCATTTGTCGACGTAGAAGCCGCGATACAGCGCTTGCATATAGACCCCGTCAATGGTGTGCAAGTCGCACGCATTGGTCCCGAAGTCCACGCCCATGTACGGGTTGATCAGCAACATATCGGCCATTCCGATGTTGCTTCCGTTCCCGCGGATAGTCCAGGGATAGGATATCGGGGGATTTGTATTCGTCTGGTTTGGATACAAGATCTGCAAGCCCACGATGGCCGATGACGCGTTCATCGTGATGAACGGCGTCCCACTGGGGTTCCAAGCATTCTCGACGGCATACAGCGTGCTCGCCGAGTCGACCGCAGCCGCCCGGGGCGGCGTCCGCCACATGCCCCGCAACGTGACGTTCGTCGGAATCGTCAGATGCGTCGAGATCAAGTACTTGCCGGTGGGTACGGTCACGATGCCACCGCCGTCCGACGCCGATTGATTCAGCGCGTTCTGGAAGGCCTGCGTGTCGTCGGTGACGCCGTTCCCAGCGGCGTTAAACGGCGCTTCCCGGACGTTATAGAGTCCGTACGCCGCGTGGGCTCCCGTGGCTATTGCCAACAGCCCACACAGGGCGAGTAGCCCTGCTCCTACTTTGAGACGATAGTGAATCATTCTCTTCCTCCCATGTTTAGTGCGCCCAGCCCGCGGCCTGCGCAGGGATCACGGGCGCGAAGAATTCCCTGCGTAACTGCATGATTCGGCCCACACAACAGAAAGTAAGTAACCAACCCATGCTAATTATAGTCTGCTTTTACCCTTTTGTCAAACCCTATTTTTGTAAGTAAACTCTTACTGCAAGCGCTGGCTGCCAGCGTTTGCAGTGCGAAATTCTAGATAGTTGGCCGGCGAAGAAAGGACTATTCGCCCGAACTCTCCTCTTGACAAAAGGGGCCCAAATGGTGTATGATTAGAGCCCAATCCGAGATCGTTGAGTGAGTAGGTGCTTATTTACTCGCGCTCTGTTATTCGGATCGGCCGAACCGTAGTGGCGCGCGCAGGCGCCTGCGAGTCGACAACGGCGCGCGTCGGCGTACGGGGCGGTAAGGGCACTCCCCAAGCGAGGGTGAGGTGCGAGAGCCTTGTAGTTCATGCGGAGACGGCAAGGACGCGTCGATGCAGGGTCTGCGGGGGAAGACAGTGTGGGAGGGTTCCGAAAGTTCTTTTCTGGTTGCCGTCCATCGTTTTCCATCTTTCACCTCATTTTGTGTTTTAAGGGAGTGCGGGGTAGTTATGTTTTGTGTTACGGAGGGTAGACAAGGAAGCGGGTCGAAACTAGGAGGAGAATTGCTATGAGAAGAGTGGGGTTTGTTTTAGCATTAATCATCTGTGTCGGTCTGACGGCCGCGCAGGCGGACACCTATCGCTACCTGTTGGTCGGCGACAGTTGGACGCAAGCCGAGCATTCGTACGGCTCGATAAACAGTCTGATGGACGACTGGGGCCTGTATGAGTGGGCCTCGAAGGGCGACGTGACCGCCATCGGCGGCACAACGGCCGACTGGTGGACGTATAACCTCTACCTTATCGGCAACGAGTTGGCGGCGAATTCGACCATCGACGTCGTCTACATGCATCTCGGCGGGAACGACTTCCTGGGCGGTTGGCACGCGAGCATGACGCCGGCGCAGGAGGAAGTCCTCTGGGCAGCCATCGTGGCCGACCTCGAGGTTGTAATCGATTACTGTATCGCGCAGCGGACGGGGCTCCGGGTTCTGCTGAGCGGCTATGACTATCTAAACTTCGTCGAGACACTCAGCGACGAAGGGGCGATGGCGTTGTGGCTGTTGCTCGGCTCGCCGAGCGCGAACCGGATCAACTGGGCGTTGATCAACCTCGGGGCCGAGAAACGAGACCTGTGCTTGGACACCACCAACGCGCATTACGAGCAGAACTGGGGTCTGATGCAGTACGTCTTCGGGTATCCGAGCCTCAGCATACCTCCGGGATACTGGCCTGCTCCCGGCACGGAACCGAACTACAATCCGTGGCCCGGCGGCAACCCCGACTACCCGAGCCCGCCTGAGGCCATGGGCAATGGTGGTAAGGATCCCATCCATTTGAACGCGACGGGATACTACTACATCATCTGGAACTCGGCGGCGCATTTCCTGGTGCCGTGGCTTGGCCAGGCGTGCTTCCCGAGCCCGGCCCACGGGGCCACGGGCGTGGATGTTAACGCGGACCTGAGTTGGGGCGCGTGCCCGGGCGCGACTGCGCATGACGTCTATTTCGGCACCGGCGGCGAGTACCGTGGCCGGACCACCTACACGACGTATGATCCCGGCACCATGGCCGGCGATACGACGTACTATTGGCGGATCGACGAAGTTTTCGGCACCGAAGTGGTAACCGGCCTGTGGTGGAATTTCAAGACCGCTAAGGTTGACTGCGGGGCCGAGGCCTCGTATGGGACGGCGGGCGGTTCGGGCGCCAAGGCGCTTCTGCCGCTGATTCCGGTGTTGCTTGCGCTTGGCGTGTGGTTCGTCAGGAAGCGGGTAACGGCATAGGCAGTCTGTCTGCGTTATGTCAACGAGGCCGCTTTGGGCCTCGGGTTTGTGCGGATGAAGAAGGGGCATACAGTTCTCCCTTCTTCATCCGTTTTTTGCTGGATAGGTTCGATGGTTATTATACCGAGTTGTATTAAAAGAGATACAAATTCGTGGGTATGATAGTGCTTTTCGTGGCGAAGCTTTACATTACGCGTCATTCTGAGCAACGCGAGGAATCTCGCTTTCACAGATACCTTCACGAGTTCGAGATCCTTCGCCTCGCTCAGGATGACAGCAAGGTCATGGCTTGGAACGCATATAAGTTTTGGCACGCACACAAAGTTGATGTTTGAATGCAACTTGGTATTGACACTGGCCCGATGCAGGGAACCGGCGTGGGCCCAATCCACGTGGCCGTCAAGTCCGCTGGTCGAAGTACACGCCCCCGGCCCCGGACTCGAGGGCCTTGTGGCGCAGATGCGCGACGATCTCGAACAACTCGTGCGGTGTGTGCGACCTGCCGGGGCCGGTGACCGTCCCGCAACAAAGGATATCCAGCGGCAACGGCCCATCGCCGTTCGCCGTCCCGGCTGCGGTCTCCTCGTATAGTTTCTCTTGCCCGACGCGGGCGTACAAAGACGCAAGCTGATTGGCCCATGCCTTTCGAACGTACTCGCAGAACGTTCTTGCCTGTTCAGCGGGAAGCAGACACGTGAAGTATCCCCCTCCCATATGGCCCACTTGAAAGGCTTCCGGGCCGAACCGCTCGCCGCACTGACGGAGCAAGCGTCCCAGTCGACGAATCGCCCTCTCGCGTCCCTCGCGTCCGGCGTTCCGCCCGAACTCGCGCAAATGGAGCAATTCGACGTAAGCGACACAAAAGGGGTCTCGCCGCGAAACGCGTCGCTGCACCTCGCGCTTGATCGCGTGGGCGCCCGGCAGTTCGGTAAGTGGGTCTGTAGTTCCGTTCGGGACAACCGACTGCAAGAGGGCATCGACCTTTCGAATCAACGTCGCCGAATCAAACGGCTTCACCAGGTAGTCGTCCGCCCCTTGCGCCAGCCCATGGCGCACCTCTTCCTCGTTGCGCATGGCCGACAGCATAAGTACGGGTATCGTATATAGCTCGGTGTCCCTGCGGATTCGGCGGCACACCTCGAAACCCGACACCCCCGGGAGCATCACGTCAAGCACCACCAGATCGTACGGGTCGCGCTTCAGCGACTCAATGACACATTCCCCCGAGGTCTCGATCATGCACGTATGCCCTGCGGCGCGGAGATACCCAACGACCGACTCCGCTGTCGACGCCTCGTCCTCGACAACGAGTATACTTGCCACGATACGGAAGCTCCTGACGACACGGGGCTTGTCGGGCCCTACGGTCGCGGGGGGAGTCTTATGTCATCCAACGACACGTGAGCCGTTACCCCGCCAACCGGGGCGTCCGGCCAAGGCATAAAATGGTGGGCGAGGAGGGACTTGAACCCTCAAGCCCGCGAGGGCAGCGGATTTTAAGTCCGCCGTGTATGCCATTCCACCACTCGCCCAACGCCGCCTACCGTCCAGCGCCCCCCACATAAAACTATACATGAATCCACGCGCGTAAGAAAAGCCCCTACTGCGCAACGTGCCGTCCAGCGCATTGCACTCAGCAGTCCGTGCCAAATGGCTCGTACTGCCTAACGTTTTGGCGACGTATGCCGACGCACAAAAAAATGGAGGCGGCACCCGGACTCGAACCGGGAGTACAAGGCTTTGCAAGCCTCTGCCTTACCAATTTGGCTATGCCGCCCCAACGCCATGATTTTAGCCAATCCCATCCGCCCAAGTCAACTGTGATACAAGACGCAGGCGTTTGATTTGACACTTCCGGCGAGCATGCTTTATACTCCGGGGACAAGGCAAGGAAAAACGCCGGCCCGTCGAGCCCGGATCTGGCCTCGGCCGTCGGCATATACCCGATTTCAGGCTGGAAAACGCCGGTTTATGTCTATGGAGCGCAATTAGTTAGGCGCGATGAATCCTCCAAATAGGCGGCCCCGCTTCTGCCCAACACTGTTTTCCGGGGCCGGGGCTCGTTAGTCGCGCCTGTGGTCTATTAATCAGGCCGGTTGCCGACCTTTGGCTCGGCATATTGGCCACAGCCGCAAGGAGAAAAGGGTGAAAAGAACGTTTCAGCCGTCGAATACGAAACGAAAACGGAACCATGGTTTCCTGGTGCGCATGGGCACCGTGGGAGGCCGAAACGTAATAAAGCGGCGGCGGCGCAAGGGCCGTAAGCACTTGAGTGTCTGAGAGTTAACCGGAGAAGTAAGGATGGGGCTGTTGTGCCGGGCCAACATAAATTTCCACGACATGAGCGTCTCACCCGTAAACGCGATTTCGCCGAAGCCTATGCGAGAGGGGCAAAGCGTGTCGGGCGCGACTTCATCGGCTACGTGGTCCGGCGGGAAGGCCAGGGACGAAAGTTCGGGTGCGCCGTATCGCGCAAGATCGGCGGCGCCGTTGTGCGCAACCGGGTTAAACGATATCTCCGCGAGGCGTACCGAACGCACCGCAACGAGTTCGCTGACGATGCTCACCTGGTGGTTGTCGCGCGGCCGTCGGCGGCCAAACTGAGCTATCACCAGTGTGAAGCCGCGATGAAGCGCCTGTTTCGGCAAGGAGCTGGGTTACGTGAGTAGCGTGTTGGTGGCGGTCATCCGGGTGTACCAGCGTTGGGTCTCGCCGATGCTTGGTGCCAACTGCCGCTTCATGCCCACCTGCTCGCATTACGCCCTCGAAGCGATTCGGCGGCACGGATGCCTGCGGGGCGTGGCGTTCAGCTTGTGGCGAATCGTCCGTTGTCAACCGCTGTGCAAAGGCGGATACGATCCTGTGCCCTAGCGCACTTCCCACCTGAGAGGCCCGTCCGACTTCTTGAAAGACCAAGATGTGGGATGACGACCGCAACAAGAAGATGATGCCCCGGGAACTCATCGGCATCATCCTGATCATGTTGTTGTTCATGTTCTGGTTCAACGCCTTCCTTCGGCCTCGAACCGTTCCCCCCGAGGCGCCTGCCGAGTCAGCCGACGTCATCCCGCTCCAGACGCCCGACGCGCAACCGGGCGTTTCACCCCCGGCTGCCCCCGGCCCGGGCGAACCCCAAGGGCAGTGGGCCGCGCTGCCCCCCATTCCCGATGACGAAGACCCCGCTATGGACGAGGTGACGCTCGAGAATGACGACCTCCGACTCGTGTTTACGCGGATCGGCGCTCGACTCAAAAACGGTACGGCCAAGTTGCATATGCACGGCGAAGACGAACAGCAGCTCGTCCCCGACGCCAAGGACGGCCCTGACAGCGAGGCCGAGTATCCCTTCGGGCTGACGTTCTCGGAGCCGGCACTCGGGGACGCCCTCGACAACCGGCGGTTCCAGGTCGATACGTTTACGGACGCCTCCGTCGCCTTCAGCCTGACTGTGCCGGACGTGGCCACAATCCGGAAAACCTACACCCTGGACGAAGCATCTTACGCATTGCGCGTGCGCGTCGATTATGAGAACTTGGCGGGGCGGCCGATACGGCTAGGGTTGGACGACACCCCGGCCTATTCGCTTGGCTGGGCGCCCAACGTCCGTTCGGGCGACGAAAACAACCGGATGATCCGGCAACTGCTTATCTGGCTCCAGAACGACGAATACGGCAGCCTCGAGACGCGGAAACTGGGTTCTTCGGATCACGGCGAGGTGGGTGCGGAAGTGATTCGTGCCCCTGAGTGGGTGGGGGTGAAAAGCGCCTATTTCGTCGTCGCCATGAAACCTGTCGAGTTCGAGACGCCCCGGGCTAGGGCCGTCGGGAATGGCGACCGATTCCGGCTGAGTTTGGACGTGCCCAGCGCGCACTTGGACCCCGGCCAGACGCTCACAAACGAGTTCCAAGTCTACCTCGGCCCCAGCCAGCGCGACTATCTTGCTGCGGCCTGGCCCACATTGCCCGCGGCCTTTCGCTTCTACCAGTCGAACACGTGGGCTTGGCTGGACTGGTTCTCGAAACTGCTGCTGCGCATTCTCAATTTCTTCTACGCGATCATCCCGAACTACGGAGTGGGTATCATTCTGTTGACCATTCTGGTGCGCGCGGCGATGTATCCGCTCACGCTCAAGAGCATGCGCAGCATGAAGAAGATGCAGTTGCTGCAACCGGAAATGGAGGAGATCCGTAAGAAGTACCAAGAGACGCCCCAGGAAATGAACAAAAAAATGATGGAGCTGTATCGCGAACGGGGCGTCAACCCGCTGGGGGGCTGTTTCCCGATGCTGCTGCAGATGCCCGTGTTCTTCGCCATGTTCCGCATGTATGCGACAACGTTCGAGCTGCGTAAAGCGCCGTTCATCTGGTGGATAAGCGACCTGTCGCAGCCGGACAGGCTCTTGTATATGCCGTGGATGCAAGGGCTTCCGTTGCTCAATATGTTCGAGTATCTGAACCTGTTGCCCATTCTTATGGGGGTTGCCATGGTGCTGCACCAGAAGATCATGCCCTCGTCGGGGCCGGCCCAGAATCCCCAGCAAAAGATGATGATGACGTTTATGCCCGTTTTCTTTTCGTTCATTTGCTACAACATGGCGGCCGGCCTCAGCCTCTACATTCTGACGAGCACCGTCCTGGGCATGGTGCAGCAGAAGTTCGTGCGGCCCGGCGAGATGAAAACCAAGCCCAAGAAACCCTCGCGCAAACGCAAGCACTTCTACGACGTAGTCCGAGCCCACCAGCGCGAGATTAAAAAGGAAATTCGAAAGAAGAAACACCAAACGCGAACCGCAAGCGCAGACGCCAAGCAACGGCGCCGCAAGAAAGCGTAACCAGAGGAGGATCTCGGGCATGAGATCAATTGAGGTCACTGCAAAAACTCGCGAAGAGGCCATTCAAGAAGCACTCGAGAAGTTGGGCGCAGAGCGCCATGAGGTCGACGTGGAAATACTCGACGAAGGCAGCAAAGGTCTTTTCGGCATCGGTGCACGGGAAGTGAAAGTCCGGGTCGTCGCCGAGGGTCTTCCAGACGAGAAAGGCCCGGAAGCGGCCCCCCTGCTCGAAGAGATCATCCGCCTGATGGGCATCGAAGCCACGGTGGATTGTACCTTGACGGACGAAGGCGCCGCGTACCTCAAGGTCGAGTCCTCCGACTCGGCCATCCTTATCGGGCGCAAAGGCCGAAACTTAAACGCGATGCAGTATCTGGTCAACCGGATGTGCCAAACCGGCGACGAAGGCGCCGCCCGAAGGGTAATCGTCGACGTCGAGGGCTATGTGGATCGGCGTCGCAACGCCCTAGAGGAAATGGCCCGACGGCTGGCGCGGCGCGCAAAGGAGAGCGGCCGAAACATGCGCGTCAAACCCCTCAATCCGCAGGAACGGCGCATAATCCACATGGCGCTTCAGGATGACCCGGACGTTCGCACGTTCAGCCTCGGCAATTCGCTGTTCCGCAGTGTCATCATCGAGCCGAAAGACGCCGCGGCAGACGCCGAAACGCGAGCGAGACGAGCGCCGCGTCGGCCCCGCGGACGCCGGGGCGCCGCGCGATCGGGTTTCCGCGAAGGGGACATGGCAACGGATTCATACGCGGGGGGCGAGCGAGTGCGCGGTGCGGCCGACGAGTCTTGAAGACACCATTGCAGCGATCTCGACGCCGCTCGGCGAGGGCGGGATCGGCATAGTCCGGGTAAGCGGCGCCAAGGCCGTGGACATCGTACGTGGGATTTTTTGCTCCCCGCGGGGGCGCGACATCAAGACGAGTCGCGCCCGCGTTTTCTATGGGGAAGTGCGCGACGACGACGGTGCCGCGATAGATGAAGTATTAGTCCATGTAATGCGCGCGCCCCACAGCTACACGCGCGAGGACGTGGTTGAGATAAACTGTCACGGGGGCGCAGGCCCCCTCAATGCGGTGCTCGAACTGGTCTTGATCCACGGGGCGCGGATAGCCGAACCGGGCGAATTCACGCGCCGGGCATTCTTGAACGGCCGGATTGACCTCGTTCAGGCGGAGGCCGTTATCGATCGGATCCGCGCGCGGACGCGAGCAAGTCTCCGGGCGGCGGCAACCGCAGCAAGCGGGGCGCTGTCGCAATCTATCCACAGCCTAAACACAGTCCTCGTCGATGCGTTGGCGCGCATCGAAGCGTCGGTAGACTTCCCAGAAGAGGACCTGCCCGACCTCGTGAACGAGGGTCTGCGGAGCCGGCTTGCCTCGGCCAGGGAACGCATGCGCACGTTGTTGAATACCGCGGAAACGGGCCGGCTTTATCGGGAAGGGGCCTCCGTGGCCATAGCCGGGCGTCCGAACGTAGGTAAATCCAGCCTTTTCAACGCTTTGTTGCGTGATGCGCGCGCCATCGTCACGGCTGAACCGGGCACGACGCGCGACCGAATCGAGGAAGTCATTACGATCGCGGGCGTGCCGGTTCGCCTCACGGACACGGCCGGCATACGCAGCGGCGCCGGCGAAGTGGAACAGATCGGCATGGATGTGGCCCGCGAGTCCTTCAAGACGGCCGACATTGTCCTGTTCGTGTGCGACGTTTCCCAGCCTTTGACTGCGGAAGACGAGCAGTTCTCGACCGACTTGAGAAGCATCGAGACGCCTATCATCCTGGTGCTCAACAAGACGGATCTGGTCGACGAGGCGGCGCGCGTCCCTTGGCGCGTGGACTTCAACGCGGCGTGCGCCGTATCGGCGGCAACGGGCGCAGGACTCCAGGAACTCGAGTCGGCCATCGGTCGATTGTTGCTCGGCGATATGTCGATCGCGCCGAGTCAAGAAATGCTGACCCGCGCCCATCAGCGCGACAGCCTCCGTCGGGCCGCCAAGGCCCTCGACGGGCTTCTCGAGAACTTCGGGGCATCGCCCGAGTTTCTGAGCATCGACCTTCGGGAAGCGCTCGGCGCCCTCGGCGAGATCACCGGCGAGACCACCTCGGAAGACCTCCTGGACGTGATTTTTTCTTCTTTTTGCATCGGGAAGTAACGTGACTGTTTCGGCGAATGCGCAGAATGCGCTTCTACGTAGAGGTGAAAACCCACCGCAATTGTGCTATGGTTTTCGTAGTCTGGCGCCCATCGCGCACCGGAACCCAAACGAAGCGTGGTAAGATACTGGATGCGGACAGGTTGACGCTGAGCGATGAACGCCGCTGCGTGTTGAGAACAAAGCTTCAGTGCGTTCCGCGCCAAGAAACTGCCGCGATTCGCCGCGTCATAGTGGGCGATGCGGGCTAGATGGAGGAGTCCTCCGGTGATCAAAATAGTCGCCGGCATAGCTGCGGTGTGGCTCGTTTGGTCGGGCATGAACGTTGCCGTGGCCAAGGCAAAGAACCGGGATCCCGGGCTCTGTCTCCTCTGCAGCATCTTCTTTTCCCCGTTGACGGTGTTCTTTTACCTGCTTGCCGTGCCCCCTCTGGGAGAAGCGCGTCCGTCCCGTCTATTCGGGAAAAGGGCCGTCTTCGTGCCCACGGGGACGACGGCCAGCCCGCACGAACGGCGCGCACATCCCGAGCACGGCGCATCGCCCGATGCGTCCGAGTGGCAAGACGAGGGAACGGGCTACACGGCCGAGGAAGCCGAGCGTTCGTATGAGGTCACAGAGGGATTCCGGGGGGAAGCAGGCGACGACGATTACGTTCCCGCAGAGTATCATCCCGAACCGTCGCGTGGACGGCGGTTCTTTGGCGACATTTGGTACCTTGCCCCGACGGCGGTAAAGATCGGTGTAGCGATTGCCGCCGTTGCGTTGCTTTCGGTATTCGGCGTGCGGCATGCTGCCGAGATCGACGCGTTTCTCCTAACGCCGAGAAAAAGCGAATACTCGATACACACAGCCATCCGTCAATACAATGCTACAAAGCGAGGCAGCGCGTTGCGCAATGTGAAACGGTTTGTCGTCAGAGGACAGCTCGAGGCGAAAGACGTGGGCGGGTTCACGCCGCTTCATACTGCCGCAATCGAGGGGAACACCGAGATCATCGCCTTGCTCATCGAGAACGGGGCCGACAAAAACGCTTTGTGCGATTCGTACATGACCCCGCTTCACTGGGCGGCCCGCGAAGGCAACGTAGAAGCCGTTCGATTCTTGGTCGAGTGCGGCGTTTCCGTGGACAGTCCCGGCTTTATGGGGGAAACGCCGTTGCTGACGGCGGCAAAATCGGGCAAGATGGAGACGGTGAAGGAACTGATGACGCTGCGGGCGGAAACCGAATCCGTGAACGCCGCCGGACAGAATATCGTACAAGCGTTCCAGGGATACTTGAGCACCATGTCCAAACTGGGCGCCCTAACCACCGGCGAGTATCAGACGCGCGAGAATATCTTAAGATATATCAAACAGACGCGCTGGTTGTCCGGGTGGCGACGACGTTAGCCAACCCCAGTTTCCCCCCGCCTGCGCTCACCGACAGCCTGCGGCTCGATGCGAGTTCGAAACCTCTGACTCGCACCGGATTGCGCTGCCCGCCGTCATGAAGGCGCACCGCCGGTTGCCGCACTTCTCGCAAACGATATCTGGGCGCAACTCAGGGGCATCCGGCAAGGCGATCGGCCATATGCGCCTTCTGTGCGGCGACGGCGACGCGCTCGCGAAGACCCCTTAGATACGCCGTGCGCACAGGAGCCGAAAACAGGACGCGGCGGTAGCGCTCGCCAAGGCCGGGGAATTGCCTGTCCAGAAGGTCCCGAACCGATTCCCACACTTTTGGACGCGGGTTGAGGCCGTCCACCCAGATGACGTCCACGTCCAGGTCCGCGGCCCATTCGAAAAGCGCGTTGACTGAGTTCTGGTCGTCCGACAGGAACGGGAGCAGCGGGCCGAACATGACGGACGTTTCGAGGCCTGCGGCGTGGGCTTCCTTGATGATTCTCGAACGTTCCTCGACGGAACCGGCGCGCGGCTCCCACAGTTTCCGCAGGGCCTCGTCAAGCGTTGTCACCGTTGCGCCGATTGTTGCGTTGCGTCCCGCGAAGACATCCAGATCCCGGAGGACGAGCGGGCTCTTCGTGAGCACATTTACCCGGAACTCGTGTTCGAGCAGCAGCGCGGCGCACGTCCGCGTAAGTCTCCGATCGCCCTCGACGGGTTGCCAGCCGTCGCAGGCGCTGCTCATGAAAACATTGCCGGGACGCGCGCGGCGCAATTGCCGCTCGAGCGCTTCGACGGCGTTGACTTTCACGTCCACGAATCCGCCCCACGATTCGGCGTGCGGGTGAAAACGCTGCATAAAGCGCGCGTAGCAATACACACATCCGTGCGCGCATCCCGTGTAGCAATTCAGGGAATAGTCGCTGACTGTAGAACGGTTCAAGACCGTTCTGCACGTCGTTTCCCGTATGACGGCCGCCGCCTGGAGGGCCGTCGGCATACCAGCCTGTTGACTATTCATGGTTCCTTTTAGCACGCACACGCCTGAGCGCTCTGTTTCATAAGGTCGGTAAGACGCCTTTTCATCGAAGTTGTTTGGGCACGACTCGTGCTCATCGGCCGTGCGCGTACTCGGTTCTTCGATGACGATTACGGGTACGAGCACGAAATACGGCGGAAAATCACGTCACGGCATCTTTGAAATCGTGCACTACGCCGGAACGCATCCACTCATTCCGTAATTCGAGTCAATCGTGTACAGCCGCCGGATGCTTGCGTCTTCGTTTTGATGCGCCGCAATGACCTTTCCGGCGAATATCACATGGTCGCCCGTCAATAGCTCGGAATCGAGCATGCATTCAAAGTTCGCCACGGCGTCTGCGAACAACAGGCAGTCGATTGCTGCGGCCTCCTGTGTTTTCGTGCCGCAGGCGGCGATCTTGTCCATGTCGCGTCCTGACTTCGTCCCATAGAACAGGGCGTCGTCGGCCATGGCCGCAGACGGAAAACTGATCACAAACGAGCCAGCGTGTCGAATGGCCTCGATCGAGTATCGCGTCAGACCAACGGATATGGCGAGCATGGGCGGTTGGCTCGAGGTCGGCATGACCCAGCCGAGCGTGATCGGGTTGCATTTCCCCTGAGGGTCTCTCGCAATGGCGATGGCGATCTGCTCGGGGTACTTGCGCGCTAAGGCCTCGCCGCATGTTGTCTTGATCTGCATTTCACTCCCTCCGTTGGGTTGTGGCGCTCGCCAAATCGACGTCTCGTCCGCTTCGCGAGCGAAAAGAGCGACACGTTGATTATACGCCTGATTGGGCAGCATTGCATGGGTTGTGCCCGCAGTCTTAAGCTGCTATCGTCTTAGGGGAGAAATCTTTATCGGGAGGACCTCCGCATGTCTGGGAAAGGTCTATTCTCGCAAAACGTCATCGCCGTCATATGGGATTTCGACAAGACCCTGTCGCCGCACTATATGCAACGGCCCTTGTTCGAGGCTTACAGCGTTGACGAAGAAGCGTTTTTCGCCGAGGTGAACCGGTTGCCCGCTTATTACGCCCGCGCGGGGGTCCGCGTGCAACGCGACACATGCTACCTCGGCCACCTCATCGCGTACGTCCGCGCCGGAAAACTCGCCGGGCTCACCAACGCCAGACTGCGCGAGTTGGGAGGCCAGATTCAGTTCTATCCCGGCATTCCCGAGCTGTTCGATGGACTGGCCCGGATTCTCGACGTTCAGGAATTTAGCCTCGGCGACATCCACCTTGAACATTACGTCGTCAGCAGCGGCCTCGCCGAGATGATCCGCGGGTCGGCCGTCGCGAGTCGGCTCGACGGGATATGGGCTTCCGAGTTTGTTGAAGTGCCCGCCGCCCCCGGCACAGACCTCGATGCCCAACCCGAGACAGGGCAGATAAGCCAAATCGCCACTTTTCTCGACAACACCACCAAGACCAGAGCCCTATTCGAGATCAATAAAGGCATAGGGAAACTGGATTCGATCTCCGTTAACGACGCCATCCCCGAAGAAGAGCGCCGAGTGCCGTTTAGAAACATGATCTACATTGCCGACGGGCCAAGCGATATCCCTTCGTTCTCGGTTGTGAAGAAACACGGCGGGCTCGCCTACGCCGTGTACGACCCGAGCTCACAAGACCATTTTGCGCAGGCCGTCGCCCTTCTCGAGGCGGGCCGCGTGCACGAGATCGGCCCGGCCGACTACCGAAAGGGCACCCAAACCGAGATGTGGCTCCGGCACCAAATCACCCGGATCGCACGGCGTATGATGGCCCAACGCACAGAGACAACCGAAAGCAAAGTGGCAAAAGGCCCCGACCACTTTCACGAAACCGAACGTATTCCCGGGTAAAC
>Ga0180438_10005309_pt1 | contig 17995 bp, 15 predicted proteins | sample SS_ome_12_FD_132455 | JGI IMG/M metagenome (GOLD analysis project Ga0180438, IMG submission 132455) | Hypersaline lake sediment archaeal communities from the Salton Sea, California, USA - SS_3_D_2 metaG | ecosystem: Environmental > Aquatic > Non-marine Saline and Alkaline > Hypersaline >...
CTCTGTCAACCAGCTCGGCCGCTGCCAATGCCAGGCTCGTGCGTTCCGAATCACCGATGATTCGCAAATGGGGATCCACTAAGTCGGTCTTACTCAGGAGCTGAAGATCGCGTGTTTTTTTATCGTAATAGATAGCCCGAATATGGGTGAGGGATTCGAGGCAGCCTTTAAACTTGCTCTTCGGTCCCCTGCCGCCCTTGGCGACCACTTTCACCTTTCCATAATCACGGGTATACAGGGAAAGAATCTTGGAGGTCTCTCCCAGCTTCCACCCTCTGAGCACAACGGCCTCGGTCTGCAGAATGGCCACGCCTTGCCCTCATAACCAGTGGAAAAGAATATCGATCATACCGAAATAGACCATCAGCCCCAATACATCGTTGGAGGTCGTGATGAAGGGGCCTGTGGCGATGGCGGGATCGACGTTCAACCGCTTGAGGAAAAAAGGCATCAACGTGCCCATGAATGCAGCGATAAAGAGAACCGTTAACAGGGAAAATCCCAGAATAAGGCCAAACTTGGCATCATGAAGCCAGAAAGTGACCATGCTAAAAAGGAGCCCCGAGATAACAAAGCCGTTGAGAAAAGCGACGCTGATCTCTCGAACGAGCCTGCGTCCCGTGTCTCTCAGGCTGATATCGCCCGTGGCCAAACCTCGTATGACCACCGTAGCCGACTGAATTCCCGTATTGCCCCCCATGGCCATGATCAAGGGGATAAAAAACGCCGACGCGATGATACGATCCAAAGACGCCTGATAATGACGCATCACCACAGCCGATATCATTTCTCCCACGAAAGCAACCAGAAGCCAGGGCAAGCGGACGCCGGAAAGCCGTAAAATGGATTTGTGCCGGATTGTCTCGTCCGTGATACCGGCCATCAGGGTAATATCCTCGCTGGCCTCTTCCTCGACGACATCCAGAACGTCATCCACGGTGATCCGACCCACCAGCCGACCCTGTTCATCAACCACGGGTGCAGCCACCAAGTCGTATTTATGGAATATATTGGCCACTTCTTCCTGATCCATTTCAGGACGGATGGAGATGGCCTCCTTGTCCATGATGGTGGCCAATTTCACTCGAGGATTTGCCAAAACCAATTCCTTCAGGGAGACGATTCCCCGGAGGATGCCCCCGTTATCCACGACATATATATTATAAACATCCTCCACTTCATCGGCCTTCCTGCGGAGAACGTCCATGGCTTCCTTGGCTGTTCGGTCCTGGTTGACGGCCACGATTTCCAGGGCCATGATGCCTCCGGCCGTTTCTTCATCGTGCCGGAGTAGTGTCTTTACTTCCCGGAATTCCTTCCAGGGCATGGCCCTCAGGATTCGCTGAGCAACATCCTCCTCCAGTTCGCCGATGACGTCGGTGGCATCATCGGAATCCATGGCACCGATGATCTTTGCGATAGTCTCCTCGTCCAGTGCGCGGAGTATTTCCTGCCGGAACGTGGTATCTAATTCGACAAGAACCTCGGCGGCTTGTTCCGTATCCAGGAGTGACAGAATGCGCAGACGGCTTTCCATGTCCAGCCGAACGATAGCCTCGGAGATATCCGCTGGATGAAGGTCCACCAGCATCGTCTTCAAGGTCGTCTGATCATCCCTGTGCAGGAATTCCTCGAAGATCTCATTCAGCTTATTTTGTGGGGTTCGCGCTTCTTCCACGAGACCTCCTGGGAGTGTAACGAAAGAGTGCATTACTCAGCACGGCAAAATCCGCCACCGAAAGTTCCTCAGGCCTTTGGTGTAGATCGAACGGTAAATCCTGTAATCGTTTTTCATCCATCACCAGCGATTTCAGCGTATTCTTCAGCATCTTTCTTCGCTGTCCGAAAGCCGTCTTGACCAAACGACTAAAAAAAGAAAGATCGTCTACATCATGAAGCGGTCGATCCAGGAATTGAAACCGGAGTACGATGGAATCGACCTTGGGCACAGGATAAAAAGCTTTCCTCGGAATGGAAAAGAGGACATCGATACGGCTATGCATCTGAAAAAGAACCGATGGTATGCCGTAGGCTTTGCATCCCGGTGGGCTCGTGATGCGCTCACCCACCTCCTTTTGAAGTGTCACAGTAATATCCCGCACCTTTTCACGTTTATCCAGCAACCGAAAAAGGATGGGCGTGGTGATGGCGTACGGGATATTGCCCACAGCCCGAATTTTCTGCTCGCCGGAAAACAGAGCCTCTAATTCGAGCTTTAAAAAATCCGCTTCTACGATCTCTATACGTGCATGCTGCTCGAATCGTCGCTTCAACCAGCCGGTCAGCCGAGTGTCCAATTCCACAGCCACGATACGCCGCGCCGGACTCTCGATGAGCCGTTCGGTGAGCACGCCTTCCCCCGCCCCAATCTCCAGGATCCGATCCTCGCAGCCTATGCGCATACTCTGGATGATGCGTTCAGCGATGGAGCGGTCTCTTAGGAAATGTTGACCCAAACGCTTCTGGGGATGGATGCCCGACAACACGGCTCTCTACTCCACCCTCAGACCCGGCTCAACCTCGTCCTCTGTGGTCAGCAGCGTATATCCTTTTCCCGCCTTGACGGCCAGCAGCATCCCCTGCGAATCGAGCCCGCGAATCTTGGCCGACTCGAGGTTGGTCACAACAATGGCCGTTTTGCCCTGTATATTCTCCGGCGTATAGCTTTCGGCCAAACCGGCCACGATCTGACGCTTCTCATTGCCCAGATCGATCACCAGCTTTATGAGTTTATCCGCCCCTTCCACCGTCTCGGCCTCCACGATCCTGGCGGTCTTGAGCTGGACTTTTTGGAATGTCTCCGTATCGATGGTGCGTAGCGCACCCGTCTGATCTTGCTGTGCCCCTTGCCCTACTTTTTTGAGCTTTTCCACCTCCCGGTCGATGACCTCATCCTCGATCTTGGTGAAAAGAATGCCCGGTTCGCCCAGAATATGTCCTGTAGGCACCTTATTCTGGGTCGCGTCGTCCCATACAAGGTCGCCCTCCAGGTTCAGCATGGTTTTCAGCCGCCGACTGGTAAACGGAAGAATCGGAGCCATCAGTACGTCCAGGGCATAGGTCACCTGCACACAGATGGCCAGGGTTGTCTGACAATTCGATGAATTGGTCGTTCGGGTCTCCCAGGGCGCTTTGTCGTTGAAGTACTTGTTGGCCTGACGGCAGAGATCCATGAACCGCCGCACGGCACCGCGAACTTCATACGTCTCGAAAAGGTGCTCCATATCGCGATGAGCCGTATGGATTTCTTCCAGCATGGCTTGATCCATTTCTTCCAGATCGCCCGTAGCGGGCACTTTGCCCTCGTAATACCGATGGACGAATGAGAACGTCCGATTGACGAAGTTACCCAGAATATCGGCCAGTTCATCGTTGTTCCGGCTCTGAAACTTGCTCCATGAAAAATCTGTATCTTTGGTCTCCGGCGCATTGGCTGCCAGCGTATACCGCAGGGGATCGGGTGGAAAGTGCTGCAGATAGTCCTTCAGCCAGATGGCATAATTCTGACTCGTGGATATCTTACGCCCCTCGATGGTCAAATACTCGTTGGCCGGAATGGCCTGGGGGAGAATGTAGTCCCCCATTTCCATCAGGATCATCGGAAAAAGGATGGCGTGAAACACGATGTTGTCCTTACCGATAAAATGAACCAGCTTGGTCTCTGGATTGCACCAGTACTGCTTCCATAAATCTGGATCGCCTTCTCTTTCCGCCCATTCTTTTGTGGCCGAGACATACCCGATGGGCGCGTCGAACCATACATAGAGGACTTTATCCTTTATCTCATCGATGGGAACGGGCACCCCCCAGTGAAGATCCCGAGTAATCGGACGATCCCCCAATCCCTCGTTGTACCACCCGATACAGTAATTCCGGACATTCTCCTTCCATTCCTGGGAATCAAACCACGCTTTCCATGCTTTGGCAAAACGTCCCATGGGAAGATACCAATGCTGGGTTTTCTTGAGAACCGGCACCGAACCGTCGATCTTCGACCTGGGATCCATCAACTCCTTCGGCTCCAGCCACTTGCCGCACTGGTCGCACTGGTCGCCCCTAGCTCGGTCGTACTGGCAATACGGACACGTACCTTCCACATAACGGTCTGGAAGGAATCGTCGAGAAGCCTCGCTGTAAAACTGCTCGGCATCCCTTACAATCAGATCGCCCTTATCGTTAAGTGCCGTAAAAAAGGTCTGTGCCGTTTGGTGATGCACGGGAAGAGACGTGCGGGAGTAATGATTGAAGCTGATGCCCAGTCTTTCAAAACTATCCTTGTTCATACCGTGGTACCGATCCACAACATCCTGGGGAGAAATGCCTTCGTTATCTGCCGTCACGGTGATGGGTACACCATGCTCATCCGACCCGCAGATGTAAAGCACATCCCTGCCCTTCAGTCGCTGGTAACGCACGTAGATATCCGCCGGCAGATACGCACCGGCGATATGACCCAGATGGAGGGGGCCGTTGGCATAAGGTAGGGCACTAGTGACCAGGATTCGCTTGTACGTCTTCACTTCGGGCATCCTCTTTTCGCTTCTTCTTCGGTTTCTTCTTCTTTTTTTTCTTCTTTTCCTTTTCCGCCTCTAAAAGGGCCATCAACTCTTCAAGACCGATCTTATCCTCTTCTTCGTTCTCGTATTGAATGATCGCCTTTTGCGCGATCACATCGATTTTTAAGAGCATACCCGTGCCCTTGGGTGTCTTGACTCGCTGTCCGGCTTCGGGAAATTTCCCAAGAATTTCAGTATAAAAATTACGCTCATACCTCAGGCAGCACATTAAACGTCCACACGCTCCCGAGAGTTTGGTCGGATTCAGGGCAAGGTTCTGGTCTTTCGCAAACTGTGTGACAACGGGTTCGAACTCGCGAAGAAACGTCGTACAGCAAAGCCGCCGGCCGCAAACGCCCACACCCCCGATGCGTTTGGCCTCGTCACGAACACCGATCTGCCGTAATTCGATGCGTGTTCGGTACCGGCCGGCAAGGTCGCGAACCAGTGCACGGAAATCGACCCGGTTCTCCGATGTAAAATAGAACGTAATCTTATTCCGGTCGAATTGGTATTCAACGTCCACGAGTTTCATTTCGAGGCCGTGCTCCTCGATCCGCCGTCGGCAGTCGTAGAATGCATCTCGCTCCAGTTGTTGATTTTCCCCCAACCGTTCCAGGTCGTTTCGACTGGGTTTACGCAGGATGTGGAGAAACTCTCCGTCCCCCGCCCTTTGATCGACCAGACTGCCCATATTCACGACACGACCCAGGTCCTCGCCCTTTTCGGCCTGGACCACCACCAGGTCTCCGACCACGAAGGGGAACTCCTGGAGATTCGAGAAAAATGCTTTCCGGCCTCCTTTAAAAGCAATTTCCAGTATCTTGGCCATAGAGTATCATTCCTGTCTTACGCGATGCGCCCTGGATTATCATGTTACATCTGAAATTATGCTTTACGTTCCGAGTTCGCTTGGGAAAGGGGCTCGCGTATGCCATGAGCCGTTTGCACGCTTCCGGCACATCTTCCCTCGAAACATCAATGAACGCATTCTCTTAAATCCAGGCTCAAAGAATGCATAATTAACGAAAGGTACGCATTTTTTCCAATGAAATCAATAGATTGCTGGATGCTGGCCAGACCCGCCTGGACATTAAAACCGGACCACTCCTGACGGAAACGTTCCAGCTTGTCCATGCAGTCGATGTTCAACACCCTCTGGGGAAAGCCCCAACTCAATTGGAGAATATCCCGCAGCCAAACCTGTAGAATCCTTAGTATCTCGTGTATTTCGACTTTATCCTGACGTTCCAATAAACCTTCTACGCAGGCTATTCGGCCTTCCGTATCTTCCCCCAGAGATCGTTCCAGGAACCTGAGAGCGGTCTCACGTCGTGCATCGAACCCTTCCTCGGCCAGGTCGAAGCCCCGTTGCAGGCTTCCTCCGGCCATGCACGCGAGGAAAGCTGCCTTCTCTTCGGGAAGATTGCGTCGATGGATCAAGGCCAGTTTGATATCTTCGTCGGAAAGAGGATCGAAACGGACGACCTGACACCGTGATACAATCGTCTCCAGCAGCCGCGCCGGATACGAAGTCGTTAAAAAAAGAAGGGTGCGTTCGGGTGGTTCTTCCAGCAGCTTTAAGAGACTGTTGGCCGCTTCCAGGGTCATCTGGTCTGCGCGGGAGATCAGAAAAACCCGATGCTTTCCTCCTTCAACTTTCAGCGTCACCCCTTGTTTTAAGAGTCGGACATGACCGATGCCGATCACGGGAAGTACGGTAATTTCCGGACTGTAGGTCACTTGCTGATACGGATTTTGAATTCTCTGGAGGGCTCTCTCGCGGAGTATCTCCCGATACTTCTCTTCTTTCATAACCTTGGGCCGTGACGGTACGGGCGTCACCATGCGAAAATGGGGATACTCCAGATTCATGATCTGAGAGCAGGGAGTGCAACTGCCGCAGCCCCCGATGCGTCCTTCGGTACAGTTCAGGCTTAACGCCATGGCCAGGGCCATGGCATCCTTACCCACACCGGCCGGACCGTGAAAGAGATAAGCATGGGCCAAACGCTTCCGATTCAACGATGAGACCAGCAACCGCTTCACGCGCGACTGTCCGTAAACCCTATCAAAGGCCATACCGATACTCCCATCTCAGTAACGAATCTTCGATGATAGATGGACAATGAAGAGAATTATCCCAAAGACGATGACAGAGGACGATCTGCCGGTATGTTTCGAGATAACGCATTTCCATTCTTAATCGGACGCCTTTCGCATCCAGTCCACGGGGTTGTAATGGGCCGTCCCATTCCAGATCATAAAATGAAGGGTCGAGCCGTTCAGGCCCTGACTGTCGCCGACATAACCTATCACTTCACCCCCCTCGACATCATTTCCGATCTCGACTAAAACCACATCCATATGGCCGTATACGGTATAATAACCACCGCCATGTGCCACCAGGACGACATTTCCCATCCCCCGCATCCAGTAAACCTGGATCACTTCCCCCCGACACACACAGCGGACGGCATCTCCGTCGGCCGCTTTAATATCGATACCCAGATTCTCCGTCCATATCTTGAGCTCCGGGTCTCTGACCCTCCCGTATCGCGTGATCACCGTACCCCTGACCGGCCAATCCAGCTTCCCCTTAAGGCCGGCAAAGTGCTCACCACCCCCCAATTGCTGAACCGTCGACTTTCTCTGCTGCTCTGCCCGGCTGATCCTACCCCGGATCTCCTCGAATGCCTGCCGTTTTCTCCTTAGTTTCTCTCGAAGCTGGGCTTGATCCTGTCTCACCTTAGTCAGGATTTTTTGTCGAGACGTCTTCTTTCCCTCTAAACTCTCGGCCTCCTTGCTCTCTTCCTGCAGAAGCTGATCCTTGGCGGCCAGCTCTCTGGCGATCCGATCCCGCTGACTGGCGATTTTCCGTTCCTTTTCTTCTAGGAGCCGAAGGTTGCGACGGTCGTTCTCGACAATCCGTTTCTGATATCCCAAGAGTACCATGGCCTGATTAAAGGATTCCAGGGTAAAAAATACTTCCCAATCCGATGTTCGTCCCCGCGTGTACGACGACACCATTCTCTGGGCAACCAGCTTCTTCATCCGTTCATAACCCTGGAGTGTTTTTTGGAGCTCGCCTTCGGTCCGGCGTATGTTTCTCTGCTTCTCCTGCTTTTCCTGCTCCAGTGCTTTGAGAAATTTTCGTTTCAGGCCAATTTCGCGTTCTGCATTCTCCACCTGCTCGATGAGGGATCGCTCACGATTCTCTTTAGTCGCCAGTTCGTCCTCCAGCGCTTGTATTTCGTTGCGAACTTTCTGTAGATCCTGCTCCGATTGGGCATGGCCCATCACCGAATTCATCAGGAGAAAAATGGTGATCCCTATGGGTAAAATCCGACGCCATGTTTCACGTGCTCTTGCTACATCCATGGCCTTATCTTTCTTGCTAAAACAGCCGCGACGACCATCTTAATCCCCTCGCCCGGAAGGAAAATGACCGCACCGCCCCAGAACGCGGTCGCCCATGAGATGGACTTATGGACGATTACATTCACGTTGATGTACAAATAGGCCACGCCTATCGTAAAAATGATGAGGAATCCCACGGCATTGGCTGCAAAAAAAACGCGCCACCGGATGGCTTGTTGCTGACGGTCCAGTACCCGGCCAATGGCCCAAGCCGCTATAGGGAATGCCAGGAGGTATCCGAACGTTGGTTGCAGCACGTAGCCTAGTCCTCCCCCCAACGCGAACACAGGAACACCCATCAGTCCTAAGACCAGAAAAATCAGTTGACTCTGAGACCCTCGCCTGCTGCCCAGAATATCGGCAGACAGATAGACAAAGAGTGTTTGCAGCGTGAATGGAACCGGTGGCACCGGGATCCGTAAATAGCTGCCCACAGACGTCAGAGCCGCAAAAAGTGCCACTCCCAGGAGTGGATAACTCCCAGAACGGGTACTGATGTGTTCTCCTACGTCTGCTGCCATCAGCTTCAAAGGCCCCTCTATCGATACTTCAGTAAAATGGTACGAAAAACTCTTCTAAAAATCAAATTCAATTTTACTTGTATTTTTACGATAGTTTCTTTATTTTTAGGCTCCATGCGTCCGTTATTCAGAGGAGAACTTTACATGATCCCGTTTAATCCTGAGGCCGAAGCCTTGAACAACATACTCCAAGAGCACAGTCCCGCTATCTATAACCTGCTATCAGAAAAAGGAAAACGTATCTTTTTCCCCAAAAAGGGTCTTGTCCGACAAGGTCAGGATGCGAAAGGAAAGGACATCAACGCCACCATAGGTATGGCCATCGAAGACGATTCTACACCCATGCGTCTTCAATCCATCGCCCAATGCATGGATTTGGCACCGGAAGAAGCGTTTCCGTATGCCCCCAGCTTCGGCATTCCTGAGCTACGACAGCGCTGGCAACAGCTCATCCGAGATAAAAATCCATCGATGAACGGGGCAATCAGTCTCCCGGTCGTTACCTGCGGTTTAACCCACGGACTCAGTGTCGTCGGTTTTTTATTCCTGGATCCCGGGGATCGGCTTATCCTGCCCAGCATGTACTGGGGGAATTATAGACTGGTGTTTGAGCATGCCTACGACGTCCAACCGACATTGTTCAATACATTCAAGAACGGCCGTTTCGATACGGAAAGCCTTCGATCGACACTGCTCGAAAAGAAGGGGAAAAAGGTCCTGCTTCTCAATTTTCCCCATAATCCCACGGGGTATACACCAACCGTGCAGGAAGCAGAAACCATCACCGACATCGTGCACGAAAGCGTCAAGGCGGGCGAATCCATCGTCGTGGTTCACGATGATGCCTACTTCGGCCTCGTCTACGAAGACGGCATATACCGAGAATCCCTATTTAGTAAGCTGGCTCATCTGCATGAAAACGTGCTGGCCATCAAGATCGATGGTGCAACAAAAGAGGACTATGCCTGGGGTTTTCGGGTGGGATTCGTCACGTATGCTTCCAAGGGGATAGATGAATCGGTCTGCCAAGCCCTGGAAAGCAAGACGGCCGGCCGCATTCGAGGGAACATCTCCAACGCGCCACGCATTTCTCAGAGCTACATTCTGAAAGCGATCTGCTCACCCGGATACAATGATGAAAAACGAAAGAAGTACGAACTGCTAAAGTCCAGGTTTGATCGGGTGAAAAAAGTTCTGAAGGAAAACGAACAACGATACGGTGCCTACTTTAAACCGCTTCCCTTCAACTCTGGGTACTTTATGTGTCTGGGACTGGCAGAAGGCTTGGATGCCGAAGCCATTCGTCAAACCCTGCTGAATCGGTACAGCACCGGGATTATCGCCCTGGAGGGCGTCCTCAGGATTGCGTTTTCCTCGGCTGCAGAAAAAGATATTCCGCATCTATTCGAGAACATCTACAACGTTTGCAGGGAGATGAAGCCGTCCTAACGATTATTCATTCTCATCCATCTTGTAAACGGTCTTGACTGTCTGTCTCACCGATTCGATGTGATCGTTGAACTCATCGAAAATCACCTTGATGTCCGTCCGTCCTAGCCGGGGATAGCATTCCACGAGCATCTTCCATGTCTTGTTCGCTTCCGACTCGATAGACTCGCCCTCGGGATGTCCAAAATCCAGCTTATGATACAAACAGATCAGATCGGCCAGGCGTACGATGCAGACCAGTGGTTTGTTCTCCTCGGCTTTTTCGATGGTATGATGATAAGCAATCACATCGCACAACCGTTCGGGCAAAAGCCATTTCTGTATTAGCCAAGGCCCAAAATCGGTATGATTGATTCCCAGAACTTCGTCCTCTGCCTGAACAAACGTCATGCCACTGTCCAGAACACGCTGGACCACTTCCTCAAACTCGTGATACATGTGGATGGCAATGATGGATTCACCGATATCGTGCAGAAGACCCGCCAGATAGGCCAGTTCCACATCCCGGTAACCGACACGCTTGGCGATCAGACGACTGGATAACGCACAGCCGAAGGAATGCTCCCAGAAATGCACGCGCTTCATCAGGGGGGCATCTCGTTCAAAAGTATTGGTCAACGTGACCGAATACACCAGATTACTGATTTCTCGAAGACCCAAATACACGATAGTCTCTTTGACCGATGTAATCTTCCGGTTCAAACCCCAGTAGGCAGAATTGACCAGTCGAATCATCTGGGTTGTCAGAACCTGATCCATCATGATTAAATCGGCCAATTCATCGATCCTCGGTTCGGGTGCGTGTATTTTCTCGAACAATTGGATAACGATATAAGGCAGTGTCGGGATATCTTTGATCTTCGAAAGATAGTCTTCTAGAACATCCTGCTTTGTACACGTCGTCATGGGAATCACCTAACCTTTTTTTTCTCCTCGAAAACCATACACGATGTGCCCGAGTTCCGATACACCACCAGACATGGATGATACCGAGTTTTCATGCCGAATCCCCGACACCCATAAGGGAACGAAGGATCCCATGTGATATAAAAATGTTCGCATCGTGTACAGATAGCCTTCTTTCGCATGATCATTCACCATCCTCGGGCTTGATGTCCGCCAATTCCGGCTTGATAATCTGTTCATAACACTCCGGACAGATACTGTGACTGAACTTGGCTTCGGAATGATCTGTGATGTACTGCTCCACCTGCTGCCAATAATTCTTGTCGTCCCGTATTTTTTTACAGTAGGCACAAATTGGCAGCAGCCCCTGGAGCTGCTTCACCCTGGACAAGGCATCTTCCAGTTTATGGACATGCTCGGCCAGGCTGTTCTGCAATTCCAGCATTCGCAAACCCACGCGCACACGGGCATGGAGTTCTTTGGCGCGGAAAGGTTTCGTCACATAATCGTCGGCACCTGCTTCGAGTCCTTGAGCAATATCATCGGTTCGATCCTTGGCCGTGAGAAGGATGATATACATGTAATTGGATCTTTTTTTTGCTCGGATCCTTCTGCAAATATCGAGACCGTCCATGCCAGGCATCATCCAATCCAGGATGACCAATTGAGGCGCATCTTTTTTACGAAGCATGTCCCATGCTTCGTTGCCATCACAAGCAACGATAACGTCAAATCCTTTTTTGGAGAGTGTGGCCTCCAGCATCCGACGGGAGACCTGATCATCTTCTGCAATGAGTACTTTCATAGTTCTCCGCTTATAGGTTTTTATCCCATCCCGGCAAGGAGAAGAATGCCTTGATCCGGTTCATCTGCTCCTCCAGCTTCTTCAAGACATCCTCCGCTCCTTCCAGGCGGGACTCTTTACCCAACGTTTCGATTTGATAGGCCAGTTCGTATGCCTTTCCAACACCGAAGTTGCCTATCGAACCCTTTAAACTGTGGGCTTTCCGCTCAACCTGTGCGGAATCGTTTTTGGCAATCAGACCTTCCAACTCCTCCAAATGCTGGGGGTAGTCTTCTAAGAAATCATCCACCAACGACCTCAGCAATCCCTTATCCCCATCAACGGCTTCCATCGCCCTGGATAAATCGATCAGCTCTGTTTTCTCCGCTGTCTCCCCGGGTTCCGATAACTCTTCCTCGTGCATCAAACGTGCGATGGCACCGTAAAGTTCGGCAGCTTTCATGGGTTTCGACACATAAGCATCCATGCCGATTTTCAGGCACCTCTCTTTATCCCGGCTCATGGCGTGAGCTGTCAACGCAATGATGGGTATGTGTGTACGTGTTGATTTTTCCCGCTCACGGATAACAGCCGTCGCTTCGTATCCGTCCATCTCGGGCATCTGAACATCCATCAAGATCAAGTCAAACATTTCTGAGTCGAGTAAGTGGAGTACTTCCTTACCCGTGGATGCAGTGACAACCTGCCAACCCTTCTTGTGCAGAATGGACTTTGTTAATTTACAATTGATGGCATTGTCTTCAGCTAACAGTATCTTAAGCGGCGATCTCAGGGGATACACGGGCTCTTCGGTGGTCTTGGACTCCTTATCTTTAACATCGCGTACTCTGTCTCCTATCTCGGTAAAATCATGCTCAGTTCCGGTAAAAGATGAATCTGCGGTCCCGGAACATTGATTCTGCAGTCGTAACTTTGCTGTAAAATGAAATCGACTGCCAGGACCGAATGTTTCCCCCTTATATTCGCTCAGAGGGCTCTCGACCCAGATCCGACCACCCATCATGGCGACCAGCCGTGACGAGATAGCCAAACCCAATCCTGTACCCCCGTATTTTCGTGTCGTCGTACCGTCCGCCTGTGTGAATGCTTCAAAGATGGTTCCCTGCAGTCTGGGGGGTATTCCAATCCCCGTATCAGACACGATGAAGTGCAGGACCGCATCCTTCTCAGTAATTGATTCCGCCTCGATTTGGATAGCCACCTGGCCGCTTTCTGTGAATTTAACCGCGTTACTGACAAGGTTAATGAGTATCTGCCTTAATCGCATCGGGTCACCCACCAATCCATCGGGTACAACGGAATCGAGGTGACTGGTGAGTTTCAATCCTTTTTCCTTTGCCCGGAGCCTCATGGGCTGTAACACGTTATCCAGACATTCATTCAAGTTAAAATCAATGCATTCAATATCCAGCTTTCCTGCTTCTATCTTAGAAAAGTCGAGTATATCGTTGATCAAATTCAACAGTGAATTCGCCGAATACTGCACGGCCTCGAGGTATTCCCGCTGATCGGGATTGAGTTCGGTTTCCAGTGCAAGATCGGTCATACCGATGATGCCGTTCATCGGAGTTCGGATTTCATGACTCACGTTGGCTAAAAATTCGCTCTTTGTTTTGTTGGCCAGTTCGGCCTCAACGGCCATTATATTTGCCCGTTCAACGGCAAGCGTCAGTTCTTTGTTACTGGTCTCAGTCGCCTCCTTCGCTTTTTTTAATTCCTCCTCCGCACGTTTACGTTCGGTGATATCACGTGCCACACTCACCACGGCTATGCCGTTTCCGTTACTATCCTTGATGATGGATGTCGAAAGAGAAACCGGAAAGACACTCCCATCTTTTCGTCGATGATAAACCTCACCCTCCCAACCGGTCTTTGTTGCCAGTTTGAGGATACGACTGGATTCGCTTCGATCCGAGCCATCCTTCCAGAGAATATCAATTGGCTTACCCAGTACCTCCTCCTCATGGTACTGATAGGTCGTACAGAAGGCATGGTTCACAAAGATTGTTTCTTCTTCCATATTGGTGATAAACACGCTGTCGTGAATACTCATGATCGCATGTGACAGCATTCTGAATTGATCTTCGGCCTTTTTGTGCCTGATGGCATTCTCAACGGTAATCTGGAGCATCTTCAGATAGTTGCGCTCCTGATCCTTGATGATATAATCATACGCGCCGGCCTTCATCGCCCGAACGGCCGTCTCTTCGTCCCCACCACCAGTCACAAAAATGATCGGTGTATCGATGATTAAATCAAAAAGGTCGAATGCTGTGCCGTCTCCGAGGAAGTAATCGGCTATCACCACATCAAACTGTCGGGAATTTAAAACGGTTGTTGCCTCCGATACAGAACCGGCGATGGCGTAATCGTACGACAGATTCTCATCCCGAACCAATCGTTTAAAAGCCATTTGATCGACCCTGTCATCATCGATGAGTAATACTTTTATCCGTATGTCGTTCATAGATGCCATCATCCGTGTGTTTTATCTATCCGAACCATCGTATTACCGGCCATCGCCCTATCCCCTCATAATCCCGGAATAGAGAGACGACGAACTTTTTAGGCTGGTAACTCACTCAGCGTCCAGTACATCTCTATCATTTTCACCGTTTCTACGAACTGCATATAATCCACAGGTTTAATCATGTAACCGGCCACACTCAATCGGAAACTTTCGATCCTGTCCTGCTCATTCTTGGACGTGGTTAAAACAATCACAGGGATCATTTTAAACGAATCCATATTTTTAATAATCTTTAAAAATTCGATACCGTTCATTTTTGGCATATTCAAATCCAGCAGAATGATGCAGGGCTCCCTTTTGTCTTCATTCTTCAAATACGTCAGCGCTTCTTCGCCGTTGCCGACAATTTCCAAATGATTCGTCACATTCAGGTCTCTGAGGGCGCGTTTCACGGTCATGGCATCGACCTTGTCGTCCTCAACCAGAAGAATCGGTTTTTTACTGTTCATTTCTATCCTCCGTCTATTTAATTCTTAGGTAACGTAAAGTAAAATGTACTCCCTGCCCCCACATCCGATTCCAACCAAATCTTTCCACCAAACGTTTCTACGATCTTTTTCACCACCGTAAGACCTATCCCGGTACTTTCACATTCATCGCGCGGTGCCAATGTCTGGAATATTTGGAATATCTTGTCATGGTACTTTTTCTCGATACCAGGACCGTTATCGGCCACCCTGAATAGCCAATCCCGGTTCTCGGAAGTACAACCTATTTTGATCTTGCCTTCCGGTTTGTCCATGTATTTCACGGCGTTGCTGATCAGGTTTTGAAAGACCTGTTCCAAACGTGTCATTTCACCCATCACAGTCGGTAATTCGTCCTGGATTTCTATCTCAATATTCAGTGGAGGTGAGACCAGGTCGATGACTTCACAGACAAGACGATTTAGGTCCACTTCTGATTTCTCTTCTTCCACACGTCCAATCCTCGAATACTGGAGAATACCGTTGATGAGTTCATTCATCCGTTTTACTCGTCCGGTAAGCAGATGCAACAACTCTTTTCCTTCTTCATCGAATGCTTGTTCATAGTCGTTCAGCAACCAATCGGTTAACGATCCAATCGCCCTGAGCGGTGCTTTTAAATCGTGGGAAACAATGTATGCAAAATCCTTCAATTCGTTATTGGCAATTCCCAATTCCTCCAGGAGTTTTTGCTGTCTTTTCTCCGCCCTCTTCCGATCTGTTATATCTTCGATCACCCCATCATAAAACCTCACCTCACCTTTCTCATCCGTCACGGCTGCCGCAGTCACAGATCCCCATATGGGTGTGCCATCTGTTTTCTTGAGCATAAGCTCTTCATCTTTCACAAATCCTTCGGTCAACATCTTCTGGCTGAATTTTTTCCGTTCAGCAGGATTTTGATAGAGACTCGACACCTGGTTCTTAAATAGCTGCTCTTTGCTATCAAAACCAAATATCTTCAGCATCATACTATTGGCTTCGATGAAATGACCCTTGGACCCGGGAGTATTCCGAAATATACCCACATTGATATTCTCAGTGAGTGTCTTGTATTTTTCTGCGCTTTCCTTCAACGTTCTTTCTACTTTTTTACGTTGAATAAGCTCCCATTCTAATTGTTCTTTGGATTTCTGTAAATTGTCCCATGAGTCCTTCAGGTTCGTAATCGTTTGATTGACCACGGCTCCCAATTTTGCGAGCAGTTCGTTATGGGATGTCTCGGGCGCCCTGACGGTGAGATCGCCTTCGGCTACTTTCTGGAGTATTTCAAAGTTTTCCGACAGCCCCAGGGCCAGTTCCAAACTCGTGGATTCCATCTCCTCCAGCAAATCCGTCAGGATGGTTGTTTCTTTATTAATCAGCATCCCCAGCTTGGCTATCAACTCATTATCCGACGTCTCGGGTGCTCGAACCGTGCGATCACCCGCAGCAATCTTGGCCAATGCATCATACTGTTCACAGAGGCCCATGGCCAACTCGTGATGCTGATGGACCATCTCCTCCATACTGGCGGCTGTCTGGTTGAGCAGGGTCTGTAATTTTGTCAATAGTTCGTTCTTCGTGGTGATTTGGATCCTGGCCGTGGGATCTCCCGAGGAGAGTCTTTGAAGCATTTCAAAGCTTTCCGACAGTCCAATAGACAGGTCCATGCTGATGTTCTCCAGTTCCCTGTCCCGCTTGTCGACCCGCTGACGATATCTTTTGAATTGACTGTTTACGATATCGATGGTTTCTTTCATCGAATCGACGTTCATGTTTGCCGCGAACACCGAACACTCCAGGCACATTTCCATCTTTTCCAGAAACTTACCCTGTATCTCACCACGGCAACGGGTCCCTGAAACCAGCCAGCAATTATTGACCTTCGATTTCAGTACGGGACACTCTTTTTCTTCACATCCAAATACTTCCCAACACTTCATTTTCTTTGCCATTCGAACGGATCCTACTCAATGGTTGTGCATCGTTTAAGCGATTACTGAATCGATTCATCCTCAGAACTGTATTCGAATTCGCTTCTTATTATCCCCCTCATCCTTCACGGAAAGAAAAACTTTGCCCAGCCGATCACACCACGTACGCACATCCTTCTCAAAGGTCGGACAATCTCCCAGCACTTCCAAGATAGTTCCGGATTCCATATCCGGAGCTTTCACGGCCAGCTTTAAAACAGGCTGAGGGCATTTAAGACCGAGGGTATCCAGGATTTCAACAGCCATTACCATGTCTCCTTTCTTCCATAAATCATGACCTATTGGACATCACTCCTTCTTTCGTACACAAGATGGAACCTGCAGCTTTAGAATTGTCCCTTATGGCATCAAGGGCAGCCATACTCTTGGTATCTTCGTCACTCCTGGGAACAAAGACCGTTTCTCTGAACACTGCCAGTGGACCCAACGCCTTTATATCATCGACCATCTGAGTCACGACTCGTACAAACTTATCCCCCTCACTGGCCGAGATCCAATCGAGCTTCAGTCGTGCCTGCTCGATGCCCAATGGTTCCAGCAGCCGCTTGAGGAGTGTATACCGTCTCAACGCATAATAATTGCCCTCTCTATGATGGCAATCGCCGGGGTGGCACCCTAAGATGAGGATGCCGTCGGCACCTTCGCGAAAGGCCCTGATGACGAATTGCGGATCGACCCTGCCACTACACATCACCCGGATGAACCGCAGATTTGCAGGATACGCCTTTCCTGCTCTGCCTGCGGAATCGGCGCCCTCATAGGAGCACCAATGACACAGAAAACCGATAATCTTGGGTTTAAAATTCACCATGAATAACCCCTCCTATCTCCGCACACACCTGATTATCGGTAAAATGTCGGCACCGTATGGCAGCACTGGGACAGGCAACCGCACATACACCACAGCCGCGGCATAAGACTTCGTTCACACGAATCCCCTTTCCATCCTCACTCTTTCCGATAGCCTTGTAAGGACAGGCGCCTATGCATATCGAACAACCCGAACAGAGGTTTTCGTCGATTTGAGCCGTCATAGCCTCCAGCGACAACATCTCTCCGGGTCTCAGGCTGGACAGTATCCTTCCCGCTGCGGCCAGACCTTGCGTAATTGAGCCTTGAATGCTCGACGGGGCCGCTGCGCATCCGGCCACGTATATACCCTCGACACTTGTCGAGACAGGAGTCAACGGTGTATCCTCCTCGACAAAAAAGCCGTGTTCATCCTGCGATATCCCCATCATGTCTGCCAATTCACGATTCTCTTTTACTCCCTGAATGCCACAGGCCAACACCACCATATCCGCCGTCACCTTCTGGTTCATGCCACGGACATCCGTGTATGCAATCTCGATCTGATCACCGATC
>Ga0180438_10005312_pt1 | contig 17991 bp, 18 predicted proteins | sample SS_ome_12_FD_132455 | JGI IMG/M metagenome (GOLD analysis project Ga0180438, IMG submission 132455) | Hypersaline lake sediment archaeal communities from the Salton Sea, California, USA - SS_3_D_2 metaG | ecosystem: Environmental > Aquatic > Non-marine Saline and Alkaline > Hypersaline >...
CGCACAGGGGCACCCTGCATCTGGGGTGCTACTTCATCAGCCGCAGACACCCCGGCTTCCTCTGCCTGTTGCCCGATACTCTTACCTCCGAACACGCGGCCGGTATCCAAGTTATCTACATCAACTCCAAGTGACTCACGCGCAAAGTCTTTGGCCTTACCGATTATGCCGGGTTCAGGCGGTACGTAGTCCGGGTTTAAATCAGCTTCGTTGGCCTGAATAGCTTTAGCGATATCTTCATCAGGCATATCACTAGGAAATTCCAGTAATTGCCCGTAAACCTCAATCGTTTGGGTCATTCAAAGGTTCCTGTAGCAGGATTATATCTCCTGTGTATTGGTTGGCGATCCTCATCAGTTTGCAACAATCGTTTACTCATTTCTTTAGAAGTTTTTACGGTACCTTCTGTAAGCCCTTCGATACTACCTGCTGCTTGCCCGGAGTAATGCTTGGCATACACAAGACGGTAAGCATCCTGAATGTTGTCTGCAAAACCAATTTTTACTAGATTAGCTGCTGCTTTAGAATCCGCATCATTCGGGTAAAACATACTGCCATCGTCCAGCATGATACCCTCATCTTCGGCTTTACCGCTTCCTGAACCACGCCCCCGGCTGGCGCGAATACCCGCTGCTTTTTCCCGACTAGCACGATCTTTAGCGGATTCTTCAGCTTTGAATTTTCGTTCCGCTTCAGTGTCAGATAGTTTATCTTCGCGTGATCGTTGGTACTTTTGTTCCTCAATCGCGCCCATTGCAGCTATATCTTCTTTCTGCGCAGCGCGACCACGTTGGTATTTGTACTCTTCATATTGTTGCTCATATTTTTGACGCAATGCCTCACGATCCGCAGCTACGTTTACATTAGACACGTCACGGGCGCCTCGTGCGGCTCCCGCAGCTAATACCCCTAATAGTCCGGCCATATTAGTACCCTCCTTGCTGAGTACCGGTTTGTTCTACTGGCACTGGTTGTGCCGTAGGCGATTGCTGTTGCTGCTGTTGCTGTCCGGCTTGCATCTTTTGCTCGTACTCAGGATTCAGTTTAGCCTGAATCATATCGCTGTACAACTCCACCGCACTACCGAATTGCTCATCAGTAACTTGCGCAATGCCCGCTTCATTTATGTAGTCTGTTGCACGGGCCAGTAGTATGGTACCCGCTGGAATGATCACCTCACCAGGGATTGAATTACCACTTTTCTGAAACATTACTAGCATAATATTAGTAGCTGCTGCACCTAACTCATCCTCGATAGGAATCTCATCTTCTGGACGAATGTTACTAAATAATTGCTCATGTGTTTCTTTACCGAATATAAGTTTCATACCAGCACTTAGCACACGATCTAACTCTTTATTCTGTTTCTCGTTCATCTGATCCCTGATAGGGGGCTCTATCCTCTCGTCTAACGGTTGAGAACTCTGTTGCCCCAGGCTTTCGTCTTCAGTAGCTACACCCGGAATCTGAGTTTCGGGAGTAACCGGCTGTTGTTCCGTGTTCAATAGTCCAGGCATGATGTATTACCTCTGTGGTGGTGTTATGTTAGGAAGAGAGACATTACCTCGTAGTAACCCCTGGGAGGTTGGGTTGAATGCTACAGAACGCCCCGGCATTGCTCCAGCCGTGCCCATGTAATCGCGTTCTGAAACCTCTCGCGCAAATGCTCTATTCTTGTCTGCGATATCTTCCCGCACCTCAAGCGCCCGATTCTGCATATACGCGTCGGCCATGCCCCCCGCTACATTTATCGCGCCGTTGTATCTGTTCATGTTGTTATTAAATCTATCGAATATGCCCGGCTCTACGTTTCCTTGAAACTGGGCTATGTCTCCCGTAAAAGATGCAGCACCTCCAGCCGCCTCTTCCACTGGCGCAAATGATTTAAAAGCGTGTTCAGCTATTACGTCTTTGGTGCCTGGAGTCGGGCTGGATAGTAACCCTTCTGTAGTAGAGACGTCGGCACTTCTAGCGGCTGATGCAGCCCCCGCACCACGTCCAGCCCCCATAGCACTGCCTACTCCTGCGGCTACACTGAGCCCCAGCCCCGCTTTCTTCAGTGACTTGCTACCAGTTACTTCTCCTGCGATAGATAACCCGGCGCCCACTACTGCGGCACCAATTGTAAGCGCCCCACTCAGGGTACCTACTGCTGCCATAATTCCAACGGCTGCTGCTGCTGTTGTCCCTACTGTACCGGCGGCTATTGCTACTGCGGCTATTGCGGGCATATTTCCTCCTTACTTATTCCATATAAAAATTGATCATAAAGCACTCCATCCTTCTGAAAGGATTTAATATTAGTGCCGAATAGTGTCATGCCACATTTTTCAGATAACCGTGCTGCTAACCGATTATAACTGGGTACACTGGTAGTCACCCGTAGGCAGTTCGTGTTAGTGAATACCCAGGTTATTGCACCTTTCGCTATTTGTACAGCTTTACCTCGTGCATGGGGCAAGAGTATCGTATGTACCTCATACGTAATGTGGTTCATTTTCTGTCCCATAAAGACCCCATAGTCTTCGGCTTTTAACCAGATGACCCCATCCCCCATAGGAGGAAAGAATAAGTCTTTGTCGATCGGTGTGTCGTCTCTTGTGTAATCCCAGATATGATCATGCGTTAAGCACTGAATCACGAAGTCCGTATCATAGATACGTTCGTACTTCATTTACTTAATTAAGTAAAAGATTGGCGCAGCCCCACTTGTGGCACCCCCGCTTGCTGGATGGTAGAATGGCTCATACCGATTTAGCGTATTATTTTCAGATGCTTCCTGCACTTCACTGTACGACGCGACTCGTGTCTCGTCTATCTGGGTTCCAGTTGTCTGCTGTATCTGCTTGATCAACGCGACTTGCGCTGGAGGTAAGTTCCTCCCGTTCGTATTGGTAACGTTATTCCCTCCGGTCGCTATATTAGAAGACCCCGTACCGGTCGATGTTTGCCCCCCACCTTCCGTACCACTCGCGCCTGTGCCACCTGTAGGTCTTGGTCCTAACTCCGCACCGATTGCGTCGAAAGTACCGAGCATAGCTATCGCGCCATCGGTTGCTGTCACTAGCGTGCGTATCTGGTCATCTTTGGCTTGTTGCGAAATATTACGGCCATTGATCTCGTTAATCCCGGCCAATAATCGGTCATTTAGCCCCGCAGCGTCAGAAGATGATTTACTCGCAGCATCGATATTCGCTATCTTAATTTTACTTTCAGTATCAATTTGCGCTAAACCGTAATCCCGTGCGATATTTTCTGCGTTAATCGCCATTTCTTTCGTGATACCGAGTTTAGTTAGATCGTACTGTCGCGCCAGGTCTGCGTTAAATAGCGCAGCTTGCTGCTGATTTTGCAGATTCGCTAATGCAAACTGGTTGGCTGCTGCCGCGTCCGCTTGCGCAATAGGTAATCCCGCCCTAATCATCTCATTCTGTGCAGCACTTACTCCTAAACTAGTGTTTAACAGCCCCCGCTGATTTGCTTGTTGCGCCCCGAATGTCCTAGCCTGTTGCATGATCTGGGAGTTAGGGTCGAGTACCCGGCCAAGTTGACCAGCTACCGTACCTGTAGCAGGGTCAATGGCGGCTGTCGCCGCTTCTGCTGAAGTAGGACCATACGCGCTAAGATTCATATCTGGTCCGGTAGGCAACTGGTATCTTTCCTCAAATGCCGCACGCTGGTTAGCTGTATCTATCGCGGCCTGATTCGGATTAAAAATGTTACGAGATTCAAGATAATTTTGAATAGTAGATGGTGCAAAACGCTCATTACCAGCCATGGCCCTGGAGATCTGATCTACACTAACACCGTGTTCTAATGCTGCCTTCATGATCTGGTCACTGGTCATCCCAGGCAGATTCAAGTAATTACGGATTGTCTCATCCGTTATATCAGGATTACCGGCACCGAAAAGCGTTCCGTAATCTGGCGCCTGTGTTGGCGTAGGAGTGGGGGCCGGAGTAGCGCCGCCTTGCGCCTGTGCATCGTAAGCCCTGATAGCGTCCACTGTATACCCTTGCTGGCCCCCCATAGCCCCGGACAATTGCTCCGGGCTGATATTATACTGTTGAGCAGCTTTATAAATATTCTGTAAATCGCCCCCGGCTTCTGCCACATAATTACGGATTGTCTCGTCCGTTATATCTGGGTTGCCTACTGTACTCAGTATCCCTACCATTCTTACACCTTTAAATAGTTATTAAATTACTACTAGCGATATCCTGGATAAGTACCCCAGTGACCGAATCATAAAGTTCTGCGTGAAAAGTATATGAACCAGGTGACACCACTGTAGTATCAATGTGGCTATACACACCGCTCCATCCGTACAGGTTTCCTACTAATTCTGTCTCCGAAGCTAACCCATGGAAAGATATCTCGCGTAACTCATCATCTGCTAGAACGAAACCGCCACCGCTTGTTAACTCAAAACACACATCACCGTGGGTAATATATACCGCTACGTCATAAGCTACGCTCTGTTCCGGCACCAGGTAACTTACCGACAATAAGTTGTCATTGTGCCAGTGATGTAGTAGAGAGTCGTCTGCTACGTTTAGTGCAAAACCAACATTAATTACACCTTCTTCTTCGTCCTTTACTGGTAAAACGTAGTCGTAAATGCTATCAGGGTCTTTACCTACTTCCAGCATCAGCGCCATCGTTCCGGTAACGATAGGTGCAGAAAAACTTGTACCATTACCGATAAATTTAGCGCCATTTAAACCGGTTAAAAGGATATCCGTACCGGGGGCATAAATATCCAGTTTACGGCCAATTTGACTGAATTCTGCTCGTTGATCCGTTTCTGTACTAGCTCCTACACCGTGTACATCATCTAAATGTGCCGGAAATCCTATCCGCACAGGAAAAGAATTACCTACTGAAGCTACTACCTCAACTCCTGCACTAGTGACTCTCTCGACTGCATCATGGATAATTTGCGGTCCTACGTTACCGGCTGCGGATAGAGACATATTAACAATGTCCACGTCTTGTGTAACAGCCCAGTCTAGCGCTGCGATAAGGTTATCAACCGTAAAACTTGTAGCGTCTCCTAAACTTGCTTTGGCTACATACACACTTACGTCAGGGGCCAGATCCGTTAACACGTTTGTAACCATCGTGCCGTGTCCTGCTAAGTCTTGAGCACTTTCATCTACAGAGAAAGTATTAACAACATTAGTGTTACTCGACTCCAGATCATATCCAGTATCAATCACAAGCACTTTAACTCCGGCTCCCGTTACCACTAACCCGTCAGCATTTATATGTTGTTTATGGTCAACATACAACGGCCCGGCTGGTCTTATGTGAAAAGCCGTGTTGTCGATCATGGAAGTTGACCAGATAGAATCGCTGTTTTACGGGGTACTGTGATATACGACTTAGACACTAAGTAGTCTAGTGACTCAGTCACGACGACTAGCGATAAATCGACTTGCTGCAACCTTGTGTCATCTACCAGGTTAATTAAGTCGTTTAACTCGGTGTCCGTTTCCCTAGCAGCGTACATAGATACTCTCTCAGCGCGAGTGAATAATAGTTTAAATTCTATAGGACTAATCCTTAAGTCTTGCCCTGTGATAACCGAGACAAAATCAGCCCCCGTGTGCAAGTCTCCCTTACGTGCGGCCCCGGCCAATACCCACCCGTTAGACTGAGCTATATTAGCCGTAGCCTCTACAATATTCGTTACTACACCATCCTTGATAACTGCATACTTAGGCATTATATAAGCCCCCATAGAGTACATTGTCCATCTGCACCGTCACCCCCATTCTGATTACTGCCACCGCCACCGCCACCGCCACCTGGGGCGGTTCCCGCTGTAGCTGTTGTAGACGTGCTACCCGCGCCGCCGTTACCGGCAAACGCAGACGTTCCACCAGCTTGGTCATTACTGCCACCGCCGCCACCAGCACCATACGTACTATCACCACCAACACCTGTATCACCTCCGCCGCCGCCACCGTACACACCTTTGCGGCCTGTGCTACTAGTCGCTCCAGCCCCCGCGAATCCGTCTGCATTGGCGTTATTCTCGGCCACAAACATGCCTCCCCCGCCGCCGCCACTTACTGTAGTGTTATCGCCTCCTTCACCCCCTAGAACGGTAACTAGAGACCCTAAACTAGAATCTCCACCTGCCGTACCAACTCCGTCGCTCCCTGTCCTGCCTGTGCCTCCAGCACCTATGGTCACCGACTCCGTTGTACTGATATCCGAAGCAGGGATATGTAGTAACATAGTGCCGCCGCCACCGCCTCCACCAGCCTCAGTAGTCGAGTGTCGTGACCCTCCGCCACCTGCCGAGATAAGTAAACCACCAATGATCTGATAACCTGGTGGTTTGGTGAATGTGCCAGATGAAGTAAATACTTTACGGAATGGGCTGAGAACAATAGATCGTAACGCCGATCCGTCACACTGTACTAATCGTGCTTCACCTGGGTACATCTTGAAGGTAGTTAGCCCGTCAATCGTCTCTGTACTATTTGGATCTAGAGTAAGGTCTGCGGTACCCGAATTACGCACATAGCAGTACCACCCATCAGCTAACGTCGCTACTGCGGTAAACGATAGCGTATTGTCACTTGAGCCTGACCAGTCAATTAAGTCACCGATATCCGTGGCCAAAGCAGTGTATGCTCCGGTCTGTGATGATCGCGCCATTTCACCGCCAATTGTCACGTCCCGGTCAGGTATGGAAATGGTACGGGTAGTAGATGCTGAAATACCAGATAATTGAAACTGTGCTTTCTTTGACGTGGTTAAGTTATCTTGTAACGTGAAATTATCATCGTCAATAGTTATCGTTTTATTTGTTAGCGTTTGCGTAACCGCTGTACCTACGATAGTCGTATTAGCATTCGGTATTGTCAGAGTCCGTGTTGTGCCCGTAGAAATCCCCGACAATTGAAATACTAATTTTTTAGTATTATCCGCATTGTCTTGGATAGTCAGTTCGTCATCATCTACAGTTAGCACCGGAGTAGTTAACGTTTTATTGGTTAACGTCTGCGTACTAGAAAGGTCCACTACGGTTACATCGGCATTAGGGAACGTAACGATTCTGGTAGTAGCCGTGGTGTACCCAGATAGGTCAAAAGCTAACTGTTTCGTGCTATCCGTGCCGTCAGCAAATCGCATGATACTGGCATTGATCTCAGTCCCCCAACTGGCTGTGGCACCATCTGTATTGATCAGTTTTCCAGCATTACCCGACTGACCAGGTAGTGCCGAAGATAACCCCGCTGCTGTGACGAAAGCGGTACTAGCAGCATTGGTCGTATTATCACCGGGAGATTGCGTAGGTACCGCTATCGTGCCGCCGGTATAGTCATGCGCTCCCGTGTACGTGTCTCCGGCTGTATCTGATTTAGAATTTACCGCTGTTTCTATCAGCGCAAATTCATCACGCATCTGTTTAGAGATACCACGTGAGCCTTGTAAAGGTTTAGCTGTCTTAGTGTAATCTGTCATCTATTCAATCTACCTACACTGTAATGGGTGATAGCTGTGTGGATCGTGTAAGGTTCATTTTCGTCGGTTTCACTGGACACAATAAGCGCTAAACTTTCTCCCCGCCCCTTGGTATCAACATTAATCTCTTGAGCATAAGATGAGTCCCACGTGAACGAGTCCCAATCAAATGTATCCCATAACCCCCCTGCGGATTGAACAGACTTGTTCATGTTCTGACCAATAGATACCGCTTCGCCGTAGCCGGGGTCCAGGTTGCCGTAAGAAAGATCGTACCCCACCGCCAAGTCTGCTGTATTTTCTGCACGAAATTGTAGTATAGTTCGTAGGTACCGTTTCTTGACGCGTGGAGATTTGGAATGCGCGAATACTGTCATGAAGTACGCGGATATCACGTCTCCGTCAAAACTAGACCCTTTATCCAATTCGTACACATAACCATCGTCCCCAGCCCCGAATAGCCGCTCAATGCCACTCGTATCGATGCAAGAGTGAATCGTATTCATTGTGTACGCCCCGTAGTCAAAAGGCATGATCGCGCCGAACTTAGGCGAATAAGAACTGCTATTAGGGATAACTTGGCATATCAGCCCGGAGCCATCGGAGAAGAATATACGATACTGATTTGTGTTTCTGACAATACACGTAGCCTTCTCCAATCCGCGTTTACTATCCACGAATTGCTGTACTGCCTGAGTCAATACATTTAACTGGAATCCGCCAAAGGCTTGCGACGTAATGAGTTGCGTAACTCCTTTCGTGTCAAGAAAATGCGCGAAGCCAATATTCTGTAAAGTGTACGCCCTAGCTCCTGAATCAGGACTATGAGTAACCAGGTTCCAATCAGCGCTGCTAGTACCGTAAAGAATGAATATTTTATCATTTGTCGATGCTACTAAAGCCCCTGAACTAGCGTCTCCAGTTTGCGGTAAAAGCCCAGTACACTCGGCCCCCAGTGCCAATTCCGCCGCCCCGGTTAATGCTGTCCACGAGTAAGGTGATGCCACTCCTGAATGCTGAATAGAGCTATCTATCGCTGTAAAAAGATGATTTCTGTGTCCGGTTACAAACTTTGGTTTAGCACCTGTTATGCCAGTTCGAATCGGTACCCATCTGGTACCGTCGAATTCGCCCAGTTCATTTACTCCGTCTGCGCAATACATACGAAGTGAGTCAGATGTACCAAAAAAATTTACATTATCAAACTCGAACCGACCCCCCGGTGACAACGTAATTGCACTATCCGCGCCATCTGCATCGGCCTTAGTAGCAGCACTAACCTGTAACGCTTCACCGTCGGTAAATGGCCCACTGGTTACACTATCGAACACCAGAGTACCGACTCCCGCTGATGACCACGTACCAGTACGAAGTAACGCCCTCTGTACTACACCACTAGCCCCTGATGTTAGCCCAGTTACAGTATCCCCTTCAAATATCTCACCCACGGCATTATCAAATTGGATCTCACGCCCGAATGAAATAGCACTCCAGCCGGATGCTGTAGCCTTGTGCATTACGCACGCCGTAGCCCCTGCATTATCACGAAAAGCATATAAATCGCCAGCATAGTAATGTACCCCTCTAACTGCCCCCGAACCAGGAACCGTCGTTATGTCACCTCGATACTCATCTGCTGCCAAATTCTTATAAGTAGCGTGCAAAGCCCCTGTACTAGCAGCTTCTTGGTCGACAGAAGATACAGTACCCTCCACGACTGCACTTACTTCAAAATCTTCCGAGACAAAAGTACCAGTGACCTTAGTTACAACTATCTCGGTCGAACTAACAACGAGTAACGCAACCGCAGTAGCCCCACTGGTAGACCCTGTGAGCGTATCACCTGCCGTAACTGAGCCGGTAATATCGCATGTGAATATGTGGTACTTTGCATCCGAAGGACTGGTTTGTCCGTCAAAACGCTCAATGCCAAACATCCGACGATACCCGCCAAAGATATCTGGCTCGAAATTAGATGAAGATATCACTCGACCAGGTTTAACAAGAATTGGTGTAGTAACTGAATCCATGCCCCCGGTTAACGGGATTACATCAGTTTTTACCTGTGAAAATTCTTGTTTTACTCTCACAAGAATCCTCTATTCACGGTGAATTCAGCACCTTGGTTCTCGCGCAAATCATCCATTAATTCGGTGTACATGGCCATGCCGCGGGTGTACGCCTCTGGTGAAGACTCATAACTCCCGTAATACGTTAGCGCTTTCCATACAATCATAACGTGAAACTCATCTGGCATGCCAGGAGTGTCTCCATCTGCTGCAAGAGTAGTAGGACTAGCGTAATATTCACCGGTTAAGTAATAATCCGTATCATCAGGCTGTAACGCTACTTGTAACTCCTTGGCCGGAGTCACGGTTATCGCTATTGGGTACCCGCTCGTACTACGCGTAGTACCATAGATAAACGTATCCCTGAACCGTTCATAGGGATACTGAGTAAGGATCTGCTCGTTGTCTACAGTAGTTTTATAGATACGGAAAGAGCCGTTGAACCAGTAGCCGAAATCCGTTAACGAGAAAGGTGCCGAAGCAGGAGCGTATGTAGACTGGTCTTGTGTTAGGTTAGCTGGACCCGCTGTTTTGCGCATCCATTGCCACTGCACTCGCATACGTTGTATATCGTCCCAGGCTTGATCCACCCAGGTAACTAATCGTTCTGCTTCACCAGTCTGACTTGCTGTGGCAGTGATACTACCAGATGCTCCTGCTTCTAAGGCTAATCGTTGAACTAACTGAAGTCGGTTCATTAGTGTGCTTGTTGGCACATCCATTCAAACCAGTGGGATCCTAATGCCCCTGCTGGATCATGGATAATTTGAACATTTGTCTTGATTGATGGAGTATGAACCGTTTTGGTTTGATTCAGACCATCGTCGTCAAGGTAATTTTTTGTAGTCACCCTAACTTCTTTCTTAATTAAACTGGCGATAAATTTACGGGGCACGGCTTTATATATTTGCCCACGAGTAAAATGTTTGATAACCCCATTTACGCCACTCGCGACAGGATTCTCCGCATTCGGGTCACTGGTTTCGCCGATCATAATATCCAGCTTATCTTCATTGAACGCTAATTCTTTTATCCGACTGGACATATTGGGGCTATCCACACCTTCGCCTGTAACCACAGATATCTGTGCTAAATCGTCCTCTGTTTTAGTGGAACTTAGATCACGTTCGATAGGACTATCGGTACCTATATCCTTTGTCTCGATTTTTACTTTTGGTCTAGGATTATTTGGGTATCCTCTTGGCATATAGCTCTCCTTAAAAATGAAAATACCCTACGAGCCGAAACCCGTAGGGCATGATAGTGATGGTACTAACTACTAAGCAGTTGTTGGACCTTGTGGACGATCTGGTAAGGTCATCACACTGGTAAACGCGGTCGTGATACCGGTTGTAGTCCAGTTCGTGGTATTAATGGTCCATGCACTTCCTGTCGAGTCATTCCGCACGATAATGTAACCTATCGGGCAGAAATCATCAGGCAGTGGAGGAAACTGTGGGTATCCAGATGCGTAATCACTCAGGCCATCGCCACAAGTTACATCAGACCCTTTTGCGATACCAGTCTCACCGGCAGCATTAGCGCCGTAGACATAAGCACAAACAGTCGATACAGCCTGGGCAACGAAAGCATCCCCAGTTGTCACATCAGTTGTTGTGTTTAGTACGTCGTTAGTCGATGCTGCTATCGAGTAGACTTTACCATCTATCGCGATACTGACTGCATTCGCAATCGTGACAGTCACAGTAGTCCCTTCTGCTATAGCCGCATTATCCAAACATGCGGTACCACCGCGTCCAATTAGTTCTTTCATAATTACTCCTTATTGTGCTGGTATTGTGATATTCGGGTCGAAAGCCCCGATCACATTGATATAAACTGCGTTTGGCGTGACAGTACCGTCATCAAGTGCCGTAGTACCCCCTACAAAATTACCTGTACCCGTAGGGTTAATCACCACGTACCCGATCACTGCGCGACCTGGCGCTAGCGACGGCCACCTGATTCCGGCCTCGGTTGCGCCTTCCGTACCCATCTGCGAGTATGTAGTCCCGCCTTTATCCACGGAAAAAACGTACACATTGAACGCTGCGTTCGTTACTGTGCCAGATAAAGCAGGCATATCGGTAGCCGCAGCGATGCGCCCCTTAATCCCTTGAGCGACATAGTGGTACACCGAAGCACCGGTTTTAACCAATGCTGAAGATGCACTTTTAATCACTAGCCCCGCAGATGAGTTAGACTGTGAGCGGAATTGCTCAAACAATGCCCGGAACAATAAATAAAGATTGTATTTCTCTTTATGATCGTTCACTGCGGCCAGTCTTTGTGTCAAATTCTCTAAAGACATATTAGAATTTCCTTAATTAAGGGCAGCTTTCACCGCCCCAGTTGATTAGGTCAATGCGTCAGTCGCTACTTCAACCACGGCCATCTGTGTTTGATTCAAGATGACACCGTTGTAGTAGAACTTGGCTCCGACATACCCGCGCTGGCCTTGTGGATCAGCTTTGTCTTTTAGACCTGGTAAAAGCACACTAATATCCTTCTTAGCATTCAAGTCAAGACCAATATGCCCCCAAGAATCTTCGGCACCCACAATCACCTGATACACGTCTGCACTAGTACCGGTTGTGGATTTCAATGCCGGGACCGCACCCGCAACTGCTGCGCCTGAATCCTGTACAGAAACCAATTCTGGAGTAGCAATGAAACGGAATTGCTCACAAGAGCCAACCTCATTGTCCACTGCTGAACTAGGATCGGCATACTCTTCAACAGTTTTGAAGTTAGGCAGATCGCTAACAGTAGAGCATAGGTCAGTGTGAATCCAGACCGGAAACTTTTTGCCGGACACAGGTGCAGTGTTATACATGCCCGAAGCCTTGATTTGCTGGAACATGCGTTTAACAGGCATAGCGTGATTATCCATCAAACTACGTGCTACACGACGTAATAGCGGCAGTGTCAGCACGCCATCTACTGTGCCCCGCGATGTGCCAGACCCACCGTAGAAGATGTTGGTACAGGCTTTTAGTACACCGTAAAGCGCCATTTCGCAAATAAGACCGGTACGCTCACCAACCAGTTTTTGCATCTCTTTGGGGATGTCATCTTCGTATAAGTCGAAAGTCTTATCCGTGAAGCCATACAAGACATTGTATTGCTGCAATGTCGCTGTAATGTCTTGCGAGATAATCGTCTCGGCTGCACTTGTCACGCCCTCACTGGTTAGGTGATCATTCGCGTAAGCTGCCGCACGTTCCCCAGTACCATCCTGGAAAAATTTGTTAGGGGAAGCAGAAGTGCCCCCCTTCTGAATGTACCGGCGATACTTAACCACGTCACCGGTATTACGTTTAAAGTCATCATTCTTGCCCACGGTACCCAGGGAAATAATAGGGAAGGCATGCGACAAGATACGACCTTTTACTTCACCAATTCGTTGTGGTGTTAAGTCATATGTTTGTACTGGCATTTCAATTTACTCCAATTTAAAGTTTAATTTGCACGAGCCAGTTTTTTCATTGTCGCCGCAAAAGCTGCGTCGATTTCTGCGTCTTCTGACTCGAATACTCTTTCCGATGAAACATTACCTTCGGGTACTACTGCTAGATCCAGATTAGGTTTCGATTTACTTTTTTCGGTAGACTCTAGCGTCTTCTTGTACTCGGTGATCTTCCCAGCTAGGAAATGAGCATCAGTACTTTCGATGATCTGCTCCTGCGTTTCTTTAGGCTGTTTAGCTACCCAGTTTCCGAAATTTAAATCGTTAAACCTCTGTATCCCATTTACTGTAGATATCCCGGCTACGTCTCGCCAATCTGGGTGCGCTGTTTCTAGCGCCCTCATACTGTCTTGTCGTATTCGGTCGTTCCATCTTGCGTCAATTGCATCAATCATCTTTTGCTCGATACTGGCGATATCGGGCGCCGCTGATTGATTAATTATTCCGCTCAAATCACTAGCGAGTTTTTCAGCCAGTTCCGGGTAGTCCTCTTGTAGATTCTTGAGGCTGTCCGGAGTTAATGCCGGAGTCTCTGGCTGTTTTGTCGCTGCTTCCTGCAATTGAGCAATAGTTGCATTTAACTGTTGTAACTGTTGCCCATAAGTTCCATTAGTTTTGTCTAAGGCTTTTTGCAATCTAGGAATCTCACTCAGTTGAGTCTTTAGCTCTTCTGCTGTGAATCCTTCAAACACTTCCTCGCGTTCTGCTGCGGGTTCCCCCGTATCAGTAGTTTTAGTGTCTGTTACTTCAGCCTTAACTCCTGGTTCCTTAGTTTCAGATTCAGGCTCTTTTACTTCTTTGACAGGTTCCGGGGTACTTGCTGGCGCAATTGCGTCACCTTGTACACTTTCTGCCATTACTTTTGCGAAAGCTGCATCCTCTATCGCCTGATCGTCTGCTTCTGTGTTTTGAGTTTCATTTGGTTCTGCCACTTTACTAACTCCTTTAACCGGCCTCGCGGTCAGTCTCTAAGTCAATTAATTCTTTGTATACCCTAATCGTTGCACGGGTACGCGCCGTGCGTGTCTCGTCTAAATCATTATCATTCAACTCCCGGTTAGTTTGAATACACTCTTCAAAATGCGCCTTTAGCTTTTGCCAAAGAGGATCATTTATTTCTGATCTAGTTAATTTGAATTCAGACATAAAAAAAGCCTCGATTAAGAGGCTTGGTTATTTAGTAAAACTCTGTCCTGTGGGTGCCCTACCAGGGGGTTCTACTGGAGGCTTCGGTAGTCTATCTGCTGTCGCACTCATCGCTGCTAAATCTTTGGTGGCCTGGATCTTCATAGCCTCTTTACTCAGGTCTGCTTTGATCGAATCCAGTGACACATTTTGTTTGAGTGCTAGATCCATCATCTTAAGATCACGTTCGACCATTAGTTTCTGGATCAAGTACTGTTGATTCTGTGCGTCACGTTGCGCTTGAGCCTGTACGTGTACGGTATCCCGATCAGTATCATCAGCGATTTTTGCGGTTTCCAGTTGCGCTTTCATCTGTGCTAATTGCGATTCTAGCTGCGCTTTCATCTGGGCAATCTGCATATCAGTCTGCGCTTTGATATTCGCCGCCGCAATACGTGGGTCTTCCGGTGGTTTACGATTACGCAGTTCTTCGATTTCTTCCTTATCCATTTCAAACTTAGAAGGCTCGAATTCCCAAGCACGTAACACTTCATTAGCAGCTTTCTTCTTAGATAGCCCGTATTCGGGATTCTCAGCCATGGCCAAAACTTGCTGTGCTTGTAGCGCTTGAATCTCACGCTTGACCAGTGATGAAGATCCTATTGCTTCAATAGCTACGTCGCCTTTCTCGTCATCTTCACCGTGCACCAGGAGCCAGTCATAGTAGCGTCCGATATGCGGCTCAGTGATATTCTCGTCAAAGGTACGCGCAATACGCCTTAATAATGATGACGCATTCTGGTGAAGCAGATTCATCCCGCCAACCGTATCCGGGGCAGACCCTTGTTGCCCTTGTAACAAGAATACGACTCCGGTTGCATCTTCCATCATCTTGCGGCCTAGTTCGATAATCCCTAACAACTCAGCCTGCCTACTAGGAATCTCAAATGCCGTAATTGCTTGCTTAATGTCCGTGATTCCCGACGACTCTTTAATCTTAAAGACTTTATTCTTCGTCAGTTCAGGGCTACCGTCTGCCGGGTAAACGGCTTTATCCAGCATACCTAACATTACCCCTGAACTGAGCCCCATGTTATCCATCAAACATCTAGCCGCAGCTAGTACCATTTCCTGCCCCACGCGTCCTTGGCGTGAGATACCGATACCGAATGGCGATAGTTGCTGCGGCTGCCAAGCTAACAAGTCGTATGGGAATTCACGATTATCTAGTGGTGTTGTGTGCCCTTTGATCACGCGTCGGTTGACAACCACGAGTACCACTGAGACTAGGCGTTTTGTCTCACCGTCCTGTGCTTCTTCCACTGTCTCCAGGTTCTTTACCAGGTCAGCATCAGTCGCTTTTATCGTGCCGTGATACTCCCACACGTCATACTTGTCATCTTCCGCGGTAGTTTGATACTCACTGCTGCTATCGTAATTTCTAGCATCCGGCCCTTCGTCAATGACTTTCTGAATCTCATCGTCTTCGTATCCCGGTACCCCGATTAGTGCATTTAACTGTTTAGCCGTCATACGGCTACGCTCTACTATGTAATCCCCTTTCTGGATATCTGTACCGCAGTTAGGGTCTGGAAAGAAATTAATAGGGTCTACAGATCTACTACGTGGGACAATTACTTCCTCGATGATCAATGTGCCGTCTTCTACCCGTTTCGTTTTACGTTTGGCCGGAAACGGACCTTTCAGAATCCCTGTACCTATCCTCGCTGCATTATGAATCGCTTTACGCTGTTCAATGTGTAACTTACCTTCGGTAAGCCAGTCTTTAATCCGGGTTTCAGCTTTCTTTACCTTCTCATCTACTGGTAGATCATCCTCGAAACCCGTTGGTGTTGTGCCGTCGCTAAAGGGTACATCCTCAGTCGACGCATCTTCTGCTTGTAAAACTTCAGATAATGGGCTCTCTGGTACAGGAGTCTTCTTTACAGCAAAATTCCAGTCTCCTGCTGGTAACAGAATGTCTCCCATTCTAGCCGCACCGGCGTCTACGAATTGCGCCGTCAAATTAAAGAATCTAGTACAACGATTCTCGTCACCTTCTTTACTGACCAGTGGCCCGTCTTGCGACCGAGATTTGGTGTAGTTTATTAGTCCCTTGTTATACTGATCCGCACCAACATAAAAATCCTCATCTTCCTGCCACACTTTTTCAATACCAGAAGACTTACGATACTGCACCGCTTGATCAATCTTCTTACGCACGATATTACCCAGTGACTCTAGTCGCTGTCTCTTGCGTTCTTTCTCTTCAGCCAGGAATGCCTCAACTCTTTCCAGCATTTCTTGTGGGTCTTGTGTTAATTCTTCGCTATCTTCTGGCACGTTTTCTCGCGTAAATTGGGTAATTAAATAATCCTACTGCGGGGCTGCCACCGTCTACCCTACCAGTAAAATCACCGGTACGTTTTACTCCATAACCGGCTGAACCCAGTCTGGTAATCGGTCCTGTCACTTCTACCCGGCCTGTAAAGAGCCCCGTTAACCGAGTACCGTAGCCCCCTGAACTTAACCGGGTTATCTTAGCCATTAAGTGATGGTAAAGGTGTCCCCGGACACGGGACTAGCTACCATAGTCGATACTGTCAGTACCGGAGTAGAAGCGGCTGTACTTGCTGTGATATCTGTCGCCTGTCCTCTTAGTGCCGTGGTAGTTGTGTCTTTGGCAAAAGTAAGTATCCTACCTTTGAACTGATCCGCGTTAACGCCTGCTGGATCGCACGCTGACGTCACTATGCTCGTGGCAGAAGACCCAGATCCTACCGTACACAATACGTTACCTTTGACCGCTCTCTCGATCCTATCTAACGTGTCGGTAACGTCACCAATGCTCTGGATATTAGCGTCAACATCCCCGGCTAATGTGAACGTTAAACTGTCTGTTTTAGCCTTAATACCATCGATTAGCAGATCAACTCTACCACCATTCGTGATATCAGTTTGTAACTCATTGGTATCCGCAACAATTGCAGCAAGCTGCGTAGAGTTTGCGTCCATATCCGCAGTTATTTCGCTTATTGGGTGGACATGATCCGTCTTGATAATAAAGCCATCGCCGTTAGCCGGGGCTTCTGTGAGTGCTTCTTCCAATGTAATAGTTTTGGTGGTTCCATCGTATGACAATATCGGTCTGGATTGCCCCACCAAAGTACCATCGATGAACACAAGTGAAACGTTTGAATAGTGACTGCTCGTTGCTTCAGTTAATGCCGTTACGAAACTCGTTGTCGTTGCACTAGCATCATTGACCGTGGATTCTACGGAAACCGTACCTTCCTTAGTCTGTAATACGGCTTTACCAGCTGTACCGCCGGTTGTGTGTCCGGATAACGCTTCGTCCCACACTGCATCGGCAATCGTAGCTGCCGTGGGATCATTGAGATTTGTATTCGCAGTTAACACACGCGTCGTTGTACCCCAGGCTTTATCTGCTGCGGCTTGTGTTATGTCTACCAGTCCGGTTGATGCTGTGATTGATAAGTCACCAAAATTCGATGGTGCAGAGGCCGCAAGTAAAGCGCTGTCCGTGCCTCGCATATCGGTATTAGTCGTAGTCGTAGCAACCGTCGTCACATTCGATACAGCCCCACCTGAAGTAGTTATCGCGCCGCTGGATACAATATCCGTAGCTGCTACGTCATTCAACTCACTAACCAGTTTCGTAGTCGTTTTAATAGTAAACGATGCGTTAATCGCACTGGTATGCGTGAAAATCAGCCCCACAACATCACCGTTCATTTCTGCGGCCAAAAGATTCACGGACCATTGTCCGTTGCCTTCATGAACTGGACTACCGGTAACTGTACCTTGCGTTCCTCCATCAAG
>Ga0180438_10005313_pt1 | contig 17991 bp, 9 predicted proteins | sample SS_ome_12_FD_132455 | JGI IMG/M metagenome (GOLD analysis project Ga0180438, IMG submission 132455) | Hypersaline lake sediment archaeal communities from the Salton Sea, California, USA - SS_3_D_2 metaG | ecosystem: Environmental > Aquatic > Non-marine Saline and Alkaline > Hypersaline >...
CTGTCGACGACGCCGCCGCCGGTGACGTCCCTGAAGCTGACGGCCGACCCGCTGGCCACCGTGGCGGTCACGCCCGCGTCAACAGACAGATTGCCGAGATCCACGTCATCAGCGCCGAGCAGATGGAGCGTCGAGTCGGCGGTCACGGCGATATCGGTGTTCGGCAAGCTGAGGCTCGTTTCCGGCCCACCCACGGTGAGTTCATTGGTCAGGCCGTAATTGTGGTAGGTCCCGTCGCCGGTCTGGTTGATCTTCACCGTGATTTTGCCGGCGGCGTCCGCCTGATAGACGTAGGACATGGCATACGCTCGGTTCCACACGTCCAGGGCCGGCGGGTCGGCGGAGGCATCGTCCTCATTGAGGTTGACCGAGTCCGCAGCCACCGTGGCATCGCCGATGTAGTATTCGAAGTCCTGGCTTCTGTCGGCAACTCCCCAGGCACGATTGTAGAGCCTGAAGTCGTACCACTGGCCCTCCGCCAGGCCGGTCAACACGACCTCGGCCGTCGCGTTGTTGTAGTTCATGTCATAGAACAGCTCGACGACGTCGCCGGTGACATTGTGCGCTGTGTTGCCGCCATGCGGACTCGGAATGCTGGTGGACCCTTCGTTGGTGATCGCGCCACTGGCCGTCCCGAAATCCTGTACAAATGCCACGCCGTTGACCGTGGCCGGCGCGCGAGAACCGAAATCGATCGCGTGCGTGTAGGTCTTCGCCGAGTCGATTTCCGAATCCGCGTCGTTCGTGATGGGGATGTAGCTGAGGCCGGCCGTTCCGCCGGCGGGGATGCCGATGGTCACCGCGCTGCCCTCGCTATCGAGCGTCAGCGTGCGTGAGTCGTCGTCACTGTCACTGAACGTCCCGGCCGCGCCGAACGTGTGGCCGGCGCTGACGCCGATGGTCTTGCTGCCGCCCATGACGATCTTGTCGCTGACGGTCATCGCGGTAGCGGCCGTGACCGATCCGGCCGCATCGACCTTCACCTCGGCGACGGCGACTCCGCCCACCTCGGCCGAGCCCGTGCCGGAGACGTCGAGCGACGTTGCGATCTGGCCCCCGGCCGTGCTCAGGGAGCCCCCGGGGACGGCCACGGAGTCAAAGGCGACCGCGGGGGCCAACAGCGAGCCGGCCACCGTCAGGTCACTGCCTCCGATCGGATCGGACACCGTCAACGCCCCACCGGCAAGGACGTCCACCTTCGTCACGCCCGCCGTGGTCGTCAGCGTCTTGCCGGTCAGATCCAGCGGACCGCCCGCGGTGAGGCGCTCGGAGACGGCCAGATCGCCGCCGAGATTCAGCACCCCGCCGGAGTAGTCCAGCTCCGTGAGGTTCAGACCGTGCGGGACGGTCAACGCACCACTGTCCATCGTCACCTTGGTGGTCGCCAGTGTTCCGGTTGGCTTGACGTCCAGCGCCCCGCCGCCGGAGACGATCACCTCCCCGGTGGTCAATGTCACGCCGTCGGCGACGTTCAACACACCCGCGTCAACCGTGGTTCGTGAGGAAACAGCGCTGCCCCACTTGCCGTCGCCGAAATCGACCCAACCCAAAGAGCTCTCGCCGGGCATCTGCATCTGGAACTCGACCCAGTCGCCACCAGTAGCTTCCGTATGGGCGAGCGCAAAGCCGTAGACCCGGCCGGCCACCAGAGTGGCGGACCCGGTTGTCGGCGTGTTCCAGTGATTGGTGATGTTGTCCGTGATCTTCTCGTTATTGGAGACCTCGAAATCCCCGTCCCGATCCAGGTCGATGAAGAGGACCTCATTGTCGTCGCCGTGGACCCGGAAGGTATACTCACCGCTCTCGGGTGCGATGAACACGCCCGACCACATATCTCCGTATAGATCGCCCTTGCCGCCGTAGGGGCGGTTCATGGTCTCGGTCGAATGGACCGAACTGGTCGGATCCAAGTCGAAGAACCCGCCGTTGGTGGCGTCGTCGTCGATGCCGTTGTCGATGCCCGACAGGTTGGCTACGCCTGATTCTCCGTCGTAGAACGTGTAGTCGACGCTGCCGGCCGCCGCGCCGCCGTTGGTGGTCAGGTCGGCGTTCAGGTTCAACACGCCGCCGGTCACCTCAACACTGGCCGTATTGAGTGCGGGGGTATTCAGGTTCACCTCGCCCCCGCTGACGACCGTGCTGCCCGTATAAGTGGCCGCGCCGGAACTGACGTTCACCGTCCCGCCGGCGGCCTCGATGCCGCCATCGCCGACGATGTCGCCCGCGATGTCGAGCGTGTGGCCTGCCCGGGCTTCCAAGGACAACGTGGCCAGGCCGCTCAGCGTCAATGCGTTGGCGCCGCCGATGGTCATCGTGGCCGCAGCCACACCCCCGGGCAACTGCCCGGCCGCGATCTTCCCGGGACCGCTTACGGTCATCGGGGCGTCCCACGTGCGATTGGCCGGATCCACGTCTCCGGCGGCGCTGGACAGCAGCACACTGCCTCCGGCGAACTCGAACGCGGCCCCGCCCGCCGGGCTGCCGGCGTCTTGCAGCAGCAGGCCCAGTGTGCCGCCGGCTTGCAGGCTGAACGTGTCGCCCGAGTCGAGCCCGACGGCCGGCTTGTCCAGGATCACGCGAGCGGGGCCTTTCACGGCGATCGTCGCGTCGTGGACGCCGGCATCCAGGCCGACGACGCGCGTCAGCGTCGTGTCCGTCCTGGCCGTGATGCCGACGTTCGCGCCGACGATCGTCGTGCCGGTGAAGCTGGTCGGCGCTCCCGCGGTCGTGAGCGTGGTCCCGTCGTGGAGGGTCAGGCTCTTCAGAGCGGCATCGTATTGATCGACGACCTCGAGGGTGGAATCTCCCGTGACGGTCACGTCGATGCCGTCCAGGTCCATCGGCCCGGGGCTCGTGCCCGTAACGACCTCCGTGAGGCGGACGTCGTCAAAATCAATCTCCTCCTCACCGGTCACGCCGAGGGCGAGCAGCCGGACTTGCAGGGGCTGACCCAGCAAGCCCGAGTCCGCCGGATCGTAGACATACGTGACGGTCGATGTCTCGAACGTGCCTGCCGCCACAGTCAAGCTGTTGCTGTCTTCGGCCAGGAGGGTCCCGCCGGTGACCGGCCCGGTGTAACCTCCTCCCGTCCCGGGCGTGTGCGGGGTCCCGCCGGCGAGCAACTGCACCGTGTAGCCGGCCCAGTCATATCCAAGGGCATTGCCCACCTCGACGGTCAGCGTGTATGTCATGCCCGCCTTCAGCGTCGCGTCTGCGTCGGTCAGGACCTGCGCAAAGCCGCCCGGGACTCCCACGCCGCCGGGGTTCGTCCACCCGACGTTCTCGCCCTCGGGCGCCTCGGCCGGGTAGTTGTCCGTCACGGCATTCCACGAGCCCTGGTATCCGTCGTTGTCGTAGTAGCCCCAGCCCTGGTCGTCCATCGACCAGTTCCAATCGTCATCCGCCAGCACAGGATCCTCGAAGCCGGCGTTGTCGATCGGAACGACGATCGGGGAGACGATCCTCAGCGTCCCGCCGGCCATCACGACCGGCCGGTCGCCCAACGGCTCCGAACCGGCGACCTCGAGCGTGCCGTCCTGGACCTCCCAGGTCACGTTGCCCGTGCCGGTCGCACCGGCCGGTGCGGCGTCAAGGGACCAGGTGCTCGGCCCCGCCTTGACAACCGTCAGCTTCGCCTGCGTCGAGTTGTTGGCAATCGTTCCGTAGGTGGTGGGCGTCTGCGGATCGAAGCCCACGCGGGTGGCGGCCGGATCGATGTTCACGCCCTGGAAAGTGACCGGTGCGTTCGTGGGGCTGGTGGTCGTGAGAATGCCCGCCTCCACCGTCGGGGCGGCAAAAGCGGCCGAAGCCTCGGTCACCACGTCGATCGTCGAATCGGAGGTCACCGTCAGGGCCACGCCGGTCATGTCGATCGGACCGGGGGCCAACGTGCGGAACAGCTCCGTCACGCCGGGATCATTGAACACAAAGGAATAGAGGTCCTTGTTGGCGGGATCGGCCGACGTGTCCACGTCGCTCCAGCCGAACCCGAAACCGGGATCGCTCTCGGCGCCCCCGGGGCCGCTGCCGTTGCTGAAACGCAGCTCGAACGGGACCCAGGCGCCGGGCGTCACGGCCACCGTGCCGCCGGTGGGCGTGTTCCACGAATCGTTGTTGAGCACGTCGGCGGTTCCCTCGACGGTCAAGCGGGTCTTGTCATCGATGTTCTCGTAGAACGAGAGGACCCCGTCGCCGTTGATGTCCTGAACCATGCCGGTGAAGACCCAGGTCGTGTTTCCGCTGCCGACATGGCCGTTGGCGATCGTCGGCCCGAGCGGATCGACGCCCAGGTTGCCCGGATTCTCATCGCCCGTGTTGATGTTGCCGACCAGCGTCCCGACCGTCAATCCGGGCAGAGTGGTTTCCCCACCCGTCACTCGAAACGTGCCGCCCGAAAGGACCAGCGTCGTGGAGTCGCCCAGCGGCCTGGCCCCGCCGACGTCGAACGTGCCCTCGCCGACCTGAAACGCGGCGGCGGGATCGGCGGTGACGGCCCGGGCCCACAGCGTGCCGGCGCCCAGCTTGGTCAACGTCCCGCCGGCGCTGGTCAGGGAGGCGACGTCCAATACGCCCTCGCCGACGGTCACCGTCGCGTTGCCGGCCAACGCGACGGAAGCGATCGAACCTCTCCCCGCGCTGAAGCCGGCGCCGGCGCCCAGGCCCAGCGACGTTCCCTCGGCGAAGTTCGCGGTCCTCAGCACGGTCAGCGCCTTGCTGTCGGCGACCGCGACGCCGCCGCTGCCGCCGACGGTCAAGCCTACGACCTGACGGTTCTCGGCCACGGTCACCGTGTTGGCGTTGATCTCCGCATTCGCCGGGTCCGCGACGTCGGGAAACCAACCGACCCCATTGCCGTCCTTATCCAGCCAGTGCGCCGTTCCCCAGTTGCCATCGCCCAATCCATCCCACGTCAGTGTGTCGTAGGTTTCCGTTAGATCGAGATGGAAGATCCTGTCTCTATGGCCGGTATCCAGGACCAAAACGTCGGTGCCCACGCCGAACTGACCCGTGGTGTAGCGATCGCCGCCCGCGTAGTCGTTCTCACCGTACTGAAGATAGGGGATTCCGGTCCGCCAGCCCGTGGTCGAACTGATCATGCCTATATCGATTCCGTAGACCGAGTGGGCGGACAGAGCGACGGGCGAATCCAGCGTCCAGGTCATGTACTCGCTTGAATTCCAGGTGAAGGTCTGCGTGGCCGTCTCGGAGTAGATCTCGCTGAATGTCGTTCCCGAGACCGCGCCGACGCGGATGACGTAGACTTTCTCAGGCTCTGCCTTCTGGGTCGACGCGATCTGATAGGTAATCGCGTTCAGCAGCACATCGTCGCTGCCGGTAGTGAACGTCTGCCCCTTCGCCGAGCCGGCCCCGGTGTTGTCCTCCGCCCACCACTTGTCCAGGCGAGTCTGTGGTCCATAGCTCGCGATATCCACAGCGTCGATTACGGGCGCAGTGAGGCTCGCGCTCATGGTCGCCGCGTGGGCCGGGTCGCCCACGGCAAGAAGGGCGAGCGTCAGTGCCGCTACCGCGGCCAGAGGCGGTACGGCATTGATTTGGTCTCTTGCAGTCACGATCGTCTCCTGTCGAATGCGCCGGCATTGCCCGTCAACAGTTCGATGGCCCGATGCGATGGTCGATGTCTGCGACACGGCGGAAGCGCTTCCGCCAACAAGCAGGTCAGCACCGGCCGGACGGCGGGCCGCCAGGGCCGGTAACAAAGCAGCCCCCACCGGGCTCTGCCCCGACGGCGGCGGTGATATCGGTCTCCCGGGGCCGTCGGGCTCAAGGGAGCAGCGCCCATGCCCTTGCTGCCGTCGCCCATGGTTCGTTCGGTATGAGCAGAAACGGCGAACGGACGGGCTCGTCCTGTTCTCACACAACGAAAACAACCTGTCTCCAGACTCCTACGCCGCTCCGCCTGCGGCGGAACGACGTCTCACTTTCCCTCCGGGAAGCGCTCATCACGACTCCCCCGTAAGGACGCATTATACGCCCCCCTCGGTGGATCGCAAAACGAAAACTCTCGCGCTATTGCGACAATCCCTTGGATAATCGCGACAACAGTTATCGAGCAGGCTCGGCCCGCACAACACGGCGGCGGCCGACTGCCGGTCAAAGGCACACCGTGTGCCCCTCGGTCGGGGCCCGTGAACGCTCGCGGCCGCGCCTGCCGCCGGCGCCGGGATCTGCCCCGCCGGCGGCGGTGATGCAGGTGTTCCAAAGCCATCAAGGATGTCCTTCACGCTTTCGTCCACGGTCTCCTGGATTGACTACGGTTATTGTGGTGGGCACGGCTGGCCCGAGGATTTGCATGCCCACAGTGGCAACAACAAAGTGTACGCGTGCGAAGACTGTATCCACCAGATTCCGGACGAGACCTTTGCTGAAGGCAGAACGTACACATTAAGCGTATGGGTCGGACAACCGTGGGGAGGCTACTCCAGCGGTTGGCGGCTTTACTTGACCGGAGAAGATCATACGGTCGAGCTGATTGACACAAGTGGGGAAGCGCCGCTTCACAGGTACAACTTGGTCTGGCAGCCCGCTTCCCTGGCGATAGCGGTGACGGCCCGGCTCGTGCCGGGGAGCAGCTCGCAGCATCGTCTTGCGCGGCGGGACGTCCCGCCGGCTGATGCGTGACGAATCGGGGCCCATCCCAAGCATCATGTGCGCACAGGCGGGCTGTCGCAATCCTGGATGTTGCGGGCCTTCCGATGTCAGACTCCCTTGGGGACGGCCCAGTGTCCGCCCTTGCGGTAGGTGCGCGACAGGAGGCGATCGGCCTGCTCATCGCCGACGATCCGGTGCGTCTTGGGATCGACGTTCAGTGAGCGCCCGAGGCGGCAGGCGATGTTGCCCAGGTGAACCAGCGCCACGGAGCGATGGGCGATCTCGATGTCCGCGTTGGGTCGGCGGCCGGTCCTGATGGCGTCGAGGAAGTCCTCCTGGTGGCCGAGCAGTTGTGGAGGCTTCTTGGGTTCGGCCTCGATGGGCTTGTTCTTCCGGCCGAAGATCAGGACCTTCCCCCGCTTGGTCAGGACCATCGTCCCCTTCGTGCCGTAGAACGCCCCCCCGTTGTCCATGCCGTACGGTTGGGTCGGCGACCAGATCCGCATCTCGAAGATCAACTGCCGCCGGCCGCCCACCTTCCCGTCGCCCGGATAGTCGAAGACCACCGTCTGGGTGTCGGGAAACTGCTGGTCGTCGTCGTGGAAGAGCTTGGCGCCCAGCCCGGCGACGGTCGTGGGGGGCGTCTGGACGCCCAGGCCCCATCGGGCGATGTCGATCTCGTGAGAGCCGTCGTTGCCCATGTCGCCCGTGCCGAAGTTGTACCACCAGTGCCATTTGTAGTGCAGCCGGTTGCTCTGGTAGGGCATGAACTCGGCCGGGCCGACCCACATATCGTAGTCGACGTGCTTAGGGGCCTGGGTCGGCTTGGCGCGGCCGATGTTGCCTCGGCGCTGGATGTTCCACGCCTTGGCCATCAACACGTCGCCGATGACGCCCTCGCGCAGCATCTGGATCGCGCCGGCGATCAACTGGTTGCTGCGGCTCTGCGTGCCGTGCTGCACCACTCGCTCGGTTCTGCGGGCGGTCTCGAGCAGGATCTCGCTCTCGCGGTGGTTGTGGCTGCAAGGCTTCTCGACGTAGACGTGCTTGCCGGCCTGGCAGGCGAGGATGGCCGCCGGCGCGTGCCAGTGGTCCGGCGTGGCGATGATCACGGCGTCGACGGACTTGTTGTCCAGGATGCGGCGCGGATCGGTGAACGCGCCGGCGGGCGGAACGGACAGCTTCTTCGCCGCGGCGGCCAGGCGATGGCGGTCCGGGTCGCAGACGAAACGAACCCCGCCCATCTGCGAGGCGACACCGACGCCTCGGCCCCCGCAGCCGATCAGGCCCACGACGATCTTCTCGTTGGCGCCGCGCACGTCTCGGGTGGGTCCGAGCACCGTGGAAGCGGCCGCAGCGCTCGCCAGCGAGCCCTTCAGGAAAGACCTCCGATCAATAATTGCCATGGCGTGTCCCTTTCCGCTGTTCCGGGAGCTTCGTGGTTCCCCCCCACTGTCACTTGCCGCGCCGGCCGGTGTCAAGCGCCTTGACGAACGCGGCGTAAGCGGCCTTCAGGTCCACAGCCGTCCGGCGATCCGAACCGTGTACGAACACGCCGAAGCGGATGCGGAAGCGGCGGCCTTTGCTCACGGCGATCTCGCTCTTCTCGCCTTTGCGCATGGCTTTGCGCCCGAACGGATTGGCAACGACGAGGCCGTAGTCGCGGCTGTGGAACCAGCTCCGGCGGAAGTTGTCCGGCGCGCCCATGACGGTCATGCCGATGCGGCGCGGCCCGACGATGCCGGAGTAGTCGCACCAGTCGGCGGGCCGGCCCCACGTGCCTCGGGCGGTCTTTCGGCCGTCGCTGTTGAGGATCACGCCGCCGTTCTTCTCGGTGATGGGCGTCGTGACGCGCACGCCGAGGCCCATCTCCTCCTGATCCCCGAAGGAGAAGTCGCCCTCGTCGGATCGGAAGGTGGAATCGTAGATGAGCAGCCAGCCGTTTGGGACGACGACGACCTTGTGCGTGCAGGTCTCCCGGCAGATCAGCTTGCCGTTCGAGACGTATCGGTTGACGACGGTGAAGCTGCCGGTCCCGGCGCCGCCGGTCGGCCTCGCCGCGAACCGCTCGTGCTCCACGCGGGCCTTGTTCCGCCAGAAGTCCGCCCCGCCCAGGTCCCCGAAGGCCAGCCAGATGCCCGGGTGCATCGTCGCGTGGTCTTTCGGGTCTTTCCCCGCAACCGGTGGGTGATTGCGGGTCACCTGAATGCCGCCCAGCGTCCTGACGTGAGCGAAGTACGGACGGAGGATCTTCTTGTCCTCGTACACGTAGGTCGCAGCGGGCCTGCCGTCGATCGCGATCATCGCCCTGCCGCGCTGCTGCGTGAAGCTGACGGGAGGCTTCGGCTCGACGGCTTGGGCGCGGCCCGGCCGCAAGACGGCGGTCAGCAAGGCCAGGTATGTCAGTGAACCGCGGATCGACCTTGCCATGGCGTGTCCTCTCTCGCTGTGAATGCCGATCACGCCGATGGGCCCGGTTGCCGTCACGCGTTCGTCCTCATCTTGTTCCAGGCCCTTCGTAGAGAGCGAGGTGAAACCGTGGCGCGGGACGCGGGGCAAAGCAGAAGCGCAGCGCCCATTCACGTGTCTACCCCGAACCGCCCGAGGCGTCAATGTTCACTGACAGGGAATCTGATTCCGCGTGGGCCGGCGCGTGGGGTACAATCAACGGAGAAGCCCCGCAACGGTTGCGGGGAAAGAGGCGATCCAGGGCATGTCGTTCGTGCCTCGCCATCCCTGAGTGAGCAGACGTTCAGGAAGGCAGCCGTCAGACCACGCGCGTGCCAGGTTGGAGCGGTGAGCCCAGTGGTAAGATCGAGCGCCGTGGCTGTCGCAATCGCAATGGTCTGCCTGTCCCTGGCCGAAACGCGTGCCCAGCGCCAGATGGAGAGGCTGGGCCGCGGCCTCGTCGCGATCCATCGAGCAGACGGGGGAGCATACGTCGGGTGGAGGCTTCTGGGGACCGATCCGGACGGCATCGCTTTCAACGTGTATCGCGCTGCCGGTGGTGGCAGGCCGGTCAGATTGAACGAGGCCCCGATCACCTCGTCCACGAACTTCGTGGACGCAAGGGCGGACCTGAGCCAGCCCAATGCCTGGTTTGTGAGGCCCATCCTCGACGGGCGGGAGCAGGCCGCGTCCGTGCCGTTCACGCTGAAAGGCGCCGCGCCGGCCAGGCCGTACATCGCCCTCCCCCTCAAGACGCCCGCCGGTTGCACACCCAATGACGCCTCCGCGGGCGACCTGGACGGGGATGGCGAGTACGAGATTGTCCTGAAGCAGGAGATGCGCCCTCGCGACAACGCGCACAGCGGCGCGACGGGGCAGACGAAGTTGGAAGCGTACAGGCTCGATGGCAGGCTGCTCTGGCGGATAGACCTCGGCCCGAACGTTCGCGAGGGCGCGCACTATACACCGTTCATCGTGTACGACCTGGACGGGGACGGCCGGGCCGAGATCGCCTGTAGAACGGCCGATGGGACCGTCGACGGTGTGGGTAAGGTGATCGGCGATGCGAAGGCGGATCACCGGGACGCCCGAGGCTACGTGCTGACGGGGCCGGAGTTCCTCACGATCTTCGACGGCCGGACCGGCGCGGCGCTGGCCACGGTCGACTATCTCCCGCCCAGGGGACGGGTCCGTGACTGGGGGGACGATTACGGCAATCGGGTGGATCGTTTCCTGGCATGCGTCGCGTACGTCGACGGGAAGCGGCCCAGTCTGGTCATGTGTCGCGGCTACTACGCGCGCACGGTTCTGGTGGCGTGGAACTGGCGTGGGGGCAGGTTGACCACGGCGTGGACGTTCGACAGCGCCGACGGCAGGGGAGGGAATCGAGGCTACGGGGGCCAGGGCAATCACAGTCTCTGCGTCGGCGACGTGGACGGCGATGGCAGGGACGAGATCATCTACGGCGCCTGTGCGATCGACCACAACGGCAAGGGGTTGTACACCACGGGCCTGGGCCACGGTGATGCCCTGCACCTGTCCGATATCGATCCGGACCGACCGGGCCTCGAGGTCTTCGGCATCCACGAGCGGCCACGCCATGCACACGGCGCGAACCTGCGCGACGCCGCAACGGGGAAGGTCATCTGGGGGCTGCGATCGCCCGACGTGGGCCGGGGCCTCGCCATGGACATCGACCCGCGCCACAAGGGATACGAGTGCTGGGCCTCCGGCGAGGGCCTGGGCGGGCTGTACAACTGCAAGGGCCGGAAGGTATCCGACGCCAAGCCGCGGTCGTGCAATATGGGCGTGTGGTGGGACGATGACGTCCTGCGCGAGATCCTTGACGGGACGACGATCTCGAAGTGGGATCACCTCGCCGGCCGCCAGGTCCGATTGCTTTCCGCCTACGGGTGTGCCCGGAATAACGGCACGAAGTCCAATCCATGCCTCAGCGCGGACCTCCTCGGCGACTGGCGGGAGGAAGTGGTCTGGCGAACGAGGGACAACAGGGAACTGCGCATCTACACCACCACGATCCCGGCGCGGCGGCGGCTGTACACGTTCATGCACGATCCTGTCTATCGGCTGAGCGTTGTGTGGCAGAATGCGGGCTACAACCAGCCCACGCAGCCGGGCTTCTACGTGGGCTCCGACATGCCCGCCCCGCCGCGCCCGAAGATCGTGACGGCGGGCAAGTGCCCGGCGGAAAAGGTCGTCATTGGCGGGCATGACATTGCGGAAATCCTGGCGATGCTGGGCGCCAAGCGGGACGTGGGGGCCACCGACGATCAGGTGCGCTCGTACGCGAGCCACTTCGGCAGGTCTGACCGGAATCGTGACGGCAAGCACACGTGGGCCGAGTACGTGGAGGGGGGCAGCTACATGACGCCGCAGGCGCGGGCGGGGATCTTCGGCGCGGCGGACAACAATGCCGACGGCGTGGTCACGCGGGTGGAGTATGTGCTGAACCGCATCATCACCGACGAAGCCAAGACCATCGTCCAGCGGACGGATGCGGACAACAACGGCAAGGTGACTCGCGACGAGTTCGTCAAGGGCTCGCCGATCGAGGACAAGGCCCTTGCGGGGGCGGTGTACGATGCGTTGGACACCAGCGGCGACGGGGTGATTACCATCCCGGAGTATCTCCGCGTCTGGGGCGGATGGGCCAGGCCGAACTACAAGGCGCAGGAAGCGGCGCTGGCCGGGCGCCTCGCGAAGTTGGGCAAGGGCGGCAAGCCTGACAAGGGCGGCAGACGCACCGGCGGGGCGCGCAGGGCGGAGCCCGGACGCGTCGACACGTTCAACGCCATCCTCGGCACGCAGACCATCGGCGTGAGGTACGGCTTTACGGAAAAGACGCGGCTGGTCGAGACGGCCGAGAGAATCCGCGAGATGGGCTCGAACATCCTCAAGATCAGTATGACCCGTAAGTACAGCGGCCCCGATTACGCCCTGCCCCAGCGCAATGAGATCCGGTCGTTGCGCGACCTGGCGAGCAAGGAGCCGTCGTTCAAGGCCGTCCTGGACATGCCGTTCGCCTACTATCACATCTGGGCCTACTGCTTCTCGTCCGGCTGGTGGGCCGACGGCGTGTCCGACGACGAACGGAAGAAGGAACACGCCGAGATGTACGCCCTGGCCACGTATCTGCTCGAGCGATACGAGGGAACGGGCAAGACGTTTCTCATCGGCCATTGGGAGGGCGACTGGCACCTGCATCCGGGCTACGATGCCAAGCGAGACCCCAGCGACGTGGCGATCCAGGGGATGATCGACTGGCTGAACGTGCGTCAGAAGGCCATTGACGATGCCAAGCGCGATCTGCCCGCCAAGGGCGTACGCCTGTACCATTACACGGAGGCGAATCTGGCCCAGAAGGCGATCAAGGGCCGCAAATGCCTGACCAACGACGTCCTGCCGCACACGACGGTGGACTACGTTTCCTATTCCAGCTACGACACGATCCATCCGCACGCGGGCAACGTGCGAGAGGCCCTGCACAAGGCCCTGGACCACATCGAATCGAAGCTGCCCGACAAGCCCGGGCTCTCCGGCAAGCGGGTGTTCATCGGGGAATACGGCTTTCCGCTGGTCAACACGAAGACCCCGGCCCGCCAGGACGCCCTGGCCCGCGACGTCTGCCGCGCCGCGCTGGAGTGGGGCTGCCCCTTCGTGCTCTATTGGGAGATGTACTGCAACGAGAACCAGACCGGCAGGCACAGGGGGTTCTGGCTCATCGACGACAAGAACCGCAAGCAGCCGTTCTACTTCACCTTGCAGACCTACTACGCCAAGAGCCGAACGTTCGTCGCGTCCTTCCGGAAACAGCACGGCCGCCTCCCCACCGATGCCGAGTACCGCACGCAGGCCCTGCGATGGCTTGCCTCGCCCGGCGGGCCGAGTTCGTCAAGGGCTCGCTGATCGAGGACAAGGCGCTGGTAGGGGCGGAGCACTCCTCAGCGGACCGCCGGACCGGCTGACCGCCTGCCCGCCAGATGCCGCTTTGGTGCCGGCAGGGGCAGAGGCTGCATGCGGCCTTCGGCGATGTCGAAGGCCAGCTCAGAGTAGTGCAGGGCATCGCAGGCGTACAACCAGAAGGCGTTGAGCATCGCGGCGGCCGCTTGCAGATTCGCGAACAGGATCTGCGGAACCGACGAGATCATTTCCGTGCAGCTCTTGTCCGTCGGGAGGTGGTCTTCGGGCTGCCGGATCTCGGGGTGGTATCGCGTCAGGTCCGGGCAGAGGTCCTCGCCGTCGCGGCGAATGAAGACCTGGCAGTTGCCGTACGTTCCGCGGAGCTGCCGGCCGGCCGAGTCGGTCTCGACGCCGTCGTTGCCGCCCGAGATCAGCACCACGTCGCGCAGGCGGCGGCAATGATCGCCGACGAGCTTGCGGGTCGCGTGGTTGTCGACGGCCAGAAGGATGCAGTCGCCGTCGCGGATCAGGCGCTCGGCGTTGTCCGGCGTGACGTACTCCTCGACGGCCAATAGGGTCAGCTCCGTCTCGCCGAGCCGCTCGTACAGCTCCCCAACGGTCACGGACGCCTTGTTGCCGCATCGGGCGAAGAGGACCCGCGTGGCGTTGGCGGGCTCGTATTGGTCCCCGTCGATGCAGATCAGTCGCAGCGGTTGCTGGAGCGACGCCATGAAGACACTGAGGTACCGCACGGCGATGCTGCCGACGCCGCCGAGCCCGACCACCTTGACGGACTCGCCGTCCGGCAGGCAGGGGATCAACTCACCTGGAGAGATTCTCGCGCTCACCGTCGCCCTCCTCCGACCGATTGGATGTCTCGCCTTCGGTCAGGTCGTGGGTCCGCTGTGTGTCTTCACCGAGAGGGGCATCGGCCCGGCGCGGGGCCTCGCCGGTATCGGTGCTTACCGGAGCTGGGCTGCCGCTTGCGCCCTCGCCGGCCTGCCGGTCCCCATGATCGGCCACCTTCTCGGGATCGTCGTCCTCGTTGCGGCTGTAGCCGTAGCTGTAGCCGTAGCTGCTCTGACGGGCCTCGACCTTGACCCGATCCATCCACTGCGAGGGGAAGTCCATCCGCCGCTGCCGGTAGTCCTCGATCACCAGTTCGGTCCGGACGCGGAAGCGAGTGCCGTCCACGACGATCTCGGCGTGGAACTCGGGGGGCTCCTGTCGAATGCGGCCGACGACCATGTGCAGCCCCGGGCGATGCGTCTCGTCGGTCTTGTCCACATAGCTGGCGTACGCGGCGTAGTCGCAGTGGCTGTGGATGTCACCCAGGACGTGGCAGTCGGGCGGCAGGTCCGTCGGCAGCTCGTAGTGCACGTCGACGGGATAGGCCTCGCCGTACCAGTTGCGCCCGACCGTGCTGGTCTGCTGCGGGGCCTCCAGGCGCATGGACTTGCGCTGCCCATCCCAGAGGATCACCACGGCGGCCTCGGCCCGGTGGCATTCGTAGACGGCGTCGAAGAAGCCCACGGCCGACTCCATCAGCCGCCGAGGCACCTTGGGATACCGGGTCTTCAGGAACGTCGCCTGCTCGGCGAGTTCCGCCGGCCAGCTCCTTGCCGGCACGCAACTGGTGAACAGCTCGTGATTGCGGCAGAGATACAGCCCCGTGCCGGCCAGTATGTAGAAGGTCCTGTCGGCCGGCCAGGGCTGCTCGGGGTCCGCCTTGATGTACAGCGGGGTCAGGAGCTTCTTCGTCTTGGGCGGTGTGTTGATGGGATGGCTCCTTTCGGTTGTCGCCCGCGCGGTCACTTCCCGCGCTGGGCCTGACGGAGGATCATCCGGACCAACTGGGCAACGCTCGGGGAGGCGGCCTGCGACCTGGGGCGCGCGAGCCGCCTCGCACCGTGCCCCGCCAGGATACGGTCCACAATCTGCCGAACGCTCCTGCCGGTCGGAATCCACGGGACGGTCAGGGCGAACATCGGGTCCTCGAGCGTCGCCGCCTCCCAGGCCTCGACCCCGGCGACGCGCGTGTCGACGCCGCGCCGGACCGTCTCGGAGAACCAGCTCGTCTCCTCGTGGTGCTCGGATGAGAGATTAAAGCCCGTGTTCCACAGGCAGTCGATCAGCGCGCCGAAGCCGGCCCGCAGACGCTCGCTGTCGTCCTCGATCGCGTTGATCGCCTTCAGGTTCAGCCGCGCCGTGCAGATCCACGACAGCGGATGGCCCGCCTCCGTGGAGAACTTCGAGCAGTTCAGCAGCGCCGGGTAGCAGGGCTGCTCGTCGAGGCTCCGCAGCGGCCGGTCCATGAAGAAGCACTCGTTGCTGTGCGTCAGGCACAGCTTCTGCCCGTTGCCCTGGCTGAAGACCGCCAGCACGAGCACGTAAGGCATCGCCAGGCGGACCGTGCGGTAGCTGGCGCCCGGGCCGAACGGCATGGCCGAGTCGCCCGCCACCCACTTGAGGCTCATCACTCGTGGCGGCATCTGGTAGACCCACACCGCCAGCGAACGGTTCGGCGCGATGGACTTGACCTTGTCGGGCAGCACGATCCCGCAGGTGTCCATTCGCCCGGGCGCCAGGCAGTCCATCAGCTCGGCCACCGAGATGCGGACCGTCACGCCCTCCGGGGTGGTGACCTCGACGGACTTGCCCTGGATGGTGATCTTCTCGCCGCTCATCTTCTCACACCTCGGCCGACGGGCTCAGCGGCGAGTGAGGGGGCCGCCCTTCTCACCGGCGCGCTTGGCGAACAGGACGTGCTGCCCCGCGCCGATGATGGTGTCGTCGTCCACTTCCCGGCCGTCGATGATGGCCTGGCTGAGCGGATCGAGATCGAACCGGTCCGCATACAGCTCGCGGATGTGCGCGACCGTCTCACCGGCGATCGGCAGCTCCTCGGTGAACGGCCCGTGACTGATGGTCACCAGCCCCGCGGCGTCCTCGACGGCGAACAGGTCGCCCGACCCGCCCGGGCCTCCGCCGGGCATTGCCGTCTGCGGCATGATCCTTTCCATGTCGTCACTCCTTCGTATTCTCCGGCCACCGGCCCCGCAGGACGGCGAACACGGCGTCGGGATCCACCGCGGTGTGATCCCATCCCGCTCGGCAGATGGCTGCGGTAAGTAGACTGATCGAACCGGCGGGCTCGCCCACGGCGTCGTTGCGGTCGTAGGCGACCCGCAGAATGGCCTGGATGGCGGCCGGCGCGACTTCGGCCGGCGAGGTCTCGGCGATCCGCCGGAGGATCTGCTCGACCTGCGCGCGGTCCGGCGGGCCGACATAGACAGGCAGCAGCCGGCGCGCAACGGCCTCGACGGCCCCGAGCTGGCCCAGAGCCGCCTCGGACCGGGCGGTCGCGAGCAGACGCACGCCGCCGTCGATCGCATCGCAGAGGATCGACGCACAGACCGGCGAGCGGGTCAGACAGGCATCCAGGTCGTTGATCAACAGCACCGCGCGGTCCAGCGCCCTGGCCTCCGAGAGCATCTGGAGCAGGGCGGCGTCCGCCTCGGGGGGGAAGATGCTGCCCGCCGCGACGGCCCCGGCCGAGACGCGGATGACCCGGCAGACCTCCCCCCTGGACAGCAGCGGGTGCACGGATGCCACCGCCAGAAGGTCCTTGCCGCTGCCGCTGGGGCCCCAGACGACGACGCTGCGGGGCGGCTCGGGCCGGCAGAGGGCGATGGCGATCTCCGTGGCCAGGTCCTTGCGGAACGTCTTCTCGAACGCCTCGGCCGCCGCTTCGGGGCCGATGGGCTCGCCGAGGGCGGCCAGCGTGGGCCCGGGCCGGCCCGTCGGCTCGCACGGGCTTTCTCGGCGGCTCTGCTCGAGGGCGGCTCGAGCGTCCGGGGCGACGGGCGAGCCGAGCAGCTCGAGGATGCGGCAGAGGGAGTCGTTGACGTCGCCTGTCAGAACGGGCAAGACGAGGCGTCGCCAGTTGCGGCGGCACGGGCCGGTCAGCGCCCGCCCCATCGCCCCGTCGGGCCCGGTGTACTTCAGGTCGCCGTCGACGAAGGCGACGGCCCCGGCCCGCCGCGTCGAGACCCTGCGCAGCAGGAGATTGGTCCGCTGCTTGCTGAAGCCCGACCCGACGGGGACCGCCGCGAGCCGCACGGTGATCTCGTCGATGATCTCGGTGACCACTTCGCACCGGTCGAGCAGGGACGTGACGCACTCCAGCGGCTGCGACCAGGTGCGTCCCGGCCTCCTGCCGCCCGGCCCGGCGGGCGCGTGGGTGTTGTTGTTGGCGTCGATCTTCATCACGCCCTCATGGCCTGGAGGGGCAGCGTTTGGCGCCGCCGGACGCGACGAACACGGCTGACGCGCGCGGCGTCGGGCAGGTCGACGTACTGGTGGACGTTGTACTCGTTCGCCTGGTCGACGATGCCCCGGATCTGGTCGTCGAAGGCCCGCACGAGCATCTCCAGGGCGAGCCCCGGGTTCTCGCAGCCCATCTCCTCGATCCGGCAGGCCTCCCCGGCGGCCTGCTGGACGGCCCGGTCGATCAGCGCGCCGGTGAGGAAGTCGCGGCGGCTCTTGCGCAACTGCTCGGCGTTGGCCAGGCTGATCTCCAACTGCTCGCCGTCTTCGCTGTTCGGGCTGAACAGCCACGCCGAGACGTCCTCGACCACCTGCCGCTGGAGCACGGCCGGCCGGCAGCCGTTGCTGCCGGCCAGCGGCAGATCGCGGAGGTGCTTGTCAAGGACGTCCTCGAAGGCCGTCTGTGTCGTCAGCCGCCCGAACTGCTCGATCGTGCCCCCCGCCCGCCGCATGAACGCCGGGTCGACGAGTTGGGGCGCGTTAGTAGTGAAGATGAAAACGATGATCCGGTCGTTGTAGTCCGGGCGAGTGGTGTCCAGGCGCTGAAGGGCGACGGTCTGGATGCGGTCGTAGACACCGTCGTGGTCGCCGCCGCGGGAGCGGCTGAGCGGCGTTGCCGTCCTCGTCGCCGCGCGTGGTGGTGGGGGCGTCCATGGGCGGGCTGCTCGCGCTGTTGTTGGCGCA
>Ga0180438_10005314_pt1 | contig 17991 bp, 14 predicted proteins | sample SS_ome_12_FD_132455 | JGI IMG/M metagenome (GOLD analysis project Ga0180438, IMG submission 132455) | Hypersaline lake sediment archaeal communities from the Salton Sea, California, USA - SS_3_D_2 metaG | ecosystem: Environmental > Aquatic > Non-marine Saline and Alkaline > Hypersaline >...
AGGCCTCTTTGATGAGGGGGAGGAGTTTCTGTTTATTTTTGTCCATCCCATCGTGGAAGAAAAGGCCGTTGGATTGGAGCTTAAATCGAGATCCCATGTGGGCCCTAAGGCAAAACTCCATATTGAATACCTCCCAGTCCATCAAGGCGAAGGGGGCATGAAAAATCATCGGTAGCCCTTTGGCCAGAGCCTCGTTGGTCGTGCATCCTCCCGGCTTGGTGATGAGCGCGTCGGCAATGCTCATCAAGTCGGCCGTGTCAGAGGTTGCTGCAAGACCTTCGATCTTCACCCTTGAGCTTCGGGGTTTGAGAGCATTGATCCGGTAGCGCATCTGCCGGTTTTCAGCTACGTGCTGGTCTCCACAAAGGCAGAACACATGGAGCGTTCCTTTGGTGAGCTTCACCACATCGATGTCATGGAAATGCGCCATAATCTCCGCATACTTCTCAGTAGCCCGGCCAGCTACCCCTCCAATCATCACAAGGAGGACCCGGCTCCCTTCTTCGATTCCCAGCTCGGTGCAGATTTTTTCCTTTGCCTCATCTGACTGGGTTTCTCTAAACGCAGGACGCAAAGGGAATCCGCTGATATGGATCTTATTAGGGGGGATCCGTTTTTCCATGATGGCGCGCATTTCGGGGGTGTCGTAGGGGAGAGTGACCCGCCACTTGGAGTAGGAGAGGTCACAAGCGCGCATGTGCATCCCTTTGGTGAACAGGTCAGTATCGAGATCAGTTGTCACGATTAGGAGGGGCAGATTAAACTCCTTTGCCACATTGAGGAACATGGCACTCATGCAGGGGAAGCAGGTGATGAGAATGTCGGGGTTTTGTTTGAGGACCTCTTCTCGGATCTGCTGTTCAATGCTCTCTTGCTGCATCATCAAAAAGAAAGGGCCCACGGAGGTGACCACTTTCAGCCATTCGAACTCCTCATTCTTGAGGAGATGGTTGTAGAGACGCTCTCCAGAAAAGTCCATGAGCATCCGCTTGAAGACATCACTCGAGGCGAGTGTCTCTTCTAGAGTGTTGGCCACTTGTATATGGTGTTTCCCTTTCGCGTACTCGGTCATCGCCTTGGTAACGCTTAAGTGTCCCTTCCCGCCGCCACAAGTAAAAATCAGAAGCGAGGTCTGGGATCCACCCGCATGGGTGTAGTGTCCCTCCAAAGAAGAGAGCTCCAGAGGGTCGGGGCGATCTTCCCAAAACTCCCTCTCTTCATCGCTAAGGTTGCACATGCAGCACAGGTGGGGATCCGAGGGCTTTTGAAAGATGCGGGATTGGAGTGCTTGGTAGGCATTATTGATCTCTTGGAACCGTCCTCTAAACCTTCCGATGAAATAGGATTTGACGAGCTCAGAAAATGGAGGGAGGATTGACTCGATTAGCCTTTTCCCAAATTCTTTGTGGAAGGCAGAGATCTGTTTTTCAAAAAAGTCGAGCTGGATGAGGAGATCTTCCTTTTTCGCAGAGGAGATTTCAGTTCGCTTTTCAAGGTCATGGAGAATGCCGAGGATGATCTCTTCCCAAAGGGTGACCTGTTTCAGTGCAAATGAAACCTGCTCCCACTCATCAAAAGAAAGATCGGGATTTTCGATGAGATTTTCGAGAAGAATTCGCTCTTTTGGCGAGAGCTTTTCTTTTAGGGGCATCAGGAAACTCTGCCGGGCAGTTTCCACAAAGCGCGCTTCACTTAAGTCTAGAGCTATCGGTGGGGGAGTAAGGCCAAGGGATCTTAGAAAGGAGTGGAGAATTTCCTCGTGCTCTCGAAGGGAGATCTGCTTAAGAAGGTCACTTTTATCCGAGTTTTTGACGTAGTTCTCGAGCTCTTTTTCCAATTCGAGAGAAACGTGCAAGGCATCTCTCTCCTCCGAAAGGCGAAGAGAGAGTTGGAGCTCAACGAATCGATCGACGAGGTCCTTTTCGCCTTTCTTGAGTAGAGCTTGCAGTTGAAGGTATTCTTGCTCCGGGATCCATTCCCCTCGAAGCCCTTCGAGCTCGTTTCTTTCTATCGTTGATTGATCCATGACCGCATTCTAGACCGATCCAATAAGATTTTGCAATCCAATTTCAGAAACTATATTCTCAAGGAATGAAAGTGGAAATCCTCTCGATTGGGGACGAGCTCATTCTGGGGGCTCTCGTCGACACCAACTGCGCCTATATTGCCGACCAGTGCATCCTTGCCGGACTTGAGATGGGGAGACATACTACTGTAGGGGATACCCAGTCAATCATCACCGAAACCCTCCTTGAGATTAGTAAGCGGACTGATGTCGCCATCGTGACAGGAGGCCTTGGTCCAACGCTCGATGACCTCACTCGCAACGCCGCCGCAGATGCCGCGCAGGTCCCCCTCATCTTTGATGAGAAAGCCTTTCAAGAGATCAAAGATCACTTTGCCCAAATCTCCCACCAGATGCCCAAGACAAATAGGCGTCAAGCCTACCTTCCTGAAGGAGGAGAAATCCTCCCTAATCCAATCGGAACAGCCCCCGGATTCTCGCTAAAAATTGGGGGTGCCTACTTCTTTTTCTGTCCGGGTGTTCCTCGAGAGATGAAAAAGATGCTCCAGGAGCAAGTTTTCCCTCGGATCGGGAAGCTGTCAGGGCGGCCCTTGCACAAGCTCGAAAGCGCAACCCTCTTCACCTTCGGTCTCACCGAAGCGGTCCTCGGAGAGTACTTAGAAGCCCGGGAAGGAGAGTACCCAGGAGTGAAGTTTGGGACCCGGGCCCACTTTCCAGGGCTAGAGGTTAAGCTCTATGCACAGAAAGAGGACGAAGAACATCTTCAGCGAGCGAAAAAACGAGCTCATGACGAGCTGGGAAGCAAGATCTTCGTTTCAGAAAGTCAGACCATGTCCGCTGCCGTTATTGATCTTCTCAAGGGAAGCTCCCTATCGGTTCTTGAAATCGATCATGGGGGGATGCTCGCTGACTGGCTCACCGAGGTTCCTCTCAATGCTCCATTCCTTGGCGTCTTAAATTCCAAAATGGTCGAGTCTTTTTTTTCGCCAGCCCAAAACCACGAGCTCGTCGAGAAGCTAGTTCGCCAAACAGGTTCTGACTATGGCCTTGTCATGCATGGGATCACCTCAGAGGAAGAGGCGAAAATGAGCGGTATAGAACTAGGCAGGGTCTCTGTTGCGATCTATGGCAAAGAGAAAACCTGGAGCTACAGCTACCAATTTAAACTGGGGAGCCAAGAGTTTAAGAAGAGGTTTTTCGCCATGTTCGCCCTAGACCTGCTTCGGCGAACTCTTCTCGGCGCCGAGCCGATGAAGGAGCTCCTTGGAGTGAAAGTCGAACATAAATGGAGGTAGATTTCATTGATAGAACATTTCCAAACGCCCTTTAAGACAAAAAAGCTGAACCTGAAGAATCGGGTAGTCATGGCTCCTATGAGCCGGAACAAGTCGAAAGGCCATATTCCCGGAGAAGATGTGGCAGCTTACTACGCAAGACGAGCTGAAGGGGATGTGGGACTGATCATTACAGAGGGGACCACGATAGATCATAAGGCAAGCAATGGTTACCCCGATGTTCCCAGCTTTCATGGCAAGGAGGCCTTAGCAGGCTGGAAAAAAGTGGTCGACCTGGTTCATGAAAAAGGGGGAAAGATTTTCCCGCAGCTCTGGCATGTGGGGAGCGTAAGACAGAGTTCCTCTCACCACAACCAAGGGGTGGATAACCCTGATGGGACCTGCTGTCATGAGGGGAGAGTTCCCGGCTATGCCCCTTCGAAAATCCCCCACCCCTATGTGGAAAACGGAGAAGTTCCTCATGAGATGACCGAAGAAGATATCCAAGATGTGATTGACGGCTTCTGTCGAAGCGCTTCATATGCAAAAGAACTCGGTTTTGATGGGCTCGAGCTCCATGGAGCGCACGGGTATTTGATCGACCAGTTCTTCTGGAAGGTAACGAACAAAAGGAGCGATCGCTATGGGCAAGACCGGACCCTTTTTGCATCTGAGCTGATCCGCGCTGTCAGGAAAGAGGTGGGGGAAGAGTTCCCCATTGATTTCCGTCTGTCTCAGTGGAAGATGGGAGACTATGAAGCGAAAATGGTGAGAAGCCCGAAAGAACTCGAAGCCTTTTTAGCTCCTCTTGTCAATGCCGGTGTCGATCTATTTCACTGCAGTACCCGGAGATTTTGGGAGCCCGAGTTTGAGGGGTCTTACCTTAACTTGGCTGGGTGGGTAAAAAAAATCACAGGGAAACCGGTCATTACGGTGGGCTCTGTGGGGCTCGACGTCGACTTTGTCACTTCGCTCAAAGGGGACTCGCCCTGTGCCCAATCTCCTAAAAACCTTGAGGCTCTCGAAAAAGCGCTTGAATCTGGAGACTTTGACTTGGTAGCTGTAGGAAGAGCGCTCCTTGCCGATGCTAGCTGGTTTCAGAAAGTTGCGCAGAATCGACTGGACGAGATTACCCCATTTGCTAAGGAGCTTCTTGCGACGTTAGACTGACCTACATGTTACAACTGATCCTTTCCTTGGAGATACTCAATCGTTTGTATGAATCGCTCATCATCTAGTACTTCGTCCATACCAAGAGCTCTTGAAGTTGCATTGAGGACAAGAGCATGGTCAATTCCCTTGGATTTTAGTGGTCCAGGGGCAAAATCTGCCATTTGTGGGTGAACATTTGTAGGCCAAGGAGTATGGAGCACTTGTTCTGGATATCGCTCATCTAAGAGGCCTGCTTGTTCAAATGCTTTAATCATTCGGTTCCGCTCAAAATTGCAATCCCCAAGGGCAATAACAATCTCATCTTTTGAAAAGAAGCGGCTGACATACTTCGCATACTCTTCTGGGCCTGGAAGAGTTGGGGATCCAGGGATATGGGCGTTAAACATTCGGATCGTTTTTCCATCTGAAGCCTTCTTAAATACGGCTTGAGCAAGTTGGCGCCCTATTACTGAAGGGTAAGCATCTAGCGGTGTTTCTGACAGGCCTTTTTCAAAAGATACATACGAATCATTATAAAGGACGACTTCTTGGTCCTTCACAGGTTGATCAAAAGACCTCGCAATATGCCAATTTTCTGGCAAGGACTCTTGAAGCGCTTCTAAAAAGGGCTCCCCACATTCTTGCAGAGCAATCAGACCGGATTTCGGCTTGTCCGTCATTGTCTTCAGCATATCGACAATCAGCAAGTCTCTTTTCGTTAGCCCACTTTCGCTTACTTGCACATCGAGCTCGGTGATTAGAGATCCATTGAGTCCTTGTGAATCTGTTTCTTTAACCCACTGCATATAGCAGTTATTCATCACATTCCATGAAACCACCTCAAACTCACCATCTACTTCCACACCAATCGGCAGGTGGTCTGAGGGAAACTGCCACTTCTCGCCCATTTTACCGACGAACATGTTTCGAATAGCCTCTTCAATTTTTTGCTTTCGATTCCAAAGTTCTACATACCCTTGCATCTGCTTTGCTCGAATTCCAGTCATGAAAAGGTTGGTTCCCGCTTCAATATATCTGCCACGGCTATACTCAATCAGCGAAGTGGTACCACTTAAAAGAATTTGTGTTGCAAGAGAAATGATTTGCAGCTCTAGCGATCCGTAAAATAATAATGTGATATATGCTGCGTTGTTTAAAAGTTTAAAGCCGTTAAAAATCTTTTGATCCGAACTTGCAATTTCTTTAAGGTTGAGTAGGATATCATGCGATGTCGTAATCATCATTCCGACTTGGCTATAGAAGATACCTCCCGCCACTGCTGCTGCCGATAGCGCTAGATTTCCCGTTTTTTCTAGCGATAGGTCTAACTCCTGTCCAGCAAAGAACAATCTTGAGGAATTGGCTCCTATAGCTAGTGTTCTACCAAATGGCTGATAAAGACTGAGGATTGGAAGAGAAGCTAGTAGAACTCTCTGAGCTAGACTTTCTGACTCAGGATTTTTTTCTACGGGAATGTCATTTTCAAAGTCCCGATGAAAACGAGGTTCTTTAATTGGATCAAAAATTGTATTCATTATTAATAATTACCGGTTTTTTTAACAGAGGCTATTATAAATGAACGTCGTTCGATATGTCAACAAGAAGATGTGCTAGATTGACTTTAGACCCATCCTGCGTCAATTTTTCCCGACTTAGTTAAATTTTTAATAGGGAAATTAGGATGTTAGCGAAGGGTTCTAGGGCGATTTTCGCACTCAATTGTTAAGAGCTCGTCCCAGTGAGTGGTGTATCGTTGTGAGGTAAACTGTCTCTGCATTTGCCACCGCTTGGCGGTCCCTTCAGCGGCAAAAGAGATGGCCCCTTTCTTGTATTTGGCGTTGATTGTATCAATCAGCGCCATTGTTTTTTCCTGGGCAGGTGAGAGGGAAGAGAAGAGGTCTCTCTGGAAGCTCCCCTTGTCTGTAAGATCGGTGGCGATGAGCCCCACTTTTTTGTAGCGATATCCTTTTCGGAAAAGGGTAGACAGAGCTCGCTTGCTCTCTCGGATCAAGTCAGGGGTTAAGTCGGTTGGGTGGGCGAGGGTGATGTGGGTGCTTTTCCCATACCGGTTTTCGATGAAGGGGGAGGTGGAGAGGAAGACGGTGAGGCTATTTGTGACTGAGCCTTGCCTACGGAGCTTTTCGCCGACACGGCTCGCGTAGTGGGAGAGCGCCTCTTCGATTTCACTTAGCTGGGTCACATCATTTCCAAACGAACGGGAGCAGGTGATCGACTTTTTCTTCTCTCTCACTTCATCAAGAGGAAGGCAAGAGTGTCCTTGGAGTTCTAGGACGGTTTTCAGCAGGGTGGTGGAAAAGCGGCGGCGGATCCACTCGCTATCGGCTTGTTTGAGCTGGAGGGCATTGGTGATGCCAAGTTTTGTGAGGTGGTCGTTTAAGCGGCGGCCGATCCCCCAAACGGTGTCGGGGGGGAGAGTCTTCAACGTTTGGTCGATCTCTTTTTCGGTTTCTAGGGAAAAGACACCGGCTCCTTTTTTGGCCATCCGGTTAGCTACTTTAGCAAGTGTCTTGGTGGGGCCGATCCCCACCGAGACCGGGATCTGGGTCCAGCGGAGGACGGTGTCCCGGATCGAGTGAGCCATTTTCAGGGGCTCATCGGTTTCGATCGCGAGGAATGCTTCGTCAATCGAGTAGATCTCAAGCTGGGGGGTAAATTGCTCGAGCACTTGCATTACTCGGTGGGAGAGGTCCCCATAGAGGGTGTAGTTGGACGAGTAGACAAAGACGCTTTTTGCCTCGAAGAGCTCTTTATACTGGTAAGCGGGAGCTCCCATGGGGATCCCTAGGTCTTTTGCCTCTTGAGAGCGGGCGATCACACACCCATCGTTGTTAGAGAGGACGACGGTGGGCTTGCCCCAGAGCTTGGGGTCAAAGACTCGTTCACAGGAGACATAGAACGAGTTGCAGTCGACGAGGAAGATTTGTTTGGCTCGACTTTGTGCAATTTTTAGCGGTATCTCCGAGAGAATCGCTGGCAAATTTTTTATTTTTTCACTCATGCATAGCACCTTTGGCTATGCATTTCGCAAAAAAAATAAAAAATTAGCAGAGCGCTTCCTCTAGATCTACTCACTAAAAATGGTACAAAGTCGAGCTTATTTCGCTTTGTGGATGACATAGGTGACCACCCCCCACACTTGGAAATCAGCCATCTCATCCACTTCGATCGGGGGGAATGAGGGGTTTTCTGGAAGGAGGAGGATCTTCTTCCCTTTCTTCTTGATCCGCTTGACGGTGAACTCGCCGTTGATCACAGCGACGACGATCGAGCGGTCTTTCGGTTCAGCAGAGCGATCAACCACGAGAACATCTCCCGAGTGGATGTTTGCCTCAGCCATCGACTCTCCTTGGACACGAACGAAGAAGGTGGCAGCTGGATGGGTGACGAGGAGCTGGTTGAGGTCGAGCGCATCATCGAGGTAGTCGTCAGCAGGAGAGGGAAAGCCCGCTGCGATGCTGCTCAAAAAGAGGGGAAGGGGGAGACCTGGCTCCGCTGGGTGGATTTTCAGTTTCATGTGCCATTTTTGATTCTAATCAATCTAGAAAAGGAGAGGTAGAGAAAAGAAAATTTGAGTGGGTTTTCAGATTATCTCGAATAGGGTAAGCTGTTCCAAAAGCCTTAAAAGGAGTCAACATGATCAAGTATCCCCTAGTTTTTGATGTAGAAGCGAAATCGACCAGCGGCATTGAGACCCTGATGGAGGGGGCGGCCCACAACAATCCACCGATCCCGTGCGCGATTCCTCCCGAATTTGGTGGACCAGGAGGAGGCTACTCACCTGAAGATCTCTACGCGCTCGCTGTCGTGAGCTGTCTAATTGCGACGTTTAAAGTGTTTGCCACGAGAGCGAAATTCTCATTTTCTGACATCAAAGGTGGGGCAAAACTGACGATCGATCGGAATAGTCAGGGAGTGCCCGAGCTTCAGAAGCTTGATCTTCACTTCACCCTGACTGGCGTGGAAGATCAAGAGAAGGCGAAGCTCCTCTTTGGGGAGGCGGAAAAGTATTGCCTCGTCTCCAATGCCATCCGAAGCGAAAAAACATTTAACTACACATTTGGATAAACGATGATAGGAACAGTTTTTGGCCTACTATTTGCCTTTGGATCTTTCGAGGCACCACTAGTTGAACAGGTCAATAAGAGGGTGGAGCAAACGATTGAATTGGATGGGGCATTTGCTGAGCGAAAAAATGAGCTCCTGCCAGTCTGGGAAACACTTGTTCGAGAAGGGGCGTATGAGGTGGTCTCCACAGATGCCGAGGCAAGGCCCACGTTCGTCTCTCTTCAAGCGATTGTGGAACACGTTCTTGCTACCATGTTAGATGACGGAGTGATGACGCTTCGAGGGGTTATCCATACACCCAGACCGACGACTCCTTTGTGTACAAAGGGAGAGATTTCCAAAGAACTCGTCGATCCATCTATTGCCGCCGATCCCGATCGTCTCTTTACAGTCCAGGCGAGGACCTCTACTCTTCGAGAGTTTTTGAAAAGGGGAGGAAGGCTCTCTGTGGTTTACCCTGAAGGGGGACTTGAAAGGCGGACTGAAGAGCAGCAAGAGATCTACAGAGAGGAGCTAGCAAACTATCCCATGAGCCTGATCGATTATCCGCTAGGCTGTGACTCGATCCCCTCAGAGCTGATTGGAGCTACCTATTTTTTTGAGGATGGGGAAGGAAACATCTTTGCTTTTGCTATCAAAATGGCTCAGGCCAAAGACCCCAGAAATGGAGGTGAATTTGGTCTATGGTTTGGCCCAGTTGATCATCCAGCAGTGCGAAAGCGACTGATGACGGTGATTAACTATTTTGGGAAGGTTGGGGGACCTGCTGAGTTCGTCTTCGCTATACAGGAGAGGTAGGCTCTTCTATTCCCACGAGTTTCTTTCGGATTAGCGCTTTTGCATCATTCTTCACTTGGACATTTGTTGAGGCGAGGATCGTTTTTAGTAAATAAATAGCCCGCAGCAAGCGAGGGGCCTCTGTGAAGGGGCCTTGTCTCACGTTGAACAAATCGAGAAGCCCTCCAGGTACTTGCCAAATAGATGGGTGGGCGTGGATTGCGAGAGCACCCAGGAGAAATTGTTGATATCTAGGTTCTTCTCTTGGGACTTGGCACAGAGCAGTCATGGGATCTTCTTTGGCAAGTTCTAGAGTCGCTGCTGCTTTATTTCGATACTCACATGCCCTAGCTGGGGCGATGAGTTTCCGAAGGTGCTCCTGGTAGAGGGAGGATAGCTCACTATGCATGAAGGCGCTTGAGCGGATCGTACCTCGAAAAGTCCATGAGGGGATGGAGGTGTATACGTCTATACTAAGTTGTCGATCGAGCTTATTGATTAAGTGGAGGAGGTAAGTCGAGTTTGAGTAATCGCCTTGCTCGGGGAATGTCTCTCTTTCTGGGAGGCTCGTTTCGAGTTCTTGCAAAATGGAAAGCCACCGCACTTTTGGGCATCGTCTTTCTAGTCGATAGGTTTGGGGAGAAGCAGCTTTGAGGGCTCTATACCCTCCCGAACTTAGACGTACAGCGATTCGATTCCCAATGGGTCCCTGCGCCATGAGGTGCTCGAAAGAGGGAGGTGGAGAGGGCTTTGGCTGGCATTTTCTTAAGGTGTAGAGGGCAGCTCCTGAGAGGAATAGGGCAAGGACAACGGTTTTGCCATCCCAGATCGAGAAAGTTTCAAAAAATGCAGAATCTTGGGTGGCTGCTGTTCCAACAGGACCTACTTTCATATATACCCCCGCCTTTTTAGCGCGGGATTATATAGAAGTTTCTTGGCTTTGTCTACTCTGCTTTGCCCTCTAATTGTCAGGCGAAGCCAGGTTCTCTACGGCTCTGCCCCTAGGAGCTTAGTATTCGGGGAGAACATTTACCCTAACGATTTCGATGAGCCATATACCGATGATATGATTCGTGGATCGGACTTCTTCCCGTTACAGCATGCAATGTCAGATAGCCAAAGAAAACAATCGCAAATCCAGCTATGGCCTCTAAAGGGGGATACGGAGAGTAGTCATATTCTTGCTCCTCTGTTGAAGGCGATATAGGGGGTGGGGCTACTTCCTTAGTTTTTTTTGAAAAGGTATCTTCCAAGGCTCTTTTTGCTGTAAAGAGGGTCTCTCTTGCGCTCGTAAAAAGAGGGCAGACTACTCTCTCTCCCTAAAGAAGTGAATGCCAAGGGACTCGTGATCAATGCAAACACCGATAAGACCGCTCCACTGACCAAAAAAGCCGCTGCAAGGATTGGGTAACTCAAGAGTCCTACCCCTCCTTTCACAGCTGACTCAACAAAGCCCCCTTCATCGCTCACCTCTAGGCAGTTTTCAGCCTTTTCAAGGAAGGATTGGGCATAGCACCGGTTGGAATTTTCTAGTGATATAGGTGACATCAAAACCTTATTCTTTTGGATGATTACTCCAACAGGACCTATGCTCATAGGCTCCCCCGCTTTTTAGGGAGGGAGTATAAGCAACAGAGTCTACTTTGTCTACTCTACTTTGAGCGAGTAGAACCGGGTGACATTTCCTTGTTTGGCAAGGATGAGGATCCGGTTATTCTGCGTCTCTTCGAGCGCGGCATTGAACTCGTCGAGCGATGTCACTTTTTTATGGTTGATCGCTAAGATGAGGTAGCCGGGACGCATTCCAGCAGAGGCTGCTGCTGAGCCTGGCTTGATCTTGGTGATGACCATCCCTTGCTCACTAGGCGAGTAGCCAAGGCTTTTCGCTAGATCAGAAGAAAGGGGCTCCACTTCCATCCCGAGTTTTTTAATCACACCAGCTTCTCGGTGCTCTTCTTCTTGGTTGGTGAGGATGGCGCGGATTGGGATTAGCTTGCCATTTCGGTTAACTCGAAGGTTGATTTTGGTTCCGGGGTTTTGCATTGAAATATCGTTACGAAGTGACCCAATGGATTTGACTGGAGTTCCGTTGTATTCAACGATGATGTCTCCTTGTTTTAGGCCTGCTTTCTCTGCAGGAGAACCGGCAACAACTTCAGCAACGAGCGCTCCTTCAGGACGGTCGAGGCCAAACGCATCAGCCATGTCTTGGTCGAGGGGCTGGAGGGCCACGCCGAGGAAGCCGCGGGTAACGGTTCCTTTATCGACGATCTGCTTCATGATGTGCTGGACCATGTGGCTCGGTATGGCAAATCCAATCCCTAGGTGTCCGCCACTTTTAGAGACGATCGCGGTGTTGATCCCGACAACTTGTCCATCGAGATTAAGGAGGGGGCCGCCTGAGTTGCCTGGGTTGATCGCTGCATCGGTCTGGATGAAGTCTTCAAAGTCGGTGATCCGTAGGTTTTGTCTTCCTTTCGCGCTGACTACACCGACGGTGACAGAAGCTTGGAGCTGGAAGGGGCTTCCGATCGCCATGACCCATTCGGCTACATCGAGATCATCTGAGTCGCCCATTTCTACAAAGGGGAAATCTTTTCCTTCGGCTTGGAGAACAGCGATGTCGGTGCTGGTGTCAAAACCGATGACAGACGCACTGACTTCTCGCCCATCATGCAAAATGAGGGTGATTTTGCCCGCTCTTTTGACAACGTGGGCATTGGTGAGGACGTGGCCTTCTTTGCTCACAAAAAATCCTGATCCTTGCGAGATCTGAGGTTGCTTTTGCATTTTTTTATTCGGCGAGCCGAAAAATCGGTTGAAGAAATCATCACTGAAAGGATCTTGTGGGGTAGGTCCGTCGGTTTCGAGGTTATCCTCTCCTGTACTGCTTTGTGCTTTGATGTAGACGACTGCGGGGGTTGCTTTCTTCGCTACGGCGGTGAAAAATTTGGAGATCTGCCTAGGAGTACAGCCACATGATTTTTCAGCTGCACAGACTTGGAGAGAGAGGATACAGGTGAGGATGAAAAGCAAACGGGTTTTCATATTTTTTCCTTTTGAGGGTTATCGGCCACAATCTGAAAAAATATGAAATATGGGAGATAAAATCAAGAAAGCAGTGCTGGATCATAAAGGCCGAATGCAAGCCGACGCATTTCCCCATTCTGCTGTTTAGTAAATACTTCCTTTATCGACTTACAGTATTTCAGGAATACAGGAACAGAGGTTTTGCCCCCACCTTCTTTCTGTTCTTGGATTTGAAGTTCAAGGATGCGGTGGAGGGTTTTTGGATTTTTTGGACCCTGTCTAAGCTTAAGGTTGTCCAAAAGCATCAAGTACAGTTGAGATAGCTTTTCATTTTTATAGGAAACGCCTTTTGTTTTAAAAGCAGAGAGTACGAGGTCCCATGCTGTATCTAGACTTTCTCCTCTCAATACGTCTGGAAGGAGTGAATGCAATGTATCGTCTAGAAAGCTGACTTCTTTTTTTCTTATAGGGGGAGGTTGCATCGGAAATATTTGCACAGCAAGATCTCCAACTCGGCCATCGATAGAAAGAGTTCTAAACTCGATGGGTTTGGGTTCTTCAAAAGGAACAACCGGCTCTTCTCTTTTTTTTAAAACAGCTGTTAAAACAGGGAAACATATGCTCACTTATTATTTAATAATGGAGCTCATATTATAGCATGTGATTCTTTTTAGAGGGGCTTTAAAAAACAAAAATAAATGTTTACGAAATAGGGAGGATCTCGAGTGAGCGGTGATCAACAAGGGGGAGCTCCTTGTCGAGGAGCTCTTGTCCCGCGAAGGTAGCGACGGTGCTACTTTGCTCCATCAGGTGAGTCTTGATGGCAGCTGTAACCTGGTCACTGCCTAAGGCTAGGAGATTATCGCGGAAATCTTGGCGCATTTGCCGGTTTTTTCCGCCTCTGTGCCAGCCATAGGCGGCAGAGGCTCTGTAACCCGGGGAGGTGGGGGTATCAAACTGTTGGATCACTCCGAGTTTGGCCTCTTCTAGGTCATTCTCGTTGAACTCTTTGGCAGCGATGTCGGAGATGGCTTGGTCGAAGGTTCGTAAGGTATGGGCAAGGTGGGGGTCTCGGTAGGAGTAGAAGTAGAAGTTGCCGTAGAGGGGGTTGTAGCTGGCGCCTGCTCCATAGGCTCCACCCTGCTCTCTGATTCGGTGATGGAGGACTTTATTTTCGAAGAGGTGGGTTGCAACGAGAAGGGCTGGGGCATCTTCGTGGTGGTAGGGGACGGTTTTATAGCCTTGCGCGGTGAAGGCAACGGGGGAGGCGATCACGCGGGCTTGGTCCTTCACTTCGGGCAGTATGTAGTCGGGCGCCCAGGTGGAACCAGAGCGTGTTTGGAGGTTTGGCAGGCCAAAGAACCCTTCTTTATCTACGAGAGAGTAAAGATCTTCGTCACAGCTTAGGACAAGTTGGGGAGTTCCTACGGCGAGGAGCTTGTCTTTGAGCGCTGTAAGTCGCTGGATGAAGGAATCAAGGCTGCCGGGAAGGCCTGCTGCAAGACTTTGGACGTGGGTGTAAAAATCGAGTCCATGGGTGAGTTGGTTGATGTAGCTGGGGATCGAGTTGGCGCAGAAGGTGAGCTGCGCTGCGTAGCGAAGTGCGTTTTGGGGGAGTCGATTTTGCTTGGCAGTAGCTAGCTTTTTGATCAGTTCTGCGATCCGCTCTTTCTCATCAAAACGGGGACGGGTGACCATCTCTTTGAGAAGGGGGAAGAGTTTGTCGATTTTTCGCGTAAGAGCTTTGCCTCGGAGCTGGATGGAGGGTCTGCAGTTGGTGGGGTCGGTTGCTTGGACGTAGAGGGAAGAGTAGGCACCCACGCCGCCTGTGTGGGCATGAGCATATTCGAGATTTTCGGCGTAGTCTCGGTCGCCAACCCCTAGCTCAGGCCAGAAGGTAAGGAAGAGCTGGAAGTCGAGGAGCTCTTCTGGACTTAAGTTGGGGAGGTCAAAGAGGAGATCGGCGTAGACGATGTGGTTGGTGAATACGTCATGGTGGAAGATCTCGAGGTTTTTCTGCTTGTGCTCTGCAAGAGGAAATTCGCGGGTTTCTGCGGGAATATCAGCGAGGGTTACCTTGGGGAGGCAGTCGAGTGGTTCTTTCTTACCTGAGGCTTGGAAGGCTTCGAGGTTTTTTGTCTGTTCGACGATTTTGGCGAGCTCACGATCGCTTAAGCCCTTCCTGATCTCTTCAAGCCGTTTGATTTCTTCTTCAGTCTCTTTTGCCTGGAGTGATGGGTCAGGGACATAGGAGAGGCGGACCATGTGGGGGTTATTCAGGAGGTATTTTTCAATGAGGGGGGTGAAGAAGTGGGGGTCTTTGGCTTTTTTAACGAGCTCTTCGAAGAGGGAATGGACGACGAGCGCGTGTTCGGGGGCACACCCATGTTGCTTGGCGAGTCCCGAGCGCCAGAATAGGGTGAGGCCAAAGGGGGAGTGGTCTCCGCCAATTTCGGTCCTGCTTAGCTCGAGTTGGTGGATCGATGCTTCGACGAGGGAGAAGGGAATCCCTTCTTTAGCGATGGTGGCAAGGATGTCAAAAAGGGCTTTTTCCAGCTCGTCCACTTTTTCTTCTTGGCACCCGCGGAAGATCATCATGAGGGGAACCTCCGACATTTCCACGTCGAGATAGCAGTCGGCCTGGATGCAGAGCTTGGTCTCAAGGAGCTTTTTCTTAAGAGGAGAGGCATCGGTGTCCATGAGGACTGAATCTAGGATGGTGAGGGCGAGGACATCTTCTTGGTTGAGCAGGGGGGTGGTGAGCCATCCAAAGGAGTGGATCACTTTGTTTTCAAGATCGTCTGTTTCACTAACCGGGTAGGTTTCCCTTTTTTTGACCGGCTCAGTGAACCGCTTTTGGTGGCCGATCCCATCGATGGGGGGGAGTTTGTGGACTCCTTTGAGCGCATGCTCTTCGAGGAAGTCGAGGTGTTTTTCGAGGGGGAAGTTGCCGTAGAAGTAGAAGAGGCATCGGCTTGGGTGATAAAAGGCTTCGTGGAACTCGATCAGCTCTTTGTAGGTGAGGTTGGGGATCTCTTTGGGATCTCCACCTGAGTTGTGGGCATAAGGGAGGTCGGGGACAAGGAGGCTTGTCATTCTATGCCAAAGCCTCGAATCAACGGAGGAGAGGGCTCCTTTCATTTCGTTGTAGACGATTCCCTTGAAGAGAAGTGGGCTATTCATATTTTCGGGATCACTGAGGGCGAGGTAGTGTCCTTCTTGCAGAAAGCTCTCTTCTTTGAGGAGAGGGTGAAAGGTGGCGTCGAGGTAGACCTCGAGGAGGTTGTAAAAGTCTTTCTCCACTTGGGTCGCTGCAGGGTAGCAGGTGAAGTCGCTCCCTGTCATTGCGTTCATGAAAGTGTTGAGGCTCCGCCTACTCATTGAGAAAAAGGGGTCTTTCACTGGATATTTGCGCGAGCCGCAGAGGACGGTGTGTTCGAGGATATGGGCTGCTCCATCGGAACTGTTTGGAAGAGTTTTGAACGAGAGGCAGAAGAGGTTTTCTGGATCATCGTTTTCGATGTGCATCACCATCGCTCCGGTAGGGAGATGGATGAGTTCACGCAAGGTGGCCTGAAGTTCATCAATGGGTTGCACATTGACAACGGCAAAGTCTCGGTATTTTTGTCCTTCTTCCATAAGGAGTCCAGAGTACCTGAGGGGTTGTTTTTTTCTAAGGGGAAAAGTATCCTTTTAGAAATTTTTTGAGGGTCTATATGAAGATTTCCAGAGTTGATCGAATTCCCACCATGCAGCGAGTTGACTTTTCTTCAAGGCCTGGGGATCGGGCAGATTTTTTCGCCGCTTCCTCTCTTGCTACCTGGAGCCCTCTTTCTTGGCTTGGGCAGGCTTGGAAGAGGATCTCTGGTTTTTTCTCTTGGGTCTTTGGAAAGATCACTGGAAGTTCGAGCCAAGTTGATCCGAAAGAGATCGAGTTTTTCAAGGTGATTGAGACCGGAGACCCAACTGTGAAGTATCGTCTTATCTGTGGGGGAAAAGCCACCGAGAATGAGCTTTGGATTGAGAGGGGACAGAATGGTTTTCTCAATCTGACGAATATTGTTTTTCCAGACGAGAACATGAAGTCTCAGTTTCAGGCGATGCTACGATATATTCTTGCTAAGGAAAGGGGGAAGGGATTTAATGTCTCTAGCCTTCTTTTAGCGGTCCCTCTTTTTAAGGTGGGGTTTCAGACTAAAGGGCTGCTGAAATTCTACCCCAACTCCAAGGGACTTGATGGCCTCTCGGTTCAGTGGATTTTAGATCAGGCAGAAAAGAAGAAGGGAAGCTTTGATCCTACAACCTATAAGGCATGGGAAGGGCTTCAAGGCGATTTAGGGATAGGCTTCACAGAGACGATTGTTTACCCTCCTGATGAAGATTCTGATGAAGAAGAGGAGGTTACTCGGGAATATCACTTTCTTGGAATAAGCGATCTTCTAACGGTGATGGAGAAGCTAGATGTCCCCCCAACCCGCCGAGCTGTTCGACTGGCTGAGGGGGCAAACTTTGTTCTACCAAGTCAGGTTTGATGAAGACTGGTATTCAGTGACTCTTGTCTCGAAAAAGTTTTTCTCTTTTCCAAGATCGATCGTCTCGCTCATCCAAGGGAACGGGTTGCGTGCCCCTTTATACTGAGGCTCGAGCCCGATCCGCTCAAGTCGCCGATTAGCGATGTACTGGACATATTCGCGGAACATCGGAGCGGTGAGCCCTAAAATTCCACGAGGGAGACAGTCTTCTGCATACTCGACTTCGAGCTGAACTGCTTGGTCGATCAGGTTGATGATGTGCTTTTGAAACTCAGGTGTCCAAAGGTCGGGGTTTTCCTGTTTGATTCCGTTGATCAGATCAATACCAAAGTTGAGGTGGATCGTCTCATCTCTCAGAATGTACTGGAACTGTTCTCCAATCCCGGTCATTTTGTTTTGCCGGTGGAAGGAGAGGATCATCACAAATCCGCTATAGAAAAAGAGTCCTTCCATGATGATGTAGTAGCCGATCAGGTTCTCGAGGAACTTCTGCGCCCCTTCAATGGTGTCTGTCGAGAAGTCGGGTTTCATCATCTCTTCGGTCAGCTTCATCTCAAACTGGTCTTTCTTTTGGATCGAGGGGATCTCGTTGTACATGTTGAACACTTCTCCCTCATCGAGGGCAAGGGATTCTACGATATAGTGGAAGGTGTGGGTGTGGATCGCTTCTTCAAAAGCTTGCCTGAGGAGATATTGACGCGCTTCGGGGTTGGTCACGTGTTTAAAGATCGCAAGGACGATGTTATTCCCAACGAGGCTCTCCGCCGTGCTGAAGAAGCCCAGGTTGCGCATGATGACACGCCGCTCGTCTTTGCTGAGTACATCCGACTTCCAAAGCTCGATATCTTTGGCCATTGGAACTTCAGAGGGCATCCAGTGGTTAGCGCATCCATTGATGTAGTGTTCCCATGCCCACTTGTATTTGAGGGGCATCAGCTGGTTCACATCAACTGCATTGCAGTTGATTAGACGCTTTTGGTTTACGTTAACCCGCGTACTTTTTGCTTCTCCCTCTTTTTCAGCGGGAGCTTCTACTTTTTCTTCTTCAAATTTTAACATCCTATTTCCCTCCTATTATTGGCAGCTCTCACAACCCTCTTCGAGGTTGCAGACG
>Ga0180438_10005317_pt1 | contig 17985 bp, 10 predicted proteins | sample SS_ome_12_FD_132455 | JGI IMG/M metagenome (GOLD analysis project Ga0180438, IMG submission 132455) | Hypersaline lake sediment archaeal communities from the Salton Sea, California, USA - SS_3_D_2 metaG | ecosystem: Environmental > Aquatic > Non-marine Saline and Alkaline > Hypersaline >...
GACGTAAGGCGCTCGGGCGGCAGTGGTTAGGAAACGGCTACATCAGCCTTCCAAGCTGGTTGTTGAGGGTTCGAGTCCCTTCGCCCGCTTTACCACGGCGTAGCTGAAAGCGAAGACGGGTGTCGGCGCGATGGGGCGACAATCACGCCACGTGGCGACATCCTCTGCCAACTATGTCACCCCCCAAGCCTTGCGCGACGGCCCCCTCCCGGCCGCCCGTTTTGCCAATCGCTGCCACCTGCGACATGCGTTGCCAATCCCGGACTGCCTTCCTGCACCAAGACGGTCACCCGCACGCCTTGGAGCACCGAGTTGGTCACCTCGCGAGTCGCCAAGCGGCGCTGAATGGCGCTATTGCTGATCGCGCGACCGACGGTAGAATCGCCCAAGAGACCAACGGCGAACGTCGACTGGCGGTCGTATGAGGAATCCCGGGCTGTAGATGAGGGCACATAGCAGATGAGTCAGGCGATTCATACCCGCCGCGAGTTACTTAAGGCGATGGGCCTCGGCGCCGTGGCTGTCGGTTTTCCACGATCCTGGGCCTCAACGACAGATGCTCGCAGGCCCAACGTCATCCTGATCATGACCGACGACCAGGGCTATGGCGACCTCGCTTGCCACGGCAACAAGTGGATCAAGACGCCGAATCTCGACAAGCTCCACGGCGAATGTGTCCGGCTGACGGATTTCCACGTCTCGCCCAAGTGTTCGCCGACCCGGGCGTCGCTGCTGACGGGCCGGCATTGCCGCGCCGTCGGAGTCCAGGGGACCAACAACAGCGTGAACCTCCTGGCCCGCGGTGTGGCCACGATGGCGAATGTCTTCGCCGACAACGGCTATCGGACGGGCATCTTCGGCAAGTGGCACTTGGGCGACAACTACCCGTACCGGCCGCAGGACCGGGGCTTCCAGGAATCAGTCGTACACGGGAACGGCGCCATCACGACGACCGGCGACGTTGATTGGGGCAACGACTACTTCGACGACGTGTATTGGCATAACGGCAGGCGGGAACGATACACCGGCTATTGCACGGACGTCTGGTTCGCCGAAGCGATCCGGTTCATGACCGCCGCCAAGGACCGCCCGTTCTTCTGCTACATCCCGACGAACGCCCCCCACGGCCCTTTGATCGTCCCACACAGGTACAGCAAGCCCTACAAGGGCGTCCGGGGCGTGCCGAGCCCCGAGTTCTACGGGATGATCACGAACATCGACGAGAACGTCGGAAGGCTGATGGACTTCCTGAGACGGTCCGACCTGGTGGACAACACCATCCTCATCTTCATGACGGACAACGGAACGGCCGGTGGCATGCGCGGCAAGAGGGTCCGGCGCGGCTCGTCCGTGGTGGGGTTCAATGCTGGAATGCGGGGGAAGAAGGGCTCTCCGTACGACGGCGGGCACCGGGTGCCGCTGTTCATCCGCTGGCCGGAGGGAGGGCTCGTCGGCGGGCGTGATGTCGACCGCTTGGCTGCGCATCTCGACGTCTTGCCCACGTTGATCGAGCTGTGCGGGCTCCAATCGCCTAAGGGCGCGAGCTACGATGGCGTCAGTCTCAAGGGGCTGCTCACCGGGAAACACTCAGACTGGCCGAATCGGGCGATAGTGGAGTCCTTCAAGGGGGCCGTGATGACCCAGCGGTGGCGACTGGTCGGCGATGAGCTGTACGACATCGCTGCCGACCCCGCCCAGCGGAACGACGTCGCCTCCAAGCACCCGCAGGTGGTGGCCAGGCTTCGTAAGGCTAGGCAAGACGCCGAGCGAACGTGGGACACGCGGAAGCAGCGGCCGATCATCGGGTCGGACCACGAAAACCCCGCGCGGTTCACGGTCGATCAGTGCCTCGGTCTGAGCAAGACATGGCAGCGCGACACGGTTGGTCTGGGCAAGGCGGTGAACGGCCCGCTCCTCGTGGAGGTCCAGCGAGCCGGGACGTATGAGTTCCGTCTGCGGCGCTGGCCGGAGGAGGTCGACGCCACCATTCGCGGGGCGATCAAAGGCGGCAAGGCCCTGCTGATCGTGAAGGCGCGATTGAGGGTGGGTGAATTCGACAAGACCGTGCCCGTGGCCGAACAGATGAAGGAAGTTGCGTTCCGCGTCGCGCTCAAGCCGGGCGATGTTGCCATCCAGAGCTGGTTCGTGAGGAGGGACGGCTCCTCCAGCGGGGCCTACTATCTCCACGTCAAGCGGCTCTGAGCACGGACCGGCCGGGAGCCGCCGCCTGCGGTCAGCGCGCCGCCGCCTCTTGATCTTCGCTGGCGCAGGCCCGCGGCCTGATACGGCGGGGCCGAGGTGAACCGCCCGGGCATTGTCTTGATCCTGGCCGGCGACCTGGGCACGGGCAGGTCAACAACCCCCTCCCGGCTGCCCGTTGTGCCAATCGCTGCCACCCGCGACATACGTTGCCAATCCCGGAACGCTGTCCTGCACCAAGACGGTCCCTGTCCGCCGTAGCTCCCGAGCGAAGGCGGAACCCGCGCGCCCTCGGAGCACCGAGTCGGTCACCGACAGCGGGTCGCAAGTGACGGTGCTTGCACAGACAGGCGAGCGACAGGGACTCATTCAGCGGCCCCAACAGGCCTCCCTTCTCGCACCGGCGCCAACGTAGCGGGGACCACGGAAGGGAGTACGCACCCATCGCCGCTGGCGGTTCTCGGGGCAGACGCTCGACCGGCTAGCCGGGCCAAACCGCACTGCGTGCCCCTGGTTACATGAAGAACCGGAATTGGTAAGGCGCACTCCCCAGCCCCGGCATGCGTTTGACCACTCGTGCAAGTACTTTCGCGTAGCCGATGGTCACAGGCAGCGGATCGTATAGGGCGTCGTTGTTCCAGTCCATCTTCGACAGGGCAAGGGCGGCGCGCGCGGTGTCATCCCATGTCCCATGGCCGGCGTGACGCACCAAGCGCAGGGGGCGAGGCGTGCTTCGGGCGCCTTGGAAGTAGGAGCGATCACTGATGCCCTTCACATCGCCATGCGTCCAGAGGAGCGACTCACGGGGGCCGAGCCCTAGCAAGGTCCCACGTGGGACCGGGAAGGCTGCTGGCTCTCCCTTCTGGCGATCGCCTCTCCCATCGATCCGAACGCCGCGCCAGCCGGTCTCCTCAACAACCTGCACAAGATCGACAGCCTCGCACAGGTGAAGGGCCTCCATGCAGCCAGCCACTTCATCTGGCTTGAACTCAGTTGTCTTGTGGACCATCACCCGTCGTGGTGAGCGACCAGCGTGCCGACGTCGGTACAAGTCCATCGAGCGCGTCATCACCCGGAACATCTCGGTGCGGGAAAGGTACGGATTGTCGCGCTGCACTTCAACTTCATGGGCGTCATAGGCGACGAACTCCAAGCCCGAACCGCCAGCATCAAAGACTTGGCTGCAGCAGGTCACGAAGCGAGGCCGACCCGAATCCAGCGGGCGGACAGCGTAAGAGATGCCAATGTAGGCGGTCTCAGGGTCGGCCTCCGCCAGCTTCCAGGGGATTCCTCCGGCTTTGGCATAGAGCGCCAAGCCTATGCGCCACATGACGCTGGCTTGGTGTGGGTATGCAAGCGCACTATCCTCGCGCACCAGCTGAACAGGCAGGCGACGCGCAGCCGTTGAAGCCTTCAGATGGTCGTGCAGGTCGAAATCCTCAGTTGGCTCCCCAATGAAACCGGCGGCCCATCGCTTGGGAAGGTAGACGAAGAGGACGTCAAACTCGGAACGGCGTGCCTCGAATGTCTGGATCGCTCGCACCAAGCGGTCGGCAAGCACGATGTGCGGTTTCGCGGAGGATGCGATGTCTTTCTCGATCTTCGCGTCGAGTTCAGCATGTCCAGCACCCCCCGCGGCTTGCATATGCAGCCCGAAAGTGCAATGGAACCCCGGCCACGAAGGAAGGTAGTCTCTTCGCTCAGTCGGTTGACACGGCGAACGGAGCTTCTTCAGGAACTCGTAGAGCCTTGGCCCATCTCCGGCAGGCACGAGAGTGGCTACACGAATCGGGTCAGGAACTAGTCCAGCTGAGTGCGGACCGAAGCGAAGCAACCCGCGCAGGGGATGTACCTCGCAGTCTGACGTGCGATCTGGATGAAAGGCCAGCTTTGGCTCGCCCAGACACACATGCTGGCCAACGTGAGCGCTCACGCTCGGGCCCTCCACGAGAAGCCCGTGTCAGCCGACAAGCGGAATGTAGCGTCGACTCCGTCGCTGACACCAAGCGCGTGCATCTCGCCACCATCGGCAGCGAGAAGGTGCGCCCAGAAGTCGATCAGGTGATTCAGTTGTCGGTTATAGCGTTTGACCGAACGCTCGCGAGCAAGGTCCGCGGCGACGGCCCTGTTTGATTCGTCGACGCCCGTGAAGACCGTGCGCGGCTCCACAAGCAGCCACAGACGTTCGTCGGCCCAGTCGATGCGAACGCCGATGCCCTCACACCATCGCAGCTCCGGATGCCCCTCCGCTGTTCCGCTGAGAGTCCCCACCAGTCGATGGAGCGGGCCCCAGACGTCCGCCGCTGGGTCAGATGGTGCCAACAGATCGGAGTTGCGTCGTCTGATCAGGTCCAGGCCGTGACGGCGACAGAGGGCTCGACTGAGTGCATCGCGTAGCAGTCCGCGCTCGCCGGATTCGTACCGAAGTCGCCTGGTCTCGATAGTGTGCAAGTCGAAGTCCGTGACGCGATACGCCTCGAAGGCGGCTCGGACGTCTGTGTCAGCGCCATAGACTAGCACGCCAGCTCGCGTGCGGGAGACGAGCACGTCAACACCGGCCTCCTTGATGGCTTCGCGTGCTTCGGCATGACCGCCCACAGAGCAGACGATACGACGGCATACCGTAGGCATCTGGATCACCGGAAGGGCGTTGACGCGCACCACTGGCCAACCGCGCCGTCCGGTAGGAGCCGGTGCCGCGCTCCAGTGCCTGCGATCTGTCACTGATGCACGGAGCATATCGTGATCGACGTTGTCAATAAGGCGAACCGAATCCCGCAGAGCTTCGTCGAAGTTCTCAACCTGCACAAAGGCTGCCTCGACTTGCATCTCGAGGGCACGAGCAATGAGTTGGCGAACACGCGCTAGCGGTTGACCATCGCCACGGTGTAGCCAGAATAGCCCGGCAGGGAAGGCGCCGGCTGTCGCCAGCACCTCCTCAAGTGCCTTCATGATGGATCCATCACGGCCGCTGTACCCAACGACCACCAGCCCATAGCGCCTACAGGTCTCCACCAACACTCGCCTCAATCGGGTGTCTTGGTGGCGCAACTCCTCGGTGGTGTTCTTGAGCCGTCGGGAACGGAAGTCCCCGTGCAGTTTGATCTCAACTGGCCAGCGCTCCTCACTCACGACCTGCTCTGCCAGTTCCGGCTCGCCGAGATCCACGGTCGTCAAGGGTCCGGTCGCGCCAAAGACCTTGGCACACGCATCTGCCACCAGTGGATCGAAGTTCGTGGTCCACACAAGCGAGGTGAGTCGGGCCTGCATCAGCGCTGCTAGTGCCAGATGGCCGTACGATGGCTTCCCGCCAGCGATCTTGGCGTCCAGGTAGGCACGGCGATCCGCTTCTGCGGGATAGACCGCCTCGAACAAGGCTGCGTACTCGTCCGGATCGCCAGGAGGAGGGAGACTCGCCGAAGACTCGATGTGGTCCTGCAGTTGTGCGCGGATGACCGGATTCGATAGGTCAGCCACAGCTTGATGCGAGACCCGCCGCTGGCTGATGAACAGCCGCTGCTTGAAGTCCCAGATCATGTCCGAAGCAGTCGGTATGCCGGCAGATGCCGAAGCCCCGGCGCCGAGGAACCACATCAACTTCTTGGCGCGCATAGCAAACCGCCGAGCGAAGTCATCGGATCCGATCTGGGCTAGGTCCGTCTGCCTGTCCATGGCCGATCCATGAAGGCCCAGACGCTACCGGGATTCTGGTCCCCACCGCCATCCCAAGCGTCGGTGAGCCCCGCCGTTGGTTGACGTGGATTATCGGGAGCACCACGAAGGGCGTCAAGACTCCCGTTCAAATGGCGTTGTCCCCATGGCTCCTTCCGAGGCAGCCAACGACGCCGGACCGGGCTTCGAAGATGCTGCGCAGGCGACGGGCAGTCACCATCCGCGGTCCGGCGACATCGCAGCTCGAGTCGTGTTGCTTGGGAGCATGAAGTCCACGCCCCCCTGGAAGAGGAAGCTCTCAGATCGCTGGCAGCGCCGCCACCGCGCCGGCGGTGTCGGCGAGGTCGAGGTGGGTGTAGATGCTCATGCGTCTCCGCCGAGGCTTCGCCGTCACAGGTCGTCAGGCGGATGTCGCTGTGACGCATGAGCCCTCCTTCGCTTGGGAGCTTCGGAGGGCAGGCTTCTGGGCGGTCGCGGGGGAGACACCGTTGCGGGCGAGGAGCGTGGCGAAGGTGTGGCGCAGGCAGTGGATGTCCCGCCTTCGCAGGGGCTTCGGCGTGGCAAGCCAGCGTGCGGCCCTGGGCGTGGGTCTTGGGGATCTTGGTCGTGGGTCTCCCGAGTCGTTTTTCGTTTCGTCGAGCACGGAGAAGCCGCGAAGAACAGGCGGACTTGGGAGATTCGGGCCTTGCTGGAGAACCTGCCGCCGGACGAGGCAGGGGTGTATCAGGACGAGGTGGACGCCCATCTGGATCCGAGGCTTGGCCTGGAGTGGATGAACCGCGGCCAGCAGAAGCAAGTCGTGACCCCCGGGCAGAACGAGAAGCGCTACCTGGCAGGGGCCAACAGACTGATCTTCGCGGGCGCCGCGGCGGAATTCCGCGGCCTGTCGGTTGTCGCCATGACCCGGAAAGGAAAGACTCGCCTTGTGAGACGTGCGCGTGGATAATCGACGGAAGTCGGAGGCCCTTGTGAGAGACATGGGCAGTCATGGTTGACCGTGTCGCGATCCGACAGATCAGGACGAAAGGCCGGAATCATGCGAAAGGCAAGCGTAAGCAGGCGCGATTTCATCAAGGGCGGGATGGCGGCGGGAGCGGCGCTGGGCGTGCCGACGGTCGTCCCGAGCACGGTCTTCGGCGTTGATGCGCCAAGCGGGCGCGTACACGTCGGCCTGATCGGCTGTGGGGGCATCTCCAACTACCACACGAACTACCTGATCCGGATGAAAGACGTTCGCGTGGTGGCCGTCAGCGACGCCTACAAGAGCCGTCGCGGACGGAAGGCCGCGCAGCTGAACAAGCACTACGGCGCCGGCGAGGTGGCCAAGGCCCACGCCGACTTCCGTGAGATCCTGGCCCGTTCGGACGTGGATGCCGTCATCGTTGCGGCCCATGACAACTGGCACACGCCGATGTCCATCGCCGCCGCGAAGGCCGGCAAGGACGTGTACTGCCAGAAGCCGCTGGCGCTGGACCTGAGCCGGACCGCCCTGCTCAGGAAGGTGGTCAATCAGAAAGAGCGGGTCTTTCAGTTCGGAACGCAGTACCGATCCCAGTACCGGTACCGATTGATGGTCGAGCTGGTCCGCAACGGGTACATCGGGGAGCTGAAGCGGATGGACGTGTGGTCCCGTGACGTGTCCTTCAACGTCGGCAGCTATCATGTCAAGCCCTACGGATCGACCAAGGAAATCTCCGTGCCGGCCGATCTGGACTTCGACGCCTGGCAGGGCCCTTCTCCCATGGCGCCCTACACCGTGGACAGAACCACCAACTGGGGTGGTTACCATTGCCCCGAGACATCTCTCGGCTTCCTGGCCGGCTGCGCCATCCACCCCCTGGGGATCGCCCAATGGGGCAACAAGACCGATCACACCAGCCCGATACGCTATGAGGGGACCGGCATGGTGCCCACCGAGGGCATCTACCGGACGCTGGCGAGATGGGACATGATGTGCGAGTACGAAAACGGCGTGAAGCTCCACCTGATGGACACCCGGACGGCCAAGTCGGCCCTGTCGGGCTATCTGCCGAACTGGCGTCACAGCGACGGCGTGTTCTTCCACGGGACGGAAGGGTGGATCGGCGCCCACTGGGGATGGGCCGCGAGCGACAAGAAGCTGTGGCAGGTCCAGTTGAAGGCCACCGATGAGAGGCTCCCGGTCTCGCCGGAGCACAACCGGAACTTCATCGACTGCGTCAAGTCAAGGCAGCAGACGATCTGCCCGGTGGAGATGGGCATTCGCTGCGACACGATCTGCCACCTGACGAATGTCGCCGCGCGGACCGGGCGCGTGATGCGATGGGATCCGAAGGCCGAGCAGATCATCGGGGACGCCGAAGCGTCCAAGATGATCACGCGCCCCTACCGCAAGAAGTGGAAGATCTGGTAGGCCGTTCGGCCGCCGTCGCGGCGAGAACACCCCGTAACGGCACGGCGGAAGGCGAGGCCGCGCCCCGCTGTACCACGACAGAGACTCACAGGAGCACCCATGCGATCGCGAGCACGCCTGTTTCGTGCCCTTACCTTGCTCGTCGCCGTCGCGCCGGCGGCAGTCGCCCCTCCCGCCGCTGCCGCCCGGCCGCCCAACGGCAAGGCGCCGGCCCGGCGGGAGAACTTCACCGTGGCCGGGCACAAGGCGTTTGTGATCCCTCCGCCCGCCGCGCCGACCGACAAGCCGGTGCGCTGGGTGTGGTATGCGCCGACTCTCGGCCGGGCCCTGCCGGGCGGGGCGGAGAAGTGGATGTTCGACCGGTTCGGGCGAGCCGGCATCGCGGTCGCCGGGATCGATGTCGGCGAGTCGTACGGCAGCCCGAAAGGGCGGGCGGTCTATCAGGCGTTGTACGAAGAGCTCACGAGCAAGCGTGGGTTTCACGGCAGGCCGGTGCTGCTGGCGCGCAGCCGCGGCGGGCTGATGCTCTACAACTGGGCGGTGGAGCACCCGCAGTCCGTCGGCGGCATTGCGGGGATCTATCCCGTGTGCAACCTGACCAGCTATCCGGGCGTGAAGCGCGCTGCCGGGGCGTATGGGATGACGGCGGACGAGCTGGAGGCGAAGCTCGCCGAGTACAACCCCATCGATCGTCTGGCCCCACTGGCCAGGGCGAGCGTGCCGATCTACCACATCCACGGCGACAAGGACGGGACCGTGCCTCTGGAATCCAACTCGGCGGAACTGGCCAAGCGCTACGCGGCGTTCGGTGGCCCGGTCGAGATCGAGGTGATCAAGGGGCAGGGCCACAACATGTGGATCGGCTGGTTCCAATCCCGGAATCTGACGGACTTCGTGATCGCGAAGGCGCTCGGGCGGCCCCCCGCCGCGCCGAACCCCGCCGCCGTGAAGATTCCGGATCAGCTGCCCGATCCCGACCGAGAACCGCCCGCCACCGACAGGCCGGTCAAGGTGTACATCCTGGCGGGGCAATCCAACATGGTGGGGATGGGAGAAATCAGCGGCCGGTCTTCAAGGCACCAGGGCTTCTATCTCTCGGCGGACGCAAACGCGGCCCAGGGGGTGACCGTTTCGGTCTATAGGGGGAAGTACTCCCCGGATGCTGACTACGACAAGCTGAAGCCGGAACTGACCGAGACAAACGTGATCGGCAAGGACCATGAGAAGCCGTTTGCTTCCATCCCCGGTGAGCACACGCAGGTCGTCAGAGGCTACATCGAGGTCAAGACATCCGGCAGATACAGGTTCAATCCGGGGTACGGTCACGGAAGCTACAACGTCACGACACTGGCCGGCAAGGAGGTATACAGAAGGGACCCCGGCGAGCAGCGTGTCCATCAGGAAGTCACGCTCGAGGGCGGGAAGCGATACCCGGTCAGGATCATCTTCTTCGGGAAGTCGCAGAAGTCCTTCTGGGTGATCCGGCAGGACCTGCCCGGGACTCTGACGAAGCTCGTCAGATACGACAGGAAGTTCCCCCACCTCATCGATGACAAGGGCGAGTGGACGACGAGAAACGACGTCTGGTACCACGAGGCGAGGATCGCGTTCAAGGGCGGCCCCCTGACGGTCCCGCCCGTTGCGGGCAACGGCACGATCGGGCCCGAACTACAGTTCGGCCACATCATGGGGCATTACCACGACGAGCAGGTCCTCGTCATCAAGACGGCGATGGGCAACCGCGCGCTGGCGTGGGATTTCCGGCCGCCGTCGAGCGGCAAGCTGCCCGACATCCCCGAGAAGCTGAAGAAGTGGGAGGGGCTGGAATACCGCCTGATGGTGGAAGGCGTTCGCAAGACGCTGGATAAGATCTCGGGCATCGTGCCGAACTACAAGGGCCAGGGCCACGAGATCGCCGGATTCGCGTGGTTCCAGGGGCACAAGGACGGCGGCAGCCAGGAATGGACGGGTGAATACGAGCGCAACCTGGTGAACCTGATCGAGGATGTCCGCGCCGAGTTCAAGGCGCCGAAACTCCCCGTAGTGATCGCCACGGTCGGATTCGGCGGCCGCCAGATGGCAGGCCGCTATCTGAAGATCCTCGAAGCGCAGATGGCGGTGAGTGATCCTGCCAGGCATCGGGCCTTCGCCGGTACTGTGAAGACCGTGGATACCCGTGGCTTCTGGCGAAGCGTGGAGCAGTCTCCGAAGAACCAGGGCTATCACTACAACCGCAATGCGGAGACGTACATGCTGGTCGGCGACGCCCTTGGCCGCGCGATGGTCGAACTGCTGGACCATTGACGGCAAGGTCCGGCTCGGCGCGGGCATCCCGCTACTGCAACGTCTCCACCACCACGGCCCCCATGAGCCCGTGGTCGGTGAGGCAGTACTCGTCGCGCCACTGCGGGTGATCCGGGCTGAAGTGGTTCGGCCCCGTGCCACGTTCCCAGGGCGTGTGCAGGGGGCCCAGGATGTTCTTGCGGCCGCCGATGACCTCGAGGGTCACCTGGTTCGTGCCGGGGGTCAGAGCGTCTGTGACGTCGACTTCGAACGGGGCCCAGGGCAGGACGTATGTCTCCTTGCCGACGTGGACCGCGGCGGCGGTGCACGCCAGGTCGGGCATGCGAAGCCGCAGGCGTCGGCCCGGGGCGGGCGCGTCGACGCGCAGGCGGTAGAGGACGGCGCCGCCGTAGAAGTCGAGGCCCTGGCCCACCCAAGACCCGGCGGCCAACTGCTTGGGCGGCGCGACCAGCGTCATCGCGCCGGGGGCCGGAGGCGTCTCGCCCCGTCGCGCCACGCCGAACCCGCCGACCAGGTACAAGTCCTCCAACTCCATGTCCACACGGTAGTCGAACCGCAGCAGCACCTCGTTTTCGCCCGGCTGGAGCAGGGACGCTATCTCCACCGTGCGGATGTCCTCGTCCGCCCAGTAGCCTGTATCCTCGCCGGCGGGTCGGATTGGCCCGACGCCGCGCCCGTTGACGGTGATCTCAAAGTCATGTGGACTCTCCAACGCCAGCGAGCATTCGACCGGCACGTCGGTTACGTGGAAGGTCCAGAGCATCTCACACCGCCCGCGCGGCGAGGTGTCGGCCCGGCCGGTGGCGTAGAGGTACCACGGTTGGTGCTCTCGGCCGATGCGCGGGGCCAGGCCGAACTTCGCGCGAATGAGTTGGTCGGCCTTCAGCGTGGGCATCAGTCCGGAGAACTCCGCCGCGGCGCCCGCCTCGTCGGGGAACCGCCAACGGCAGTAGTCCAGCGGCAAAGTGTTCGGCTCGGCCAGTTCGATCTCGAACGGCCCTTCGAGCGTGCGCGTGTCGAGGGCCTGCGGCTCGGGCGAGGCCTGGTCGGCATCCGTGACGGGAAGACCCAGTGTCAGCAGGGCCGAGCCGGTCGGCTCAAGCGGCAGTTCCAGTTGGGCGCGCCCGCGGCGGACCTCGGCCTCCAGGCGAGTGCGCCGGCCCGAGCGCGGATCCCACAGCACGACCGGGCCTTGGCCTTCGACGTCGACGGTCACGCGGTGCGGCGCGGCGCGATCATGCGACTGGAGGAACAGCACCCGCCCGCCGTCCACTTCCCGCAGCATCGCCCAGACGCACCGCAGTTGCCCCCCGCCCTCGCGGATCGACACGCGCCGCGGCAGGACCTCCGCGAGGACGGGCAGGAACTCTTCCGGCGCGGCCCCCGCGCATCGGGCGGCGTCGACCAACTCCGCGATCTCGGGATCGGCCTGCCCGTTGATCCGATCGGGCGCCCGCCCCAGAAACAGCACGCTCCCTCCCGCCTCGATCAACCGCCCCAGCAGGTCCACCGTTGACGCCCGCAGTGTCACCGTCGGCGGGACGACGGCAACCTTGTACGCCATCCGCCCCACGTGGATCGCGCCGCCGTCGACGCGCCCGTGGCGGTCCAGCAGGGACTCATCGGCGAAGTCCCAGTCGTAATGCTCACCTGACAGGGTCCGGATGATCGTCGCCAGCGAGTCCTGGAGGTCCCGCAGGGCCTCGCCGGGCGGCGAGGGCCGGCCGTCGGCAGGCGGCGTGTACAGGCCCCAGGCCGACTCGATCGGGTGGACCACCAGCACGTCGCGGAGCGGCGCGCCTTGCGTGAGCATCACCCCGAGGCGGGCGAAGTAGTCCTCCACACATCGGTAGTACTTCCACCACGGGCTGTGGTCGAGGATGCTCGCGGGGTAGTCCCGCTTGGCCCCCCCGGCGAGGCTGTAGTGGCTCAGGTGCACGCAGCGGAAGTTCACGCCCACCGCGTATTGCCAGTCGCCCACGTACTTGTGGCCCTCCAGGGGCCAGTCCCAGCCTGTGCAGCCGTACAGCTCGCTCAGCACGCGCTCGCGCCCCAACTGGTCGGCCACGGAGGTGCACTGCTTGGCCGTGGCGAGCTCGTCGGACTGGTCGCACAGGATGTCGATGCCGGGCCACTGCATGTGCTCGTAGTGCGGCATGGCCGCGCCGACGGCGGCGACCTGGGTCTGCGGCGTGTTCTCCATCAGGACGTGCCCGGTCAGGGCAATCCCGTGCTGCGCGCACCACTGGCCGATCTGGGCGGAGAAGCTCTCGACGAACAGCTCGGTCAGCGTGCGGCGGAAGTCGTAGCGGACCCTGGAGAACGCCTCATCTGCCGCCGGCCAGATCAGCTCCGGCAGGCGGCCGCGCAGGTCGTAGCCGCGGCGGCGGCTGAACTCGCGCGGCGCCGCGGGGGTCCACTGCACCCAGCCTTCGAGCGTGCGCCCGGTTTCGCTGAAGTTGAAGCCGTAGTTCGGCTCGTCGGTGAAGATCGCCGGCACGACACGTCCGAAGTCGCCGGCGAACCGGTCGGCGTAGGCCTGGTGCGTGCCGTGCAGGAACTCCGCGACGGCCTGCGGGTTCATCGTGTCCATGTATGAGCCGTCGTTGTACCAGCCGCTGGTCGGGGCCAGCCGGACGACGAAGGCGATCTTCCGCAAGCCCTCGGGCGCCGGCTCGTCGTCGTCGGCAGCGCGGTAGGACACCAGTCGGCCTTCGCCGTCAAGCTCGACCAGAAACGCCCCCTCGACCAGTTCGTCCTCGCCGAGTTCGGCAGCGTCGACGGCGGCGAGCAGATGCTGGCGGAAGTCCGCGTGCTCACGCGTCAGTTCCCCCCCGGCCGAACCGGAGGGCCAACGGTCCTCGTCGTAGAGGTACGCCTTCATGTTCAGTGCGCGCGCTTCCTCGATGCACGCCCCGACGCACTGGAACCACGTGTCGGACAGGTAGGGCGTCTTCAGCCCGTACCGGCTGTGCATGAAGAACCCTCCCATGCCGCCTTCGTGCAGGCTGCGGATCTGCCTGCGCAGACGGTCGGGGTCGAGGAGGGCGTTCCAGGACCAGAACGGTGCCCCGCGATAGATCGCCGGCGGGTCGGACCAGAGCGGATCAAAGTCATCAGTCATCATGGAAGGTCACCTGCAAACCTCGATTTCAGCCGTTCCCAGTCTGCCCGCGTCAACGAGCACGCGGCTGTCTGGTGCAATCGGAATAAGGCCCATGAGCGATCCGGTCAAGACAATCTGTGCGGGACGGAGGCGCAGGCCATGTCTCGGCAGCTCATCTGCCAGCCACCGCAATGAACGAACCACGTTGTCGGCCAGCTCGCCTTCGATCGCAAGGTGATCGTACTTCGAGGATGACACTCGACTTGCCGTCACGTGTCGCTCCGTGTGGAACAGCGCGCCAAAGACAGGGCGGTCGATACCGAGCTGTCTCTGGATAACGGTCGACGTGCAGCCGACCTTGTAGCCAACCAGGCGTTCTCCGCGCTGTCGCCTCAATTGAGACACTTCGATCTGAAGTTGATACGCCTCGCCGATGCTGAGCCGCGTCTCGCCTGCGAACAGCGTCCCGGGCGTGCCGGCGTCGTAGTCGGACAATTGGCGGGAGGCCAGTCTGTGGATGTCATGCTTCGGAAGTCGTGCCACGAGCATTCTCCGCACCTGGCCCCAATAGTGTCCGCGCGGGACCCCGAGCTGCACAGTCTGTGGCGGCAGACCGCAACACACTGCCCGATCCCATCATACAATGGCTACTCTCGGTGGCCGGCCCTATTCATGCCTCAGCGCCTCGATGGGGTCGAGCATGGCGGCCCGGATGGCGGGGTAGATGCCGAACAGGATCCCCACGCCCATCGAGATGCCCAGCGACAGTACGATGCTGTACACCGGGACGATGGTGGGCATCCTGGCGAAGTGCTCGACCAGCCAGGGGAAGAACACGCCCACGCCGATGCCGATGATCCCCCCGATCGTCGACAGGACGGTGGTCTCGATGAGGAACTGCCCCACGATCTGCCCGCGCTTCGCGCCAATGGCCCGCCGAACGCCGATCTCCCGCGTCCGCTCGGTGACCGACGCGAGCATGATGTTCATGATGCCGATCCCGCCCACCAGCAGGCTGATTCCCGCGATCGAGCCGAGGACGATGTTGAACGTCCGCTTGGTGCTCTCGGCCTGCTCGAGCAGGGCCAGCGGGACGTGGACGTGGTAGTCCTCATTGTCGTGGAATCGCCGCAGCATCGCCCGGATCGCATCGGCGGTGCTCCTGACCTGGCTCTGGTGGCTGACCTCGACGAGGATCTTGTGCAGCTCGACGCGGGTGCAACTGCGGATGCCCGCCTCGTGGCGGTACTCGATGTCCTCGTAGCGGTCGATGAAGGTCGAGATCGGGATGTACGCGTCGGCCCGCATGTCCGGAACGTGCTCGCCGCCATGCTCGCTGCGGACGATGCCGACCACCTCGTAGATGGCGTCGCCAAGGCTGACCGGTCGGCCGATCGTGTGGCCGCCGGCCAGGATCGTCCGCGCGCCGTGCTCGGTGAGCACGCAGACATAGGCCGAGCGTTCGCCGTCGTGGCGCGTCAGCGTCCGGCCGGCCAGCTTCTGGCGCCTGACCAGGTCGAACCACCCCTCCGAGACGCCCACGATGCGCATCTCCGTCTGCTCGTACGTCAGCCCGAAGGCGGCCTTCTTTCGGATGATCTTGACCGGCACGGTTCGCTTGACGCCGGGCATCGTCTCGCGAATGCGGACCTCGTCCTCGTACAGCAGCCCGTAGGCGTGTACGAAGCTCTTGCCCGACGCGCTGGACGAGCCGTCTTCGTTGGTGGGCTTGATCGAGCTGATGATGATGTTGTTGCTGCCCAGCTTGCGGATATCGTCGAGGGCCTTCTGGCTGGCGCCCTCCCCGACGGCGAGCATGGCGATCACGCTGCCGACGCCGAAGACCAGCCCCAGGACCGTCAGCAGGCTCCGCAGCTTGTGCAGCAGGAGGTTCTTCGTGCCCAGGCGGATATTGCGGAACAGGCGGATCTCGAGCATCAGCGGGGGCCCTCCGTGCGGTTCGGTGCCGGCGGCGAGGCCGTGCCGGCTGCGGCGGGGGGGCTCTCGATGCGCTCGACGCGGCCGTCGAGCATGTGCAGGCGGCAGCGGGCGTAGGCGGCGATGTTGCTCTCGTGGGTGACCATCACGATCGTCTTGCCCTGCCTGTTGAGGTCGGCGAGGAGTTCCATGATCGCCACGCCGGTTGACGAGTCGAGGTTGCCCGTCGGCTCGTCGGCCAGCAGGACCGCCGGGTCGTTGGCCAGCGAGCGCGCGACCGCCACGCGCTGCTGCTGGCCCCCCGACAGCTCCATCGGACGGTGTTCGAGCCGATCGGCCAGGCCGACCATCTCGGCCAGCTCCTCGCCCCGCCGGGCGGATTCGTCGGCGTCGTAGCCCAGGTAGTACAGGGGCAGCTCGATGTTCTCCTGCACCGTCAACTGCGGGATCAGATTGAAGCTCTGGAAGATGAAGCCCAGGCGGCGCAGGCGAAGCTCGCTTCGCTCGTCGTCGTCGAGGTCGGACGCATCATAGCCGTCCAGCACGAACCGCCCGGTCGTGGGGCGGTCCAGGCAGCCCAGGATGTTCAGCATCGTGCTCTTGCCCGACCCGCTGGGCCCCATGATGGCCCAGAAGCTGCCCGCGGCGAACGAGACGGTGATCCCGTCCAGCGCGCGGACCTCCTGGCTGCCCATGTGGTAGTACTTCGTGACCTCATCGAGCGAGATCAGCGCCGGCGAGTCGGCGTCGGCCTGCGGCTCAGTGGTGGGCTGTGCAGTGGTCATCGTGCGGTTCGGCCTCCGCCGGCGGGCTTGCCCTTGCCCGCGCTTCTTCTCTTGCCGCCGGCCTTTCGGGCGGCAGCTTTCCGCTCGGCCTCCGCCGGACGCCCGGCCCCGCGCTCTGCCGCGGGCCTGGTCGTCGCGGCCTTGGGCCTCCTGCCGGCAGGGCTTCGCCCCGACCGATCGGTCTCCGTCTCGTCGAGCGGCGGGGCCAGCAACACGTGTTCGCCCTCCTTCAGCCCGCTCTTGACGTGCACGAGCCGGTTGTTGTCCATGCCCACCTCGACCTCGCGGGGCGCCGGGCCGGCCGGCGTCCTGACGTAGACCGTCGGCTTGCCCCGAACCAGTTGGACCGTCTGAAGCGGCACGGAGATGACGTCCTCGTACCGGTCGACGACGATCTCCACCCTGCACGTGTAGCCCGGCCTCAGGTCCGGATAGACGTCGTCAAAATGGACTTCGACGTTGAAGACCTTGATGGACTGGATCCACTCGTGGTAGGGCAGCGGGTCGATCCTGGCCACCGTGCCCGGGAAGTACTTGTCCTTCGTCCCCGCGATGGTCACCCGGGCCGGAAGCTTCGACAGGCTGCCGTCGTCCGGGTCGGTCAGCAGAGGCTCGCACGCCTGAGGGACCTGGATGATGGCCATCATCCTGCGGTCGGCGTTGGGCATGTGGAACAGCTCCTTCCGTTCCCAGACGTCGGAGCCCTTCCGCAACTGCTCAGACTGCTCGCGCCACCGCTGTGAGGTGGTCGTCGCGTAGACGACCTGCCCGGCGACCGGAGCGCGGACCTTGCAGTTCTCGATCTGCGCCGCGTACTTGGCCTGACGGGCCAGTTGCCGCTTGAGTTCCTGCCGGTTCGCGGCGAGATTGGCCTCGGCCTGCTTGATGTCGGCGGCGGCCTTGCGCTCGACCGGCTGGAGGGCGCGCTGAGCGGTGAGCAGGGCATTCTGCAACTCGGCCAGCTTGTGGGCGTAGGTGTACTTCCTGAGCACGGCCAGGCTGCTCTGTGCGCTGCTGAGGTCCAGTTCGGCCTTCTTCCGGGCCAGGATGTCGGCCTGAAGCTCCGTGCGGGTCAGGTAGCCGTCCTTCTCCAGTCCGGTCGACCATACGACGCGTTCCTCGGCGCGCTTGAGCTGCTCCCTGGCGATGGTGATGGCGCCCCGGGCCTGCTGAAAGAGCTTGGGGTACTCGCCCTTGTCCTCGGGCGTCGGGTCGGCCTTCGAGTAGTCCTTCAGGTCCGCGCCGAGGTATTTCTTGAGGTCCAGCTCGGCCAGCGCGATCGCGAGCTTCGCATCTTCGATGGCCGCTTCGGCGGCGTTCTTCTTGAACGCCAGGACCCCCTCCGCGTTGACGACCCAGGCCTCCATCCTGACCACGAGGATGTCCTGAGCCTCCTTCTTCTGCTCGAAGGCCGTCGGGTCCATCTCCAGCAGCAGATCGTTGGTATCGACGCGCTCGCCCTCGTCAATGAGCCAGATCACCGTGGACTTGCCCTCCAGCTTGCTCCGGACGATGACCTTGTCTCGATGGTGGATCACGCCCGTCCGCCGCAGGCTGATCGTCAACGGCCCGCGCTTCACTTCGTGCCA
>Ga0180438_10005318_pt1 | contig 17984 bp, 11 predicted proteins | sample SS_ome_12_FD_132455 | JGI IMG/M metagenome (GOLD analysis project Ga0180438, IMG submission 132455) | Hypersaline lake sediment archaeal communities from the Salton Sea, California, USA - SS_3_D_2 metaG | ecosystem: Environmental > Aquatic > Non-marine Saline and Alkaline > Hypersaline >...
AGGAATCCGATGTTCAACTCAATCTGTTCGAGTACGGAGGACAGCCCAACTGGAAACACATCCATACATTCCGAACCGGTGTGGAATTTCGTCCGTTTAAAAAGACCAATACACCCATCAGAGCGGGATATGCGTATATACCGCAACTCTACGCATCGAACCGGTCGGTGGGTGATGTTCGGGCGGTTCCCCGGGTCGATGCGTACCAGAATACCGAACAAAATGTCATGCATCTGTTCACCTTAGGGTCATCATTCACGGTATCGGCATTGACGTTTCATGTCGCCTTCGAATACGGCATCCTCCATTGGCACAGGGTGTTCACCAATCATGCGACTATGGATGACGATTATACAGAAAGAGTCATCACGTTATCTGTTGACGTGATTTACTCATTGTAATATAAAAGGGGATCTACTACCACATTAAACAATCAGTCAATCCATGAAGCAAAAGACGAGAAGCCGGACGCCAGCTACGAAACACGAAAGTATTCGGCCTGTGCAATAACAATTAATTCTTGTTGTCACTTGACAATTTCTAAAATGTTCTCGATAAACCTCACCGGTCGCATCGATTCTTGCCAGTACACGGAATTAAAAATTTAAAACTGTCGCCTTATGGATATTTTTCTCAAAACCGATAAATTGCTATTTATCGTCCATTTATAATTGCTTATTCGGATACTTTAAACAGATATCATCCGATGAATTAGTAACCGAGATAACAATATTCGGGAACAGCATGTACATGATGAAGGCCCAGGGCATATCCTGGGCCTTCATGAAGAACCTATGAAGTACACTCTCCTAGTTTTCGGTACGTTTCGTGCTGTCGGTTACTCCATTATCATACATACCCATCGCTTCTGTCACACGACCTGATTCATCCCGTATAAAACGTAACCGAAAATAAGGGAGCCCATCCAGCATGAACATATCATTTCTCATGGGTACGAGCTTATGATCCGGTTGGGAACCTCGTTTATACATTAATTCTCCCCCCTTTAAGAATACCGTTCTGGGGCCATAAACGCCTTCATATTCCTTCAGTGTTTCTAATTCCATGTGAACGGGATTTTCTTCGATCTCGAGGTTTTCCAACGTCCATTCAAGTCTTCTCTTTTTCATTGCATCCTCTTCCCGAGCGATACGCTCTCGAATAATCTCTTTCCTTGCTCGAAAAAGGGCTTTTTCGGCTGGCACGACGATGTCAGGTTCAACGCCCGTTCCTTCCCAATTCGTTCCCGATATGGGATTGATGGCACGACCAAAGGGTACCGAGATCTGAACAGGCAAACCGGGGAATGCGTGCGCCTCTGTAGGATGAGCGCCTCCACCCGTAGTTTCTCCGATAATGGTTGCTCTCTTGAGATTCTTGAAATTGTATGTGAATTCTTCCGCAGCCGAGAACGTGAAATGACTGGTGAGGATATATATCGGCACGTCCAGCATCCGAGGCCCCTGAACCCGAGCCTGGGTCCAAAACTGTTGCGTACTGTTATCCTTTCGGATATAAAAACTATTGAGGTGCACGGGTTCATCGAAGAAATAACTCATGATCAGCTGGATCATCGAAGGCGAGCCGCCGCCGTTTTGGCGGAGATCAATGATGACTGCATCGGCGTTTGATAAAAAATTCATGGCTGCCACAGCCGTCTCACCTGCAAACGCAGCATCTGCGAACATACGGAGGTCAAGATATCCAATATTCTCCGGAAAAATCTCGATTTTTTTAAATCCAAAATTTTCCGATCGGAGGCGTTCGATAAAACGCTTTTGACGCTCTTCTGGTGTCGAATCGTCCTGTCTCCCAGGTCGAGGAGGCGGTAAAGGCTGTACACCCAAATGGCGATCGTGACAAATGGATCTCATGTCCTCTGTCAGTACTTGGGCAAACGCATCGATATCTGTGATGTTATCGTATTCTCCTCTTTTCAATTTTTTCCGAAGATAGGCTTCCATTTCATCTGCTTTTTCAGGAAACACGTACACCTCGTTCAACACCGTTGTTATCGAATCGATGATGGCCACTCTCGTTTTACCGTCCAGCGGTGGCTTTTTACCCGGACTCGCAATGATGACCTGTGCATATGCCCGCTGCGATACCCACAAGAAGACCATTAACGCTATTAACGCCGCATACAGAGGTAATCCATTACTAAAAAATAGTTTGAAACGGTTTTTCTTAATTCTCATCATCTACTCCTTTCTCGAAGCAGCAATTATTAGAGGGTGTTTGGATTATCTTTCGAGCGCTCCTCGAAGCCTATTGAAAAAGAGAGGCGCGACACAATCGCATGTCGTGTTAGAAAACGACGAAACCCCCGGATTCGTTCTCGGTTGAAAGTTCGTCTGTCTCTAAACAAATTCTTCCACTATGCATATCTCCATATGGTCCTACACTTTTGCATGTTTTATCGATAGGATTTGTGAAAGCCAGCTGATGTTATCTTTGATGAACCGAGCAGACTTGATGCGCATCATGAGTAAAAAATACGACCGGCAGCCACACGACAAGAGAAAATATTAACAATGTGTAAAATGTAACGAAACGCATTACAACTTATAGTGACCTCTTCATTATAATCATCTGGACTGTTATGTCACATGCGCTGCGACGATTTTTCTGCCGCACTTCCTATTCGTACCGAAGAGACCGGGCCGGATTCGTGCGGGCAGCCTTGATAGCCTGGTAGCTCACCGTAAGCAACGCGATGACTAGTGCCAGCATACCCGCCAGGATAAACATCAACCAACTGATTCCGGCACGGTAGGCGTATGCTTCCATCCAACGATTAAGCCCAAAGTAAGCCACCGGCCAGGCAATCACGTTGGCAATAGCGACGAGTACGATAAACTCTTTGGACATCAGTCCCATGATCCCGTGTACAGAGGCTCCTAGAACTTTACGGATGCCGATCTCCTTGGTCCGTTTTTCAGCCATGAATGCAGCCAGACCGAAGAGTCCCAGGCATCCGATAAAGATGGCCAGCACGCTGAAGTAAAGCGTGATGCTTGCGACACGCTCCTCCGATTCGTAGAGTTGACGGATGGTTTCATCCAGGAAAAAATAATCAAATGGCCGTTGTGCATCGATCTCCATCCATTTATCCCGCAAGCGATCCAACGTACCGGGGATATCGTCGGGTGCAAGTCGAACCGAAATCCGAGGTTGCTCCACCGGATCGTAGAATAAAATCATCGGGATGATTTCCTCACGCAGAGAAGTCATATGGAAATCCTTAACAACGCCTACCACCCTCAGGACATCGGTCTCCCCCTCCTGCCCTGGAGGCGGCTGGAAATAGAAAGCCTTACCGATGGGATTTTCCCACCCAAACTGCCTGACAGCCGTCTCGTTGATGAGAACTGATTCAGAAGTGTCTGTTGCCAGGTCGGCAGAAAAATTACGTCCCAACGCCAGCTCCATATTCATCATCGGGATGTAATCGTGATCGATAGCGAGGAATTGCATGGTCTGTCTCTGGTCTTCAGAAAATCCTTCGGGTAAAAAAATCCCCACGTTCCTTCCCGTACCCGGAACATAGGAGGAGCCGCCTGTGCTCACCACACCGGGAATCTGGTTGAGTTCATGCTTGATGGAAGAAAAGCGCCTGATGAGGGACTGGTTCAACCGAGGCAGGACGAGCACCTGTTCCTGATCAAATCCCAGACGTTTATTCTTGATGAACTGGATCTGGTTAAAAATCGTCAACGTTCCCACGATAAGCGCTATGGAGATCGCAAACTGCAGAACGACCAGCACTTTTCGGAATCGGGCTCTGGAGGTTCCCTCTGTCATACCCCCTTTCAAAACGGACACGGGCTGAAAAGACGACAGGACGAATGCGGGATAACTCCCGGCTACCAGACCGATCAAGAGGCCCAATCCGATAAAGCCGGGTATGATCTGCAGGATATGGATGCTCAATTCGCGCCCTACGATGTTGTTGAATGCAGGGAGGGCGAGTATGGTCAGTCCGATGGCTAAGATCATGGCGAGAAGGCTGTAAACAAGCGACTCTCCGATGAACTGGAATACGAGTCTCTTCCTGAGCGCCCCAAGCGTCTTGCGCATCCCGACTTCCCGGGCACGATTGGCGGACCGGGCTGTGGAAAGATTGATAAAATTGATGGCGGCGATCAGGAGCACAAACAGGGCAATGCCGGAAAATAGTGTAACATACCGAATGTCCCCTGCGGAAGCCACGTCATAATCACGGCTGGAGTAAAGGTGAATACTCGTCATGGGCTGGAGGAAAAGGTCCAAACGACCACCCAAAGAGCGGAGTGTTTCACCCAAGTGCTGCTCCACGAGATCGGGCAATTTTGCTTCGACGGCCTTCCAATCAGCATGCTCTGTAAGAAGCAGATACGTTCGGAATTCGACGTTCAACCAGGCTTGCATGACCCTCGGATTCTGCACGACTAATGTCTCAAAGGAGCGAAGCATATTGAAGGAGATGTGGGAATTTCGGGGAACATTCTTCACCACACCCGTGACAGTATAATCCGTTTCTCCACCGATATTCAGAATTTTTCCCACGGGATCCTCGGTACCAAAGTATTTCTGGCCCATGTCTTCGGTAATCACGATGGTGTACGGATTTTTCAAAGCCGTGGCCGGATCACCGGTCAGGAAGGGGAACGAAAAAATCTCAAAAAACGATGCATCTGCAAATCCCACCAACGATTCCTGCAGTTGTTTATCCTCATACTTTACCGACAAGCTCTGAAGGCGGCCGTATCGGGCAAAATTCTCGACTTCTGGATAATCCTGAGTCATCGTAGGCCCGGCCGGCGGCATGGTCGCCGACGTACGGATATGCCCCCCAATGTCGGCATCGAGCAGGAGGCGGCAGATACGGTCAGCCCTCTCGTGAAAACGGTCATAACTCAGCTCATCCAGAACCCAGAGCATGATTAAAGCACAGACCGCCAATCCTATGGCCAGTCCAGCGATATTGATGAATGCATACCCTTTGTGGCCTTGAATATTCCGAAAAGCAATCTTTAGATAACTCTTGAACATCGTTAACCTCCAGTATAGAACGTCCTTCAGGAAAAACGGTATCGACCGCAAGACATGATTCCAGTACCAGAATCGGGCTCGCGTTTTATTCTTTTCTCGGGCGATTTCGAAAAATTCCTCATCAAAATCACCGTTCACGGAGAAATCTTCATCGTACTGAGCGAAACGATGGAGAATCCATCCAGCAATACCAGGTGGTTTTATTTTTCGCTTACTCATACCGTAACGTATTCACCGGATTGGTGGATGCAGCTCGCACCGCCTGGACACTGACAGTTAGAACGGCGATCAACAACGCGATTCCACCGGATACGAGGAACATCCATATTTTAAGATCGATACGATAGGCAAAATGGCGTAGCCATGCGTTCATGGCGTAATAGGCCAACGGCCATGCCACGACATTGGCCAGGATAACCCATTTCGTGAATTGCCGGGATAGCATGACAACGACACCGGGAATCGAAGCGCCCAAAACTTTGCGAATACCGATTTCCTTGGTACGCTGTTCCGCGGTGTAAGCGGCCAATCCAAAAAGACCTAGGCAGGCAATCGTGATGGCTATACCCGTGAAAGCAATGAAAATCTGCCCCAGCCGTAATTCCGTATGGTACAGACGGTCGAAAACATCATCCAGGAATTCATAATGAAAAGGATGGGATGGTTCGATTTCTTCCCATGTCGCTTGGATCGACTCGAGTGCTTCGGAAATCTTCTCGGAACGTATTTTCACGGATATAAAATGGACCTCTCCCGGCATTCTGATGATCTGTGCTCGCAGGGGGGCATGGAGCGACTCAAAGTGGAAATCACGCACCACACCGATGACCTTGTAAGGCATTGGCAAGAATTCTCCGTCGACCACTTCCGTCATGTAGACGGTCTTATCCAGTGGGTCTTCCCACATCAATTCCTTGGCCAGTGTCTCGTTAATCAAGATAGAACCCGAGGGATCTCCAGGAAAATCGTTTGAGAAGTTTCTTCCCTTTGCCAAGGGTATACCCATCGTCTCTAAATAATCCGCATCAATATCCATGAACGGAAGCACCCTGGGTTCACCATCCTCGGAATCCTCGAACGTAAACATCGTTTCATTCAGCCCGCGTCCGGGAACCAAACTAGAACCGGATACATGGATAACTCCGGCTAGCTCCTGCAGTTCCGTCTTGAACGCTTCATGAGCCTGCTGAACACTACCTTCGAGGGGTATGACCATGACATGCTCCTTGTCAAAGCCCAGGTTGAGATTCTTGACGAAACCCAATTGTGTGTAGATGACCCACGTACTGCAAATCAGAGCGATGGAAATGATATACTGTAGACTGACCAGGCCATTCCTGAACCAGCGGTGCCCTCGGCCCATCGTTGATTTTTTTCTTAGTATATGCACGGGTACGAAAGAAGACAGGAAAAAGGCCGGATAGACACCGGAAATAAAACCTACAAAACCCGTCAAAGCAACGATTCCCAGAGACACGGGCCAATCCCTGATGGGATGGTAGGTCAAACTTTTACCGATAAGCTGATTAAACAGTGGCAGCAAGAGTTGAATCAAAATCATGGCCAGAATCATACTGAAAAGGCTGAGAATTATCGATTCGCCTAGAAATTGTGCTACGAGCTTTCTCTTGTGTGCACCCAGCACTTTACGCATACCCACTTCCTTAGCCCGATGTGAAGATTGGGATGTAGACAGATTCATAAAATTGATACATCCGATGAGGAGAATGAACAAGGCGATGGTCGTATAGATCCGTAGCATGGCCGGATTACCGCCTGGTTCCAAATCGCCTATGAGATTAGGGTGAAGGTGTATACTCCGGAAAGACTGGAGTGAAAGCTCGAGCTTGACGCCCAGTTGCTCCATGATTTGGGCCATATGAGATTTCACGACGTCGGCATATTTGTCAGCAAGACCTTCGATGGAAACGCCCTTTTGTAATTCGAGATACGTATAAAAATTGAGGCCCATCCATTGATCCAATCGTTCGTAAGGCAGCCCGATCCGATTCAGCGTAGACAGAGAGGCCAGCATGTTGAATTTAAAATGGGAATTATCGGGTAACTTCTCCACGACACCTGTGATGGTAAACTCGTGTTCGTCATCCCACCTTACCGTCTTGCCCAGGGGTTCCTCCGAGCCGAAATATTTCTCGGCCATCACATCCGTGATGATCAAGCTGAACGGGGCTTCCAGGAATGTCTTGGGATCGCCCTTTAAAACACGGATCGTGAACACGTCCATCACGCCCGGATCGCCGTATAAAATATTTGTCTCCTCGAACTGCCGGTCTCTATACGCAACGACTCTATCGGACGCTTCCCGCATCCGTGCCGCATGAATCACCTCAGGAAACTGCTCCACAAGCAAAGGCGCCAGGGGAGCCGCCTGGGTAGGGACTTCAAGTTGACGGTCGGGGGTCTCCATCTTTGTGACAATCCTGTAGATGTGCTGACTCTTCTGATGACACCAATCGTAGGTCATCTCATGCCATACATAAAGAAGAATCAGAAGACTGACCGTAATACCGATGGCCAATCCGGCCACGTTGATGAACGAGAACGTCTTATGCTTAATCAGGTTTCTCAGGGTGATTTTAATGTAATTGGTAAACATCACAAACCTCCAATACAGTGCATCCTTCATGAAAAACGGCAGGGAAAAGAAGAGGAGCCGCCAATACCACACCCACGCATAACACCTTCCTCTGTCGTTGATGACTTCATAGTATTCCTCGTCGAAGTCGCCCTTTACGTCGAAGTCTTCATCGTGATGAGCGAAACGATGGAGAATCCATCCTCCAAATCTGGGCGGTTTTATTCTTTGCTTACTCATACCTTAACGTATTCACCGGATTTGTGGATGCTGCTCGCATCGCCTGGAAACTAACGGTTAGCAGGGCAATCAGCAAAGCAATGCCTCCAGATAGTAGGAACATCCAGGGCCTTAAGTCGATTCGGTAGGTAAAATGACGTAACCATGCATTCATCGCATAATAGGCCAACGGCCATGCCACCACGTTGGCCAGGACAACCCACTTCGTGAATTGTCGGGATAGCATGATAACGACACTGAGAACCGAAGCCCCCAGCACCTTGCGAACGCCGATTTCCTTGGTACGCTGTTGTGCAGAATAAGCAGCCAATCCCAAAAGGCCGAGACAGGCAACCGTGATGGCGGTACCCGTGAAAGCGATGAAGATCTGCCCTAGACGAAGTTCCGTACGGTACAAACGGTCGAAAACATCATCCAGGAATTCATACTCAAACGGATGGGATGGTTCAATCTCTTCCCATGTCGTTCTGATCGACTCGAGGATTTTGGAGACTTGCCTAGTGTTTATTTTCACGTTCAGAAACTCCACGTGTTCTGGCATCTTGATGACCTGGGCCCTGAGGGGAGCGTGGAGCGATTCGAAGTGGAAATCGCGCACCACACCGATAACCTTGTAGGGAACTTGTACGATCTCTCCATCGACTTCATCGGCCATCGATACAATCCTGCCCACCGGATCGTCCCATCCCAGCTCCTTGGCCAGTGTCTCGTTGATCAGGACGGATCCAGTCTGGTCTCCAGGATAATCCTTTGAAAAATTCCTTCCTTCTGCCAATGGAATGCCCGTGGTTTCTAAATAATCCTCGTCGATTTCCATGTATGGAAGGGACCTCGATTCGCCGTCATCAGTACCCTCAAACGCAAACAATCCCTCACTCATCGCGCGTCCGAGAATCCTGTGTGAGCCGGATACACGGAGAATGCCAGGTAGTTTTTGTACCTCTTTTTTGAATACTTCATGGGCCTGTTCAACACGTCCCTTGAGAGGTATCACCACGACATGCTCCTTGTCAAAGCCCAGATTGAGATTCTTGACAAAATCGAGTTGGGTATATATAACACATGTACTGCAAATCAGAACGATGGAAATAATATACTGGAGGCTGACCAAGCCATCCCTGAACCAGCGATGTCCCCGACCCATGGTGGTTTGTTTTCTCAATATATAGGCTGGCATGAAAGAGGACAGGAAAAAGGCCGGATAGATTCCTGAAATCAGTCCCACAAGACCCGTCAGGGCAACGATTCCCAGAGACACGGGCCAATCCCGGATGGGATGATAAGTCAAGGCTTTACCGATAAGCTGATTAAACAGCGGCAGCAAGAGTTGAATCAAGATCATGGCCAGGATCATGCTGAAGAGGCTGAGAATCATCGACTCCCCTAAAAACTGCACCACAAGCTTTCTCTTGTGGGCGCCCAGCACTTTACGCATGCCCACTTCCTTGGCCCGACGCGCAGACTGTGATGTGGACAGATTCATGAAATTGATACACCCGATGAGGAGTATAAACAGGGCGATGGTTGTGTAAATACGAATCATTGCCAGATTGCCCCCTGGTTCAAAATCCACGATGAAATTTGAATGCAGGTGTATACTCCGTAAAGGTTGGAGGGAAAGTTCGAGCTTCATACCGACCTGGTTCGTCTGTTCCGCCATATACGTATTTACGACATCTGTGTATTTCGGAGCGAGACCTTCTATGGAAATTCCCTCTTTGAGTTCGACGTACGTATAAAACGTAAAACTCCTCCATAAGTCCGGGCGTTCGTGCGGTAAGCCAATCCGATTCGCAGTCGACATTGAAGCCAACATGTTGAATTTGAAATGGGAATTCTCAGGCAATTTCTCGACAATTCCTGTAATCGCAAAGTCATGTTCGTCATCCCACCGTACCGTCTTCCCCAGGGGATTTTCCGAACCGAAGTATTTCTCGGCCATTTCCTGGGTAATGACGAGGCTGAATGGCGCGTCCAGGAACGTCTTGGGATTGCCCTTCAAAACACGAATCGTGAATACGTCCATCACACCCGGGTCGGCATACCGGATCTTCGTCTCCTTGAACATCCGGTCTTCATAGGCAATGACCCTATCGGATGTCTCGAGAATCCGTGCCGCATGAACAACTTCTGGAAACCGTTCCACCAGCAGAGGCGCTAGGGGGCCCGGCTGGGAAGGGAGATCAAAATGACGATCAGGCAAATCCATCTTCAGGGTGATCCTGTAGATGTGTTGACTCTTCTGGTGACACCAATCGTAGGTCATTTCATGCCATACATCAAGAAGAATCAGAAGACTAATCGTGATACCAATGGCCAGTCCTGCTGCGTTGATGAATGAAAAGGTCTTATGCTTTATCAGATTTCTCAGAATGGTTTTAAGATAATTATTAAACATTACCAATCTCCAATACATAGCATCCTTCACGAAAAACGGTAAGGAAAACAAGAGGAGCCGCCAGTACCATACCCACGCATAGAACTTTCCCCTGGTGTTGATGACTTGATAGTATTCCTCGTTAAAATCGCCGTCGATGTGAAACTCTTCATTGTACCGCACGATTCGATTTAGAATCCAGCCCGCAACAACAGGCGGTTTTTTTCGGGAATCGTTCACGCTGTTTCCTGCTTCAATCGAATGCATACTTGGGAATATCCGCCCAGAGATTTTCGTGTAGTTCCTGGGCAGACCGTAACGCCTCCAATCCCTGGCGAGTCACCGTGTAGTATATCCGCCGCCTTCCCCGCCTCTCGGGAACCAGTTCCCCGTCTCTTTTGGTCACATACTTTTTCGTGACCAACTGGTTCAAGGCACTGTAAAGATTTCCGTACGTGAACTCTTTCTTGATCGCACGAGATACATACTGACGTATCTTGACCCCGTAGGCTTCTTCCTCCAATTTCCAGATGGAGAGTAGCAGAATCTCTTCGATCTTGGTCAGCTCTTTCATCATCACTCCGTCGCTTTACTGATTTTCAGTACAATTAGTTATACTGAATTCCAGTAAAAATGTTGCGGAAAATATCCTTGACAAACCCCCAAAATCGTGTTAACATATTGCCACTATAGGATCGAGAAGCATCAGAATTCTTAACGAGGAACCTCATGAACATCATCACTGTCCGGAATCTGGTGAAAAAGTTCAAAGACTTTGCCGCTGTCGACGACATCACATTCGACGTGAAAGAAGGGGAATTGTTCGGTCTCCTAGGCCCCAACGGTGCAGGCAAGACCACCACCATCCGTATGCTGACAACCCTGCTATCGGCCACATCGGGATCGGCCACTGTGGCGGGTTTCGATGTATCGAAAAATAAAAGCGATGTGCGCCAGAACATCGGGATTGTATTCCAGGAGCCGGCCCTGGATAAACAACTGACCGCCAGGGAAAATCTTGATTTCCATGCCCGTATGTACGGGCTGAAGAAGGATGTTCGCCGGGAGAGGCTTCAAGCTGTCTTGAACCTCGTCGAACTCACCGATAAGCAGGATGCCCTCGTCGAGACGTTCTCGGGTGGTATGCAGAGAAGGCTGGAAATCGCACGGGGGCTGATGCATGCGCCCAAGGTCCTGTTTCTGGACGAGCCGACCCTGGGACTCGATGCCCAGACGAGACGAAAAATTTGGGAATACATCCTGCGATTGAATCAGACACAGCATACCACCATCCTGCTAACCACCCATTACATGGAAGAAGCGGATATCCTATGCCAACGGGTGGGCATTATCGATAGAGGAAAAATCGTTGCCATCGACACACCCAAAAACCTGAAGAACATCATCGGAGCAGATGTCATCACCCTGGAAGTCGAATCAGGAGACGGCCAGGCTTTTCGGAATCTTCCCTTTGTCAACGAGCTTGTCGAGCACGGCAGTGCCATCTCCTTGAGTCTGACCAACGGGGAGCATCAGATTCCTCCGCTGATGGAATTTGCGCAATCTCACGGGATAAGGATAAAAAGTGTGGAGCTGCATAAACCCAGCCTCGAGGATGTGTTCCTTCGCCTCACGGGCACGACCATCCGGGAACGAAATACGTCATGAGAGCATTTCGGTAAAAGAAGAGATTAAAATCCTATCGCCTTCCACGAGGGAAATTGCATAACAGCCGAGGTAACAAATACCATGAAACCGATTCAGATACAGGCCGTCCATGTGTTATGGATAAGAGAAATCAAGAGAACCTGGCGTGCCAAGAGCAGAGTCATCGGCACGATCATCATGCCGCTTTTCTTTCTTATTTTTCTTGGATCAGGATTCAGGCGGGCACGTTTGCCCGGAATGCCGGATGGAATCGACTATATGTCTTACCTGATCCCCGGTGTTGTGGGTATGTCCCTCCTGTTCCGGAGCATGTTCGGAGGGCTGCAGGTTCTATGGGATAAAGAGTTCGGTTTTCTCAAGGAAATTATGGTCACTCCCGTATCTCGTTTATCCATCGTCCTCGGCCGGATCGCCGGAAGTACCACCATCGCCCTCGCCCAGAGTTTCATGATTCTCTTCCTGAGCATACTGATCGGTTTTCGTTTCACCAGCCTTCCCGGCTTCATCCTTGCCGTGATCTTCATGATACTCATCGCATTCACATTTATCGGGTTGGGTCTGTCCTTTGCCTCCAGAATGAAGGATATGCACGGATTCCAGCTCATCATGAATTTTGTGATCTTTCCCATCTTTTTTCTGTCGGGCGCTCTTTATCCCGTGCAAGGTCTTCCCCGATTTCTGAAGCCCCTGGTGTACCTCAATCCTCTGACGTACGGCATCGACGGCCTGCGCCAGGGTCTCGTGGGAACTTCGTCATTTCCGGTATGGCTGGACTTCGCCATCCTCTCCTTCTTCTGCCTCGGTATCGTGACCATCGGCTCGCTCCTTTTCGAGACCAGCGATGTGGGGCAGTGAAAAGATATTGGCCGATTGAATCGGCGAATACCCTTTCTGTTCTCCTTGATAAAATATATTCGGGGGAACGCATTCCGTTCATATACGGGCCGATCCGATGGGCGATGATTTCGAGATAGTAAATCGGGTGATGCCAATTTTCAGATTTATTTCACTTAGAATGTGGATAATATATACTTATAAAACGACAACTGGATCAACATTGGACAATAGGACTTAACCGACTTGACATCGTTTTAAGCAGTACGAAAAAAACCTCCCGTAAGTTGAATATTTACGGGAGGTTTTATAGAACATCTCCTCCTCAAACTCCGATCAATCATGCGGGGAGTCAGGTACCAATCGTGCTCGAGGACAATGCCTCGAAGGAATTCACGAATTCGCCCCGTATGAACGAGACCCGATTAGCCCCCGCATCGTGCCTTGCTGAGTGGAAACCTCAAATTTTCTCTGTACGGCTCTAATGGCCACTAGGTCCAAAAACCGATGGATGCGAACCGTGTCCGCGGTTATCTCCCAGGTTCCGCGAGATGGTGTTTACGTCGACCAAGTTTTCCGGCGTAATATCAATCTGAAGTTCGGTCCCGCGAAAATCGTTGAATCCGATAGCATTATCGAAAACAACGGGATCGAGTTCTGGATCGTCTCTGCTGTCAGTCAGTTCGAAAGCAACGATATTCACAACTTCGGGCGTATCGCTCATCATACCGACCTTGTTCTGGACAACACGGTTGTTACTAATCTCTTCGGCACCGAGTCTTCCCCACCGGAAGTCGGCATACAGGACGATTCCGGAGCCGTTATACCCGCCACAATCATTCTGCCAAACGTGCAATGTCCCCGAGATTTTATTGTGTGACACCACGTTATCCTGAACCACTCCACCCGTATAATCAGCGACCAGTATGCCGATGCCGCCGCCGCTCCGTGTCCGTAGGTCTTCGATGGTGTTATGGCTGATCTCCCATCCACTCCCCCGCCAGTTGGATACGGCCTGTATCGCATTCAGGAAGGTACAGTGGATAACCTTCACGTCGTCCGCCGCTTCGCCATTCATGATGGACAAATCTGTCGTGAACGTCAGATGACTGAAAACAGCTCCATCGCTTCCGGCCAGCAGGCGAAAGCCATATGTTAATCCGGCAGGATGAAGGGGCCCGTCATTGATGATCGTACCTTCCTCTCCCTTGATCACGACAGACTTATCGACCTCGGCGCCGTCGTATTCACCAGGACTGACGCGGATGACATGGCCATCCTCCACAGCCGGATCGTCAATGGCATCCTGGATGGTGGCAAAATCTCCCGGCACAGTCCAAACCGTGGCCTTCTTGGCCAAGCTTTGTACCTCGTTCTCCCCGCTTTCCGGAGATTCGACGGGGCTGATGGCTTGCTGGCAGCTTGCCAGAATGAGTACAGCCATCACGATAATCGAGAAAATAATGCAACGTTGCTTCATACTCCTTTCCTCCTCTCTCTACGTGAGCTCCAATGATAAAAAGACAACAGTCTGTATTGCTCCTGAAGCAATCAGAAAGTACTTTCTCTCCCCGGTAAATGTATAAAGGGTATATTTAGTTTTCGATAAACTCTACACCATAATATAACAACACACATTCCAAGATGCAAATAAAATTTTATGAAAAAATTGTAACATTATCAATCACGCTCCTTCATTTCGTTTATGAATAAAACGATAAGAAAAACTTGATCGATGGTTTTCTGATAGACCGACGGATCCAAGGAATACCCACACCACATTAAGCCCAGGGAGGTGAAAAATCACTACCTTTGTCTTTTCATCTCATGAAAACATCCCCTAACACTCTATTCCTGTATCATCCATGAACCGAAGACGTCTAAAAACCACCAAAATAAACAAAGTCCTATGAATCCTTGTTTAATTTCCGTACCTTGAGGCTTCCATTGGATTCTAATACGTTTCTTGGAGGATATGATGCGAAAAACAACCGTCGTGTTACTGTTTTTAACAGTGAGCCTTTTTGCCTGCGGTAAGCAAACGGAGGTCGTTACCCTGGAAAAAAATTCCCCGGCATACGCCCTGGGGAAAACACTCTCATCCACACTGCCCATCATGGATCCCGACTCAAATCGGATTCTCGTGAAAACGAACGTCTTCCGCATTTCTGCCGGTGAAATCCTCGATTTCGTGAAGTCCATGTACGGTTCTCAGGCAGATGGATTGAGCAGTATGGAAGAACAGCAGCTGTCCGATTTCGTGAAGCGGACGGCGATGCAGCTGACCGAGAAAAAATTACTGTTGCGTGCGGCACAAAAGGCTAACGTCGGGGTGACTCCCTCGGCCGTAGACAGCCTCCTGAATGCTCAGTACGTACGTGCCGGGGGTGAGGAGCAGTTTCTGGACTTCCTGAGAAACAATGAGATCGATATCGAATTCGTCAAGCAAGACGTTGAAAACAGTCTGACCATCAATTCGTATCTGCGAGGGATCGTCAAGCAACGCAGCCAAATCACAGAAGAACAGATTCAGGAAGCATACCAGGCATTCATTCAAGATACCGTGGTCGATGTCCGCCATATCCTCCTGATGACTCGGGATAAATCCGATGCGGAAAAAAAGGAAATCCGGGATCAACTGGAGAGCATTCTGAAGCGGGCACGCGATGGAGAAGACTTTGGTGCATTGGCCAAACAATACTCGGAAGATCCCGGCTCCAAAGATAACGGCGGTCTTTACGAAGACGTCACACGTGGTGTGATGGTGAAACCTTTTGAAGATGCAGCCTTTTCCGTACCCACCGGGGAAATCAGTGATATCGTGGAAACTCAGTACGGATACCATATTCTTAAGATCGTTGATCGCGACACCAACGACAAACCCCTGGAAGAAGTGCGATCCGAATTGGAAGAAAAACTCAGGGGCCCTGAATCGGAAACCGTCATCGTGGACCACATCGAAGAACTGAAAAAAGAAGCAGAACTGGAAATACTGAATTTCTAAACGTCCTTATAGAAGAAGCTACCAAAAGCCTCCCCATAATCCACGTTTACGGGGAGGCTTTCTATTTATGATTAGAATCCTCACTATAAATATCGTGATCGGGTTTCGACATTGTTTATCGATACACTGAAAAAAATCTTGACTTTCTGTCACATTATTTTTATTTTTGTTAAAATTATGTGATATGTATTCAGGATGAAAAACACAGATCTCATATTCGGACTCATGGCGTCTCTGGGTAAAGAAGAGTATGCCATCGCCGATCTGTTATACCTCATCCAACCCTTCCATGTATCGGAGACAAGCTTGCGGACAAACCTGTCGCGGATGTCGCAAAGAAAATGGGTACAGTCACGGCGACAGGGGAAGACCGTCTTCTATAGCTTCAGCCCGAAAGGTCGATCCATCAGCATCAATGTGGCTAAAAGCTTCCGTATCCTAGACTGGACCGGTTGGAATGACACCTGGTGGGGCGTGCTGTTCTCCGTCCCCGAACTCCAAAAGGAAGCAAGATACCGAATCCGAGTAAAACTGGCGTCTTATCGGTTCGCGTCGCTGTATGCCGGGACCTGGATTCGACCGTTTCATAAAGCCGAGCACATGGAGACGCATCTCCAAAAAATCGCCGAGAATCCCCATTGCAAGATGATCCGGTTTCAGTGCTCAGGCGCCATTACCAAGAAGGATGTAGTTCGGTTGTGGAAGCTGACGGACATCCATCGTGAGTTCAAGGAGGCATTAACGGTTTTGAGTCAAAGCAGTAAAAAACTCTCGACGCTCGCCCCTGAGAGGGCATTCGTTGAGGGGATGCACACGAGTTCCCGCATCGTGGACATCCTCTTTAAGGACCCTCTCCTGCCCGATTGTTTCCTTCCATCGGGATGGAAGGGACGTGAACTGAAACAGCGATTCAAGGAATACAACCGAATTGTCCAAAGCCAGTCTAAACCTTTCTGGGTGAAGATATTCCAAGAGTAGGGCACGTTTGATTATTATATTGTATATGATATAAGAAGGAGAATGGCCTCAATCCCAGGCGGTTCGACGGCTGTCACTAACCACGAAGGAGCCAAGCCATGAAAATCATCGACCTTACCGACGAATACGAAGATATCTACTTCCAATGCCTCGAAGAATGGTCTGACGATATCAAAGAAGCCGGTGATCACAAATCCTGTTGGTACAAAAACATGAAAGACAATGGTCTCTGCGTGAAACTGGCGCTGGACGATCGGGGTGTTGTCGGCGGAATGATTCAGTACATCCCCATCGAATTCTCACCCGCCCAGGGTCAGCAACTGTACTTCATTCCATGCATCTGGGTCCATGGCTACAAAAAAGGCCGTGGCAACTTTCAGAAAAAGGGCATGGGTAAAGCGTTGCTCCAGGCTGCCGAGGAGGACGTACGAGCGAAGGGAATGAAAGGACTTGCAGCATGGGGCGTATCATTACCGTTTTGGATGAAGGCCTCCTGGTACAAAAAGCAAGGCTACAAAAAGGTAGATAATCTAAAAGGTGCCGTTCTTCTCTGGAAATCCTTTACCGATGATGCCGTACCACCCAAATGGATCCGTAAAAAGAAGAATCCCCAAAAAGAAGATGGAAAAGTCGTGGTCACGGCCTTCTATAACGGTGTCTGTCCGGCCCAGAATATGGTTCTCGAACGAGCTAAACGCGCTGCCGCAGAATTCGGTGATAACGTCGAATTCCGGGAGGTTTGTACGTTCGACCGGAAGGTCTTTTTAGAGTGGGGCATCTACGATGGCCTGTACATCGACGATAAAGAAGTCCGTACAGGGCCGCCGCCCTCATACGAGAAAATCAGAAAAAAGATAGCAAAGAGAGTGCGACAGCTTAAATTGTAAAACCGGAAAAGTTACTGTTATGCAGGGAGACCTATTTCAACTCGAGGGAATACCAGGATAAAAACATATCAAGGGTTACGGGGCTCCAAGACTGATTCAACCTGATGGATAGCAGTTACACGCGGAACATACGATTTCTTTCTCCTTGTCGTATCCGAAGTGTGCACGACCATACAGTTCCCATAAACCAAGGATTCCTTGAACACCGACAATGGCACCAGGAATCATGATAGATCAAAGCGACACTAACAACCGAATTCGTGAGATTCAGTGTAAGTCCATCCTGAATCGCTCCCGGATTCAAAGCATCGATTACACCATCAATCCGTATACCGGATGCCTCCACGGATGCGTCTACTGCTACGC